>JABAHS010002728.1_pt1 | contig 46165 bp, 36 predicted proteins | sample 7062111 | NCBI WGS metagenome assembly JABAHS01 (sample SAMN14534600, study PRJNA622989) | marine sediment metagenome | biome: marine biome [ENVO:00000428]; feature: marine pelagic biome [ENVO:01000023]; material: deep marine sediment [ENVO:00002113]; isolation source: pool of 4 deep marine... | reverse complement strand
TCGCCGCATCGCGTCGATGATCATCCGGTCCTCAGAGAACGTGACGATCTGGTCGAAGATCTGCCGGAAATAGTCCTCGACCTGACTGGCTTTCATCTCCCGCACCGCTGTGAGCTTGCGGAACGACTCCTGCTCCAATGTCTGGCGGGCCATGTGGTAGCCGACGGTGGACGTCACGCCGGTGGCGACCAACGTCGTTGCCGACAGTATTGCAACGAGCTTGGTACGAATATTCAGACGGCGTGGCATAACTCACTCATCGAGCGTCAGAGACGGTCGGGTTGCCTGGCACGAGGCGCTCAACCACGCCTGCGCGGTCTACTGTGGGCGGATGGGTCGGATAGCGCTAACCGGGTGCGTTTGCCGGATGGTCTTCGCCAGCGTCAGCATGTTCGCCTGGCGCGTAGGGTATCACAGTAGGCTGCGACCCTCGACACGGGCTCGCCCTCGTCCGGAGCAACACCGTGAATGCAAGCGGGGCGCGCTCCGCGCCCACCGAAGGGGCAGGCCGGCTAAGGAAAGACCTCGTGTCGCTCGTGCCATTCTCCCTCCGCGGCCGCCACCGAGTCGCGGTACGACGCGATCTCTCCGTTGAGCGCGTGGATGACGGCTTCCTCTGCGGCCTTGGCGCTGCTCACGCGTGGGACGAACACGTAGTCGGCGCCGGCTTCGTAGAGCTTTGCGCTGCCCGTGAGCTCGATGGCGTTGGCGATGATGACGGCGTCGGGCGCAACCTGTCGCGCCGCCTCGACGATCTGGCGGTTGGTGGTGCCCTTGAGGACGTCGTCGGGGATGGTGCATACGATCACCCGGGCTCTGTCTACGCCGGCATGATGCAGGGTGGCCGTGTTCTGCAGATCGCCGTACTTGACGGTGGGTCCCAGCGCGGCGATGCGTGGGTGAATGTTGACGTTGAAATCGACCACCAGCGTGTGCGCGAGCAGCTCGGGGTGCGACAACCCGAGCTCGTAGAGCAGCGAGGAGGCGACGCGATGAAACCCGAGCAGCGCCAGAGCGTAAGTCTCCCGCTCGTTCTGCGCGTGCATCGTTGGCGTCCTGAAGCCGCAGCGCTCGAGCAGCGGTCCCAGCCGGTCGTGCAGCGCGTCGGCCTGCTTGTACAGGCTGGGCGTGATGAGTGCCGTGATCACGAATGCGAAGATGATGGCGCTGTTGAGTCCGTCGGAGACGTGCCCGAGCTGCAGTCCGAGGAAAGCGATCACCAGCGTGAACTCGGAGACCTGAGCGAGCCGCGTCGACGCGACCATGGCGTTGCGGCGATCGAGACCGCTGAAGTAGAGCAACGGTAAAAAGACGAGGTAGCGGGCGAGCAGGGCGAGAACGGAGAAGACCACCGCAAGAACGAGCACATCCATACTCTCGGGCCGGGGTATCGCCATGCCGAGGCCGACGAAGAACAACGTCACGAAGAAGTCCTTGACGATGCCTACCTTGCCGATGATCTCCATGGCATAAGGCAGGCTGGCGATGCTGGCCCCGGCGATCAATGCGCACATGCCTGCGCCCACGCCGAGGTGCAGGTCGAAACCGAACAAGCTGCGGGTGAAGGTGTCGAGATTTGCGCCGAGAAAGACGATGAGAAAGCACCACGAGACAGCCACCACCAGGATGATCTCGGGCATCTTGGCGATCCAGCGGAAGATGACGGGGGTCAGGTAACGGGCGAGCAGGGCCGCCACGAGGACAACGATTCCGATACCGAGAAACGAAAGCAGAATCGGCACGATCTTCGGCTCAGCCAGGTTCGGCTGCAGCGCGATGACGATGATTGCCCAGACATCCTGAAAGATGAGGATGCCGAGCGACACGCGGCCCGCTTCCGTATCGAGCTGGAACGTCTGCTGAAAAAGCTTCACCACCAGCAGCGTGGACGAAGCCGCCATGGCGAAGCCGACGTAAAGCGGGGCATAGCTGTTCGCAGCGAGTAACTCGCCGCCGATGCCGAGCCACACCATTGCCTTGGTGAGCACGACGCCGAAGGCGACGCAGAGCGGGTATTGCAGCACGCCTGTGACGATGAGCACCCTGCCGCTGCCAAGCAGCTTGCGGATGTCGATCTCCAGGCCGATCACGAACAGCAGCAGCACCAGCCCGAGCTGCGAGATGGTGTCAATGTTGGCCGGATCCGTGACCAGCCCCGCGCCGATGGGTCCGACGATCACGCCGGCGAGCAGGAAAGCGGCAATCTCCGGGATCTTCAGACGCGTGAACACAACCGCAAGCAGCCCCGCGAGCAGGATGCAGTAGCCGATATCGCGCACCAGCGACGGCAGATCGCCGCCGGCCGCGAAGGCGGGAATGGGAATCAGCGCGCCCGCGAGCAAGGCGCCGCGGTACAGGCGCATTAAGGATCTGCGAGCCATCTCCTCCTGCCGGCGTGGGCGGCTGCGTCGCCGCTTCCCTCGGCGCTGCGGGTTGCGGCACCCTCGGACCTCGGTGCCATCAGCCGCGATGGATCCCGGGTGCTTCGACGCTGGCGATTGTACAATGCGAGCTTCGCCCCGGCGAGGGGCGAAGCCGCCGGCGACGGCACCGCGCCGCGTTCGTAGCCGCCGGGCCGTGCGTGCCCGCTCGAGCACAGAAACGTACGATGCGACAGGATCAGTCACGACGAGCGTCGCTCAGCCAGCGCGCGGCACACCTCGTCTCGCTGCCGCTGTTTCGCGGCCTGTCGGCGCCCGATCTCGAGCGAATTGCCGGCGCGGCGCACGAGTGCCGCTATGCCGCGGGAGAGTATATCTGTCGGCGCGGCGAGCCGGGCGAAGAGCTCTATGTCATTACCCATGGATCCGTGCTGGTGAAGCAAGGCGATCGGATCGTGGCGACACAGCATGCGGGCGAGGTGGTCGGTGAGCTTGCCGTCCTCGACCGGCGTCCGCGCTCGGCGGATCTCGTTGCCGCCGAGCGGTTATGCGTGCTGGTGCTTGGCGGTGAGGAATTTCATCGGCTGCTGCGACAGGGCGGCGATCTCGTCATACGGTTGCTGGAGGTGCTCGCCGGACGCGTGCGCGACACCAGCGCGCGGCAGGAGCGTGTCGATCAGCTCGTGCGCGCTTACCGCGAGCGCGGCCACGTGCTCGCCTCGCTGGATCCCCTCGGGCGCAATGCAGAGGCGGAGCATGCGGAGCTTGCCCCGGCACACTACGGCCTCGGCGATGAAGATCTCGACGCCTTTTTCACGGCGGCGCTCGGCGGTGAGGTCGAACGCAGGCCGCTACGGGAGATTATCGCAAGGCTACGCGACACCTACTGTGGGGCCCTGGGCGTTCAGTACATGCACATCGACGACCTCGAGGTGCAGCACTGGCTGCGCGAGCGGCTCGAAGACCCCCGGCACCGCAAGCCGTTCTGCCGCGAAGCACAGCTGCGCATACTGGCCAAGCTCACGGACGCGGAAGTGTTCGAGAGCTTTCTGCAGCGCAAGTTCGTGGGCGCCAAGCGCTTCTCGCTCGAGGGGGCCGAGACGTTGATCCCGCTGCTCGACCGCGCGATCGAGAAGGCAGGCGAGCTCGGCGTCGAGGAAATCGTGCTCGGTATGGCGCACCGCGGGCGGCTGAACGTTCTCGCCAACGTGCTGGAGAAGCCCGCGGGGCAGATCTTCAGGGAGTTCGAGGACAGCGGTTCGGACCGCGCCTACGGCATGGGGGATGTGAAGTACCATAAAGGCTTCGCCGCTGATCGCGTCACCGCAGCAGGACGCAGGGTGCACCTGTCGTTGTGCTTCAATCCGAGTCACCTCGAGATCGTCGGCACGGTGGTGATGGGTCGCGTTCGCGCCGACCAGGATCGGCTGGGGGACGGCGACGGCTCGCGCGCGCTTGCTCTGGTCGTGCACGGCGATGCCGCCTTCGCCGGTCAGGGCGTGGTGCAGGAGCTCTTCAACCTCAGTCGGTTGCCCGGTTATACCACGGGCGGTGCCATCCACGTAATCGTCAACAACCAGATCGGCTTCACCACCCCGCCCGAACAGGGGCGCTCGAGCCAGTACGCCACCGACGTTGCGCGCATGCTGCAGATACCGGTGTTTCACGTCAACGGCGAGCAGCCCGAGGCGGTCGAGCGCGTGATTCAGCTTGCGCTGGAGTTTCGCGACGCCTTTCGTCGTGACGTGGTCATCGACATGTACTGCTACCGGCGCCGCGGCCACAACGAGCGCGACGAGCCGGCCTTCACGCAGCCGCTGCTCTACGCGGCCGTCGAGCGACGCGAGCCGTTGCGGCTTAGCTACGCCCGCAACCTGATCGGGCTCGGCGAGGTTACCGAGGACGAGGCCCAGACCATCGCGACGGCGTCGCGGGAGAGGCTCGAGCGAGCGCTGCGCGGCGACGATGCCGACGCCGGGACGCCGCCACGTCCAGGCCGCAATACGGGTCTGTGGTCGGCCTACGCAGGCGGCTCGGAGCCCGTCGGCATGGACGTCGACACCGGGATCCCGCGTGAGCGGCTCACCGAATGGCTCCAGCGCATGGCGACGCCGCCGCCGGATTTCAGCGTCCATCCGCGCGTGGCGCGGGCACTGCAGGGACGCCGCGCGATGGCGCTTTCGCAACGACGCGTCGACTGGGGGGCGGCCGAAGCGCTCGCCTTCGCGTCGCTGCTGGCCGCGGGCGTGCCCGTGCGTCTGAGCGGTCAGGACAGCCAGCGCGGCACGTTCGCACACCGCCACGGCGCGTTGCACGACGCCGCCTCCGGGGCGCAGCACGTGCCCCTGGCGCAGTTCGCGGCGAAAGGTGCCTTCTTGCATCTGCTGAACAGCCCTCTCAGCGAGGCCGGGGTGCTTGGCTTCGAGTTCGGCTACAGTCTCAACCGCCCGGACGCGCTGGTGATCTGGGAGGCGCAGTTCGGAGATTTCGCCAACGTCGCGCAGGTGATCATCGATCAGTTCGTGACCAGCTCCGAGGAGAAATGGAATCGGCTGAGCGGCTTGACGCTGCTGCTGCCGCACGGATTCGAGGGCCAGGGGCCCGAGCACTCGCACGCGCGTCCGGAGCGGTTCCTGCAGTTGGCGGTGGCGGACAATATCCAGGTGGTCGGGCCGACGACGGCGGCCCAACTTTTCCACTGCCTGCGCAGGCAGGTGCTCCGGCCGTGGCGCAAGCCCCTGGTCGTGCTGACGCCGAAGGCGCTGCTGCAGCACCCGTGCCTCGCCTCGCCGCTGGAGGACCTCGCCGTGGGTTGTTTCCAGCCGGTCATCGCGGATGACCGCGGGGCCGGGCGGGGCGAGGCCCGCGCGGTGTTTCTGTGCAGCGGTAAGATCTATCACGAACTGAACGCCGAGCGTGCCCGCCGCGGCGGTGCTGAAGTGGACATCGTGCGCCTGGAGCAGCCTTACCCTTTCCCCGGAGAACGGCTGCAGAGCCTCCTGGACGCTTATCCCGCGGACGTCCCGTTGACATGGGTGCAGGAGGAGCCGCGCAACATGGGCATATGGCCCTTCGTGCGCGAGCGGCTCGCGCCCCTGCTGGGACAGCGCCCGCTGCACTGCGTCGCACGCCGCGCCTCGGCGAGCCCCGCGACGGGGTCGCCGGCGACGCACCGGCTGGAGCAGGCCGAGCTTCTGCGACGCGCCCTGGAGTCGGCTCGGGCGCGGCTATGATCGTCCTGTTCACCGACTTCGGCCGCGACGATCCGTACGTGGGCCAGATGCACGCCGTGCTCGCCGCCGAGGCGCCGGGCATCCGTGTCATCGATCTGCTGCACGCGGTACCGAGCTTCGACATCGAGGCCGGCGCCTGTCTGCTGCCCGCCTACGCGTCGCGGTTCCCCCTCCCGAGCGTGTTCGTGTGCGTCGTCGATCCGGGCGTGGGCGGCGAGCGCCGCGCGCTTGCCCTCAGGGCAGGTGAGCACTGGTATGTCGGGCCGGACAACGGTTTGTTGGCGATGGCGGCGCGCCGCGACCCGGGCGCGCAGTGGTTCGAGATCGCCTGGCGGCCCGCGGCGCTCACGGCCACCTTTCATGGCCGCGACCTGTTCGCGCCGGTGGCCGCCAGGCTTGCACGCGACGACACCGGTGCCCTCGAGGCGGTGCCGCGTCCGGACTCCCTCGTGAGCGTGGCGGCAACCGCGGCGTGGCCCGATGATCTCGAGCGCGTGATTTACGTCGATCACTACGGCAATGCCATCACCGGCATGCGCGGGACGTACCTCGGTGCGAGCGAGCGTCTGCGCTGTGCAGCGCACCTCTTTGCTCACGCGAACACCTACTCCGAGGTCGCCGTGGGCGAGGGGTTCTGGTACGAGAACGCCAACGGCCTTGTCGAGATCGCCGCCAACCGCGGCAGCGCCGCCGAGCTGTTCGGGCTGCGTGTGGGTGCGCCGCTGACGGTCGTGCGCGGCTGAGGCGCAGGCGCTCAGGCAGGGGAGTTTGCCCGCGGCGCGTGGGACGGGTTCGCGTGCGCCAGCAGCCCGGCCACTACGTCGCAGGCGTCGTCGATGCCCGTGGGCTCCACGGGCGTGGGCGGCGGGGCGCTCAGGGCGTCGGCGAGCACATCGGCGAACTCACCGTGGGCGAGGCGCTCGGCGCTGATCGCGTGCGCGCGACCGTGCTCGTGCAGCCAGTCCACCAGCGCGGGTTCCTCGGGCCAGTCGCGACGCGGCGTATAAAGCACCGCGGTGCCGTTGCAGGCCGCCTCCACGAAGGTGCCGTAGCCGGGCTTGCCGATCAGGGCGTCGGCGCTGCGCAGCAGGTCGAGAAAGGGCAGATTGAGCGTGGTGAAGCGCACCATATCATCGCGCGTTGGCGTGCACTCGTCGGGCACGACCCAGTGCACGCCGTCGAGCCGCGGCCAGTGCTCGAGCGGCATTGCGAACGGGGTGCCGCCGTAGGCGACGATCACCAGCCGCTCGACGGGCGCAAGGCTCAGGCGCTCGTTCAACTCGCGGCGCCGGTCGCGGCCCATCTCGGCCACCGGGCCGATGTCGCGGCCGCGGCGCAGATCGCGCATGGGCATCGACGGGGCGGGCCGCAGGAAGCAGGCGGCGCTGTCGTAGGCCGCCCGCATCGTCCCGATCACCGCCGCGGCCTCGGCGCGCCGGGCGAAGAAGTGGCGATAGATGTCGGCCCAGTTGAGCGAGCACAAGGCGACGGAGGTCACGCCGGCGCGCCGGGCGGCGGCCAGGGCAAGGTAGGAGACGTTGGCGATCAGCAGATCCGGGCGAGCTTCGGCGAGTGCCTGCGTCCAGGCCTCGAGCCGCGGCTCCCAGCCGCGGTGGAAGCGGCGGTAGGCCTCGAGGGTAGCGTCGACGTCCACCTCGAGCGCGGAATACATGACGGCGCCGACGTCGCCGTCGTCGGGCTCGTGCACGAACGGGACACGGATGCGCGCCCGAAGCTGTGCCTCACTGAGCGCGCTGCGAACGCTCAGGCGGAAGTCACCCAGACGCCCGCCGAGAGCGTTGAGCAAGGGCGCCGTCTGCGCGAGGTGGCCGAGTCCGTGCGCGGAAACGGCGGCGACGATGCGGTAGGGTCTGTTCACGGTTGCCGACTTTCCTCGTGCGCCCGGGCGCTGTGCTAGTCTAAGCGGCGGTTTGGATGCCGGGCGGGAGTATCCCATGACGGATCAGTTGAACGAAAACGCATTGCGTTACCATCGAGCCGAGCCCGCCGGCAAGCTCGGCATCGTTGCCACCAAGCCGCTTGCCAGTCAGCACGATCTGGCGCTCGCCTACTCGCCGGGGGTGGCGGCGGCGTGCGACGAGATCGTGCGCGACCCGATACAGGCTTCGACCCTGACCGCGCGCAGCAACCTCGTCGCCGTGGTCACCAACGGCACCGCCGTGCTCGGTCTGGGCGCCATCGGGCCGCTGGCGGCCAAGCCGGTGATGGAAGGCAAGGCGGTGCTGTTCAAGAAGTTCGCCGGCATCGACGTGTTCGACATCGAGATCGACGAGAGCGACCCGGACAAGCTCGTCGATATCATCGCCAGCCTCGCTCCCACCTTCGGTGGCATCAACCTCGAGGACATCAAGGCACCGGAGTGCTTCATCGTCGAGGCGGAGCTGCAGAAGCGCCTCGGCATACCGGTGTTTCACGACGATCAGCACGGTACCGCGATCATCGTCGCCACGGCGCTCCTCAACGGCTTGTCGGTGGTCGGCAAGCGCATCGAGGAGGCGAAGCTGGTGACGGCCGGCGCAGGCGCGGCCGCGCTCGCCTGCCTGGATCTTCTCGTGCGTCTCGGTCTGAACCGCGACAACGTCATGGTGACGGACATCGCCGGGGTGGTCTACACCGGTCGAGCCGAGCAGATGGATCCGTACAAGGCACGTTGGGCGCGCGAGACGAACGCGCGCACGCTCGCCGAGGTCATCGAGGGCGCCGATATCTTTCTGGGCCTGTCTGCGCCGGCGGTGCTGGAGCCGCAGATGCTGGCGCGCATGGCCGAGCGCCCCCTGATCCTGGCGCTGGCGAACCCGGTTCCGGAGATCCTGCCGGAGGAGGCCAGGGCGGTGCGCGCCGACGCCATCATCGCCACCGGCCGCTCCGACTATCCCAATCAGGTCAACAACGTGCTCTGCTTTCCCTACATCTTCCGCGGCGCGCTCGACGTCGGCGCGAGCAGCATCAACGAGGAGATGAAGATCGCCTGCGTGAACGCCCTGGCCGAGCTCGCCCGGGCGGAGCAGACCGAGATCGGCATCAAGGCGTACGGCGGCGCTGCCAACCGCTTCGGCCCCGACTACCTCATACCCAAGCCCTTCGACCCGCGCCTGATCATAGAGCTCGCGCCAGCGGTGGCCAGGGCCGCCATGGACAGCGGCGTGGCGACGCGCCCCATCGCTGACATGGGGGCCTACCGCCAGCGCCTGACACAGTTCGTGTTTCGCTCGGGATTCGTGATGAAGCCGCTGTTCGAGCGCGCCAAGGCCGATCCCCGGCGTCTGGTCTTCGCCGAGGGCGAGGACCGGCGCGTGCTGCGGGCCGTGCAGCAGATCGTTCAGGAGGGCATCGCGCGCCCTATCCTCGTGGGGCGACCCGAGGTGGTGGGCCAGCGCATCGACGAGCTCGGGCTCGAAATCGAGCACAAATCCGATTTCGAGCTGGTCAATCCCCAGCAAGACCCTCGGTTTCGCGATTATTGGCTCGAGTACCACCGCATCATGGGTCGTCGGGGCGTGGAGCCGGCCGAGGCGCAGACGGTGGTGCGCACCCAGACGACGGTCATTGCCGCGCTGATGGTCTACCGCGACGAGGCTGAGGCGATGCTGTGCGGCACCCAGGGCCCCTACGGCTCACACCTGCAGCACGTTCTCGAGGTCATCGGCATGAAGCCCGGCATCAAGGAAGTCTCGACGCTGACGGCACTGGTGCTGCCGAGCGGCACCTTCTTCATCTGCGACACCCACGTCACGCCGGCGCCGACGGCCGAGGAGATCGTGGAGATGACGCTGCTGGCCGCCGAGACCGTGCGGCGCTTCGGCATCACGCCGCATGTGGCGTTGCTGTCGCATTCCAATTTCGGCACCCGCCTCGATGCCTCGGCGCAGAAGATGCGCGAGGCACGGGCGCTGCTCCACGAGCAGGCCCCGGAGCTCGAGGTCGATGGCGAGATGCATGCCGACGCGGCGCTGTCCGAGGAGATCCGCAGCCGCGCCTTCCCGGGTTCGCGGCTCAAGGGTCAGGCCAATCTCCTGGTGATGCCCAACATCGATGCGGCGCACATCTCCTACAACCTGCTGAAGATGCTCGGCGGCGGCGTATCCATCGGCCCCATCGTCGTCGGCGCCGCACGGCCCGCGCACGTCGTCACGAGCTCCGTCACCGTGCGCGGCATCATCAACATGGCCGCGGTCGCCGTTACCGAAGCGCAGTTGCACACGCCGGCATAGGGCCCGGCACGGCCGTCAGCGGGCGCCGAGAAACGTCTCGACCCGGGCGAGGAGGGCGTCCGGGCGCTCGCTATGCAGCCAGTGTCCGGCGGCGGCGATGGTGGCGACTTCGGCGTGGGGAAAAAGCCCGCGAATCGTATCGAGGTGCTCGGGCAGGACGTAGTCGGAGCGTTCGCCGCGAACGAACAGCGCGGGTCCCGTGTAAGGCTCGAACCGTGCCGTCGCTGGAAACCCGACGAGATCGTCCATGGCGGCGGCCAGGGCGACGAGATTCAAACGCCAGCGCAGGCGGCCGTCGCGCTGCACCAGATTCTGCAGCAGAAAGGCGCGCACCCCGGCGTCGGGCACCGCCGCGCTCAGGGCCGCGTCGGCCTGCGCACGCCGCATGAGCGACGTCGTATCCAGCGAGCGCATGGCCTCGATGTAGTCGCGGTGCGAGTGCGCATACGCGGCCGGAGCGATGTCGATCACGATCAGGCGCTCGACCAGGCGGGGTTGGGACAGCGCCAGCACCATCGCCGTCTTGCCGCCCATGCTGTGGCCGAGCAGGGACGCGCTGGCGAGCCCCCTGGCGTGCATGAATGCGGCCACGTCCGCCGCAAGGTCTGGGTAGCTCATCTCCTCGGCCCACGGCGAGGCGCCGTGATTGCGCAGATCGAGGGTCAGGACGCGGCGGCGGTGCGCCAGGCGTCGCGCCACAGTGCGCCAGTTGGCGGACGAGCCGAAGAGCCCGTGCAGCACCAGCAGCGGCGGACCTTCGCCGAACTCGGCGCAGTGCAGCGGCAGCGGCACCGGGCGGCTCAACGCCGGCGCTTCGGCATGTAGAGGTCGGTGATGGTTCCCTCGAAGGCCTCCGCCGCGAACGCCACCGTCTCCGACAGCGTCGGGTGCGGGTGGACGGTGAGCCCGATGTCCTCGGCGTCGCAGCCCATCTCGATGGCGAGGGCGACCTCGGCGATCAGGTCGCCGGCGTTGGGCCCGACGATGCCGGCGCCGAGCACGCGGCCGCTGGCCTTGTCGAACAGCAGCTTGGTCATGCCCTCGTTGCGCCCGAGGCTCAGCGAGCGCCCGCTGGCCGCCCAGGGAAACACGCCCTTGCCGTAGTCCAGGCGCTGGTGCCTGGCGTCGGCCTCGGTGACGCCGACCCAGGCAACCTCCGGATCGGTGTAGGCGACCGAGGGAATCACGGCGGTGTCGAAGCCGCTCTTCAGGCCCGCGGCGACTTCCGCGGCCACCTTGCCCTCGTGCACCGCCTTGTGCGCCAGCATGGGCTGACCGACGATGTCGCCGATGGCGAAGATGTGAGCCACGTTGGTGCGTTGCTGGCGGTCCACGGGGATGAAGCCGCGCTCGTCGACGACGATGCCGGCGTGCTCGGCGCCGATGCCGTCGCCGTTCGGGCGGCGGCCCACCGCGACGAGCACCTGATCGAAGACGTCTTCCCGCGGCGCTTTGTCGCCGTCGAACTCGACCGCCACGCCGTCGTCCCGGGGGTGCACGGCGCCGACCCGGGTGCCCAGGTAGATGTTCTCGTACTGCTTGGCGATGCGCCGTTGCAGCGGCCTGACCACGTCGGGATCGGCGCCCGGTATCAGCGCATCGAGCAGCTCGACGACGGTGACGCGGGAGCCGAGCGCGTGGTACACGGTGGCCATCTCCAGCCCGATGATGCCGCCGCCGATGACCAGCAGGCGCTCGGGGATCTCGGCGAGCTCCAGCGCGCCGGTGGAGTCGAACACGCGCGGGTCGTTCTGCGGCAGGCCGGGGATCGCCGCGGCGCGGGACCCGGCCGCGACGATGGCTTGCTCGAAGGCCACGGCGACGCTGCCCGCGGCGGTCTCCACGCTCATCGTGTGCGCCGAGGTGAAGCGTCCGCGACCCTCGATCACCGGTACCTTGCGCTGCTTCGCCAGCCCGGCCAGGCCGCCGGTGAGCTGGTCGACCACGCCGCGCTTCCATGCGCGCAGCGCTTGCAGATCGATCTGCGGCTCGGCGAAGCGGATGCCGTGGGCGCCCATGTCTCTGGCGTCGCTGATCACCTTGGCCGCATGCAGCAGGGCCTTCGACGGTATGCAGCCGACGTTCAGGCAGACACCGCCCAGCGTCGGGTAGCGCTCGACGAGCACGACGCGCTTGCCGAGGTCGGCGGCGCGGAAGGCGGCGGTGTAGCCGCCGGGTCCGGAGCCCAGCACGAGAACTTCGGCGGACACGTCGGCGGCGGGCGCGAGCGTGGCGCTCGGCGCCGGCTGCCCGCTCGGCGCGGATCGCTGCTCGCGCGGTGGGCTGTCCGGCTCCGCGGCCGGCACGGCGTCCCCGGGCCGCAGGGTGAGGATGCGCGAGCCCGCCGACACCCGGTCGCCTACCGCCACCTCGAGCGCATCCACCACACCGGCCCGCGGCGCGGGCACGTCCATGGTGGCCTTGTCGCTCTCCAGCGTGATGAGCGGGTCCTCCGCGGCGATGCGCTCGCCTGGGGAAACCAGCACCTCGATAACCTCGACGTTCTCGAAGTCGCCGATGTCCGGGACGGTTACTTCAATCACCTTTGCCATGCGAAGCGTCTTCCGGTTTACGCATCGGTCCGCCCGTGCGGAGCCGCCGAGCGGGCTTCGCCGCGGGGGCGAGACCCGTGTGGCGAGACCGGCGTTTGCTCAGAGCAGCAGGCGCCTGACGTCCTCGAGCTGTCTGCACAGATAGGCACAGAAACGCGCCGCCTCGGCGCCGTCGACCACCCGGTGATCGTAGGACAGGCTCACGGGCAGCATGAGCCGCGGCTGGAAGGCGCTGCCGTCCCACACCGGGGTCATGCGCGAGCGGGTGACGCCCAGGATGGCCACCTCGGGCGCGTTGACGATGGGCGTGAAGCCGGTGCCGCCGATGCCGCCCAGGCTCGAGATGCTGAAGCACCCGCCCTGCATCTCGTCGGGCTTGAGCTTGCCCTCGCGCGCGCGGGCACTGAGCTCCCCCATCTGCGCGGCGAGCGCCATGACGCCCTTGGCGTCGACGTCGCGGATGACCGGCACCACGAGACCGTTCGGCGTATCGACAGCGATGCCGACGTGAAAGTATTTCTTGTAGACGAGGCTCTGTCCGTCCTGGCTCAACGAGGCGTTGACGTGGGGGTACTTCGTCAGCGTCTTGGCGAGGGCCTTGGTGACGAAGGCGAGCAGCGTGATGCGCACGCCCGCCTTATCCGCCTCCTGCTTGAGCGAACGGCGAAACGCCTCGAGCTCGGTGATGTCCGCCTCGTCGAAGTGCGTGACGTGAGGCACGTTGAGCCACGCGCGATGCAGGTGCGGACCCGAGATGCGCTTGATGCGCGGCAGCGCTTTGAGCTCGACGTCGCCGAACTTGGAGAAATCCACCTCCAGCATGGGCGGAATCCCCGCCCCCGCAGGTTTTGCGGGAGCCGCCTCCTGCGCGAGTCGGCTCTTGACGTGGGCCTGAACGTCCTCCTTGAGGATGCGGCCTTTCGGGCCACTGCCCCGGATCTGCGCGAGGTCGGCGCCAAGCTCGCGCGCGAAGCGGCGCACGCCCGGGCTCGCGTGGGCCGGCGCGACGCCGGCCTTCTCCACCGGCGGCGGCAGCGATGGCGGCGGCGCCGGCCGTTCGGGGCCCTGCGCCGGCGGCTCTGTCGCAGCGGGCGGCACCGCGGCCGGCGCCATCGGCGCCTGGGGCTCCGCCGCGGCGGGCTCCATCGGCGCCTGCGGCCGCTCCGCGGCGGGCGGCTGCGCCGCGGGTGTCGCTGCCGGTGCGCCCGCCGGCGTGAGCACGAGAACCGCAGAGCCCTTCGAGACCTTGCTGCCTACCTTCACCTGCAGCTGCGACACCACCCCGGCGGCCGGCGAGGGCACGTCCATGGTGGCTTTGTCGCTCTCCAGCGTGATGAGCGGGTCCTCGGCGGCGACGCGGTCGCCCTCGCCGACGTGCACCTCGATGACCTCGACGTCGGCGAAATCGCCGATGTCCGGCACGGTGACGGCGACCCCCTGTGAGGCCGTCGCCTTCGCTGCCGAGGCCGGCGGTGCAGCGGGCGAAGCGGATGTCTCAGCGGCCGCCGGCGCCGCAGCCGGCTCGCTGGGCGAGGCGGTGTCAGCGGACTCCAGCGTCACTATCGCAACACCCTCGGAGACCTTGTCGCCGACGCCCACGCGAACCTCTCTCACGACCCCCGCCGACGGCGAGGGCACGTCCATGGTGGCCTTGTCGCTCTCCAGCGTGATCAGGGGATCTTCCGCATTTACCGTATCCCCCGGCGAGACCAGGACCTCGATGACGTCGACATCGGCGAAATCGCCGATGTCCGGCACCAGAACCTCTGTGACGCTACCCATGGGCCACTGCTCNNATCGGGTTCGGTTTGTCGGGGTCGATCGCGTACTTCTCGATTGCCTTGACGACGGCGGACGTCGGCAGCGCGTCGCCGTCGGCCAGTGCCTTGAGCGCTGCCACGGCAATGTAGTGACGATTGACCTCGAAGAACTCGCGCAGCTTCGCGCGGGTATCGCTGCGGCCGAAGCCGTCGGTGCCGAGAACCACGTAGCGCTGGGGCACGTAGGCGCGAATCTGCTCGGCGTAGCTGCGTACGTAATCCGTGGCGGCGACCACCGGTCCGTCCTCGTCGGCGAGGCACTTGCTGACGTAGGCGACGCGTCGGCGCCCGCTCTCGGGATGCAAGGTGTTGTGGCGCTGCGCATCGCGCCCCTCACGGGCGAGCTCGTTGAAGCTGGTGACGCTCCACACGTCCGACGACACGTTGAAATCCTGCTCGAGCAGCTCCGCGGCGGCGAGTACCTCCCGCAGGATGGTGCCGGCGCCGAGAAGCTGCACCTTGGGCCTCTTCTTACGGCTGCGCGTGGCCTTGCGCACGCGATGCATGCCCCGCAGGATTCCCTCCTGGGCGCCTTCGGGCATTGCCGGATGGGCGTAGTTCTCGTTCATGCAGGTGATGTAGTAGTAGACGTTCTCCTGGCGCTCGAACATCCGCCGCAGCCCTTCGTGAATGATCACCGCGAGCTCGTAGGCGTAGGCGGGGTCGTAGGCGACGCAGTTGGGGATCGTCGAGGCGAGCACGTGGCTGTGGCCGTCCTGGTGCTGCAGGCCCTCGCCGGCCAGCGTCGTGCGCCCGGCGGTGCCGCCGATCAGGAAGCCGCGCGCCTGCATGTCGGCGGCCGCCCAGGCGAGGTCGCCGACGCGCTGAAAGCCGAACATCGAGTAGAAGATGTAGAAAGGCACCATGTTGATGCCGTGGTTGCTGTAGGCGGTGCCCGCCGCGATCCACGAGCACAGCCCCCCCGCCTCGTTGATGCCCTCCTGCAGCACCTGCCCTTTCTTGTCCTCGCGGTAGAACATGAGCTGGTCGGCATCCTCGGGCTCGTAGAGCTGGCCGAAGGGCGAGTAGATGCCGAGCTGGCGGAACATGCCCTCCATGCCGAACGTGCGCGCCTCGTCGGGCACGATCGGCACGATGCGCGAGCCGATGCTCTTGTCGCGGGTGAGCGCCGCCAGGACGCGCACGAACGCCATGGTCGTCGAGATCTCCCGGTCACCGGTTCCCTCGAGCTGTGCCCCGAAGGCGGAGAGCGGCGGCACCGCCAGCGGTTCGCACTCGGTGCGCCGGGCAGGCAAGGAGCCGCCGAGCGCTTCACGGCGCTCGCGCATGTAGGTGATCTCGGGGCTGTCGTCGGCGGGGCGGTAGAAAGGCGCCTCGGCGATCTCCTGATCCGAGAGCGGGATGTTGAAGCGGTCGCGAAAGGCGCTCAGGGCATCCTCCCCCATTTTTTTCTGCTGGTGGGTGATGTTCTGCCCTTCGCCGGCCTCCCCCATGCCGTAGCCCTTGACCGTCTTGGCGAGAATGACCGTCGGCTGGCCCTCGTGTGCGATCGCCGCGGCGTAGGCGGCGTAGATCTTGTGCGGGTCGTGCCCGCCGCGATTCAGCCGCCAGATGTCCTCGTCGGTCATGTTGGACACCATGGCCTTGAGCTCGGGGTACTTGCCGAAGAAGTGCTCCCGCGTGTAGGCGCCGCCCTTGGCCTTGAAGGCCTGGTACTCGCCGTCGACGGCCTCCTCCATGCGCTTGCGCAGCAGGCCCTTGGTGTCGCGCGTCAGCAGCGGGTCCCAGTACGAGCCCCAGATCACCTTGATGACGTTCCAGCCGGCGCCGCGGAACACGCCCTCGAGTTCCTGGATGATCTTGCCGTTGCCGCGCACCGGGCCGTCGAGGCGCTGCAGGTTGCAGTTGATCACGAACACCAGGTTGTCGAGCCGCTCGCGGCCGGCCAGCGAGATCGCGCCGAGGGACTCGGGCTCGTCCATCTCGCCGTCGCCGACGAACGCCCAGACCTTGCGCCGGGCCGTGTCCAGGAGGCCGCGATTGTGCAGATACTTCATGAAGCGGGCCTGATAGATCGCCATGATCGGGCCGAGCCCCATGGACACGGTCGGGAACTGCCAGAAAGTGGGCATCAGCCACGGGTGCGGATAAGAGGACAGGCCCTTGCCGTCCACCTCCTGACGGAATCCGGACAGGTCCCCCTCGCTCAGCCTGCCCTCGAGATAGGCGCGTGCGTAGATGCCGGGAGCGGAATGGCCCTGGATGAAGACGAGATCGCCGCCGTGCTCCGCCGACGGCGCGTGCCAGAAATGATTGAAGCCGACGTCGTAGAGCGTCGCCGAAGAGGCGAAGCTCGCGATGTGCCCGCCCAGCTCCGACGAGGTGCGATTGGCCCGCATCACCATCGCCACCGCATTCCAGCGTATGAGGGAGCGGATGCGCCACTCGATGGCGGCGTCTCCGGGGCTGCGCTCCTCCTGGGCGGCGGGAATCGTGTTCAGGTAAGCGGTGGTGGCGCGAAACGGAATGTAGCTTCCGGAGCGGCGCGCCTTGTCGATGAGCGCCTCGAGCAGGTAGTGGGCGCGCTCCTGGCCCTCGCGGTCGATGACCGCCTCGAGCGCGTCGAGCCACTCCTGGGTCTCGGCGAAATCGATGTCTTCGGTGATCCTCTGGTTCATGCTCTGCGAGACTCCTGCCGCGAAGGCCCCGCCGTGTCGGAGGCGGCGCGCGGCCGTCGGCCAATCGCTGCGCGCAGTGTCGTACCCACCGCCTCGCAGGCGCCCGCGCCCTCAACGCCCACGCCGGCGTTGTGCATGGTGATCAGCGAATTCTATCATCTCCGCGGGTCGCCGGCCGTGCGGGCGACGCGTGTGCGCCGCTCGCCGCCGGCGCGGGTGAGGCCGCGTCAGCCGGTCCGGATCCGGCGACGTCGGCGGCGGCCAGAACCCGGCGCAGATGCCTGCCCGTGTAGGAAGACTCGACGGCGGCCACGTCCTCCGGGGTGCCGCAGGCAACGACGCGGCCGCCGCCCTCGCCGCCCTCCGGGCCGAGATCGACGACCCAGTCGGCGGTCTTGATGACATCGAGATTGTGCTCGATCACGATGACGGTGTTGCCGTGGTCGCGAATGCGCTGCAGCACGCTCAGCAGGTGGCCGATGTCGTGGAAGTGCAGCCCGGTGGTGGGCTCGTCGAGCACGTAGAGCGTTTTGCCGGTGTCGCGTTTGGAGAGCTCGCGGGCAAGCTTGATGCGCTGCGCCTCACCGCCCGAGAGCGTGGTGGCGCTCTGGCCGAGCTGCACGTAGCCCAGACCGACGTCCAGCAGCGTCTCCAGCTTGCGGTTGATGGCGGGCACCGCCCGGAAGAAGCCCGCCGCGTCCTCGACGGTCATCCCCAGCACTTCACTGATGTTCTTGCCCTTGTAGCGTACGTCCAGCGTCTCTCGGTTGTAGCGTGCGCCCTTGCAGACGTCGCAGGCGACGTAGATATCCGGCAGAAAATGCATCTCGACCTTCACCAGGCCGTCCCCCTGGCACGCTTCGCAGCGCCCGCCGCGCACGTTGAACGAGAAGCGTCCCGGACGGTAGCCGCGTGAGCGCGCCTCCTGCGTGCTGCTGAACAGCTCGCGGATCGGCGTGAACAGCCCGGTGTAGGTCGCGGGATTGGAGCGCGGCGTGCGGCCGATCGGGCTCTGATCGATGTCGATGACCTTGTCGAGATGCTCGAGACCGCTCACCGTGTCGTGGGGCGCCGGCGTCACGCGGGCGCCCTGCAGTCGCTGAGCCGCCGCCGGAAACAGCGTCTGATTGATCAGCGTCGACTTCCCCGAGCCCGAGACGCCGGTCACGCAGGTCAGCAACCCGATCGGGATGGTCACGTCGATGCCCTTGAGGTTGTGGCCCCGTGCGCCGCGGATGACCACCGCGAGGGCTTCGTGCGGCGCGGTGCGCCGCTGCGGCAGCGCGATGCGCCGGCTTCCCGCCAGGTACTGGCCGGTCAGCGAGGCGGCGCTGGCCTCGATCTGCTCGGGACGACCCTGGGCGATGACGCGACCGCCGCGGGTACCGGCGCCGGGGCCGAGGTCGACGACGTAGTCGGCACTGCGGATGGCTTCCTCGTCGTGCTCGACGACGATGACGGTGTTGCCCAGATCGCGCAGGCGGTAAAGGGTGTCCAGCAGGCGGCCGTTGTCGCGCTGATGCAGCCCGATGGAAGGCTCGTCGAGGATGTACATGACACCGACCAGGCCGGAGCCGATCTGGGAGGCCAGCCGGATCCGCTGTGCCTCGCCGCCGGAGAGCGTCTCGGCGGCGCGGTCGAGGGTGAGGTAGTCGAGGCCGACGTTGACGAGAAAGCCGAGGCGCGCCTGTACCTCCTTGACGATCTTGGCCGCGATCTCGGCGCGCCGGCCCGTCAGCCCGAGGTCGTCGAAGAACTCGAGCGCGCGACCGACCGACATCCGCGTGATCTCGTGAATTCCCCGCTCGTTGACGAAGACGTGCCGGGGCTGCTCGCGCAGGCGGCTGCCCGCGCAGCTCACACAGGGGCGCGTGCCGATGAATCGCGCGAGATCTTCCTTGAGTGCCACCGAATCCGAGTCGCGATAGCGCCGCTCGAGATTGGGAATGACGCCTTCGAAGGGGTGTTTGCGGCGCGACCCGCGTCCGCTGTGGCGCAGATAGGTGAACTCGATGGCCTCGCCGCCGCTGCCGTGGAGGATGGCCTCTTGAGCCCGCGGCGGGATCGCCTCGAAGGGCATGTTGATGTCGAAGTCGTAGTGCCGGGCGAGGCACTGCAGCAGGTTGAAGTAGAAGGCGTTGCGGCGGTCCCAGCCCTGAATGGCTCCGGCGGCCAGGCTGAGCGAGGGGTCGTGCACGATGCGCTCGGGATCGAAGAACTGCCGCACACCCAGTCCGTCGCACTCGCCGCATGCTCCGGCGGGATTGTTGAACGAGAACATGCGCGGCTCGAGCTCGCTCAGGCTGTAGCCGCAGAAGCGGCAGGCGAAACGCGCCGAGAAAACCGATTCCGATTCCGCCGGTGCTCCCTCGCGGGGCAGCACGACGATCTTGGCGCGCCCGTCGGCGAGACCGAGCGCGGTCTCGAACGACTCCGCCAGCCGCTGCTCGTGACCCGGCCGCACGACCACGCGGTCGACGACGACCTCGATCGTGTGTCGGGTGTTCCTGGCCAGGGAAGGCGGTGCCTCGAGCTCGACGAGCTCGCCGTCGACGCGCGCGCGCACGAAACCCTGGGCGTGCAAGCCGCTCAGCAGCTGCTGGTACTCGCCCTTTCGGTCCTGCACCACGGGCGCGAGCAGCAGCAGCCGCGTCCCCTGCGCAAGCTCCATGACGTGATCCACCATCTGGCTGATCGTCTGCGCCTCGAGCGCAACCTGGTGTGTGGGGCAGCGCGGCTCGCCCACGCGGGCGAACAGCAGGCGCAGGTAATCGTAGATCTCGGTGACGGTGCCGACGGTGGAACGTGGGTTGTGTGATGCGGCGCGCTGCTCGATGCTGATGGCCGGCGAAAGGCCTTCTATGAGATCGACGTCGGGTTTTTCCATCAGCGCTAGGAACTGCCGGGCGTAAGTCGACAGCGACTCCACATACCGCCGCTGGCCCTCCGCATAGATGGTGTCGAAAGCGAGCGAGGACTTGCCGGAGCCCGACAATCCCGTGATGACGATCAGTCGGTCCCGCGGCAGATCGAGGTCGATGTTCTTGAGGTTGTGCGTGCGTGCGCCGCGGATGTGAATAGAGCGCATCTGGATTCGTGAGCCGGAGTAAAACTTTGCTACTATACGCCGGCTCAATTCGCCGACGCAAAAGAAGACCCAACTCTTGAGCCGCGACCCGATGAACCGGGTCGAGCGACGCGCCGTCGCCGGTCTGGCCGGCATCTTCGGCCTGCGTATGCTCGGCCTGTTCCTGATCCTGCCGGTTTTCGCGCTTTACGCCGAGCATCTGGACGGAGCGACTCCGTTTCTGATCGGCGTTGCCCTCGGGGCGTACGGCCTCACCCAGGCGCTGCTGCAGATCCCCTACGGCCTGTTGTCCGATCGTTTCGGTCGCAAGCGCATCATCGCAGCCGGGCTCGTCGTTTTTGCGCTCGGCAGTGCCGTGGCCGCCACCTCGGATTCCATCGCGGGCGTGATCGCAGGCCGGGCCCTGCAGGGCGCCGGCGCCATCGCCGCCGCCGTGCTGGCACTCGCCGCCGACGTGACCCGCGAGCAGCAGCGCACCAAGGCGATGGCCGTGATCGGCGGCACTATCGGGCTCATGTTTGCCGCCGCCTTCGTGCTCGGGCCGCTGCTGGAGAGCTGGGTCGGCGTGCCCGGCATCTTCTGGCTGACGCTGGTGCTCGCCCTGGCGGCGCTGCCCATACTCTGGTTCGTCGTGCCGACTCCGGTGCGCGGCCCGCGGGCTGCCGAAGCACCGTTGTCTGCCCGGCTCGCCGGCGTGCTGCGCGACGGCGAGCTGATCCGGCTCGATGTCGGCATCTTCGTCCTGCACGCGGTGCTGACGGCGCTGTTCGTCGTGGTTCCCGTGGCCCTCGCCCGCAGCGCCGGGCTCGCCGCGGGGGAGCACTGGAAGATCTACGTGCCGGTGCTGGCGCTGTCGCTCGTCGGTATGGTGCCTTTGGTGCTTCTGAGCGCACGCGCGGCGCTGGCGCGACCGCTGCTGAGCGTGGCGATCGCCATCCTGCTGCTGAGCCAGGTCGTGCTCTACTTCGGTCACGACTCGCTCGCCGGCCTGCTGCTGGGCATGTGGGTCTTCTTCGTCGGCTTCAACTCCCTGGAGGCGATGCTGCCCGCGACGGTGTCGCGGGTGGCCGCGCCGCGCGCCAAAGGCACCGCCCTCGGTGTCTACAACAGCTTCGAGTTCATGGGCGTCTTTGCCGGCGGTGCCGGCGGCGGTCTCGTCTATGGCGCCTTCGGCGTTGCGGGGGTGTTCGTGTTCTGCGCCCTGTTGAGCCTGGCGTGGCTCGTTGCCGCCGTGCTGGCGCCGGCGCGCGGACTTCACGACAGCGTCGAGCTCGCGGTCGGACGTCTCGAGGCCGCCGACGGCGAGTCTCTGGCCGTGCGCCTGCAGCGCTTGCCCGGGGTGGTGGATGTCACAGTTATCGCACGCGAGGGTGTGGCATACTTGAAGGTGGAAAGAGGCCGATTCGATAATCGACTGCTCGAGGAGTTCACAGGCGGTGCGGCCGTGTCTGCGCTGCCGCGCAAGGAGGGCGGTTGATCCCACAGGGACGGCAAGCGAGGGGAGAACAATGGCAAGAGGCGTCAACAAGGCAATCCTGATCGGCAACCTCGGGCGCGACCCGGAGGTGCGTTACTCCGCGAGCGGCACGGCCATCGCCAACGTCACCATTGCGACGACGGACACCTGGAGCGATCGCCAGTCCGGCGAGCGCCAGGAGCGCACGGAGTGGCACCGGGTTGTGTTCTTCGGCAAGCTCGCGGAGATCGTGTCCGAGTACCTAAAGAAAGGCTCCCAGGTTTATATCGAGGGACGCCTGCAGACACGCAAGTGGCAGGATCAGAGCGGCGCGGACCGTTACACCACGGAGATCGTGGCCAACGACATGCAGATGCTGGGCTCGCGATCCGGGGCCGGCGCCGCGCCGCCGGCGGACTTCGACGAGTTCGACCAGTCGAAGCCGGCGTCGAAAGGCGCGGCCGCGGCCGGCGAGGGCGATGACTTCGACGACGACATTCCGTTCTGAGGCAGTGGGCGATTCCGCTCCCGCGCTCGAGCGTTGCCGGCGATTGCGAGCCTCGGGTTCGCCGTCGAAGGCGAACTCGCACCGCTGCGCATGCGCCGGATGATCGCATCGACTCTCGAGCCGTGGTCCGGTATTGCCGCGACGCAAGACGACGCGCTCGGTCTGGCCGAGAGCGCTCTGGTCATCGCGCAGGAGGAATACGCGACGCTCGATGTCGCCGCTTACGTGCGGCGCCTCACGGAGCTCGCCGACCGGGTTGGCAACATGCTCGAGGCGGGCAGCGATACCTTTGCCGCAATCACGGCGCTCAATCGTTGCCTGTTCGAGGAAGAGGGTTTCAGCGGAAACGCCGGCGATTACTACGATCCGCGCAACAGCTACCTCAACGAGGTGATGGACCGGCGGCTCGGCATCCCGATAACGCTCTGCGTCATCTACCTCGACGTAGCCGAACGCCTGGATCTGCCCGTCGTCGGCGTGGGTTTTCCCGGCCACTTTCTGGTGAAATGGCGCGTCGGTGACGGCAATGTCGTCATCGACCCCTTCGCGCGGGGAGACTCTCTAGGCGTCGACCAGCTCAATCGACTGCTGCGTCGGGTCTACGGCGACGACGCGCCCTCGATACGGGACTGTCCGGCGCTCCTGGGGGCGGTCGGCAAGAAGGACATCCTCGCCCGCATTCTGCGCAATCTGAAGCGTCTCTACCTCGATCGGGGAGATCGCGCGCGCGCGCTGAGCGCCATCGACCGCATCCTCCTTCTCGATCCAGACTCCTTCGTCGAGCTGGGTGATCGTGCCAGAGTGTACGAGTCGAGCGAGTGCTACCGCAGCGCGATCACGGATCTCGAGCGCATGAGAGCGGCGCTCGATGCGCGAGCGAATCGCAAGCTCGCGGACGAGATCGAGGAGAGTCTGCGACGCCTGCGGTGCCGGGCGTCGTCCTATCATTGAGCGGCCGGGCGAGCCGCCGCGTCCCTCACCCCCTGCTCAGCACCGCTGCCTTGGCGCGCATTTTCGCGGCAATGTAGTCGGAGTGAGGGACGTAGAGCAGGTGCACCATCTTGCGCATCAGATGGTGCTCGTGCTTGTCGATTTCGGCATCCGCGTAGGCCACTTGCCACATCAGCTCGATCAGCTTGATCTTCCTCTCCAGCGGCCAGTGCTCGTTGATCAGCGACGTGAAGCCGTGCAGGCTGGTGGCCGAGCGCGCCTGCGCATCGGCAAGCTCGAGCAGCTGCGTGGTCGCCTTGGCATCCAGGCCGAATGTCGTGCTTACGGCGGCGGCGATGCGCCGCATCTCGGAATCGCGGGTTTGGTAGTCGGCGCGCGCCACCTCGATCAGCAGTGCAGCGCTCGCCAGGCGCAAGCGCTGCTCGGCGTCCTCGCTCGCGTCCGACTGCGGGCTGTCGAGGTGCTTTTCGAAGAATTGTCGAATGGCGAGAATCAACTCAGGCGCGTCCTGTTGCGAGAATCACGAACCCGCGGTGCGCCTGCTCGCCGCGGACGGGAACAGCCCGCTCCGAGTCGTGCCGCGCCTCGGGGGAAATATGATTGCGCCGCGGCACGGCGTTGCCATCGGCTGGCGGCGCTCATCAGTGACGATCGAGCCGGCCCAGCTCTTCGAGAATCGCCAGCATGAGCACGCGGCTCTTCTGGCTCATGCCCGCCGTCAGCACATCCGGGTCGCGTTCGCCGTTGACGAGGCGGCGAAAGGTGGCGGCCAGCTGGGCCATCTCGCCTCCCGTGGTCGACATCTGCTCGCCCATGTTGGCCAGGCCGTTCAGCGCGCGCGCGTCGCCGCGGGCGGCGGCGGCGATGATGGAGGCGAGACCCGGTGCGGCGGAGGAGGGGTTGGGCCTGGTCACCGGGGGCAGCGTCGACGGGTCCTGCAGGCCCTCGAGAATGGCCGAGACGATAGCGCGGTCCTCGTCGTCGAGACCGCTCAGGATCTCCGCGTCGCGCCGCCCGCCGACGATCTGGCGCACCGCCCGCACGGCGTCGATCCAGCCGTTCTGCTCGGCGCTCAGCAGCACGTCCTCGAGCTGCGGTCGCTCCTCGTGGTTCGAGCAGGCGCGCACCACGAGCCGGATGAAATCCGCGTGAACTTGTCTTATCTGATCGTCTGTGTCCATCGTGCTGTGCGCTGCCGTTCCGGGGCCCGGGTCCTCTGCCGTGCCGAGTGTGTTGTAGAATTCGCAGCGGCTCGTGGCCGCAATTGTAACCCAACGATGCGGGCTTATCGATGAAACGCGTAGTTCTCTTCGTGATCACCAACCTGGCCGTGCTTATGGTGCTGAGTGTCTCGATGCGCCTGTTCGGCATCGCCCCTTACCTGAATGAATACGGTCTCAACTACAACTCCCTGCTGATCTTCGCCGCGTTGTTCGGCATGGGTGGGGCGTTCCTGTCGCTGGCGATGTCGAAATGGACCGCGAAGCGCTTCACGGGCGCGCAGGTGATACAGAGCCCGCGTTCACCCGACGAGCGATGGCTCGTGGAGACCGTGAAAAACCAGGCCGAGCGAGCCGGTATCGGCATGCCGGAGGTGGCGCTCTACGATGCACCTGACATGAACGCATTCGCCACGGGCATGAATCGCAACAAGGCGCTGGTGGCCGTGAGCACGGGCCTGCTGCGGGAGATGAGCCGCGAGGAGGTCGAGGCCGTGCTCGGGCACGAGGTCTCGCACGTCGCCAACGGCGACATGATCACGCTCGCCCTCATCCAGGGCGTGGTCAACACCTTCGTCATATTTCTCTCACGGGTGATCGGTCAAACCGTGGACCGCCTCGTGTTCCGCAACGAGCGTGGTCACGGCATCGGCTTCTGGGTGACGGTGTTCATCGCGGAGATGGTTCTCGGCATCCTCGCGAGCCTCATCGTCATGTACTTCAGCAGGCAACGCGAGTTCCGTGCCGATGTGGGCGGAGCGGAGCTTGCCGGTCGCAGCAACATGATCGCAGCGCTGCAGCGTCTGAAGTCCGGGCTCGAGCGGCCTCATCTGCCGGATCAGCTTGCGGCCTTCGGCATCTCCGGCAACGTCGGCGCGGGGCTCAGACGCCTGCTGATGTCCCACCCGCCGCTCGAGGAGCGCATCGCGGCGCTGCGCGCCCTCGATTGAGGTCGCCGGCGCACCCCGCCGGGGCGCGGCGCGGGCCGGGCGACGCCGCATGCGGGCGGATCTGCTTCTGCGCCGCAGGGACGTTGGTTTATAATTTCGCGGTCCAACGGCCGTCGCGAGCCCGTCCAGAAAGCGCCCGCTTGCTTCCCGCAATGCTGCTCACCCCCGCTCGCGGATTGCGCTCCAACGCGGCCCGCTCCGGCTTTGCCGCGCCGGCGCGTCCCGGCAGGGCGTCGATTCGACACGCAGCGTTGTCAGCGAAACCAGACCAACGATGACACGGTTCGATCAAATGGCATCGCGCCGGCCGGCCGCCGTCGGCAGCGCGGGTGCCGGCGACGGGCCCGAGGCCGGGCCGCGATGACGGCGCCGCTGCGGGTGGGCGTGGTCGGCGTCGGCTACCTGGGCAGCATCCATGCCGCTATCTACGCCGCCATGGACGACGTCGAGCTCGTCGGCGTCGCCGACATCGACGCCGAGGTTGCGCGAAACGTGGCAGGACGCCATGGCTGCCGCGCCTGCACGGACGCGACGCAGCTCGTGGACAAGGTCGACGCCGTCAGCGTGGCCGTGCCCACCAGCGCGCATCGCGAGGTGGCGGAGCCTTTTCTGCGCAAGGGTGTGCACACGCTGCTGGAGAAACCCATGGCGTCCACGGTGGCCGAAGCCGCCTCCATACTCGCCGCCGCGGACGACAGCGGCGCGATTCTGCAGATCGGTCACCTCGAGCGCTTCAACGCGGGCGTAATGGCCCTCGCCGAGCTGGTCGACGAACCCGTTTTCATCGAGGTCCACCGGCTCGGCACATTCGTCGAACGGGCCACCGACGTCGACGTCGTTACCGATCTGATGATTCACGACATCGATATCGTGCTGCTCCTGGTGAACGCGGAGCTCAGTCGCATCTCCGCCGTCGGCTCCCCGGTCCTTACCGAGCACATCGACATCGCCAATGCACGTCTGGAGTTCGTTAACGGGACCGTGGCAAACGTCACCGCGAGCCGCGTCTCCACCAAGAAATTCCGCCGTATCCGGGTGTTTTCCCGGCACAGCTATCAGGCGCTCGATTTCAGCGCCCAGCAGATCGAGGTGGTTCGCACCGGCGAGCGGGAGGGCAACAAGTATCCGCAGCTCGTTACCGAACAGCATCGTGTGACGCCCAAGCCTCCGCTCGACGCGGAGCTCGAGCATTTCGTGCAAACCGTGAGGCGGGGCGGGGTGCCTCTGGTCACGGGCCGGGACGGGATCGAGGCATTGAGGGTCGCCGAGCAGGTCAAGGAGACTATCCACATACCATGTCTGAGCTAGAGCAGGTCCCGTTTATCGATCTTTCCCAGCAGTATCGCAAGCTCGAAGCGGAGTGGCTGGAGGCGATTCGGCAGATGGGCCAGACCGGTCAGTTCATTCTCGGACCCAATGTCGCCCGCTTCGAGGAGGAGCTCGCCGAGTACGTCGGCACTCGGCACGCCGTCGGCGTGGCCAACGGAACCGACGCGTTGCTGCTGTCGTTGCGGGCGGCGGGCGTTGGACCCGGTGACGAGGTCATCACCACGCCGTTTACTTTTTTCGCCACTGCGGAAGTCGTCAGCCAGCTCGGCGCCAGGCCGGTTTTCGCCGACATACGCGAGGACACGTACAACATCGACGAGAGCAGGGTGGAGCAGTGCATCACCGAGCGCACGCGCGCCATCGTCCCGGTGCATCTGTTCGGCTGTCCCGCGGAGCTGTCGGCGCTGTCCGACATCGCCGACAGGCACGGTCTCGCGCTCATCGAGGACTGTGCACAGGCGTTCGGCGCCTCCTCGGCTCAGGGACGCGTGGGCTGCGTGGGACTCGCCGGCTGCTTCAGCTTCTATCCGACCAAGGTGCTCGGCTGCTACGGCGATGGCGGCGCCGTCACCACCAACGACGACGACCTGGCGCAACGCATTCGGCGCTTGCGTGACCACGGCGCCAGCGCCGCTTTCATACACGACTGTATCGGTTTCAACAGCCGGCTCGACGAGATCCAAGCGGCGGTGCTGCGCATCAAGCTGCGGGGCATCGCCGACGCCATCCGCGCCCGCCAGGCGGTGGCCGCCCTCTACGACGAAGCCCTGCGGGGGATGGATGTGGTGGTCCCCGCGCGTCCGCAGCAGGCGGAGCACGTCTTCAACTCCTACAGCGTGCGTCTCGCCGGGCGCGACGACGTGCGCCGCTCGCTCGGCGATCACGGTGTCGGCAGCTCGGTCTACTATCCCTTGCCTCTGCATCTTCAGCCCGCCTACGCGGACCTCGGTTACGCGCCGGGCGACCTGCCGCGCAGCGAAAAGGCCGCGCGCGAGGTGCTCTCCCTGCCGATCTTCCCGGAGTTGACCGAGGCGCAGGTGGAGCGCGTGTGCGCTGTCATCGCGGCAACGCTGCCCGCCCTCGGCGCACGGGCGTGTGGCTGAAAGTTCGCACCCGGGGCAGAGGCGCGCCGGCAATCCGCGCCGCCGCGCTGTTGTGGGTCGTGCTCTTGAGCGGTTGCACCTCAGGCCTCGCTCTGCGCGGCGATTGCCGCTCGAGCACCGACGCGTGGGAGGAGATGCAGACGAAGTCGGTTCGACTGGTGAACGACGAGCGCAGATCGGTCTGGATTACGACGAAGGTGGCCGACGACGCCGTCGAGCGTGCCGGCGGTTTTCAGCACCTTTGTCCCGAGCACATCGAAGCCGGCTATATCCTGTTCGTGTTCGAGCGCGGGCAGAGCGCGGCGTTCCATGTCTGGAACGTGCACGCCCCCCTCGACATCGCCTTCATATCCGCCGACGGCCGCTTTCTCGACGTGGTGCAGATGCAGGAGCACAGCGACACGGCGCGTCGGGTCTACGGCGTCGACGCCCCCTATCGCTACGCTCTCGAGGCGCGACGCGGCTTCTTTGCCGACCACGCCCTGTCCCCGCGGCGCAGCCGCCTGGACGTTTCCACGGTGCGCGGCCTGGCGCCGAGCTCGTGACGCCGCGGCCTGGCCACCCCCGTCGCGGCGCCACGCGCGACGGCGTGCCGGCTTGAGGCCGATGCGGGAGAGGGCAGCCTACGGCACCTGGGAGAGTCCCTTCTCGCTCGAGGAGCTGTTCTCCCGGCCCTCGTCGCCCATGTACCCGCAATGGCACGGCGGGCACGTGTACTGGCTGGAGTCGCGCGCACGGGAGGGCGGTCGTTTCGTGCTCGTGCGCCAGGAGGACGACGGCAGCGAGACCACGATCACGCCCGAGGGCTTCAACGTCCGCACGCGCGTCCACGAGTACGGCGGACGCTGCTTCGTGTTGAGCGGCGAGCACGTTATCTTCAGCCACTTCACCGATCAGCGCCTGTACCGGCAGCGGCTCGATCCATTTGCCGTTCCCGAGCCGCTGACGCCTTCTCGCAACGCTGACGGCTCGGTGGGTCGCTATGCGGATCTTGAGGCAAGCGCCGACGGCACCTTGCTCGTGTTCGTCTACGAGTGCCAGCGCGGCGACGGCCCGCCGTCGAACTCGATCGGTGCTATGCGCCTCGACCCTCGCAACGGTGCCCTACCGCTGCGCGAGCCCACCGAGCTGGTGACGGGCCACGACTTCTTCGCCAATCCCGTTATCTCGCCCGACGCGCAATGGCTCGCGTGGGTCCAGTGGGACCACCCGTCCATGCCCTGGGACAGCTCGGCCGTGCTCTGCGGCGCGGTGCGTGTGGGCACCGAGCGTATCGTTCTCGAGGACGTCACCGTCGTCGTCGGCGGCGACGGGCATGGCGTTTGTCAGTTGCTTTTCGATGGCGACGGCTCGCTCTACTTCGCCATGGATCGCCAGGGCGTGCCCGAGTCGGATCCGGGAAATTTCTGGAACATTCATCGCTTCCGCGACGGCGGCGTTCGGCGTGTCACCGCCGATCTTGCCGAATACGGCGAGCCCCACTGGGTTTTCGGCCACAGACGTCTGACCGGCATCGGTCGGGGAGAGCTGCTGGCCGTGCGTACCGGCGCGCGCGGCGACGAACTGGTCCGGGTGGATGTCGCCTCGGGAGCGGCGCGGGCGCTCGCCGGCGACTTCCTGGAGTTCAGCCAGCTCAGCCCGGCCTCGCGGGCGGTCGAGAATGACGCGGCAAGCGGCAGGCGCGTGCTGATGATAGCGGCCGACGCGCACAATGAGCCGGCGCTGCTGGACGTGGACGTCGACGGTGGCGGTGTCCGTGTGCTGAAGCGGCCGCCTGCAGTCATGAAGGCCGTCGATGTCAGCGCGGCGCAGCCGCTGCGATACACCACCGGCGACGGGGTCAGCGCTCATGCTTATTTCTACGCGCCGCGGAATTCGCGATTCGAGCCCTTGCCGGCAACGCGGCCGCCGCTGCTGGTGGTTATCCACGGCGGGCCGACGGCCCGCAGCACACCGGCGTTCAACGTCGCCAAGCAGTACTGGACGACGCTCGGTTACGCCGTGCTCGACGTCAACTACCGCGGCAGCAGCGGGCACGGGCGCGCCTACCGCCAGGGGCTGCTCGGCGGCTGGGGCGAAGTGGACGTCGACGACATCGTCGCGGCAGTGCGCTACGTCGTGGAGCAGGGCTACGTCGACGGCGAGCGGGTGTGCGTGCGCGGCACGAGCGCCGGGGGCTATGCGGTGCTGCGCCTGCTGACCCGCCACCCCGACGCCTTCCGGGCAGGCGCCTGCTATTACGGCATCGGCAGCCTGATCACCCTGGCGGAGCTGACGCACAAGTTCGAGGCGCATTACATCGACGGCCTCATCGGCGAGGCCTTCGATGCTTCGTCCGCAGCCGCCCCCGCAAGCCGCTACCGTTCGCGTTCACCGATTTTCGAGATGCACAGGATTCGCAGCGCACTGATCGTCTTTCAGGGCAAGGAGGACAAGGTGGTTCCGGTCGAGGTCGCGCGCGAGGTGGTCGAAACCCTCGAGCGCAATGCAATCGCGCACGAGTACGTGGAGTACGCCGGGGAAGGCCACGGTTTTCGCATCGCGGCGACGCGTGCCGACGCCCTCGCGCGGGAGACGGCATTCTACCGCCGTGTGCTGCAGCTGGACCCCGTCTCGCGTTGAACGCTCGAGCCATCAATCGCGACAGGGTCGTGGCCCTGGCCGGCGTGTTTCAGGCCGCGGTGCTGACGCAGCAGCTGGCGCGCACCGGCGAGGCCGATCACGACGCGATGGCGTCAAGCGTGCGCAGCATCCTCATCACCGACGCCCTGGACGCGTCGTCGGTGTTCGGCGGCTACGGCGGTGTCGATCTCGGGCTGCGCAGCGTCGTGGCGAAGATGAGCCGGCGCGCCGAAACCCGCGACCTGGAGGTAGCGGGCTACGTCATGGCCCTTACCCAGCTCGAGGGCAAGCTGCGCGGCAACACGAAGATGCAGGAGCGGATCCGTCGGGAGCTCGGCGAGCTGCAGGCGCGCGAAGACCTTGAGGCCCTCGGCCCCGAGCTGTTTGCCGCCCTGGCGGGGCTGTACACGCAGACCCTGAGTCTCATTCGCCCGCCCATCGTGGTTCACGGCCAGGAAGGCCATCTCGCCGATGCCGGCGTCGTCGACCGGGTACGTTCGGCGTTGCTCGCGGGAGTCCGCGCCGCGCACCTGTGGCACCAGCTCGGCGGTCGACGCTGGCATCTCATTTTCAAGCGCGGCGCCTACGTCGACGGCGCGCGTGCTCTCCTTGGCGAGGCCGCGTAGCGGCGGTCGCACTCAGGCGCGCGGCGACAGGGAGCGCTCGATGCGGGGATAGAAGACGCCGAGCGTCAATGCGCGGGCGGCCAGGAAGATCAGCAGAGACAGCCACAGCCCGTGGTTTCCCCACAGGGGCAGAAGCAGCTCGACCGCCAGCAGGTAGACGGCGAGGGAGATGAGCATGCCGTTGCGCATTTCCCGCGTGCGGGTGGTGCCGATGAAAATGCCGTCGAGCTGAAAGCTCCATACCGAGATCAGCGGCGAGGCCACCACCCAGGGCAGGTAAGCGTACGCCTCGTCGCGCACCACCTCGATTCCCGTGAACAGATTGATGAGCTGCGTGCCGAGGGTGGCGTAGACGAGCAGGTAGACGAGCGCCACCAGCAGCGCCCAGTGTGTCGACGCGCGTGCGGCCGCGCGGAATGCCTGCCGGTCGCGGGCACCGTAGGCGCCCCCGGCGAGGGCTTCGGCGGCGTGGGCGAAGCCGTCGAGTCCGTAGGCGAGAAACTGCTGCAGGTGCATGAGGACGGCGTTGGCGGCGAGCACTGCCTCGCCGAGCTTGGTGCCCTGGGCCGTGAAGTACGAAAAGGCGAAGATCAGGCACAGGGTGCGTACGAAGATGTTCGCGTTGGCTCGCAGCAGCGCGCGCAAGCGGCTCGCGTCGAGGAGGTGGGAGCGGCGCCAGGAGCCCGGCAGGCGCCGCAGGGCGCGCCGCAGCAGCAGCACGCCGCACGCGGCGGCCGTGAACTCGCTGATCAGCGTCGCCGCGGCCACGCCTTCGACGCCCCAGCCCAGGCCGACGACGAAGACCAAGTCGAGCACGACGTTGGTGCCATTGAGAACGAGCTGCAGTGCCAGGGCGGCGCGCGTGTTCTGCACGCCGATGAGGGTGCCGAGTAGTGCGTAGTGGACGAGGGTCGCGGGAGCGCTCCATATGCGGATGCGGTAGTAGTCGGCGGCCAGCGACTCGAGCCGCTCCGAGCCTTCGAAGGCCCACAGCGCCAGGTGCAGAAGCGGGGACTGGACGGCGATGAGCACAACGCCGAGGAGGACGCCGATCAGCACCGCGCGCGCCAGCGTGGCGCGCACCTCGATGCTGTCGCCCGCGCCGTAGGCCTGGGCCACGAAGCCCGTCGTGCCCATGCGCAGGAAGCCGAAGCCCCAGTAGAGGAAATTGAAGATGACGGCGCCCAGGGCCACGGCGCCGATGTACACCGGGTCCGGCAGGTGCCCGACCACGGCGGTGTCCACCGCGCCGACGAGCGGCACGGAGAGGTTGGACAGGATGATGGGCACGGCCAGTGCCCAGACGCGGCGATGCCAATGCCGTGCAGGCTGCGGGGAGAGCGTAACGGGCACGGTCCGTCTCACAGGCTCACTTGGGTGTCGGCGGGGGTGTGACTTTCGCGGCGCCAAGCGTATCGATACACTTGCCGGGCGTCGAGAGGCAGTCGTGGCAACACCGATTGGACACAGCTTGATGGGTTTGGCCGTGGGGCACGTCGGCGCCGCGAGCGAGCAGCGGCGCTCGTGGGCCTGGCTGATTCTCGTGATCGTCGCTGCGAACGCCGCCGACCTGGATTTTCTTCCCGGCCTGCTCGTCGGCGACCTCAACCGCTACCATCACCTCGCGGCGCACTCGCTCGGCGCGGCGTTGCTGTTCGGGACGCTCGTTGGCGTCGTCGCGCGGCGATTCAGCGGGCGGCCGCTGCGCATCGGGGTGCTGGCCGCTCTCGTCTACGCCTCCCACCTTCTCGGCGACTACGTCACCGTTGATGAACGCGCACCCTACGGCATTCCTCTGTTCTGGCCTCTCTCCGAGCGTTTCTTCCTATCGCCGATCACCTTCCTCGGCGCCGTCAAGCACGGTAACCCCGGAGACGGGCATCTGGCCGTGTTGCTGGACATCTTCTCCTCGCACAATCTGCGCACCGTCGGCCTGGAGTTGCTGCTGCTGCTGCCGACGCTCGCCGTTATCGTGTGGCTCCGCCGTCCGCGCCGGGCCTGAGATTCGGGTGCGCGGACGCGTCGCTCCTCGCGGCCCTGCCGCCCGGTCCGAGTCGCAGCCCGGGGCGGACGTTGCGAAAGGGCAGCTCGCGCGGATCCGCGCGCACCGGCCCCGGGGCCGCCACCAGCAGGATTTCGCCGGCGAGGGGCTGGAAGTCGGCGCGGAAATGCACCGAGCTCTTCAGGGCGAGGATGCGCTGCTCGCGGGGCTCGACGCCGACGTGCCTGAAGATCGACTGGTCCGCCGCCTGCACCGGCTTCGACGCCACCACAATGCTCACGCCGCCGAGGCCGAGCAACGCCATCGGCCCGAGTTCCATGTGGGCGCCGTGATACATCGGGCCGGTGGCGGTAAAGCGCCCGTCGCCGAGACGCAGCACCTCGAACGTGCCCTCGAACGGCACGTGGCCGGGCAGGGCCGATTTCTCGCCCAGGCGGGCGAGCAGGCGGGCCCCGACGCCGCGCCCGTGGGCGGCCGCGGCCACCTCGGCATCGGCGATGACGCCGAGCACGGCATCCTCGGCGCTTGCCTCGACGAGGGCGCGCAGCACGCCGGTGGTGTCGCCGGGCCCACCCCCTCCGGGATTGTCCTGCGTATCGGCGAGGATCACCGGCCGGCGGCCCCCTCGCGCCAGGCGCACGGCCGCGGCCGCGGCCTCGGCGGGATCGTAGAGGCGACCGTGGAAGCCATCCTCGCAGGCGGCGACCGCCGCCAGCAGCGCGTCTGCTGCGTCCTCGGCCGCACGTGCGCTGCGGCCGTAGGCGAGCACGGCGGGCCCGACCTCGGCAATGTCGGCCAGCGGAAAGCCGCAGGCCAGGCACAGCGCCAGGACGTCGCCGCCGACCCGTTGCGGCAGCTCGCGGTAGAGCGGCCCGGCCGGTTCCACCAGCGTGCAGCCCCAGTTGATCGGTATGAGGAAGTCGGTCTTGCGCAGCGCCGCGTGCCAGCGTGTGCGCTGCGTCAGCAGCGCGTCAAGATGCTCTGCGGTGCGCGCACCGGTGGCGCCCATGTCGACATGAGGGTAAGTGCGGTACGCGTCGAGGGCGTCGGCGTTGGCCACCATGGCCGCGGTGATGTTGGCATGCAGGTCGAGACTCGCCACCACCGGCACGGCGGGCCCGACCGTGGCGCGGACACGTCGCAGTATCTCGCCGTCGCCGTCCTCGAGGTGTTCGCACACCATGGCGCCGTGCAGATCGAGATAGACACCGTCGAGCGGAAGGGCGCTTTCGAGATCGCGCAGCAGCATGTCACTGATGCGCTCGAAAGCCGCCCGCGTGACGTGGGCCGAGGGTGTGGCGGCACACCAGAGCAACGGCACGGTCTCGTGACCCAGCTCGCGAAACCGTTGCACGGCACCGGTGATGGGCAGGTGCACGCCCGCCGTGTGATCCCAGAGCTGCGTGCCCCGGCACAGAGCGGGCCATTCGTCGGCTCGTTCGAAGGCGGCAAAATCCGCTTTGAGCGGCGCGAACGTGTTGGTTTCGTGTTGCCAGCCGGCGACTGCCACGCGTGCCATTGCACCCGCTCCCGTGGCGGCAAGAAAGTTCGTCGATGTTATCACTTCGGCGTGCCACGTCGTGCTCGGCTCGCCATGGGCATCGGTCATGCCCGGTGCGTGCCGCCGCGACACGGGTGTATCCGGGGAGGTCTTGAATGAGTCGACGCCGGTCGTCGTGGGTTCGGGTGGTCGCCATCAACCTCGTCATCGTGATGGCCCTGATCGCGTTGCTGGAGGTCGCGGCGCGAGCGTACATAGCCTACACGCGCGGCAGCGCGACGGCGGGGCTGGCCGAGCGCACCCGCTACCTGGACTACCAGCCCTTCGTCATGTTCGGCGAAGACATGGACCGTCGCACGGCGGCCCTCGTGGGGGACGCCGCACTGATGGCGCCGGAGACGTTCCGCATCCTGCTCGTTGGCGGCTCGACGGCTCAAGGCTTCCCCTCCGCCGTTCTCGAGAGGTCGTTCGCGCGGCGCTTCGACCGATGGCGTTTCCGCGTCATCAACCTCGCGCAAGGCGGTTTCAACGCCCGTCAGGAGCTGGTGGCGGCGAGCCTGTGGGGGTCGACGCTCAGGCCGCGACTGCTGCTGTCCCTCGATGGGGCCAATGACCTCACTCACCGACTGCGCATGCGGCGAGCCGGGGGCTTCTACCTCGATGATGCCTATCGGCTCGCTCTGACTCGCCCGTTTCTCTCGCCCCTGGCAGAGCTCGTGCGGCACTCGCAGCTGCGCAACGGCATCGAGGCACTCCTGCGACGGGGCCGGGTGGAGGACGTCAGCCGTTACGAGGACGCCATCCCGGTCTTCGTCGGCGCACAGCACGGCCTGAATGTGCTCGCCGGCGGCATGGGTTCACTGCGGGTCATGGTGCTGCAGCCGTTCGTTGCCTTCAAGGAGCCGAAGGCGGCGGCGGAAAGTGCCTTCACCCACTACGCCTACCGCGAGGCGGTCGTCGCCGAGCTCTACCGGCGCACGCACACGGCGCTCGAGGCGCTGGCACGGCGCGACGGGGTGCTGTATCTCGACGGGCGGGACCTGTACGACGGCAGCGGCGATCATATCTTCAGCGACGACGTTCACTTCGTCGACGCTCGCGGTTACGAGATACTTGCTGAGCGTATCGCGGAGCTCGTCGAGACCGCGGGCGTGATGCCGTGACGCACGGCAGTACCGCCGGCGTGCGCGGGACTATAATCGAAGCCCTCCTGCAAGCCGAGTGAGGTCACCAAGACATGTCGATGCCCACGCACGTTCCCACCACCGATACGTCGGGTCCTTTCGTCCCCACCGAGCCTCGGGCCGAGGCATACATCGCGGGCCTGCTCGCGCGCCATGACGAGCCGGTCCTGCTCGAGATGGAAGCGGAGGCCCGTGAGCGCCGCTTTCCCATCGTCGGGCGCGGCTGCGGCGCTTTTCTCGAGGTGATGACGCTGTGCGTGGGCGCGCGGCGAGTGTTCGAGTTCGGCAGCGGTTTCGGCTACTCCGCCTTCTGGTTCAGTCGCGCCGTCGGCGAGGGGGGAAGTGTGATCTGCACCGAGGGCAGCGAGGACAACGCGCGTCGGGCGATCGACTACCTTCGGCGCGTGGGCCGTGCGCAGCGCGTGGATTACCACGTCGGCTGGGCGCAGGAGCTGTTCCCCGAGGTGGCGGGAGACGAGGACTTCGACGTCATCTACAACGACGTCGACAAGGACGGCTACCCGCAGGTGTGGGAGCTTGCCCGGGACCGCATCCGGCCCGGCGGACTCTACATCGCCGACAACACGCTGTGGTCGGGAAGGGTGACGCTGGAGCGGGTTGAAGATGACGTTCGCCCCGGCTACACCGAGGCCATAAAGCGGCACAACGACATGGTGGCTGGGGACGCCCGCTACGATTTCTTCCTGAACCCGCTGCGCGACGGCGTGCTGGTCGCGCGCCGTCGGGTGTGACCCTTCGCGTGCTGTGCCGGCGCAGTCCCCGCGTCACGTTGACAACACAATATCTGGGGATATAAGCTTCCGGGCACCGCGATATCTAGGGCCCGTAGAGACCTGGGGGTGTTCTCGACCACTGCGACAGCGTCCGCTTCCCGGGATGACCGGCGGGTCTACCCGCGGGCCGGTGTGGACGGGCAAGTCTGGGTGCACCGCTTCAATCATCGCGACGCGGCCTCCGAACCCGGCGCGCGGGGACCGCTCGGCGTGTCTCACCGCCTGGCGAACCTGTCCTTCGGCGGCGCCAAGTTCGTCGGGCACGCGGCGTGCGGCCGTGTCGGCGAACGCGTCGAGCTGGCGCTGCCGGCAATGGGCCGCGACAACATTCTCGTCATCGGACGCATCGTGCGCGTCGAGCAGACGGCGACGGTGTGCAGGACGGCGGTGAACTTCGACCAGGTCTCCGTGGCCGATCAGCTGCGCCTGGCCCGGGTGCTGTCCGTGTTGCTGGCGCGTCCCGCCACCCTTTGAGCCGGCGCCGCTCCGGCGGCAGGCGGCGCCGACGCGTGGCAACGAGCCGCGCTCAGCGGTCCAGCCCGACCCGGCGCGTCGCCGCGGTGTTACGCACGAGCGCGGCAATCAGCGCGTCCACGTCCTCCGCGCGGGTGTCGAAGGCGGTGAGCACGCGTATCGTGTCGGCACGGTCGTCGGGCCGGTGGGAGAAGCCGAAGCCCTGCTGCTCCAGCAGCTCGACGGCACCCTGGGGCAGCTCCGCGAACACGGCATTGCTCTCGACGGGGTGAATGAGACGCGTTCCCTCCACCGCCACCAGGCCGTCGGCCAGCCGGCGCGCCATGGCGTTGGCGTGGGCGGCGTTCCTGAGCCACAACTCGTCGCCGACGTAGGCTTCCAGCTGCGCCGAGACGAAGCGCATCTTGGCGGGCATGTGGCCGGCGCGTTTGAGCACGTGGCCGAGCCGCTGTGCCAATTCGGGACGAAACACGACAACGGCCTCGGCGCCCATGGCGCCGTTATTCGTGGCGCCGAAGCTGAGCACATCGACCCCGACGCGCCAGGTGAGGTCCGCGGGGTCTCGTCGCAGGCGGGCGCAGGCGTTGGCGAAGCGCGCTCCGTCCATGTGCACGCCCAGGTCGTGCCCGCGCGCCACCTCGGTCAGGGCCGCGATTTCGGCGGCTGCGTATACAGTGCCGCACTCGGTCGCCTGCGCAATCGTCAGCGCCGCGGGCCGCACCCGGTGAACGCTGTGCGGTGTGAGGGCATCCAGTGTCCGACGCAAGGTCGCGGCCTCACACTTTCCGTGCGCGCCTTCTATGGGCAGCAGCTTGGCGCCGCCCGTATAGAACTCCGGCGCGCCGCAGGCGCGCGTGTGCACGTCGGCATCCGGGTGACAGAAGATCGCGCCGTGTGCCGGCGTGAGCAGCGCCAGCGCGGCCGCGCTGGCGGCCGTCGACGTGACCACGGGAAATACCGCCACCGGCGTTTCGAATATCTCGGCAAAGCGCGTGCGCAAGCGCGCCGTGACGGCGTCTTCGCCGTAGGAGCGGGAACGGCCTGTATTGGCCTCGTGCAGCGCCTGCAGGATTTCCGGGGCAACGCCGCTCGAATTGTCGCTCCACAATTGCACCGCCCGATCCTCCCCGAGCATCTCGCAGCACCTGCCCGGCCGCTCACGCCGGGATTGGCGCGGCGACACGACGCAGCGCGCCGCGGCGCCCGGCCGCGTAGGCACGGCCCGTCTCTCGCGCCGGCTTCGGCAACGACGCCAGCGTCGCCGCCGGAATTTTACCCTTTACCGTTTCAGGCTGCCCGTCTCCACCGGCAGCTCCAGCGCGGCCGCGTTGAGCGGCATCGGCGACGCCGTCGCCGGCCCGGGCCGTGCGGGCAGGTCGTGCCACGCAGGGCGCCGTGGGAGCCGCACGCTCGTCTTGCCGGGCGTCGGCGGCACTGGCCGCTGCGGCATGCGCCTGCTAACTTAGCGCTGAAGCCCGGGCAGGGCCCGCCTTTCGCGGTCGAGCGGGGCCGTCGCGCGCGCGGTGTGGCCCGAGAGCCCGGCGCAGCGGCACTTAGGAGCAGAGCGATGACGAATTCGGCAGCGATCCGGCGCGACGAGCTCGAAGCCACCTTCCAACGCTTCGACGCCAACGGCGACGGGCGCATCGACTTTGCCGAGTTCGTCGCCATGTTGCGCGCTCTCGGCAAGAGCCTGAGCAGTGACGACGCCGCCTCCGGCTTCGGCGCGATCGATGCCGACGCCGACGGCAGCGTGGACCTCGCCGAGTTCGTGCTATGGTGGCAGGAGACCGTCGAGGTCGTGGATGTCGACTACCCCGACGACAAGGAGTCCTGAGCGCCGCTCGAAGCGCGCGTTGCTACCCGGACTCTGAGCCGCGCCCGCCCGGGCGTTTCTCGCGCAGCCACTCGCCGAGTGGCCCGAGCCCCTCGATCGGCAGCGGAAAGACGATCGTCGAGCTGCTCTCGCCGGCGATCTCGGTCAGCGTCTGCAGGTAGCGCAGCTGCAGCGCCTGAGACTGTTGCGACAGCACCTGCGCGGCCTGCAGCAGCTTCTCGGAGGCCTGCAGCTCGCCTTCGGCGTGAATGACCTTGGCGCGCCGCTCGCGCTCGGCCTCGGCCTGCCTGGCGATGGCGCGGATCATGCTCTCGTCGAGATCGACGTGCTTGATCTCGACGTTCGACACCTTGATGCCCCAGGCGTCGGTCTGCTGGTCGAGGATCTGCTGGATGTCGTTGTTGAGCTTGTCGCGCTCGGCGAGCATCTCGTCGAGCTCGTGCTGGCCGAGGACCGAACGCAGCGTCGTCTGTGCGAGCTGGCTCGTCGCGGCCAGGAAATCTTCCACCTGGATGATTGCCTTCTCCGCATCGATGACGCGGAAGTACACCACCGCGTTGACCTTGACCGAGACGTTGTCGCGCGAGATCACGTCCTGGGTCGGCACGTCCATGACGATGGTGCGCAGGTCCACGCGCACCATCTGCTGGATGCCCGGCACGAGGATGATCAGCCCGGGGCCTTTGACCTTCCAGAAACGCCCGAGCGTGAACACGACGCCGCGCTCGTACTCACGCAGTATGCGAATGGCCGACGCGATCAACGCCACCACGCCCACGATCACCATGCTCCACCACAACATCGTCATTTCTCCCCTGACTGATTTTCCGGCTCGACGAGGAGCGTCAGCCCTTCGACTGCGGTTACGCGCACCTTCTGCCCGCGCCTGAGCGGGGCCCCGGAACGGGCCCGCCAGTCTTCGCTGTGCACACGCACGCGCCCTCTGCCGTCGAATGCGGCCAGGGCCTCGCCGGTCATGCCGACGAGTCCCTCGCGTCCGCTCACCACCGGCCGACGTCTGGCTTTCACGGCCAGTGTCAGCACGCCGACGAAGAGCATGCCGTTGATGATGCCGAAGGAAATGATGAGCGGCAGAGACACCCGGTAGCCTTCGACGTCTGTGTCTATGAGGATTACCGAGCCGATGACGAAGGCGACCACGCCGCCGATGCCGAGCGCGCCGAAGCTGGGCATGAACGCCTCGGCGACCATGAACGCGACGCCGACGAGAATCAGGCCCAGGCCGGCGTAGCTCACGGGCAGGACCTGCGCGGCATAGAGCGCCAGCAGCAGGCAGATGGCGCCGAGCACGCCGGGCAGAACGAAACCGGGGTTGAGAAGCTCGTAGAGCAGGCCGAACATGCCCAGCGTCATCAGTATCGGCAGAATGTTCGGGTCGGTAATGACCGAGAGCAGGCGACTGCGCCAGTCGGGTTCGATCTCGACGACGGCCACGCCCTGGGTGTCCAGCTCCCTGTCGGTGCCGAGCACGTTCACGGTGGTGCCGTGCAGCTTCCTCAGCAGCTCGCCGATGTCGCTGGCGATGAGGTCGATGACACCCTTCTCCAGCGCCTCGGCCGAGGGCAAGCTGGCCGCTTCGCGCACGGCGCGCTCAGCCCACTCGGCGTTGCGCCCGCGCATCTGCGCGAGCCCGCGGATGTAGGCGGCGGCGTCGTTGACGATCTTCTTCTCCATGGCGCCGGTCGCGGGAGCCGGTTCCGCCGCGCGGTCTTGCGCATCCTTGTCGTCGCCGTCGCCGGGCTCGCTCAAGGGGCGGGGTGGTTGCGGCGCCTGCGGCATGCCGCCGATCTGCACCGGGGTCGCCGCCCCCAGCGTCGTCGCCGGCGCCATCGCCGCGATGTGCGTGGCGTAGAGGATGTAGGTGCCGGCGCTGGCCGCGCGCGCGCCGCTCGGCGCGACGAACCCCGCCACCGGCACCGGTGAGGCGACGATCGCCTGGATGATGTCGCGCATGGCGGTGTCGAGCCCGCCCGGCGTGTCCATGCGCAGGACCACCAGCATGGCGCCGGCCTCGCTGGCGTTGCTCAGGCCGCGGCGCACATAATCGCTGGTCGCCGGTCCGATCGGGCCGTCGATGCTCAGGATCACGACCCGAGGCGTACCCGTCGCCTGGGCGTGCAGCAGCAGCGGCAGCGCGACCAGCAGCGACCAGAGCAGGATGCGAAAGCGGCGCACCATTGGCGACATATAACAGAACCGATGCGAGCAGATTACTCCAATAGCCGACCGGGACGCCACCGGTGACGCCAGCCCCGCGCAGCGTCGTCATCGATACCGATCCGGGGATCGACGATGCCCTGGCTCTGATGCTGGCGTTGCGGGCTCCGAGCCTGCCGGTGGAGCTGGTGACGACGGTGGCGGGCAACGTCCACGTGGAGCTCGCCAGTGCCAACGCGCGCCGCGTGCTGGCACTCGTACAGCCCGCGGCCGTGCCCGTGCTCGCCCAGGGCGCCGCGCGTGGTCTGCGTCGACCCATGCCGATCGAGGGCCGTGTGCACGGCGCCGATGGCCTCGGCGGCCTGTCGGGGCTGCGGCGGCGCGACGGCGCACCGCGCTACGGCGTGAGCGACGCACCGCCCGTGCGTGCCCACGCGGCGGCGCGCATCGCCCGCATGGCGGAGCACCACGGCGCCGGTCTCACGATCGTGGCGCTGGGTCCGCTGACCAACATCGCCCGCGCTGTCGAGCAACGTCCCGACGCCATGCGGCGGGTCGGTCACATCGTCGTCATGGGGGGCGCGGTGCGCGTCCCGGGCAACGTTTCCGCCGCGGCCGAGTTCAATATTCACGCGGACCCCCACGCCGCCCGCGTGGTGTTCGATGCCGGCCTGTCCCTGACCCTCGTTCCGCTCGACGTCACCCGACGGGTGCGATTGACGCCTGCGTTCCTGAGCTCCGTTCTCGGCACGAGCCGCACACCGGCGGCGCAGGCCGTGCGCCACATGGCGGCGCATTTTCTGCGGCGAGCCGGCGGCGCCGCGGGTATGGCGCTGCATGATCCGCTGGCGGTGGCCGTCGCCATCGACCCGGCGCTGGTGACGCTCACACCGATGACGCTGGCGGTGGAGACCCGCGGCCGGCACACCTCGGGCATGACCTTGGTGCAGCACGAACCGGCGGCGCGACGACGCCCCGGCGTGTCGATCCGCGTGGCGACCGCGGTCGACGCCGAACGTGTTCTCGAGCTGTTCGCCGAGCACGTGCTCGTGCCCGAGACACGCCGGCGTCGCGCCGGGGAAACGGCGCCGGGGGTGATCGTGCTGGGCAGCGCCAACACCGACTTCACCGTGTGGGCCGGGCGGCTGCCGCGCCCGGGAGAGACCGTTCTGGGGGCAGATTTGCGCACCGGCTTCGGCGGCAAGGGCGCGAATCAGGCCGTCGCCGCGCGGCGCGCGGGCGCGCGGGTGCATTTCGTGGGTGCTCTCGGCGGCGACGATCACGGCACGCGCTACCGGCAACATCTCGGCGGCGAGGGCATCGATCTGAGCGCCCTCGGGCGGAGGGACGACACGGGGTCGGGCGCGGCGTTGATCGTGGTGGACGCGCGCGGGCGCAATCAGATCGCGGTGGCGCCGGGTGCCAACGCGCGCGTCGCGCCCGCCGACCTCGATGCTCTGACACCGCTTCTCGAAGGGGCGCGTGTGCTGGGGGCGCAGCTCGAGACACCGCTGGCGACGGTGGAGGAGGCGCTGCGCCGGGCCAAGCGCCGGGGGCTCGTCACCGTGCTCAATGCCGCCCCGGCGGCGACGCTGCCGCGTCGCCTGAGCCGCGTCGTCGACGTCCTGGTCGTCAACGAGCTCGAAGCCCAGACCCTGCTGGGCGAGCCGGGACCCCGCGGGCGCTCGCCGCGCGAGAGCGTGGCCGCGCTGCTCGAGCGGGGCTATGCCAGTGTCGTGGTCACGCTCGGCGCCCGGGGCGTGGCGTGGAGCGATGGCGGCGGCCTGCGGCGGCTGAGCGCGCATCGCGTCGCGGCGCTCGACACCACGGGCGCCGGCGACGCCTTCGTCGGTTACCTGCTCTGCGCCCTGGCGCGGGCGCGCACCCTGGCCGACGCCGTGGTCCTGGCCAACGCGGCCGCCGCGTTGGCCGTCGGCGGAGAGGGGGCGCAGGCCTCGATTCCCGTACGAGGCGATGTCGAGCGGTTGCTGCGTCGCGCTCGCCGAAAGGCCTAGCCGCTGCGGGTGCGCGGTGCCTGATCCGTTCGCGACCCGGCGGCCGGCGCCGTGATTTGATTCCGGTACTGTCCGCAGGGATAATCCAGTGGAGATACGACCACAAAAAACGAGAGGACGGAGAGCATGACTCGCAACACGGGACTCGATCGGCGTTCGTTTCTGGGCGGTGCGCTGGCGGCGGCCGGCGCAACCGCGCTCGGCATGAGCACTCTGCGGCAGGCGATCGCCGCGGCGTTTCCGGAGCGCAACATCTACGTCGTCGTGCCGACCCGCGAGGGCGGCGGCGCGGACCGCAATCTGCGCGCCTTCACCGGCATCTGGAAGAACTACCTGAACACCAACTTCGAGCCCGGGTTCTTTCCCGGCGCCTCCGGGCGGGTCGGCTACGAGCTGTTCATGGGCAAGCGCGAGGCCGACTGCTACAACCTGCTCTTCGGCAACATGGGCCCGGAGCTGCTCAACTGGGTCGTGCAGCCGCCGACGTTCAATGTGAACGAGTACTTCTACTTCGCCCGCATCGACACCGACCCCGGCTGCGTGTTCGTCGGCAGCCAGAGCCCTTTCAAGTCCATCGACGACGTGGTCGCCGAAGGCAAGAAGCGCACGCTCAACGTCGGCACCAGCCGCCTGGCCCACCCGGCCTCCATCGGCATCCTGGCCCTCGGCGAGCACACCGGCGCCAAGTTCAACCTGATCCCGCTGTCGGGCGGCAAGAACACCGTCGCCGGCGTGGTGACCGGCGAGATGGACCTGAGCGTGCTGACATCAGGGACCGTGGCGGCTTCCGGCGATGCGGTGCGCACGCTCCTGGTCTTCAACGACGAGAACGTCCTCGGCGAGGCCCTCGACAACGCCCCGACCATGAACGACCACTTCGGCACGAAGCTGCCGCCGATGCTGTCTGCCCGGGCCTTCGCCATCCACACCGCGGCCGCGGAGAAGTATCCGGACCGACTCCAGGTGCTGAACGATACCATCAAGAACGTGTTCAGTGACCCGGCCTATAAGGAAACGGTGGTAAAGGCGAAGGGACACTGGGAGTACATCAATTACGGCGACGCCGCCGCGTGCAAGGAGTACGCGGGCAACATTCTCGAGATCGGCGAGCGCTACAAGAGCTTCCTCACCGGAAAGTCCTGAGCCTTCTCGGCGAGATCCCCTTCTTGAATCGATTGCCGATGCCGGGCCGCGACGTCGCGGCCCGGCCTCCGTGCTGAGTGTCCGGTGATGGCGGGCGACGCGGGCGATTCCGAAAAGGGCAAGCAGGCGATGGGCGGGCAGCTCGTCATCCCGCTTTGCGCCCTGGGTTTCACGCTCTACTACTTCTCCACCATCTGGAACTCGCCGTGGACCGCGCAGGTCAGTGCGTTCCTGATCGGCACCATACTCATCGCACTGGTGCTGATCTTTCTTGCGCGGGCCATCATCACCGTGCGCTCGGGTGAGGCGCACTGGGGCCTTTCCGACCTCGTTGCGCCCACGGCGATCCTGCCGCGGCGCCTGGGCCTGCTGCTGCTCACGACGGTGTATATCGTGGTGCTGCAGTGGGGCGGTTTTACGCTGACGACGTTCGTCTATCTCGTTGCCGCGATGCTGCTGCTCGGCGGCACCCGGGTGCTTCGACCCGCCACGGTGCTGTCGCTCGCGTTCTCGGTGGGAGGCTANNTGGGAGGCTACCTGCTGTTCGTCGCGGCCTTCGAAACTCGGTTTCCGCTCGGACCGTTCGAGGAGCTGATGAAGGAGCTGTTCTGACGTGGAAGCCCAGTGGGAGATCTTTCCCGCGCTCTTCGCACACACCCTGACGTTCTGGTGGATCATCGTGCCCGCCATTGCGCTGGGGCTGGTCGTGGGTGCGATCCCGGGTTTCAGCGCGGCCAACACCATCATCGTCCTGTTGCCGCTGACACTGGTGATGGAGGTGGAGATCGGGTTGGTCTTCATGGTCGCCCTGTACTGCTCGGCACGCTTGGGCGCCGGCATTCCCGCCATCCTCGTCAACATTCCCGGCACCGCCGGCGCCGCCGCCACACCGCTGGACGGCTATCCCATGACCAAGGCTGGCCGCGGTCCGCAGGCGCTGGCAATGTCGTTCGTGGCGTCGACACTGGGCGGGCTGTTCACCACCGTCGTCGCATTGATCGCCATGCCGTGGCTGGCGCAGGTGGCCTTTTACCTTCACAGCGTCGAGATGATCGTGGTCATGCTCTTCGGCATCTCGCTCATTGCCACCATCGCCGCGCGCGATACGCTGAAGGGCCTCATCGCCGGCTTCCTCGGGCTGATGATCGGGTCGATCGGCACTGATCACGTCTACGCGACGCCCCGGGGCACGTTCGGATTTCTCGAGTTCTACGACGGCGTGCCCCTGATTCCGGCACTGGTCGGCTTGTTCGCCGTGTCGGAGGCGTTCCTGTTCATCGAAGGCGAGTCCATTCTCTCCGAGAAGGGCCAGCAGCTCATGCGCAGGGCGAAATGGGGCGAGGCGCTGGAGGGGGTGCGCACGGCGTTCTCGAAGTTGTGGCACATCACGTGGACCAGCATCATCGGCCTGATCATCGGCGTGGTGCCGGGCGCCGGCGCCAGCATCGCCTCGTTCGTCGCCTACCAGCAGTCGCGGTTCTTCTCCAAGACGCCCGAGCTCTACGGCACCGGGCACGTCGAGGGGCTGATCGCGCCGGAGTCGGCCAACAACGGCGTCACGTCGGGAACACTCATACCGCTGCTCATACTGGGCATACCCGGCGGCGCCACTGCGGCCATCATGCTCGTGGTGATGCAGTACCACGGTGTGGTCTTCGGGCCCAACCTCTTCACGCAACGCCCGGAGCTCGCCTACGGGGTGTTTACGGCCATGACCGTGACCTACGCCCTCATGGCGTTGCTGATACTGCCGCTCGCGCGTTACATGTCGCGCATCACCATGGTGTCGACGGTGTACATGTCGCCGATGATCATCGCGTTCACGCTGGTCGGGTCCTTCGTGCCGCGCGAGTACATGTTCGACATGTAGCTCGGCCTGGTCTTCGGCATCATCGGCTACGTCGCGCGCAAGACCGGCTACCACGTCGCCGCGATCCTGATCGGCGTCATCCTCGGTCCGTTTCTCGAGCAGTACTTCCTGCGGGCCCTGAAGATGTCGCAGGGCGACCCGATGGTGCTCTTCTCGTCACGCCTGGGCAATCTGCTGTGGCTGTTCCTTTTTCTCAGCCTGGCGTTGCCCTACGCGATGCAATGGTGGCGGGAACGGCGCGCGCAGGCGGCGTGATGCGCTTTCCGTGTGTGCCCGCAGGGGGCGCGGCACGGCGGCGGGCGCATCGGATGAGACATTTTTCAGCACGAGGCAACGGCAGGCCATGACCGGTTACAGCAAGACAGAGCTATCCCGAAACATACGCCGCGTAGGGCATCTCGACCTCGCCGGCGGCGGTCAGGTCGTGGTGGACGGCGACTACGCCTACGTCGGGCAC
>JABAHS010017455.1_pt2 | contig 46178 bp, 39 predicted proteins | sample 7062111 | NCBI WGS metagenome assembly JABAHS01 (sample SAMN14534600, study PRJNA622989) | marine sediment metagenome | biome: marine biome [ENVO:00000428]; feature: marine pelagic biome [ENVO:01000023]; material: deep marine sediment [ENVO:00002113]; isolation source: pool of 4 deep marine... | reverse complement strand
CCCTGCCGCTGATGACCTCGCGGCGGAAGATCCACAGCCCGAGGATAAGGCTGAACAGCGGCGAGCAGGCGACGATGGGCACAACCTCGACCACCTGGCCGTGCTTGAGCGCCGTGTTGAGGGAGAACACGGACGACCCGTTGACGATGCCGGCGAGCGCGAACCAGCCGGTGCCGGGCGTGAGCCCCAGCTGACGCACGCCGGTACCGCGGCGATGGGCGTTGACCAGCGCCAGCAGCAGCGACACCGTGTAGCCGACCAGACCGGCGAAGAACGGGCTCGGCAGCGCTTCCAAACCCATCTTGGAGAAGACGTTGGCGAGCGCGCGGATGAGCGCGGCGCCCACGGGGAGCAGCAGCGCCCACAATGGCCAATGTGCGCTCGTGCGCCCCCGTGACGAGATCACCATGACCCCGGCGACGATGCTCACGGTGCCCACCACGATCGGCATCGTCAGGCTCTCGCCCAGCACCAAGACACCGAGGCCGGCGGCAAAGAACGGCGCCGTCGACGCCAGCGTGGTGGAGAGCGTCGGCCCGAGATGACGCGTGCCGGCGACGGCGAGATTGGCGGAAAGGATCGGGCGGAACAGGCCTACCGTCGCGAAGATCAGCACCGCCGGCACGAGCCAGTAGTGCGCCTGCACGAACAGCGGCGACAGCAGCCAGTACATGGCCGCCGACGCGCCGATGGTGATCAGCGTTCCGGACTGCGGGTCCAGATGGCGCAGGCCCAGGTTGATCAGCTGCGCGCCGAGCGCGAACAGCAGCGCCGAGTTCAAGGCCAGCGCGATGGCCAGTGTCGACGGTGACAGGGACCCGTCCACGCCCGCACGCGCCTAGGACGGGGCGCGCGCGCTGCGCAACGCCGTGCCGGGTGGGTTCACGCCCCCGCCTTCAGCCCGGGGAGCGCGCGATCAGCTGCCGCGCGATGACGATGCGCTGCAGTTCGTTGGTGCCCTCGCCGATGGCGAGCAGCGGGGCGTCGCGGTAGTAGCGCTCGATGTTGAACTCCGTCGAGTAGCCGTAGGCGCCGTGGATGCGCATCGCCTCGAGGCTGTTCTGAGCGCCGCCTCGGTGGCGAACAGCTTGGCCATGCCCGCCTCCATGTCGCAGCGCTCGCCGGTGTCGTAGGCGCGCGCCGCGGACTCCACCAGCAGCCGCGCCGCTTCCACCCGCGTCGCCATGTCGGCCAGCTTGAACTGGATCGCCTGGTGCTCGCAGATCGGCTTGCCGAAGGTCTTGCGCACCTGGGCGTAAGCCACGGCCTCCTCGAGACAGGCGCGCGCGAGGCCCACGCCGCGCGCGGCGACGTTGATCCGGCCTAGCTCGAGGCCGCTCAGAATCTGCTGCAGCCCGCGCCCTTCGCGCTCGCCGATCAGGTTGTCGTGCGGCACGCGGCAGTCCTCGAAGCGCAGCTGCGCGGTGTCGATGCCGCGGTAGCCGAGCTTGCCCAGCTTACGCTCGACGACGAAGCCCTCGCCCTTCTCGATCAGGAGCAGGCTCATGCCCCGGTGCGGCGGCTGCGCCGCGGTGTCGGTCTTCACCAGCACCGCCAGCACGTGCCCCTCGGCGCTGTTCGTGATCCAGGTCTTGGCGCCGTTGACGACGTAAGAGTCGCCGCCGCGCTCGGCGCGCGTGCGGATCGCCTGCAGGTCCGTGCCGCAGTCGGGCTCGGTCAGTGCGATGCCGCCGCGCAGCTCGCCGCTGGCGAAGCGCGGCAGGTAGCGTCGCTTCTGTGTCTCGCTGCCGAAGCGCTCCACCGCCGCCGCCATGATCAGGTGCGAGTTGAACACGCCCGGCACGGACATCCACACGGCCGACATGCGCTCGACGATCTGCGCGTAGGTCGATGCGGACAGGCCCAGACCTCCGTAGTCGGGGGAGATCGTGGCGCCGAACAGGCCGAGCTCCGCCACCTTGTCGAACATGGCGCGCGGGTAGGTGTCGCTGGCCTCGTGCTCGCGCACGAACGGCCGCACCTCGCGCTCCAGGAAGCGGTCGACGGCGTCGAGGACGAGCGCTTCTTGTTCGCTGGGCGGGGTCAACGCTCGGCAACGTCGTCGATGGCGTGGCCCCGCTTCGGCACCAGAAAAGTGCGTTCGAAGACCATGAACACCGTGCCGTCGTCCTTGCTGCCGGTCGTCCTCACGCTGACGACGCCCTCCTGGGGACGGGATTTGGACTCACGCACACTCAGAACCTCGGACTCGGCGTAGAGGGTGTCCCCCGCGAACACGGGCGCGCGCAGCTCGACGCGGCTCCAGCCGAGGTTGGCGGTGGCCTTCTGCGTGAGATCGCTGACGCTCATGCCGGTGACGACGGCGAGGGTGAGGCAGCTGTTGACGAGCGGCCTGCCGAACTCGCTGCGCGCGGCATACGCCGCGTCGAAGTGCAGCGGGTGCGTGTTCATGGTCAGCAGCGTGAACCAGGTGTTGTCCGTCTGCGTCAACGTGCGCCCCGGGCGGTGCTCGTAGACGTCGCCCACGGCGAAATCCTCGAGATGGCGGCCGAAGGACTCGCGGAAGCGGCGCGTCCCGCTCGGCGTGGAGCGCTGCACCACGCCCCCGTCAGCCGTCCGCGGCGGCGCGCAGGGCGCTGCCCGCATCGGGGCGGCTCAGGGCAAGAATGGCGCCGATGTCGGCGGCGCCATCCACCTCGAGCAGGGCGTCGGCCAGGGTGCGGGTGCGCTCGGCGCCGAGATACGGCTCGACCAGGGAATCGAACTTGCCGCGCAGCTCCTGCTCGGTCATGAAATTGTCGGGCTCGCCCTTGGGGTTGACCACCAGCTTCTGCAACGACCGACCTCCCTTCAGCTTCAGGCGCACCACCGCACTCATATTGGCGGGGAACTCCGCTTCGGCCCGCGGGTCCTCGACGGTGCGGATGCGCCGGCACAGGGCGAGCGTCGCCGCATCGGCGAGATGGGGCGCGTAGTCGTCCCAGCTCATGCGCCCCTCACGCAGGGCGACGGCGCCGACGAAGGGCATGGAAAACTGGCCGTCGACGACGTTCTGCGGCCGTTGCTTCGCCGGCTCCGGCACGCCGATAAGCTTGCGCCCGGTGCGCGAGAGACCGATCTCGACGGACTCCACCTCGTCGGCGTCGATGCCGTGCTCGGCCCGCAGAGCGATGAGGGCGTCCAGCGGCGCGTGGCTGTAGCGGCACGACGGATACGGCTTCACGGCGATGGCCAGGGTCTCGTAAACCTCGCCGAGGCCGGCGGTGGCGTGGGCGAACACCGGGTTCGGCGCGTAGGCGCGCAGAAAACCCGCCTCGCCCTCGATGGCGTCGGCCGCACCCTTGTAGCCCTGCGCCGCCGCGACGGCGGCGATGAGCCCGTTCATGGCGGCGTAGCCCGTGTGGAAGCGCTTGTTCCAGGCGCCGTCGGCGAGAAACTGCATGGAGCCGGCCGCCTGGCTGCCGCAAAGGCCGAAGGCGCGCGCGACGGCGTCGGCGGACAAACCGAACACACGCGCGGCCGCCGCCGCGGCACCGAACGCCCCGCAGGTTGCCGTGGGATGGAAGCCGCGGTCGTAATGGTCCTTGGGCACGAGCGCCAGGCTGAGGCGGATCTGCACCTCGTAACCGGCGACGATGCCCGCGATCACGTCGGCGCCGGCGGCGCCCGTCATCTCACCGGCCGCCAACGCCGCCGGCACGATGGGCGCGCTCGGGTGAATGGAGCCGCGCGCGTGGGTGTCGTCGAAATCGAGCGAGTGGGCAAGGGTGCCGTTGACGAGAGCCGCGGCCGGCGGCGCGAAGCCGCCCTCGTCGCCGAAGACGCTGGCCGTGCCCGCGGCCAGTCCGAGCCGCTCGACGCTGCGCAGCAGAGCCGGCGTCGAGTCCGCTTCGAAGCGGGCGCGCACGGCGATGCCCGCGAGATCGAGCAGCAGCAGCTTGGCGCGGTCGACCACCTCCGCAGGCAGCGTATCGACCCCGGCCACGAAGCGCGAGAGGGTGGCGGTGATGTCTGTCATGGCAGCTCCTCCTGGGAAGCGTGGATCGAGACGGCCCGGGACGCCCTCAGCAGCCCAGCCGGGTCGCCAGGTCGAGAAAATCCTCGGCGACGATATCGTAGTCGTGCTCGGGGCAAAGATCACTCGTCTGCCCGGGACCGTGCTCGCGCGGCCGCGGCACGAAGGCGGTGCGCAAGCCGCATCCGGCGGCGGCCGCCAGGTCGCCGTTGTGCGCCGCCACCAGCATGCATTGCGCCGGGCGCAGGCCAAGCAGCGCCGCGGAGCCGAGGTAGGCCTGGGGCTGCGGCTTGTAGTGCCCGGTGGGCTCGGCGCCAAGCACCACGTCCCACGGAATGGCGGCATGCTTGGCCATGTTGACGATCAGGGCGACGTTGCCGTTGGACAGCGAGCCGATGATGTAACGGCGCTTGAGACGCGTGAGGCCCGGCACCGCATCCGGCCAGGGGTTCAGTCGATGCCAGGCGCGGTTGAGCTCGTCGAGCTCCGCCTCGCCGAGCCCGGACACGCCGAAATCCACCAGCACCTGCTCGAGGTTCATGCGGTGGAGGTCGTCGAGCTTGGTCCACGGCAGCTCGCCGGTGCGTACGCGCGTCAACGACGGCTGATAGCGGGCCCGCCAGGCGTCGGCGAAGCGCTCCCAGTCGGCCTCAAAGCCGTGCGGGGCGAGCAGACGCTCCGCCTCCGCGGCCACGCTCGTGCGCCAGTCGACGACGGTGCCGAAGACGTCGAAAGTGACGGCCTCGAGTCGAGCAAGCTCACTCATGCGTCGTCCCGGCGCGCGACCACGCCATCACGCTCGCGCGCCTCGCTCAATTGAGCAGCCGCAGCGGCGAGCGGCGCAGCCACGCCTCCACGTCCTCGACGGCATCGCCATAACCCCGGGCGTAGTTCTCCATCATCACGTAGCCGGTGTGCCCCGTGAGAATCGCGTTGTCCAGCGAACGCAGCTCGTGGCCCGCAGGCAACGGCTCGACATCGTAGACGTCGATCCCGGCCCCGGCGATGCGGCCGGCGCGCAGCGCCTCGATCAGCGCGGCCTCGTCGACGATCGGCCCGCGCGAGGTGTTGACCAGATACGCCGTGGGCTTCATCAGCTCGAACTCGCGCCGCCCGACCAGTCCGCGCGTGCGTTCGCTCAGCACAAGATGGATGCTGACGACATCCGCACGGCAGAAGAACTCGTCCCGGTCGACGCGCGCGGCGCCGCACTCGGCGGAACGCTCCGCGGACAGGTTCTGGCTCCAGCCGATGACGTTCATCTCGAACGCGAGCCCCACGCGTGCGACACGCTCGCCGAGCTTGCCGAGCCCGAGCACGCCCAGCGTCTTGCCGTTCAGGCCGCTCGAGACCCCGGACTGCCAGCCGCCGGCGTGCATGACGCGGTCCTCGCGCGGAATCTGCTTCACCAGCGCCATGATCAACGCCCAGGCGTGCTCGGCGGCGGGGTAACCGAGCAGCCGCGTGCCGCACACGTCGACGCCGCGTGCGCGCGCGGCGTCCGTGTCGATGGCGAGGTTGCGCATGCCCGTGGTGACGATCAGCTTGAGCCGCGGCAACCGCTCGAGCAGCGAGGCCGGAAACGGCGTGCGCTCGCGCATGAGCACGACCACGTCGAAGTCCGCCAGGGCGGCGGCCACCGCCGCCTCGTCCCCGAGGTGCCGGTGGAACACCTCGATGTCTATCTCGCCGCGCAACCGCGGCCAGTCCGCCACCCGCAGGGCGACATCCTGATAGTCATCGAGTATGGCGAGGCGCAACGACATGACGGCAGGTACCTCGGCTGTGGAGTCCGGCGCGCGCGGCCTGCGGCGATGACGGAATCCGGGCGCGGCGCCACCCGCGCCGAACGAGGGGGATTTTCGCGAAGCCCGGCGCCCGCGTCCAGCGCCCGGCGGCCCCAGCCCGCGCGGCGCGGATTTCGCCTCGCGCCGCGCCCGGCTACACTCGCCGCCTCGGGCGCCGCCTGCGGCGTCGAACGCCAGCGGCGGTGAATCGGACATGACTGCTCACATTGCCTTCATCGGTTTCGGCGAGGCCGGCGCCGCTCTTGCCGCGGGATTGCGCAGCGAGGGCGTCGACACCATCAGCGCCTACGACCGCCTGCTCGACGAGGCGCACACGGCGGGCGCCTTGCGCCAGCGCGCCGCGCAGGCCGGCGTGGTCACGCGCGCCTGCGCGCGCGACGCCGTCGCCGGCGCCGAGCTCGTCTTCTCGGCGGTAACGCCGGAGCAGTGCCGTGTGGCGGCCAGCGAGGCGGCCGCCGGTCTGCAAGACGGTCAGACCTTCATCGACATCAACTCCACCTCCCCCGGCGAGAAACGCGCCGCGGCCGGTATCGTGACGCCCACCGGCGCCGCCTACATCGATGCCGCCGTCATGAGCAACGTGCCGCCGCACGGCCATCGCGTGCCCATGCTGCTGGCGGGAGCGCGGGCGGCAGCCACCGCCGAGCGTCTGCAGGCGCTCGGCATGCGGGTCGATGCGATGGGCGGCGAGCCCGGGCAGGCGGCGACGGTGAAGATGTGCCGCAGCGTTTTCGTCAAGGGGCTCGATGCCATTCTCTACGAGTCGCTGCAGGCGGCGACACGGGCGGGCGTCGCCGATCGGGTGCTGGCCTCTATGGGAGACGCTCTGCCCGGGTTCGCCTGGGACTCGGAGCCGGCAGCCCGGCTCGCACGGGCGGCCTATCACGGGCGCCGGCGCGCGGCGGAGATGACGCAGGCGGCGCAGACGCTGCGCGAGCTCGGCATCGCCACGCACATGGCGGACGCCTGCGCGCAGGTGCTGGCGCTCATGGGGCGGGCGCGCGCGGACGTCGCCGACTTCGCGGGCGAGGAGCTGGAGCAGGTCCTCGGCCGCATCGCGGACAACGCGCCGCAGGCGTGAGGGCGGCCGCCCACCGCTCGAGCTGCTACACTGAATTCGAAGCCCCGTCACGGCGCAGAGCAACGCTGGCATGCAAGGACTCCTACTGGCTCTGGCGATCGTCGGCCTGCTGGCCGTGTTCGCCCTGAACGGCACCGGCCCGGCGGCTCGCACGCAGACACCCGGTGAGCACGCGACCCCGTCGCCGCCGCGGGCGCTCGAGCAGCACGTCGAGCAGCAGCTCCAGGACGGGCGATTGCTCAGAGAGCAGCAGATCGAGCGCCAGGGCGGCTGAGGGCGGCGCCGACGGCAGGCTGTCGCCGGCGCACCTGCGTCAAAGCACAGGACCGCAGCACGACGTCATGTTCACCCTCGACGAACTCATCGTGTGGCTCGTCGTGGGCGCCCTGGCGGGCGCGTTCACCGGCCTCGTCGTCAAGCGGCACAAGCGCGGCTTCGGCACCCTCGCCAACCTGAGCCTGGGCCTCGTCGGCGCGCTCATCGGGGGCACTCTCTTCAAGCTGCTGCGTCTCGATCTCGGGCTCGGCAGCATCGCCGTGAGCCTCGAGGATCTCGTCGCGGCGTTCGTCGGCGCCCTCATCTTCCTCGGCCTGGTGCGGCTGCTGCGCCGGCGCTAGCCGGTGCCGCACGACCCGTGCGATTCAGGCGGTGGCGGCGCCGGCCGCCGAGCGCCCGGCGATGCGGCCGAACACGGAGCCCGACATCAGGCCGGTGCCGCCGGGATAGTTGAAGTAGAAGAGCCCGCCCACCAGCTCGCCCGCCGCGTACAGGCCCGGGATCGGCTTGAGGTCCGTGTCGAGCACGCGAGCGTCGCCGTCGATGCGCAGGCCGCCGAAGGTGAAGGTGATGCCGCAGGTGACGGCGTAGGCCTCGAACGGCGGAGTGTCCAGCGGGTTCGCCCAATGCGTCTTTGGGGGATCGATACCGACGGTGCCACGCCCGTCCTTGATGGCGGGATTGAAGGGCACGTCGGTCTGCACCGCGGCGTTGAAGCGGCGCACGGTCTCCACGAAAGCCGTCGCATCGACGCCCTCGAGGCGCCCCGCGAGCTCCTCGATGCTCTCGGCGCTGACCTTGGTGATCTGGCGGATGCGGTACTCGTCGCGCAGCAACGGGATCACCTTGCTGTCGAACACCTGCCAGGCGAACTGCTGCGGCTGCTCGAGGACGGCGCGTCCGTACTTGGCATAGGTGTAGTTGCGCAAGTCCGCGCCTTCGTCGACGAAGCGCCGGCCGTGGGCATTGACCATGATGCCGAGGGGATAGCTGTGCTTCTGGAACAGATCGCCCACGGCCAGGTCGCCGAACTCCGGGGCATTGCGATCCCAGCCGACGGCGTGGCAGCCGGACCAGTTGCCGTAGGGCGCGGCGCCGATGTCGAGCGCCATGCGAATGCCGTCGCCGGTGTTGAAGCGCGTGCCGCGCACCTTCGCCAGCTCCCAGCCCGGCCCCAGGTAGCGCGTGCGCCATTCCGGGTTCGCCTCGAAGCCGCCGCAGGCGAGCACCACGGCACCGGCCTCGACGACGCGCACTTTTTCGCCCACGCGCACACGCACGCCGCGAACGGTGACGTCGTCGTAGAGGAGCTCGAGAACGCGCGCCTCGTAGCAGACCTCGATGCCTTCGCGGGCGGCGGCGGCGAACAGCCCCTCCACGAGCCCCGGCCCGCCGCCCCACGCCTCCACCGAGAGGCCGCCCCAGAACTTGAAGCGCCCGTCGATCTTGAACGCCTGGCGCCCGTACATGGGCGCGAACCGCAGCCCCTTGCCGCGCAGCCACAGCATCGTGTCGAAGCTCGAGCGCACCAGGATCTCGGTGAGATCGGCGTCGGTGCGGTACTGCGTGAGGCGGAACATGTCGTCGAAGTACTGATCTTCGGAGTAGGTCTCGAAGTCGGACTGGGCGATCTCCGCGTCGCTCAGATCCGGCATGAGCCGCCGCAGGTCGTTCGCGCCGGCGTGGACGAAACGCATGGCCCCGGCGGTGAAGCGACTGTTGCCGCCGCGTTCGGCCTGCGGCGCGCGCTCGAGCACCAGCACGCGCGCGCCGTGCTCGCGCGCCGCGAGCGCGGCGCCGAGCGCCGCGTTGCCGGCACCGACAATGATGACGTCGTAACGTGGGTCGGGCATGTTCACACCTCGGTGCGAGACGCACTCACTGCACCCGCACCGATCCGGCGGTGGCGATGGCGCGCCATACCTTCTCCGGGCTCAGGGGCATCTCGATATGGCGCACGCCGAAGTCGCGCAGCGCGTGCATCACGGCATTGACCACGGCAGGCAGGGCTCCGCAGCAGCCAGCCTCGCCGGAACCCTTCACGCCGAGCAGATTCTTCGCCGTCGGCGTCTCCTCGAAGAAAGCGACGTCGATGTCCGAAACGTCGTCGGCGCGCGGCAGCGCGTAATCGAGCAGCGACGCCGACAGCAGCTGACCGTCCTCGGGCTCGTAGACGATCTGCTCGAGCAGGGCCTGGCCGATGCCCTGCACGGTGCCTCCCTGCACCTGGCCCCTGGCCGTCAGCGGATTGACGATGTTGCCGAAGTCGTCGACCACGGTGTAGCGCAGCAGACCCACGCTCCCCGTCTCGGCGTCGACCTCGACCTCCGCCACGTGGCAGCCGTAGGGGTAGGTGATGCCGTCGCGCTCGTAGTCGACGGCGGTGTCCAGCGACTCCACGGCATCGGGCAGGCGTGCCCGGTCCCGTGACGCCTCAATCACCTGAGCCAGCGTCAACACGCGATCGGTGCCGGCAATGCGCAAACGCCCCTGCTCCCACTCGACGTCGGCGACGGCCGCCTCGAGCAGCTGCGCGGCGACGCGCCGCGCCTTGTCGATCACGAGCCGCGCCCCGGCCGCGACGGCGGAGCCGCCGATTTCCAGGCTCCGCGAGCCGCCGTGCCCACCGCCCGTGGGGGTGGCGTCGGTATCGCCCTGGACGTAGTCGATGCTGTCGACGGCGACGTGCAGGCGGTCGGCTAGAATCTGCGGGAAGACCGTCTCGTGCCCGGTGCCCAGAGACTGGCTGCCGACGGCGAGCCGGATGCGCCCCTGCGCGGTGAAGCGGATGTCCGCGTGCTCCTTGGGCGAGCCGCCGGAGCACTCGAGATACAGCCCGATGCCGATACCTCGACGGCGGCCGCGCGCGCGCGACGCCCGCTCGCGGGCCGCGAAACCGTCCCAGTCGGCGGCCGTCACGGCGCGCTCGAGCACGCTTAGGCAGTCGCCGGAATCGATCACCGCACCCATGCCCGTGGTGTAGGGCAGATCCGCGCGCGTGAGAGCATTGCGGCGCCTCAGCTCCAGCGGGTCGAGGCCAAGCTCGGCGGCGGCCACATCGACGATGCGTTCGATCTGAAACGTCGCTTCCGGGCGACCCGCACCGCGATAGGGGTCCGTGGACGCGGCGTTGGTGAACACCGCCCGGGAGTGAAAGTGCAGCGCGGGGATGCGGTAGGCCCCGCCCTGAGTGCGGGCGCTGCCGCCCGTGCTGGTGAAAGGCCCGATCGACAGCAGGTAAGGCCCGAGGTTGCCCACCGACTCGACGTCGAGCGCCAAAAACCGGCCCTCGGCGTCGAGCCCGAGGCGGACACGGCTCGACTGATCGCGACCGTGGGAGTCCGAGAGAAAGCTCTCGGTGCGCTCGTTGATCCACTTCACCGGCCGACCCACGCGCCGCGCCGCCCACAACACCAGCGCGTACTCGGTGTAGATGGGGTTCTTGACCCCGAAACCCCCGCCGACGTCGTGCGCCACGACCCGCAGGCGCTCGGCGTCAACGTGCAGAACCTCCTCGGCGATCTGATTGCGGTTCTGGTGCACGTTCTGCGTGGCACAGGTGAGCGTGTAGCGATCGGCATCGGCATCGTACTGGCCGATGGCGCCGCGCGGTTCGATGGGCACTGCGGTGACGCGGTTGTTGTGCAGTTCGAGCTCGACGACGTGGGCTGCGCTCGACAGGGCCTGGGCGACGGCCTGCGCATCGCCCGAGTCGAAGTCCACGCAGACGTTGTCGGCGAGATGATCCCAGATGCGCGGCGCGCCGGACGCCAGCGCCTGCCTGCCGTCGACCACTACCGGCAGAGGCTCGTAGTCCACGGCCACGGCCTCGGCGGCCTCGCGCGCCTGCGCGCGGGTTTCGGCCACCACGAAGGCCACTGCCTCGCCGACGAACCGTACCCGCTCCACGGCCAAAAGCGGCCACTGGGGCTTGTGCGGCGGGCTGCCGTCGGTGTTCTTCACCGGCGTCCGCGTCGGCACGCCGCCCAGACCCGCCGCGCGCCAGTCCTCGCCGGTCAGCACGGCGAGCACGCCCGGCATCGCCGCGGCCTCGCTCACGTCCACCCGCGTGATGCGGGCGTGCGCGTGCGCCGAACGTGCGACAGCGGCGTGCGCCATTGCGTCGATGACGATGTCGTCGATGAAGCGTCCCGCGCCCTTGAGCAGGCGCCGATCTTCATGCCGGCGCAGGGGCTGGCCGACGCCGAACTTTTCCACTGGAGTCGGCTTCAGATTCATAAAGGTAGCATCCTTGATCCGCTGCCCGGCGGGCGGCGCGCTTACGCGGACACCGATGCCGGCGGTGGCGTCGACCCCGTCTCAGATCACGTCGTGCGCGGGTCGCCCGGCGACGCCCGTATAGAGCACGCCCCGGCGCAGCGCCATGACACGCTCGTGCTCCGCCAGGGCCGCGGGATCCATGTCGGCCGCCGGCGGCGTCTCGTGTACGAAATGCCGATAGCGGTCAACGCCGCGCACCAGCCAAGCGCTGTCGCCGTCGGCCTTTAGCTGCTCGACGTGCGGCGCAATGTAACGGATGGCGATGCCGATGCGCCGCTGCGCCGAGCGATTGGGCTCCGAGGCGTGCACGACGCGGATGTGATGCAGCGACATCTCCCCTGCTTCGAGCGACAGATGCACCGCGGCGGTCTCATCGACGTCGGCCGCCACCTCCTGTCCCCGAGTCAACAGATTCTCCGGCGCCAGCGTGTCGCGGTGGGGCAACTGCGCGCGCGTATGGCTCGCGGGGATCATCTTCATGCACCCGCTGGCCCGCGTCGCCGCCGACACGGCCACCCACGCGGTCACGACGTCTGGACGGCTCAGTCCCCAGTAAGTCGAGTCCTGATGCCAGGAGACGTACTGCGGGCTGTGCGCCTCCTTGACGAACAGACTGACCCCCCAGCAGAGCAGGTCGGGCCCGAGCACGTCCTCGACGGCGTCGAGTATGCGTTCATGCTGCACCAGGTCCGCGACCCATGTCTGCAGCAGATACAGCTTCTGCCCCTTGGACAGCGCGTACCAGCCGTCGTGAGCCCGCTCGTAGTCCTCGAAGCGCTCGCGCAGCGCCCGCACCTGCGCGGGGCTCAGCACGCGAATGGGGGCGACGAAGCCGTCGCGCTCGAAGCGGACCAACTCTTGCGAGCTCAGCAGTTTCGCCATGGCGCCGGTGACGCAGCGCCGGGGCTAGCGGGTGCGCAGTCTCGGATCGAGCACGTCGCGCAGCGCGTCGCCGAACAGGTTGAAGCCGAACACGGCGAGGGTGATGGCCAGCCCCGGAAAGATGGGAATCCAGGGCGCGCTCTCGGCATACTCCTCGGCGCCACCCTGCAGCATCAAACCCCACGCGGGCGTCGGCTCCTGCACGCCCAGGCCCAGGTAGGACAACGATGCCTCGAGCAGTATCGCCTGGCCGACGAAGGAGGTGAACATGATGAGATAAGGCGCCATGACGTTGGGCACCATGTGCCGCAGTATGATGCGCCGGTGGCCGTAGCCGAGCGCCCGTGCGGCATCGACGTAGGGGATCTCGCGTATGGCGAGGGCATTCGAACGCACCACGCGCGCGCACTGCGGTATGAACGGGATGGTGATGGCGATGATGACGTTGATGGTGCCCGAGCCCAGCGTTGCCACTACGGCCAGCGCCAGCACGATCAGGGGGAACGCCATGATGACGTCTACGATGCGCTGAAAGATCAGATCGAAGACACCGCCGAAGTAGGCGCTGGTCACCCCGAGAACGAGGCCGAGGGTGGCGCCGATGATAGCCGCCGTGAAGCCCACGAACAACGCGGTCCGGGCTCCGTATATGCAGCGGGTGAGAATGTCGCGGCCGAACGGGTCGGTGCCGAACCAGAACTCGGCGCTGGGAGGCGCGAGCATCGATTCGAAGGAAGCCTCCTCCGGATCGTAGACCGTGATGTACTCTGCAAAGATGGCGGCCACCAGCATGACGATGACGACCACCGCACCCGCCGTACCCAGCGGCTGGCGCCGTGCCAACGAGATGACACGGCTGTACCAGGGCTTGCGCAGTGCTTCGAGTTCGCTGACGTCGAGTATCGCTTCGGACGTGGCCATCGCGCCCCCTCAGCCGTAGCGAATACGCGGGTCCAGCCACGCGTACACCAGGTCGATGATGAAGTTCGTGAGCACGGCAACGAGCACCACCAGCATGACGAGATGCTGAGTCAGCGTGAAGTCCTGGGCACCGACGGCATCGACGAAAAGCTTGCCCAAGCCGTTGAGATTGAATACCTGCTCGGTGACCACGAGCCCTCCAATCAGAAACGCGAACTCGATGGCGATGATGGTTACGACCGGGAGCATGGCGTTCTTGAGCGCGTGCCGGTTGATGATCACCTTCTCGATGAGCCCCTTGGCGCGGGCGGTGCGCACGTAATCCTCGCGCAGCACCTCCAGCAGCGCCGAGCGCGTCATGCGCGTCGCCACCGCCGAGTAGCGGTAGCCGGTCGCCACGGCCGGCCAGATGAGCTGCGCGAAATTGCGCATGGGGTCGTCGAAGGGGGATACGTAATCGATGGGTGGCATCCACGGCATGCCGAAGAACTTTTGAGTGAATACCAGCAGCCCGAGGATGATGAGTATGCCCAGCCAGAAAGACGGCATGGCGATGCCGGCGATGGAGAACGTGCGCACGGCATAGTCGATCCAGGTGTCCTGCTTGACGGCGGAGATGGTACCCAGGGGTATGGCGATCAGAACCGCCACCAGGGTCGCCATGATGGCCACCTGCAACGAGAGTTCGAACCGCAGCCCGATCTCATAGGTGACCGGCTTGCCCGACCACATCGACTCGCCGAGGTCGAAGGTGAAGTATCCCGCGACGAAGTCGAAGAACTGCAGTATGAGGGGCTTGTTGAGGCCGAGGTTCTCGCGGCAGAGCTCGATCTCGGCGGGATCGGCATACAGCCCGGTGCCGGCCAGGCGCACCTCGCAGACATCCCCCGGAATCGCCCGCAGAAGAAAAAACACCAAAAGCGCCGCCCCTATCAGGGTCGGCACCATCATGAGCAGACGCTTGGCGATGTAGCGGTGCATGCGCTGAGGTGAGGGGGTGCCGGCCTACCGGGCCGGCACCCCCTCAGTGCCCCTCACTCAGAGACGAGGCGGGCGGCGATCACTGCTCAAGCCAGACGTGATCGAGCTGCTGCGCCAGGTAGTGGCTGGGAGCAATCTTCCAGCCCTTGACGTACTTGCGGTGCGGATTGATCTTGTACCACCACAGCGTGATGCTGGTGTGCCCAAACTCGAGCGCCTTCGTCTCGAACTCGCGCATCAGCTCGCGCTGCTTGGCAGCATCGCCCTCTTGCGCGAGCTTGTCGTAGATCGCATCGAGCTCGGCGTTCTCGCACTGCGAGTAGTTGTTGCCGGACTTCGGCGGGCACAGGAACTTGGTGACGTCCGCGATCGGATTGATGACCGACTGGCAGTTGAAGTCGATGGACACGTCGAACTCCTTTTTCTTGCGCAGCGTGTCGTAGAACTGCGGGGAGGGACGCACCGTCTGCTCGGCCTGCAGGCCGATCTTCTTCCACTGGTCGATGAGCCAGGTTCCCACCACCTTGTAGGGCTGGTCCACGCCGCGGTTGTTGACGTCGACCTTGATGCCCTCCGCGCCGGCCTCCTTCAGGAGCTGGCGCGCCTTGGCGCGGCTGGCCTCGATGTCCTTGGAGTAGCCTATCAGCTGCTCGAGCTCGGCCTCCGTAGACGCGAGCGGGTGATTGGGAAAGACCACGCCGCCGACGGTCTTGACGATGGCGATCTTCGACAGGTACTGCGACGCGCCCCAGCGATCCACCGCCAGGGTCAGGGCCTGGCGCACGCGCACGTCGTCGAAGGGCTTGCGCTTGGTGTTCGGCGTGAACACCAGCACGCAGTTCCAGTCGCTCTCCTGAACCGTGATCTCGTCGCCCAGCGCATTAACGAGGTTGTCGCGCTGGTCCGGCGGAAAACCGCGAAACTCGATGGCCGCCTGGTTGCTGCGTATGGCGTTCACGCGGACCGCCATCTTCGGCGCGACGATGGACTTGAACCCGTCGAGGTAAGGCCGCCCCTCCATGTAGAAATTCTCGTTGCGCTTGCCGATGACGTGCGAGCCGGGCACGTGCTCGACGAACACGAACGGCCCGGAGCCATTGACGTTCTTGCGGTGCCACTCGTAGCCGTGCGCGTCGAGGTCCTTCTTGCTGTAGACCCAGTTGAAGGGCGTGGCCAGGGCCGGGATGAACGCCCCCGACGGGAACTTCAGCTTGAACACGACGGTGCTGTCGTCCGGCGCCTCGATCGACTCCACCATGGAGAAGAACGCCTTGCGGGAACTCGGCACGCCCTCCGGCGGGAAGATGATCTTGTCGTAGGTCGCCTTGACGTCCTGCGACGTGAGCGGCGTGCCGTCGTGGAACTTCACGCCCGAGCGGATCTTGAAAGAGTACGTGGTGCCGCCGTCCGTCGCCTGCGGCACGGCTCCTTCACACAGATCGCACTCGAAATCCGTCGGATCCGACGGGTTGCTGGGGTTCACCCGAATCAGCAGGCTGTAGAACGGCGCCAGCGGGTGGATCACGCCGAAGGTCGTCTCCTGATGCCCGTCGTAGGACGGGATCTTACTCGCGACGACGAAATTGAGCGTGCCGCCCCGCTTCGGCATCTGCGCCGACGCTGTAGCGCCGGCACCGAGCAGCAGCGCGGCTGCGGCGACGAGCGCGGTGGCTCGTCTAAGTCCAAAGGGCTTCATCATTGCATCCTCCTCTTGGAAATTAGCTTATACGCCCGAGACCATACTTGTACCCGAAAACTACACCTGTGTACACGCCGCCCAGTGGCCGGGCCGTATTTCGCGCAGTTCCGGCAACTCCTGCTCGCATTCCGCCACCGCCAGGGGACAGCGGGGGTGGAAAACGCAGCCGCTGGGCGGGTTGATGGGGCTCGGCACCTCGCCCTTGATGATCCGGTGCTCGCGGTCGGCCTCCACCACCGGGTCGGGAATCGGCACGGCGTTCAGCAGCGCCTGGGTGTAGGGGTGCACGGGGTTGTCGAAGAGTTCGTCCGACTCCGCGATCTCGACGATCTTGCCCAGATACATGACCGCGACGCGGTGGCAGAGGTGACGCACCACGGACAGGTCATGTGCGATGAAAAGATACGTGAGGTGGAACTCCTCGCGCAGGTCTTCCAGCAGGTTGATGACCTGAGCCTGAATGGAGACGTCCAGCGCCGAGACCGCCTCGTCGCAGATGATGAACTCCGGGTTGAGGCTCAGCGCCCGGGCGATGCCGACGCGCTGGCGCTGCCCCCCGCTCATCTCGTGCGGGTAGCGGTCGGCGAACTGCGGCGGCAGGCCGCACACGGACAGCAGCTCGCCGACGCGCTCGCGGCGCGCTCCGGCCTCGGGGATGATGCCGTGCACGCGGATCGGCTCGTCGAGGATGTCACCGACCTTCATGCGCGGATTGAGCGAGCTGTAGGGGTCCTGGAAGATGACCTGGATCTTCTCGCGCAGCGGCACCAGCGCCCTCTGGTCCAGCTGCGTCAGGTCCCGGCCCGCGAACAGGATCTCGCCCTGCGTGGCCTTCTCGAGTTGCAGGATGCATCGCCCGACGGTCGTCTTGCCGCAGCCCGACTCGCCCACGAGGCCGAGGGTCTCGCCCTTGTTGATGTGGAAGCTGACGCCGTCGACGGCCTTGATGTGGGCCACGGCGCGCTGAATGATGATGCCTTCGGTGACGGCAAAGTGCTTCTTGAGGTCCCGCACCTCGAGAAGCTTCTCGCCCTTCTCCACCGCGGCCGGTGTCGACTCCATCACTGCGGCGGCGGGTGCGCTCACGACGCGCTCCTCAGCTCATCGAGCTCGTTTGTGCGCCAGCAGGCCGCACGCTGCCCGCCCGCGAGCGTCTCCAGCGGCGGGAACTCGGCGGCGCAGCGCTCTATCGCGAAGCGGCACCGCGGCCGGAAGGCGCAGCCGGCGTCGAGTCGGGTCAGGTCCGGCGGCTGTCCCTCGATCGGCACGAGTCGCGAGCCCCGCGGCTGGTCCATGCGCGGCACCGACGCCAGCAGACCGAGCGTGTAGGGGTGCTTGGGGTGATGATAGATCTGCCTGGCGTCACCCATCTCGATGATCTTGCCCGCGTACATGACGTTGACGCGATCGGCGTAGCGCGCCACGACCCCGAGATTATGGGTGATCACGATCAGTGCGACGCCGAGGCGCCGCGTGAGATCCTTCATCAGCTCCAGTATCTGGGCCTGAATCGTCACGTCCAGCGCCGTTGTTGGCTCGTCGGCGATGATCAGCTTGGGCTCGCAGGCGAGCGCGAGCGCGATCATCACACGCTGGCGCATGCCGCCGCTCAGATGATGCGGGTATTGCGCCAGGCGCCGGCGCGGCTCGGAGATGCCCACCATATGCAGCAGCTCCGCCGCGCGCTCCGTCGCCTGCTGCTCGGACATGCCGAGGTGGTGCTGCATCGTCTCGGTGAGCTGCAGGCCGATGGTGAGCACCGGATTGAGCGACGTCATCGGCTCCTGAAAGATCATGCTGATGTGATGCCCGCGTATCTTGCGGACCTCGTCGTCGCTCAGCTCGAGCAGGTCCCGGCCCATGAAACGTATGCGGCCGCCGACGATCTTGCCCGGCGGCCAAGGAATCAGCCGCAGTATCGACAGCGCGCTCACCGACTTGCCGCAGCCCGACTCGCCGACCACGGCGACCGTCTCCCCCTCCTCGACGTCATACGTGATGTCGTCGACCGCCATCACGGTGCCGGCCGACGTGAAGAACTGGGTCTTCAGGTTCTCGATCTCGAGCAGCTTCGCCACGGCTGAGCCCTATCGTTACCACGTTTCCGCCAGCGAGCGCAGGCGTCGACAAGGTACCGGCTGCGCCTCGGCAAAGTCAAACACAAGGAACGTCACGGCCGCTGCCAGCGGCGCTCGAAGTCCCAGACACGCTCGAAGCCCATGAGCCGGCTGAACTCCTGAAAGTCGTAAAGCGGCGTCTCGAGACCGAACGTCGAGCCCTCACGGGCGATGTGCGCGTACACCGCGCTGACGGCGGCTCCCATGGCGAGAAAGGCGGTGCCCGGAAAAATCGCGATGCGGTAGCCGAGGGCGCGCAGTTCCGCCGCCTCAAGCACGGGTGTGCGCCCGCCGTCGACGACGTTGACCAGCAGCGGCTTGTCGATGCTGCGGCAGACGCTCTGCATCTCCTCCACCGACTCGGGGGCCTCGACGAAGATGACGTCCGCGCCCGCATCGGCGTAGGCCCGACCGCGTCTGATGGCCTCGTCCAGGCCGTAATGGGTCCGCGCGTCGGTGCGGGCGATGATCAGCAGTTCGTCCGATTCCCGCGCGGCCACCGCCACCTTCACCTTGGCCACCATGTCCGCGAGCGGGATCACGCGCCGACCCGGCGTGTGGCCGCACTTCTTGGGAAACTCCTGGTCCTCGATCTGGATGGCCGCAACGCCCGCACGCTCGTAGCCACGAACGGTGTGATCGACGTTGAGCAGCCCGCCGTAGCCGGTGTCGGCGTCGGCGATCACCGGCGTGCCGACGGCGGCGACGATGCGTGCGGCGCGGTCCAGCATGTCGGTGTAGGTGGCGAGCCCCGCATCCGGCAGGCCGAGATAGGACGCGACCGTGCCGTAGCCGGTCATGTACAGCGCCGGGAATCCCATGCGGTCGGCCAGCTTCGCCGAGATCAGCTCGAAAACGCCCGGCGCCGCGACGAATTCCCCGCGCTCGAGACGCTCGCGCAGCGACGTCCTCGGCGATTCGATTTGCCCGTGCTCGACAGACACCGTACCCCCCTTTTTTGCTTTTGGACGGGGCGCCGTGGGCACTGATCGCCAACCCGGTGGCGGTGCCGGCGGGCGCCCGCGACGCACTCCCGCGAGCGCGGCATGTTACCGCCTTAACGGCGTCGCCGCGAGCGCCGGCGGCGCTCGTCCCTATCGCAGCGTGCGCTGCTGTGCTACAAGCGCGGCCATCATGCGCGGCACCTTCTACGCTCTGTCGCTCGGCGGCCTGGGCGGCCTCGTCGGCAACGCTCTGGAGATTCCTCTCGGCTGGCTGCTGGGCGCAATGGCAGCCAACATGGCGGCCAACATCTACGGGCTGCCGACGTCGATCCCAGGGCGTCTGCGGGGGCTCGCGCTGATCGTGCTGGGCCTGCTGCTGGGCAGCGCTTTCACGCCGGAGCTGCTCGACCGCGCACCGAGCTGGGTCGTCAGCCTCGCCGGGCTGGTGTGCTTCCTGGCACTGGTGGTGCCGCTGTCGGTGCTCTACGCGCGCCGCGTCACCCGTCTGGACCGCGTCACCTCGATTTTCGCGAGCATCCCGGGGGGGCTCAGCGAGATGGTCATGCTCGGCTGGAGCCTCGGCGCCAACCCCCGTGCGACGGCGCTCGCGCACACCTCCCGCCTCGCGACCATACTCGTGGTGGTACCGCTGCTGCTGCGGGCGCTGGCCGACGTCGACATCGCCGGCGCGGCGGGGCCGCGCGCCGAAGGCGTGCTGAGCGCCCGCGATGCGCTCGTGCTGAGCGCCTGCGGCGTCGTCGGCCCGCTGCTGGCGAAGCTGCTGCGGCTGCCGGCGCCGATGATGATCGGCGCCCTGCTGGCCAGCGCGGCGGCCCATCTGAGCGGTCTCACCGCCGCACGTCCGCCGAGCGAGCTCATTGCGGCCGTGCAGGTCGTCATCGGCGCTCACATCGGCACGGCATTCGCCGGCTCCGGGCGTTACGAGCTGCTACGCACCTTCGCGCTGTCCGCCGGCCTCATGCTCGTCATCATCGGCCTGGCCGTCGCCTTCGCGCTGGGCCTAAACGCGATGACGGGCTTCGGTTTCCTCGCCCTGCTGCTGGCCCTCGTGCCCGGGGGCATCGCCGAGATGGGCATCCTGGCCTTCGTGCTCAACATCGATCCGATCTTCGTCGCCACACACCATACGTTTCGTGTGCTGCTGATCTACCTGACCGTCCCCTTCCTGGCGCGGTGGTGGTTCGGCGGCGGCCGGCGCGGGGGGGGTCCCAAGGCATCCGACGGCTGAGGGCGGTCGCGGCACGGACTTCACGCGTCGAGGCCAATCAGCAGTTTGCCCGTCGTCCGGCGAGCCTCGATGGCGGCATGAGCGGCGGCGGTCTCCGCCAGGGGATAGACGCGGTCGATGTGGACCTCGAGCTCGCCCGCGCGGTGGGCCGCGAACAGCTCCGAGGTGCGCCAGCGAATCTCCTCGGCATCGGCCAGATAGTGCGCCAGGTGCGGACGCGTGAAGAACACCGAACCGGCCTCCGCCAGATCCAGCGGGCTGATCGACTCGACGAACCCGGAGCTGCCGCCATAGTTGACGCACGTGCCGCGGCGCCTCAGGCAACGCAGGCTGCGATCGATGGTATCGCGGCCGACGGCGTCGTAGACGACGTCGACGCCCGCGCCGCCGGTCTCCTCCAGCACGGCCTCGCGGAAATCGACCTCACGGTAGGCGATGACGACGTCGGCCCCCAGCCGCCTGGCCACGGCGGCCTTCTCCTCGCTGCCGACGGTGGTGAGCACGCGTGCGCCGCAGCGGTGCGCGAGCTGGATCAGCAGACGCCCCACCCCGCCGGCGCCGGCATGGACCAGAGCGCTGTGGCCGGGCGCCAGCGCGAAGGCCGAGCGCGTCAGGTAGTGCGCCGTGCAGCCCTGCAGCATGAGCGTGGCGCCGACCTCGAAGCCGATGTCGTCGGGCAGCCTGCAAACCCTCCAGGCGGGTACGCACTGGTACTCGGCATAGCTGCCGCGCACGAGGCAGTAGGCGACGCGCTCACCCCGGTGCAGCCCGCTCACCGCGGACCCGACCGCGTCGACGGTGCCCGCCCCCTCCATGCCGAGCGTGAACGGCGGCTCGGCGCCGTAGGTCCCGGAGCGGCGGTAGCGACCCTCGCGTGTGTAGATGTCGATGAAGTTGACGCCGCTGTAGGCGAGTCGCACGCGCACCTCGTCCGCCCCGGGCTGCGGCCGCGGCAGCCGCCGCAGTTCGAGCTGCTCCCGACCGCCGTAGCCGGCTATCTGCACCGCCCTCATCGCTGACCTCCCGCGGACCCGCGCCGCTCCCGGGCCGCCGGCGCCCACGCGCGGCGACCGGCGGCGGGCATGACTTGCCTCGCCGCGCGCACGCTACCACACAAGCCGGGGTTGCCAGTAACATCGGACGATCGATCGACCTCGGAGACTGCGCGTCGTGCCCGTGACCGCCACCGCAACCCGCCCCGAGAGCGTCGCCCCCGGGGATGCGGCGCTCGCCGCACACCTGCGGCGTGAGCTGCGCGGCGACGTGCTGTTCGACACTTTCAGCCGCGGGCGCTACAGCACCGACGCCTCGATTTACCAGATCGAACCGATCGGCGTGGTGGTGCCCCGCGAGACCGACGACATCGTCACTGCCATCGAGATCGCTGGCGAGTACGGTGTGCCGGTGTTGCCGCGCGGGGGCGGCACCTCGCAGTGCGGACAGACGGTGGCGCGCGCCCTGGTCGTCGACACCTCCAAGCACCTCGACGGTGTCGTCGAACTGGACGTCCCGGGGCGCAGGGTGACGGTGCAGCCGGGCATTGTTCTCGACCGGCTCAACGCGACGCTCAAGCCGCACGGCCTGTTCTTTCCCATCGACCCGTCCACGGCAAGCCGCGCCACGATTGGCGGCATGGCCGGCAACAACAGCTGCGGCGCCCGCTCCATCCGCTACGGCAACACCGTTCACAACGTACGTGCCATCGACGCGGTCATGGCGAGCGGCGCGACCTGGCGCTTCGAGCAGGTCTCGGCGGACCTGCGCGAGCTCAACGCCGTCCCCGAGCAGCAGCACCTGGTGGAGCGGCTGCGGGCACTCGCAGCGCGCGAGGCCGACGAAATCGAGGCGCGTCTGCCCAAGCTGCTGCGCCGGGTGGGCGGTTACAACATCGACACCATCCGCGCCGCCGGTCACAACCTCGCGCAGTTGCTCGTCGGCTCGGAGGGCACGCTCGCTTTCTTCACCGCGATCGAGCTCGAGTTGCAGCCGCTGCCCGCGCACAAGGTTCTCGGCATCTGCCAGTTCCCGAGCTTCTACGCCGCGATGGACTCGACGCGCCACATCGTCGAGCTCGAGCCAGCGGCCGTGGAGCTCGTGGATCGCACCATGATCGACCTCGCGCGGGAGATCCCGAGCTTCCGCGCCACCATGGACCGCGTGGTCCGCGGCGAGCCCGACGCGCTGCTGCTGGTGGAGTTCGCCGGCGAAGACCGCGGCGAGCAGCTGGCGGGTCTCGAGCGCCTCGAAGAGCTGATGGGCTCGATCGGCCATCCTGGGGCGACGATGAGCATCACCGACAGCGCTTTCCAGCGGGAGGTCTGGGAGGTGCGCAAAGCCGGCCTGAACATCATGATGTCCATGAAGGGGGACGGCAAGCCGGTCTCCTTCATCGAGGACTGCGCGGTGCCGCTGGAGCACCTCGCCGAGTACACCGAGCGGCTGAACGGCATCTTCGCCAAGCACGGCACCCGCGGCACCTGGTACGCGCACGCCTCGGTGGGCTGCCTGCACGTGCGCCCCGTCCTCAACATGAAGGAGGGGGGCGACGTGCGCAAGATGCGTGAGATTGCCGAAGAGTGCTTCGCGATGGTGCGCGAGTACAAGGGTTCGCACTCCGGCGAGCACGGCGACGGCATCGTGCGCTCGGAGTTTCACGAACCGATGTTCGGCCCCCGCATCGTGCGCGCGCTCGAGGAGGTCAAGGACGCGTTCGATCCGCACGGCCGGTTCAACCCGGGTCGCATCGTGCGTCCGCCGCGCATGGACGATCGCTCGCTGTTCCGCTACCGGCCCGACTACGCTGCGACGCCGCTGGACACAGGGCTCGACTGGTCCGCCTGGGGTGGATTTTCCAGTGCCGTGGAGATGTGCAACAACAACGGCGCCTGCCGCAAGAGTGCGCCCGGCGTCATGTGCCCCTCCTACCGCGTGACCCGCGACGAGCAGCATCTCACGCGCGGGCGCGCCAATGCGCTGCGCCTCGCGCTCACCGGCCAGCTCGGCCCCGAGGCCCTCTGCGGCGACGCCATGGCCGAGGCCATGGCACTGTGCGTCTCCTGCAAGGGCTGCCGGCGCGAGTGCCCCACCGGCGTCGACATGGCGCGCATGAAGATCGAGTTCCTGCACCAGCGGCGACGCCGCCACGGCCTCGCCGCACGCGAGCGCCTCACTGCCTACCTGCCGCGCTATGCCCCACGAGCGTGGCGGCTGGCGCCGCTCATGAACCTGCGCGATCGCGTGCCGGGTCTGGCGGGTTTGAGCGAGCGGTTGCTCAAGCTGAGCGCGCGCCGCAGCCTGCCGCGCTGGCACAGCGACCCCTATCGCCCGGCCACCGAGGCCGCGTCGGCGTCGCCCGCCGCGGCGGCGGTGGTGCTGTGGGCGGATACCTTCAACCGCTACTTCGAGCCGGAGAACCTGCGCGCCGCGGTGCAGGTGCTCACCGCCGGCGGCTACCGCGTCGTCGCGCCCGCCTCCGCGGACGGCCGCCCGCTGTGCTGCGGACGCACCTTTCTCAGCGTCGGGCTGGTCGAGGAAGCGCGGCGCGAAGCACGCCGCACCGTGGATGCGCTACGGGCCTACGCCGAGGCGGGCGTGCCCATCGTCGGCCTCGAACCCTCCTGCCTGCTGAGCCTGCGCGACGAGTTCGCCGCCATGCTGCCCGGCGACGACACCGACCTGGTCGCCAGCCACGCCGTTCTGTTCGAGGAGTTCCTGGCGCGTGAGCGCGCCCGCGGGGCGCTCGAGCTGCCGCTGCGGCCGGGCCCCGGGCGCACCGCCCTGGTTCACGGCCACTGCCATCAGAAGGCGTTCGCCCTCATGGATTCGGTGACATCCACCCTGGCGGTGGTGCCGGATCTGGGCGTCGAGGTGATCGACTCCGGCTGCTGCGGCATGGCCGGCGCGTTCGGCTACGAGGCCGAGCACTACGACCTGTCCATGCGCATGGCGGAGCTCGATCTGCTGCCCGCGGTGCGCAACGCCGACGCCGACACCGTCATCGTCGCCGACGGCACCAGCTGCCGCCACCAGATCTACGACGGCACGGGGCGCCGGGCACTGCACGTCGCCCGCGTGCTGCACTCGCACCTTGAGCGCTGAGCGTCGCCCTCAGCCGGATTGCCGCGCGCTGTGGGGCGTCCAGCCGCCGTTCTCGACGGCATTGAAGAAATCCGTGAGCGCCCGGTTGAACAGATCCGGCTCCTCCAGATTGAGGGTGTGGCCGGTGTTGGGAAGCATGAGCAGTCCCGCCGTGGGCAGGGTGCGCTTGAGAAAGAGCGTTGCGTCCAACGACGGCTCGTCCTCGTCGCCGGCGATGAGCAGCACCGGCGGGCGCATGGCAGCCAGCGCGTCGCCCATGGCATACAGCGACGGGCGCTCGCGCTGCACGCCGCGCAGGGTCATGACGGCGCCGCGGACGCTGTGGCGCAGAAACATCTGCTCGAACTCCGTCCACCCCCGGGGGTCCTTGCGGCGAAACGGCTGGCGCACGGGCTCGCGGGCATAGCCGGCGAGCGCTTGCTGCGGGTCCTCGCCCGAAAGCCGGTCGGCCAGCACACCGGCGCTCTGCCGGAACGCCTCGCGGTGCTCGGGAGGCGCGCCGTAGCCGCAGCCGGCGATCACCAGCGAACGCGCCAGCGCCGGGTACTGCAGGCCGAAGTGCAGGGCGCAGAACGCGCCCATGGAAAGACCGACGACGTGCGCCTGCTCGATACCGAGATGGCTCAGCACGGCACGGGCATCCTCGACCGCGCGCTGCTGAGAGTACTGCGTCTGCTGCTCGGGCACGTCGGAAGGCGGATAGCCGCGCGCGTCGTAGGTGATGCAGCGGTAGCGGCGCGAGAAGCATCGCACCTGCGGCTCCCAGCTGCGGGCCTCGCCCGCGAACTCATGGACGAACAGCACCGGAAAGCCGCGTCCGCTCTCCTCGAAGTGCAGCTTCACTGCGTCGTCGGTGGTTGCATAAGCCATGATGTGCTCACTGTGTCGATGATCGGTTCACACGCACGTCGTCGCTCGGCGGTGCAGCGGCCTGCGCTTCGCCGAGCAGCCATTGCCGGAACCGCGCCACCGCCGGCCGTGCGGCAGCGGTCGCCGGACAGACGATATAGTACGCGTAATCCGTCGGCAGACTCAGCGTGAATGGCCGCACCAGGCGCCCGGCGGCGAGCTCGTCGCGCACCAGCACGCCGCGCGCGAGTGCGACACCCTGCCCGGCGATGGCCGCTTGAATCAGCATGCTCGAGTCGGTGAACACGGGGCCCCGGCCCGGGTCGACCTTGTCCACGCCCGCTGCCAGCAGCCACGTGCGCCAGTCGCCATGGTCGTCGTCGTGCAAGAGCACGTGGTGGCAAAGGTCCGCAGGCTTCCGCAGAGCGTTGTCGCTTCGCTGCAGCGCCGGGCTGCACACCGGGAAGATGTCCTCGCTCAGCAGCCGGTCTGCACGCAGCCCCCGGTAGCGGCCGAGACCATAGCGAATGCCGACGTCGACGCCGTCTCGCTCGAAGTCGGCGAGCTGCTCCGAGGGCGCCACGCGCAGATCGACGTCCGGATTGGCGTGCACGAAGCGCCCCAGCCGTGGCACCAGCCAGCGAGCGGCGAAGGAAGGCAGCACCGACACGGTGAGGGTCTCGCGACCCTGTGACTGCAGCAACCGCTCGGTGGCGTCGCGGAGAACCTCGAACCCACGCTGCACCGCCGGCAGGTAGTCCTGTCCCGGCGCCGTCAGCAGCAGCGTGCGGTTGCGCCGCCGGAACAGCGGCGTGCCCAGGTAGTCCTCCAGCGCCTTCACCTGATGGCTGACGGCCGCCTGGGTGACGTGCAGTTCCTCGGCCGCGCGCGTGAAGCTCAGGTGACGCGCGGCGGCCTCGAACACGTGCAGCGCCTTGAGCGGCGGCAGGCGCCGGCCGAAGTCTCGCGGAGGCCTCATTTCACATTAGGAATTCTAATGTGAATCATGACGAATGATCGTTTGCGGGAGCGCCCGTAACCCCCTATATTTCTGCACCGGTGGAACATATTTGGCATCGCACTCATTCGGTTTCAGATTAATTTTATTGAGGATAAGACAACATGGCAACGACGACTTCCCCGTGCCTGGGGCTGCCGGCCGCGGCGCCCCGCCGGCCGCTGACGGCGACCCTGACTGCACTGCGGCAGCGGGCCTGCGAGGCCGGGCGGGTCTGGCAGCGGAGCTCGCGCACGCGGGCGCAGCTGCGCGCGCTGCTCGATCACGGCAACGACCGCCTGCTGCAGGACATCGGCATCCGCCGCGTCGATGCCCTGCGGGAGGCCGGCAAACCCTTCTGGCGAGCGTAGGCGGCGGCCCGTCGGGACGCTCGCAGCGCGGGCTAGGCCGCCGGCGGGCGCTCGAGGGCGGCGACGATGGTGTGATGGTGGGCGGTGCCGGAGAACCGGCACAGCTCCTGCAGGCCGGTGGGGCTGGTGACGTTGATCTCGATCAGCATGCCGCCGATGACGTCGATTCCGCAGAAGACCACGCCCTGTTCGACCAAGCCGGGCTTGATGGCGCGACAGATCTCCCAATCGCGCTGCGAGAGCTCGGCGGGGTGGGCGGTGCCGCCGGCATCGAGGTTGTTGAGCTCACGGCCCTCGGCATGCACGCGCAGGATCGCGCCGAGCGGCTCACCGTCGAGAAGCAATATGCGCTTGTCTCCCTCGACGGCCGCCGGCAGGTACTCCTGAGCCTTGATCCAGTGTGAGCCGTTGCGCGTCACGGCGGCAATGGTGGCCTCCAGATCGGCATCGCCGGGGCTCATGAAGACGATGCCCTCGCCGCCGTGCCCGTCCAGAGGCTTGAGCACGATGCGCTCGGCGCTCTCGAGAAAGAGCCGGATCTCGGCGGCGTCCTGCGTCACCAGCGAGCGCGGCGAGAATTCGGGATAGTGCAGCGCAGCCATCTTCTCGTTCCAGTTGCGCAGGCTTGCCGGCCGGTTGATCACGCGCGTCGGCGGCGGCACCAGGTCGAGCAGCAGGGTGGCGTAGAAGTAGCGGCGGTCGAAGGGAGGATCGGTGCGAATCACAACCGCGTCCATGGCGCCGAGGTCCGTCGCCGTCTCACGCAGCACGGTGAAGGGCTTGTCGACGTCGGCGTGAACGTCGAGCGCGAGAGCGCGGGCAAGCACCCGCTGCTCACGCACGAACAGGTCATTCTGGTGGAGGCTGTAGACCTCGTGGCCGCGCTCGCGCGCCGCCAGCATCATGAAGTAGGTGGTGTCCTTGTAGGCCTTGACCGAATCCAGGGGATCCATGACAAAAGCGAGTTTCACGGCAGTCTCCCCCGCACTTTGCGCGTCCGTGTGGCCGACGCCGGCGCAGCCCCTACTCGGCGGCGTCCAGCGCCTCCTGGAGCTCCGGCACGGCCGTGAACAGGTCGGCGACCAACCCGTAATCCGCCACCTGGAAGATCGGCGCCTCCTCGTCCTTGTTGATGGCGACGATCACCTTGGAGTCCTTCATGCCGGCGAGGTGCTGGATGGCGCCGGAGATGCCGACCGCGATGTACAGATCCGGGGCGACCACCTTGCCCGTCTGGCCGACCTGATAGTCGTTCGGCACATAGCCGGCGTCCACCGCCGCGCGCGAGGCGCCGACGGCGGCGCCGAGCTTGTCGGCGACCGCTTCCAGCATGGCGAAGTTCTCGCCGCTCTGCATGCCGCGCCCGCCGGAGACGACCACCCGGGCACTGGTGAGCTCGGGCCGCTCGGTGTGTGTGAGATCGTGCCCGACAAACGTGGACAGGCCCGCGTCGCCGGTGGCGGCAACGTCCTCGACGACGCCGCCGCCCCCCTCGGGCTCGGCGGCCTCGAAGGCGGTCGTGCGAATCGTCAGCAGCTTGACCGCGTCCATGGACTGCACGGTCGCCAGGGCGTTGCCGGCGTAGATCGGCCGCGCGAACGTGTCGGCCGCGTCGATGGCGCTGATGTCGGAGATCTGCTGCACGTCGAGCAGCGCCGCCGCCCGCGGCATGACGTTCTTGCCGTAGGTCGTGGCGGGCGCCAGCACGTGGCTGTACCCGGACGCCAGCCTGGCGATCAGCGGGGCGACGTTCTCCGCCAGCCCATGGGCGAACTCGGGCGCGTCGGCCCGCAATACCTTGCTCACGCCGGCGACGCGGCTCGCCTGCTCCGCGGCGCCCGCACAGCCGTCTCCGGCGACGAGCACCTGCACGTCATCGCCGAGCTGTGCCGCCGCCGCGACGGTGTTCAACGTCGCTGGCCTGAGGCTCGCGTTGTCGTGCTCGGCTACAACCAGAATGCTCATCTACAGCACCTTCGCTTCGCTTTTGAGTTTCTCCACCAGCTCCGCCGCGCTCTGCACTCTGACGCCCGCGTGCCGCGAGGGAGGCTCGACTACCTTCAACGTCTTCAGACGCGGTGAGACGTCGACGCCGAGATCCGCCGGCGTGAACACGTCGACGGGCTTCTTCTTGGCCTTCATGATATTCGGCAGTGAGGCATAGCGCGGCTCGTTCAACCTCAGGTCCACGGTGATCACCGCCGGGCGCTGCAGCTCGAGCGTCTCGAGCCCGCCGTCGATCTCGCGGGTCACGTTGAAGCCGTCGTCGGTGACCTCGATGCGCGAGACGAACGTGGCGAGCGACCAGCCGAGCAGCGCGGACAGCATCTGCCCGGTCTGGTTGTTGTCGCCGTCGATGGCCTGCTTGCCGAACACAACGAGCTGCGGCGACTCCTTTTCCACCACCGCCCGCAGCAGCTTCGCCACGGCCAGCGGCTCGAGCGGATCGTCGCACTGCACGAGGATACCGCGGTCGGCTCCCATGGCGAGCCCGGTTCGCAACGTCTCCTGCGCCTGGGCGAGCCCCGCGCTGAAGACCACCACCTCCTCCGCGAGGCCGGCCTCCTTCATGCGGATGGCCTCCTCGACAGCGATCTCGCAGAACGGGTTCATCGCCATCTTGACGTTGGTGAGCTCGACGCCGCTCTGGTCGCTTTTCACCCGAACCTTGATGTTGGCGTCGATGACGCGCTTTACCGGTACGATTACCTTCATCTCTCTTTCGTTTCTCCAGCAGGCGAAGCCGTGCGCGAGCGCTCGGCGCCGAGACCGCGTCGCCGCGCCCCGCGCCTCAGCCGCGCAAGCGTTCGTTGTCGGGGTCGTGCGGTGACTCGGCAATCACCCTGCAGGGATAGCGTTGCCCCAGGATCTCGATCTCGAACTCGGCTCCCGCCGAGACCGTGCCGGCTCGGACATAGGCGAGGGCGAGGCTCTTGCCCACATAGTACCCGTAGGCGCCGGCCGTGGCGCGGCCGATCATCTCGTCGCCGCGCCAGATCGGCTCGTTGCCGCGGGCGTCCGCATCGTCGACCTCGTCGACCTCGAGGGTGACGAACTCCTGCGGCACGCCCCGCTCCTGCTGCTCGAGCAGGGCCTCGCGCCCGACGAAGTCGCCTTTGTCGAGATGGACGAAATGCCCGAGCCCGGCTTCGAGCACCGTGTATTCCCGTGTCAGGTCCTGTCCCCACATTCGGTAGGACTTCTCGATGCGCAGCGAATCCATGGCGCGCATGCCGCACTGCCCGATCCCGAAATCGGCTCCCGCCCGCAGCAGCTCCTCGAAGATGTGCCGCTGATACTCGATGGGGTGATGGATCTCCCAGCCGAGCTCGCCGACGAAGTTCACGCGCATGGCGCGCACGGGCGCGAGGCCGACGTAGATGTGCCGCGAACTGAGCCATGGGAATGCGTCGTTGGACAGATCACTGTCGGTGAGCTTCGCCAGCACGTCACGGGCGTGCGGGCCGGCGAGCACCAGCGTGCCGTGGGACGTCGTCAGGTTCTCCAGGCGCACGCTGCCGTCCGCGGGCAGGCGCTTGAACAGGAAGTCCCAGTCGTAGCGCTCAGCAGCGCCGGAGCTGACGAGGTAGAACTCGTCTTCGGTATCGCGCGTGATGGTGAACTCGCTGCGCACCCCGCCGCGCACGGTCAGAGCGTGGACAAGCTGCACGCGCCCCGACCTCTTGGGCAGCCGCCGCGCCACGAGACGGTCGAGATAGGCCTTGGCACCCGGCCCCGAGACCCTGAACTTGCTGAAGCTCGTGATGTCGATGATGCCGACGTTGGCTCGCACGTTGCGATGCTCGTTGCCGACGTGCTCGAAATAATTCGAGCGGCGAAAGCTCCATACGTCCCTGCGCTCCGCGCCCGGCGGCGCAAACCAGTTGGGCCGCTCCCAGCCGTAGCGCTGCCCCCAGACGGCTCCCAGGGCATCGAGGCGGTCGTGGATGGGGCTGGTCTTGGCCGGGCGCGCGGCCGGCCGCTCCTCGTCGGGGTAGTGCACCGTGAAGACGTTCTCGTAGGCTTCCTCGTTCTTGCGCACGGTGTACGGGCGACATGCATAGGCGCCGAAACGCCGTGGGTCCACCGCCAGCATGTCAATGCCGGGCTCCCCCTCGACGATCCACTCGGCCAGCTGCCAGCCGGCGCCGCCGGCCGCGGTGACGCCGAAGCTGTGGCCCTCGTTGAGCCAGAGGTTCGTGAGACCCGGCGCGGGGCCGACGAGGGGACTGCCGTCGGGCGTGTAGGAGATGGGTCCGTTGACGATGTCCTTGAGGCCGGCGGAGTTGAACGACGGCACGCGGCTGATCGCCGCCTCCACGTGCGGCACCAGACGGTCCAGGTCACCCGGAAACAGATCTTTCTCGAAACCCTTGGGAACGCCGTCGGCGAACACCGCGGGCGCCCCCTTCTCGTAGGGCCCGAGGATGTAGCCGAGCCGCTCCTCGCGCAGGTAGTAGGACGCATCGGACTCGCGCAGCACCGCCAACTCCTTGCCGCCGCCGTCGCGGTACTCCTTGAGCTCCGGCACCACGTCGGTGACGATGTACTGGTGCTGGACGGGAATGGCGGGAACCTCCAGCCCGACCAGGGCTCCCACCTGGCGCGCGTAGTTGCCGCTCGCCGTCACCACGTGCTCGCAGGTGATGTCGCCCTTGGTGGTAGCAACCCGCCACTCGCCGCCGGACTGGCACGTTATTGCCGTGACCTCGGTGTGCTGATAGATCTCGGCGCCGCGATTGCGCGCGCCCTTGGCCAGCGCCATGGTCAGGTCGACAGGGGCGATGTGGCCGTCGTCGGGGTGATAGAGCGCCCCGAGGAGCCCGTCGGTCTGGCACAGCGGCCAGAGCTCCTTCACCTCGGCAGGCGTGATCATCTCGAAGGGCACGCCGATGGTGTTCGCCGTGCCGCAATACTTGCGGTACTCGTCCATGCGCTCGCGCGTGCACGCCAGGCGCAGGTTCCCGGTGACATGGAAGCCAACCGCCTGCCCGGTCTCCTCCTCGAGCGTCTTGTAAAGGTCGACCGAGTACTTGTGCAGCTGCCCCACCGTGTAGCTCATGTTGAACAGCGGCAGCAGTCCGGCGGCATGCCAGGTGGAGCCCGCCGTCAGCTCGGTGCGCTCACAGAGCACGACATCCGCCCACCCCTTCTTCGCCAGGTGGTAGAGCGTGCTGACGCCGACCACGCCGCCGCCGACGACGACGACTCGAGCATGTGTTTTCATGTGACCTCTCCAAACGCCGTGCCGGCCGCGGGCTCGCGACGGCGCGCGCGCCCGACTGTAATCGGGCGTGCCCGAAAAGTGAAGTTTAGCCCCGTGGGCGCGGCACCGATGTCATCACGTGCGACCGCGAGTTTGTGAATTGCGTCACCGCGCGCCGGGGGCGTCGGGCGCGACGCCATCCGCGAGCGCCGCCGCATGACGCCGGTGAATACGCGAGAGTCGCGCGGCGGCCAGAAGCGGCGCAGGGCCGATCCGATACTGCCGCCATGGGCAGGATACCCGTCGAGGAAAGCAGCCATGGGTGAGCGGCGAGGGCGCGAGGCACGGCGCGCCGCGCGAGCGAGCGCGGCAGTGCAGGAGCTCGCCTACATCGAGCGCAAAGTGCCGATCTACGAACTCGCCGGCGAGGAGACGCTGGCGCTGGTCGAAGGCAACGCCGAGACCATTCTCGAGGAGGTGGGAATCGACTTCAAGGACGACGGCGAAGCCCTGGCGCTGTGGCGTGATGCGGGCGCCGAGGTCACCGGCGAGCGCGTGCGCTTCCCCCGGGGGCTGTGCCGGTCGCTGATCCAGCGCAGCGCGCCCCGTGAATTCATCCAGCACGCCCGCAACCGCCAACGCAGCGTCCGGATCGGCGGCGACGCGGTGGTGCTGGTGCCGGCCTACGGGGCTCCGTTCATTCGCAGCCTCGAGGAGGGCCGCCGCTACGCGACCATCGAAGACTTCCGCAACTTCGTCAAGCTCACCTACCTGTCGCCCGCCCTGCATCACTCCGGCGGCACCCTGTGCGAGCCGGTGGACCTGCCCGTCAACAAGCGCCACCTCGACATGGTCTACAGCCACATCCGCTACAGCGACAAGCCCTTCATGGGGTCGGTCACGGCCCCCGAGCGGGCGCAGGACACTGTCGACATGGCGGGCATCGTCTTCGGCGAGCAGTTCGTCGCCGACAACACCGTCGTCACCAGCCTGATCAACGCCAACTCGCCGATGACCTACGACGCCACCATGCTGGGCGCGGCCAAGGTCTACGCGCGCCACAACCAGGCCACGGTGATCTCGCCGTTCATCCTCGCCGGCGCGATGTCCCCGGTCACCGTCCTCGGCACGTGCGCACAGCTCTTCGCCGAGGCGCTGGCCGGGCTTGCGTTCGTCCAGCTCGTGCGTCCCGGCGCGCCGGTGGTCTTCGGCACGTTCGCGAGCTCCATATCGATGCAGTCCGGCGCCCCCACCTTCGGCACGCCCGAGCCCACCATGGTGCTCTACATCGCCGCCGCATTGGCGCGCCGGCTGGGCGTTCCGTTTCGCAGCGGGGGCGCTCTGTGCGCCGCCAAGGTCCCCGATGCCCAGGCCGCCTTCGAATCCGCCAACACGCTCCAGCACGCCATGCTCGCCGGCGTCAACTTCATGCTCCACACGGCGGGCTGGCTCGAGGGCGGGCTCGCCATGGGCTACGAGAAGTTCATCATGGACGCCGATCAGGCGGGCATGATGCAGGTGTTTCTGCGGGGTCTGGACACGTCGCAGAACGGCCAGGCGATGGATGCGATTCGCGAGGTGGGTCCCGGCAAGCACTTCCTCGGCTGCCGTCACACGCAGGCGAACTTCGAGCACGCGTTCTACCGCTCGGCCATTGCCGACAACAACAGCTTCGAGCAGTGGCAGGCGGAAGGCAGTCTCGACGCTGCCGCGCGCGCGGCCAAGATCTACAAGCGCATGCTCGCCGCCTACGAGGCCCCGCCTCTGGACCCCGCCGTCGACGAGGCGCTGCAGGAGTTCATGCACCGGCGCAAGGCGGCCGCGCCCGACTCCAACCTCTAGCCGGCCGGTCGCGCGCCAGCGCCGCACGCCGCCTCGCCCCGTGCGGAAACCGCGCCGCCGCCGGTGCGGACTCGTTGCCAACGCAGGACGAGCCTTATACAGTGGCGTTGCCCCGCGCGGCCTCGCCGCGGGACCCTTTACCCGAGAAACAGCCGGAGGGTTTCCTGTGGACCAATCATCGAAGTCGCTCGCCGAAACCGACATCGCGTACACGCTGCACCCCTACACGAACTTCGCCCTGCACGAGCAGAAGGGGCCGTTCATCATCACCCGCGGCGAGGGGATCTACGTGTGGGACGACGCCGGCAACCGATTCATCGACGGCCTTGCCGGCCTGTGGTGCGTGTCGCTCGGCTTCAGCGAGCCGCGCCTGATCGAGGCGGCCGTGCGGCAGATGAAGGAGATACCCTACACGCACACGTTCGCCCACCGTTCTAGCAAGCCGGTGATCGAGCTGTCCGAGCGCCTCGTCGAGCTGGCCCCGGAGCCGATGGCGAAACTCTTCCTCACCAACTCCGGCTCCGAGGCCGTGGACACGGCCATCAAGTTCGCCTGGTACTACAACAACGCTCTCGGCCGCCACGAGAAGAAAAAGATCATCTCGCGTCGCCGCGGCTATCACGGTGTCACCATCGCCGCCGGCAGCCTGACGGCCATTCCCCTGATGCAGAACGATTTCGACCTGCCGCGACCGCGCTTTGTGCACACCGACACGCCCAACCACTACCGCTACGCGGAGCCGGGCGAGAGCGAGGAGGCCTTTGCGACGCGGCTGGCGGAAAGCCTCGAGCGACTCATCGTCGACGAGGGCCCGGACACCGTTGCCGCCTTCATCGCCGAGCCCGTCATGGGCGCGGGCGGGGTGATTCCGCCGCCGGCGACCTACTTCGACAAGGTGCAGCAGGTGCTGCGCCGGCACGACGTGCTCATGATTGCCGACGAGGTCATCAGCGGCTTCGGGCGCACCGGCAACATGTGGGGCTCGCAGACCTACGGCATCCGCCCGGACATGATGACCTGCGCGAAGCAGCTCTCCTCGGGCTATCTGCCCATAGCCGGCGTGATGGTCTCCGATCAGATCTACAGGGCATTCGTCGAGCAGAGCCGCAAGCACGGCGCCTTCGGAATGGGCTACACCTACGGCGGTCATCCGGTGGCGGCTGCCGTAGCCGTCGAGACGCTGAAGATCTACGAGGAGCGCGACACGCTCTCCCACGTGCGCACCGTCTCGCGACGCTTCCAGCAACGGCTGGCGGCTCTGGGCGAGCACGCGCTGGTCGGCGAGGCCCGCGGCGTGGGACTGATAGGCGGTATCGAGATCGTGGCCGACAAGCCCAGCAAGGCGCAGTTTGACGTCTCGGTGAAGGCGGCGGCGCAGGTGGCCGAGCGGGCGCTCGACGAAGGACTCATCGTGCGGCCACTGCCGCTGGACTCCATCGGCATCTGCCCGCCATTGATCATCACCGAGGCCGAGATCGACCTGCTCTTCGATCGCCTGGAGCGCGCGCTGGAGGGCGCACTCGGCACGCTGCAGGACGCCGCCTAGCCGGGCGCCGAAGCCCTCCACGGACCCCGGGCTCCGACACCGGGGCAACGACGAGCGCCCGCGCGACGGGCACAGCGGCCTAGGGGCCGAGCCGCTCGGCAATCCAGCTTTGCGGACCCCGGCGGCGAAAGCGCAAGCGGTCGTGGAGGCGGTCCTCGCGGCCTTCCCAGAACTCGATGCTGTCGACGCGCAAGCGGTAGCCTCCCCAGCTCGGGGGCCGTGGCACCGGCCGGCCGCGATGGGCCGCCTCGATCTCGCGCACGCGAGCCTCGAGCATCGCACGGCCGGCGATGACGGCGCTCTGCGGCGAGGCGCTCGCTCCCAACTGGCTGCCGCGCGGGCGATTGGCGAAGTAACGATCCGACTCCGCGGCGCTGACCCGCTCCACGGGGCCCTCGACGCGCACCTGCCGATGCAGCTTGTCCCACCACATGACCATCGCGCCCCAGGGCGTGTGCGCCAGCTCTTCACCCTTGCGACTGGAATAACTGGTGCAGAAGACGAACCCGTCCTCGTCGACGTGCTTGAGCAGCACCATGCGCGCCGACGGCCGCCCCGCCGGCGAGACCGTCGCCAGCGTCATGGCGCTGGGCTCGACGAGGCCGCCCTGGCGCGCCTGCTCGAACCACTCGGCGAAGAGCTTCAGGGGGTCGGAGACGACGCTCGCCAAAGTGCGGTCCTCATCGGCAACGCTTGCGCGGTCTCGCGCATGGCAAAGACCGCCACGGCCCGCGGGCCGCGCCGCGCCCGATCAACGCACTCATGCCGCCCTCGGCGCCGGCTCGCGCCGGCGGAACGCCTCCATCAGCTCGGCCTCGCTGCGCTCGGCCTGCTGCAGGTGGCGCGCCTTGACGGGGCCGAAGCCGCGTATGAGCTCCGGAATCGACGCGATGCGAACGGCGAGCCCGTGATTGTCGCCTTGCAGCGACTCGCACAGCTCGGCCACCACCTTCTCGTAGTGCTCGATCAGGCGCCGCTCGGTCCTGCGCTCGCGCGTGTGGCCGAAGGGGTCGAACAGCGTCCCGCGCAGCCGGCGCAGACGCGCCAGCCGGCGAAATACGGTGATGATCCACGGGCCGAAGCGACGTTTGCGCGGCTCGCCGCTGACGGGGTCGCGGCGCGCAAGGAAGGGTGGCGCCAGGCTGAACTCTAGCTTGAAATCACCCTCGAACTGATCGCCCACCTTGTCGAGGAAGTCCGCGCTGCTGAACAGGCGTGCCACCTCGTACTCGTCCTTGTACGCGAGCAGCTTGAAATAGTAGCGCGCGACCGCCTCCGCGCAGTCCGTTCATGCCGGGGGCCCGGCGGGCCTCCGCTTGCGCGACGTGATGCACGAGGCGGCGGTAGCGATCGGCGTAGGCGGCATCCTGGTACTCCACGAGATAGCGGCTGCGGTGCTCGATGATGGACTCGAGCGTCCATGCCGACGGCGCCGGCGCACTGCCCGCCGCCGACCCCGCCAGCGTCTCCACGCGCGGCAGATCGAGCGCCGAGCACCGGCCCCAGCGAAAGGCGCGCCTGTTCATGTCCACGGCCTGAGCGTTGAGCTCGATGGCTCGATCGATGGCCTCGGCCGACAACGGCACAAACCCCTTCTGGTACGCGTAGCCGAGCAGAAAAATGTTCGCCGCGAGGGAATCGCCGAGCAAGCGCGACGCAAGCTCGGTGGCATTGAGGAAATGCGTGCGGTCATTGCCGGTCCGCTCGCGGATGGCATCGGCAAGTCGCTCGCCGGGAAAGGATCTGTCCGCATCACGGGTGAACTCGCCCGTCATCATTTCGAAGGTATTGACAACCGCCTCGGTGACCCCGGCGCGCACGGTGGTCAGGGCGGCCTCGCCGGCGGCCACGACCAGGTCGCAGCCGAGCAGCAGGCGCGCGCCGCCGACGGCGACGTGTGTTGCCGAGATGTCCTCGGGGCGCGCCGCCAGGATGATATGGCTCATCACCGCGCCGCCCTTCTGCGCCAGGCCCGTCATGTCCAGCACCGAGCAGCCCATGCCCGAGATGTGCGCCGCCATGCCCAGCAGCGCGCCGACGGTGATGACGCCGGTGCCGCCGACGCCGGTGAGGACGATGCCGTAGTTCGTGCCGAGCGCGGGCAGCGACGGCTCCGGCAGAGCCTCGAGTGCCCCCAAGTCATCCGTGCCCCGCCGTCGCTTCACCGCACCGCCGTGAACCGTGACGAAGCTCGGACAGAACCCGCTCACGCAGGAGTAGTCCTTGTTGCAGGCGGACTGGTCGATCGCGCGCTTGCGCCCGAGCGGCGTCTCCAGGGGCAGGATCGCGACGCAGTTCGACTGCACGCCGCAGTCGCCGCAGCCTTCGCACACCGCGTCGTTGATGAACACGCGCTTGTCCGGATCGGGATACTGGCCGCGCTTGCGCCGCCGGCGTTTCTCCGCGGCACAGGTCTGGTCGTATACCAGGGCCGTGGTGCCCTGCGTTTGGCGCAGCTCTCGCTGCACGGCGTCCAGCCGGTCGCGGTGACGCACGACGACACCCGGCGCCCAGCGCGTGCCAGCCGGATACTTCTCGGGCTCGTCGGTGACGACGACCGTGCGCACGACGCCTTCGCCGTACAGCTGCTGCGTGATCTGCGCCACGCTGAGCGGGCCGTCCATCGGCTGGCCGCCGGTCATGGCGACGGCATCGTTGTAGAGAATCTTGAAGGTAATGTTGACGCCGGCAGCCACGGCGGCGCGAATGGCGAGCAGCCCCGAGTGATAGTACGTGCCGTCGCCGATGTTCTGGAACACGTGCTTGCGCTTGCTGAAAAGGGCCTCGCCGATCCAGCTCGCCCCCTCACCGCCCATCTGCGTGAAACGGGCAGTGTCGCGATCCATCCACTGGGCCATGTAATGGCAGCCGATGCCGGCCAGCGCCTTGCTGCCCTGCGGCACGCGGGTGGAGGTATTGTGCGGACAGCCCGCGCAGAAGTACGGCATGCGGATCATGGGCGCGGGCTCGCCCGCCGCGCGCCCGGCGACGGCCTCGACGACCTCCAGGCGCGCTGCGAGAGAGCCGTCCGGCGACAGCTTGAGCAGGCGGTGCCCGATGGCGCGCGCGATATCTGTCGCGCCGAGGCGCCCGGCGGACGGGAACAGAGTCGCGCCGGTCTCGTCGCGCTTGCCGACGACGCGCGGCGCGGCTTCGCGCCCGTAGAGCAGGCTCTTGATCTGCTCCTCGATCAGCCCGCGCTTCTCCTCGACGACGACGATCTGCTCGAGACCCTCGCTGAAACGCTCGATGCCGGCGGGCTCGAGCGGCCACGACATGCCCACCTTGTACAGCCGCAGACCCAGGCGGCGGGCCGCGGCCGCGTCGATGTCGAGCTCCAGCAACGCACGGCGCACGTCCAGATAGGACTTGCCGGTGGTGACGACACCCAGCCGAGCCTGCTCGGCGTCCATGACCGTGCGGTCCAGGTTATTGACGCGACAGAACGCCTGCGCCGCCCTCAGCTTGTGCCCATGAAGTCGCTGCTCCTGCTGCTGCGGCGTGTCCGGCCAGCGGATGTTGAGCCCGCTCTCGGGCATCTCGAAATCGTCGGGGACGACGATGCGCACGCGGTCCGCGGCGACTTCGATCGACGCGCTCGCTTCAACGGTGTCGTGCACGCATTTCAGGCCCACCCAGCAGCCGCTGTAGCGCGACAGCGCCCACCCGTAGAGACCGAAATCGAGAATGTCCTGGACACCCGCCGGATTCAGGATCGGCATCATCGCGTGGACCAGCGCGTACTCGCTCTGATGCGCGGTGGTCGACGACTCGCAGGTGTGATCGTCGCCCATCAGCACCAGCACGCCCCCGAGGCGTGAGGAACCCGCCAGGTTGCCGTGGCGAAAGGCGTCGCCGGAGCGGTCGACGCCCGGACCCTTGCCGTACCACATCGCGAACACGCCGTCGTAGGCGCCCTCGCCGTCGATCTCCGCCTGCTGGGTGCCCCAGACGCTGGTCGCGGCGAGGTCCTCGTTGACCCCCGGCAGAAAGCGGACTTCGTGACGCTCTAGGAACGGCTGCGCCCGCCAAAGCTGCAGATCGAGCCCGCCCAGCGGCGAGCCGCGGTAGCCCGAGATGAAGCCGGCGGTGCGATGGCCCGCGGCGGCGTCGCGCTGGTGCTGGAGCATGGGCAGCCGCACCAGGGCCTGGACCCCGGTTACGAATATTCGCCCGGACTCGACGGTGTACTTGTCGTCCAGCGAGACCGCCTTCAGCGCCATGAGCTCAACCCCAGCGCCAGAAGTCCCGGCCTTCGCGCAGCAGCGAGCGCGACAGCACCATCTTGTGCACTTCCGAAGCGCCGTCGACGAGACGAGCCTGGCGCGCGTAACGGTAGAGCCACTCGATCACGGTGTCCTTGGAGTAGCCTCGCGCCCCGCACAACTGCAACGCCGTGTCCACCGCCTTGTGCAGCGTGTCGGCCACGGCCACCTTGGCCATCGACACCTCCTTGCGCGCGAAATCGCCCTGGTCGAGTTTCCACGCCGCGTGCATGGTCAGCAGGCGCCCCACGTGAATCTCCATGGCGGCCTCGCCGAGCAGCCACTGCACGCCTTCGCGATCGGCCAGCTTGCCGCCGAATGCCTCGCGTTCCTCGACATAGGCCGTGGCGACCTCGAGCGCGCGCTTCGCGTAACCGAGCCATCGCATGCAGTGCGTGAGCCGCGCCGTGCCCAGCCGGATCTGCGTGACCTTGAGGCCGTCGCCGACCTCCAGCAGCCGGTTCTCGTCGGGGATCTCCAGCCCGTCGAAGCGCAGCTCGCAGTGGCCGCCGTGCTCCTCGGGGCCCATGATGGGGATGCGCCGCACGAGCTCCCAGCCGGGATCGTCACGGTGGAACATGAATGCGCTCAGGCCCTTGCGCGGATCGTCTGAGGTGCGCGCGACGATGATGAAGTGCTGCGCCGCGCCGGCCCCGGTGATGAACCACTTGTGTCCATGAATCACCCAGCGCCCGCCCTTGCGGGTCGCCGTCGTTCGCATCATGCCCGCCGGGTCGGAGCCGGAGCCGGGTGCCGGCTCCGTCATGACGAACGCCGAGCGCACCTCGCCCGCGACGATGGGCTCGAGCCAGCGCCGCTTCTGCTCGGGGGTGCCGACCTTCTCCAGCAGGATCATGTTGCCGTCGTCGGGGGCGGCGCAGTTGAACACCGCCGGACCGAAGATCGAGCGGCTCATCTCCTCGTAGCACGCCGCCATGCCCACGACACCGACGCCGCAGCCGCCACGCTCCTCGGGCATCTGAAAACACCACAGCCCCTCCTCCCTGGCCTTGCGGCGCAACGGCGCGAGACGGGACTCCGCGATGTTCTCGCCCTCGTCGTAGGCGTCGGGATCGGACTCCAGCGGCAGCACGTGCTCGTCTACGAAGGCGCGGATGCGTTCACGGTAGTCTTCGATGCGGCTGTCGAGGGTGAAATCCACGTGATGTTTCCGTTGGCTGGATGAAATTTGGCTCGCTGAAATTACGTCCCCTGCAGGCGCCACGCGACAGGCCCCGCCGCGGTCGGTCCGGCTGCCACAGCGCGGGCCTCGCGAGCGCTCACAGCCCCGCCTGCATATGGCCGCCGTCGACCACGACGACGCTGCCGGTCATGTAGCGCGAGGCATCCGACGCCAGCAGCAGCAGGGCGCCGTCGAGATCCTCGGGCCTTCCCAGTCGCCGCTGCGGAATGCGCTTGATGGTGGCCTGTCCGGCCTCGCTGTCGAAGAACTCGCGGTTGATGTCGGTGAGCACGTAGCCCGGCGCGATGGCATTGACGCGAATCTCGTGCCGGGCCCACTCGAGCGCCANNCGCCTTCGAGGCGGCGTACGGGGCGACGCCGCCGGCCACCCGCAGACCGAGTATGGAGGCAACGTTGACGATGCTCCCGCCGACGCCGTGAGTCACCATGCGGCGCGCCGCTTCCTGGGCCACCAGCCACGCGCCCTTGAGATTGGTCTCCATCACGTCGTCCCAGCCCGATTCGCTGAGTTCCAGGGCCCTCGCGGTGACGGCGACGCCGGAGTTGTTGATCAACACCGTGACCGTGCCGGCCTCGGCCTCGGCGGCCGCGAATGCCTCGCGCACGCTGGCCGCATTTCTGACGTCCATGGCGACGGCGAGAGCACGGCCCCCCGCCGCGGTGATGGCGTCGGTCTCCCGCCGCAGCCGCTCGGCGCGCCGCGCCGCGAGCACCACCGTTGCCCCGGCGCGCGCGAGGGCGGCCGCGAAATGCGCGCCGAGGCCGCCGGAGGCGCCGGTAACCAGGGCAACGCTGCCATCCAGCCTGAAAGATTGCTCCATCGGCTCGCTCGGAGCAGCGGCTCGGGCGGCGCCTGCTGGCGCCCGCTGCGGATCCGTTGTCGGCGAAGGAAAATCTATTCATACCACACCGCACGGGCGGCCGGATAGCGGCCGCGCCGATTTCCCGCCGTGCCGGGCAGTGCTGTACAGTTGCGCCAGAGCCGATATACCCAAAGCAGCGCCGAAGGAGGCTTCACGGTGAATGTCAAGCGCATTGATGTCGGTCCCCGCATGAGTCAGGCCGTCGTCCACGGCAACGTTGTCTACACGGCGGGCCAGGTCGCCCAGGACGCGATGGGCGCCTCAGTCGCCGAGCAGACGAAGAACGTTCTTGAGCGCATCGACCGACTGCTGAGCGAAGCCGGCAGCGACAAGTCGCGGCTGCTCTCGGCGACGATCTGGCTGACGGACATGGCGCGACTTCGCCGAGATGAACAGCGTCTGGGACGCCTGGGTCGCGCCCGGAAACACGCCGTGCCGGGCCTGCGTGGAGTCCGCGCTCGCGTCGCCCGATTTCAACGTCGAGATCATGGTGACGGCGGCCGTGGACTGACGGTCCCCGCCGCGACCGTCTCGACGCGGAGCAGCGAAGCCGGGCATGAAGATTCTCGTCTTGGGCGCGGGCGTCGTCGGCGTCACCACGGCGTACGAGCTTTTGCGCGACGGGCACGAGGTCAGCGTCATCGAGCGCCACCCCAGCGCCGCCAACGAGTGCAGTCTCGCCAACGCAGGCCTCGTCGCCCCGGGTCATGCGTTGGCATGGGCATCGCCCAAGGTTCCGGCGATACTTCTGCGATCCCTCTACCGCGACGACCAGGCGTTCAGGTTCCGCTTGCGGGCCGACCCGCACTTCTGGCGCTGGTCGATTCGCTTTCTCGGTGAGTGCACCGCGGCGCGCGCACGCGTCAACACGCTGCGCAAGCACGCTCTGTGCCGCTACTCACAGCAGCGGCTGGCGCATGTGCTGACCGAGAACGATATCGAGTACGACCGCCAGGAGGGGGGATTGCTGTATCTGTACCGATCGCAGGAGTCGCTCGATCGCGGCGTCGCCAACACGAAGATACTGGCCGAGGACGGGCAGCAGATGGAGGTCCTGGACCGTGACGGCCTGGCGCGGGTGGACCCGGGGTACGTCCCGGTGCTCGAGCGTCTCGCCGGGGGGATCTACTGCCCCACGGACGAGAGCGGCGATTCCAACAGGTTCACCCAGGCGCTCGCCGCTGTGTGCGAGTCGAGAGGCGCACGCTTCCACTACGACACGAACATCGCGAGCATTGTCGGCGACGCGGATCGAGTGCTGCGCGTCGTCACCGACCGCGGTGAGTTCGAGGCCGAGCACTACATCCTCGCGCTGGGACCCTACAGTCCTCTGCTGGCGCGCAAGCTCGGCATCGATCTGCCCGTGTACCCGGTGAAGGGCTACTCCGCAACGCTTGCGATCGACGACGCGCAGTCGGCGCCACGCCTAGGGGCGGTGGACGAAGACAAGCTCGTCGCGTACGTGCGTCTGGGCGAACGTCTACGGGTGACGGCGACGGCGCAGTTCTCGGGTTACGATACCGATCACCGCCCGCAGGACTTCACGGGCATGCTGCGGGCGGTGCGCGAGCTGTTTCCCCGCTGCGCCGACTACGAGCGACCGGTCTACCGCGCCTGCCTGCGCCCCATGACGCCCCAAGGCACACCCGTGTTCGGCCGCGGGCGGCACCGCAACCTGACGTTCAACACCGGTCAGGGGCACATGGGCTGGACCATGGCCTGCGGCTCCGCGCGCATCACCGCCGATCTGCTGGCGGGGCGTGAGCCCGCGATCGACATCACCGGCATGACACTCGAGCGGTGACGCCGAACGGCGCCTGCGCCCGCACCCAGGAGAAACCGAAGTGACCGAAACCGCTGCCTCCCGATCTGCGCCGCCCGCCATGGTCGAGCGCCGCCACATACCTTTCGAAGTCGATGCCGGCATCGCGCCGCGGGCCGCCATCGGCGTCATCGTGCTTGCCAGCGACCAGACCCTCGAGCACGAGTTCCGCCGTCTGCTGGGCCTGCCCGGCGTTGCCTTCTACGAGAGCCGCATATTCAATGCCAACGTCATCACGCCGCAGACCCTGCGGGCGATGGAGGAGGGCATCGCGCCCGCCGCCGAGCTGATCCTGCCGGGGCTACCTCTCGACGTCATCGCCTTCGGCTGCACCTCTGCCAGCATGGTGATCGGCGAGCAAGGCGTTTTCGCGCGCATCCGCGAAGCGCGGCCGGACAGCGCCTGCACCACTCCGGTGACTGCCGCCTTTGCCGCCTTCGAGGCGCTCGATGCGCGCCGCATCGCCATCCTCACGCCGTACCATGACGACATCAACCGGACCATGCGCCGCTACGTCGAGGACCGCGGCTACCGCGTCACCGCCATGGGCTCTTTCAACGAGGAGGACGACACGCGCGCCGCGCGCATCACCACCGAATCCATTCGCCGCGCGGCGGTGGAACTGGGGCGACTCGACGAAGTCGACCTGGTCTTTGTCTCGTGCACGAATCTGCGTTTCGCCGACATTGTCACGGACATCGAAGCCGAGATCGGCAAGCCGGCCTCGTCAAGCAATCACGCCATGGCCTGGCACTGTCTGCGGCTCGCCGGCGTTTGCGACGCGCAACCCCGCTTCGGCTCGCTGTTCGAAGTGTAGGCGCCCCGGTATCGTGCAAGGCGCCGCCGGCCGTGTGATACCATGCCCGCGTTCGATGACCTGTGAAGCTGCCGAGGCCCGCCGGGCCGGATGGGTGTGCCGCCGACGATGCCGCAAGCCAGCCGTCATGCGAGACCGACCGCGGTCTTGCTTGCCGTCGCCTTGGCCTTGGCCGGCAGCGCCGTGTGTGCCGAACTCTTGACGCGCGGTGCCACCGGGCTGCGCGCGGGCCTCTATCACGGACTGCTCGATGGCGACGATGCCGGCGAGGCGCGTAACGAGCGCCGCCGCAGGCTCGCGCCCGCCCGCGTGCCGCCGTACCCAGGCCACCCCGTGCACGCGCAGCCGCACGAGAATTTTCACCATCATGGCGAAGGCGGACAGCTGCGAGCGCCGTGGCATCGCGATGCGGACGCTGCCCGGCGGCTGCACCGTGCGTATCACGACAGCGCCCATCGCTACGCGTACCGTCCGGCGACGCTGCCGGGGTGTCGAGCACGCGGCTATGAGGCAGGCGGCGACGGCGGGCAGCCGCGCGGCAACGGCGCATGCGGCGTCGAGCCGGACTGGCGCTGACGACAGGAGCGACATTAGATGACACGCACACGCGCAGGGCTGCTGGCGCTGGCTTGGTGTCTCGCCTCGATGCCGAACGCGATGGCCGAGAGCGACACCGACGCGGCGGCGCAGCGCCTGCGCGCGCTGCTCGAGGATCCGGCGCCCGCCGCCGACGCCTGGCCCGTGCGGCGCGAGTACGACCCCGTTGTGCTCGAGGCGGGACAGAGGCTGTTTCGCCGCAACTGCTCCCTGTGCCACGGCTGGAATGCCGAGGGCACGGTCAGCGACTGGCAGAAGCGGGACGCGAACGGGAAGTACCCGCCGCCGCCTCTCAACGGCACCGCGCACACATGGCACCACCCGATCCCCGTGCTGCTGCGCACCGTGAAGGAGGGCACGATTCCCCTCGGCGGCAGCATGCCCGCTTGGCAGGAAAAGCTCGACGACACGCAAATACTTGCCATCGTTCAGTGGATCACGTCGCTGTGGCCCGCGGACATCTACGACCTGTGGCTGCAACGCAGCGGGCTGCGATGATGGCGGGCGTGAGACGAAGGCGCGGCAGCCACAGGCGGCGCCCACCCGCAGCCGGGCAGAGCGCGCGTCGCCGTTTGCCCAGCGACGCGTCGCGTCGTGCCCACGAGTCGAGAGCCAGGACGACGGAACTTTGCGCCGGATGAATTGCCCTAGGGCTCTGCGGCGACGGGGACGAGCATCGACACCGCCGTTGCTCGCTAATGTCGCCCGACGCTGAATCCCTATGGAACGAAACGGAGACATCGACAGATCATGGATTACCGCATTTCTGCAATCGCGCTTCTCGCCGTTCTCGCAGTGCCCTGCACGCAGGCCGCCGAGCCCGTTCCCGACAGCGTGCGTGAGGTCGCGTCGGGCCTGATCCCCGGCACCGCCCCCGACCGGGTCGCCGCGTCGCCGATCGCGGGCCTGTTCGAGGTCACCTTTGGCCCCAAGGTGTTCTACATCTCCAGCGACGGTGGTTACCTGGTCAATGGCGACGTCATCGACCTGCGGGCCTTTGAGAACATCACCGAGGAGACGCGCAAGCGCGCCCGCGTCGAGGCCATCGAGTCACTGGGCGAAGACAGCATGATCGTGTTCGCCCCCGACGATGTGAAGAGCACGATCACCGTGTTCACTGACGTGACATGCGGCTACTGCGCCCAATTGCACCGCGAGGTGGATCAACTCAACCGCGACGGCGTCGAGGTTCGCTACCTCGCCTACCCGCGATCCGGCGTTGCCTCGCCGGTGTACGACCAGATGGTGTCGGTCTGGTGCGCGGACGATCCCCATCAGGCGATGACGGACGCTAAGTCGGGTGTAGTGATGCCGCCTCGTCAATGCGACAATCCGGTCGCGGAGCACTACGCCATGGGGCAACTGGTCGGTGTACAGGGCACACCGACCATCGTTCTGCAGGACGGCAGCGTGCTCGGTGGCTACGTTCCCAGCGATCAGCTGAGCGAGCTGGCTCAGCAGGCGGCCGGCGGCTGAGGCTCGCGGC
>JABAHS010003642.1_pt1 | contig 46760 bp, 44 predicted proteins | sample 7062111 | NCBI WGS metagenome assembly JABAHS01 (sample SAMN14534600, study PRJNA622989) | marine sediment metagenome | biome: marine biome [ENVO:00000428]; feature: marine pelagic biome [ENVO:01000023]; material: deep marine sediment [ENVO:00002113]; isolation source: pool of 4 deep marine... | reverse complement strand
CTCGAACCCGCGACCCCCGGCGTGACAGGCCGGTATTCTAACCAACTGAACTACCGCTCCGGCGTTCCCTTCTACAGTGGTGGGTGTTGCAGGGGTCGAACCTGCGACCTACGGCTTGTAAGGCCGTCGCTCTCCCAACTGAGCTAAACACCCTGGGGAATCAAGGGGGCGTATCTTACCCCCTGACCTATGCCTGTCAATCGGCTCCATCCGGTTGGGCGCGTGCGTGGGAGGCGGTGGGCAGTCGCGCTACAATCCGCCCATGGATTACCTCCTGGCCACCCTGGTTTCCGTCGTCCTCGTCGCGCTGTGCATCACGGTGCACTACGAGATGCTCAACCTCATGGCCAGGGTCGTGCACCGGCCGGAGCGCCACCGCTGGATCATCATGATCATGATCCTGGGGCTGCTGTTCGCCCACGTGGTGGAGATCTGGCTCTTTGGCTTGGGCTACCTGGTGGCACAGGAGCAGCTGGGGCTCGGCACCATCACCGGCACCGGCGACGGACTGTTCGACTACATCTATTACTCAGCCATGGTCTACACCACCGTCGGCTTCGGCGATCAGGTGCCGGAAGGAGCGATCCGCATGGTGACCAGCACCGAGGCCCTGGCCGGGCTGTCGCTGATCACGTGGTCTGCGTCCTTTACCTTCCTGCAGATGCAGAGGCTCTGGCGCGACTGACCGGTGGCCGCGCCTGCACCGGTGCGTTGTCCGCCCTTCCCCACCGTCGATCGGAACGCCCATGACAGGGCGCGGCGAATCAGGTAATAATCTGTCAACTTCTTTGATTGATTTACCCGCCCGTGAACGAGCTGGAAGCCAAATATCTCGTCGCTGCGGGCAGAAGGCCCAAGCGCGTTCTGGAGCATGCGCTCCAGACGCTGAGCTGGGCCGGTTACCGGGCCAGGCTGCGCTCCGAGCGCCTGGTGGTAGACACCTACTTCGACACCCCGGATTGGGCGCTGCAGCGCGCGGGCTGGGCCTACCGCCTGCGCGAGGACGAGCAGAAGAACACGCGCACCCTGGCCGTGAAGGCCATCAAGACCGGGCACTACGGCGTGTTCAGGCGCGAGGAGTTCGAGCAGCCGCTGGACGCCCCCTTGACCCGCCCTGGCGACCCCCCCGCGGGCCAGGTGGCCGACCAGCTGTGGGTGATCGTCACCGAAGAAGCTTCCATGAAGCCTCTGTTCCATCTGCGCAACAAGCGCACGAAATACGACATCACCAACGACGCCTACCCGGGCGGCACCGTGGAGTTTTCCCTGGACCGGGTCACCGTGGACGAGGCTCCCGGATGCGGCTACAGCGAGCTGGAGCTGGAACTGCTGGAGGGGCCTGAGGAGATCCTGAACGACATCGTGGAGATGCTGAACCAGCAGTCGGACATCTTCCTGGCCCGGGTGGGCAAGTACCAGCGGGGGCTGCTCGCCAGCGGACGTCCACCCTCCCTGCCGGCGGCAGAGCCGATGCCGACGCCGGACAGGAAGTGCCGGTGGCTGGACCTTGGCCTAAACCATCTGCGCTGCGAGCTCGACGACATCAAGCGTTACGAGCCCCATGCCTGGGAGTCCATTCATCCGGAGGGCGTGCACCAGATGCGGGTGGCGACCCGTCGCGCCCGGGCCGCCCTGCGCGCGTTTCACAACGTTCTGCCGCCCAAGGCCGCCAGGCGCCTGACCAGCGACATTCGCTGGGTGACCTCGAGCCTGGGTCCGCTGCGCGACCTGGACGTGCAGGTCGCCCGTTTCAAAGCCGATGTTGCGACCCCGAACAGGGGCTCTGCGCAGGGCCGGAACCTGTATCGCGAGCATCTGCAGAAGAAGCGCCGGCGCGCCCACCGCCGCCTGGTCGAAGCGCTTGCCAGCGACGAGTACAAGAAGCTGATCCGGGATTTCGAACGGCTCTTGAGCGCCGCCGAAACCTACCACGGGCCCAATCAGCTGATGACCATTCGCGACGCCGCCCGGCAGCAGATGCGGCCCCAGCTCGACAGCCTTCTCACCCAGGGCCGCAAGGCCCGTAAGCGCCCGACGCCCGGACGCCTGCACCGGTTGCGCATCGCCGTCAAGCGTCTGCGCTATCAGCTCGAATACCTGGTGGAGCCCTACGGCGAGGGCATGCGCGCGGTCGCCAAGGCCTTGGAAGCCCTGCAGGACACCCTGGGCGATCACCAGGACGCGACCGTTGCCGTGGAGCGGCTCGGCCGGTTCCGCAAGCGCAAAGGGCTCAAGAAGGCCGAGCGGAAATCCCTCAAGGCGCTGATCGCCGTAGAAGCGGAGGAAGCGGCCGCATGCCGCAAGCGGTTCCGCAAGGAGTGGCGCCTCTTCGAGGAAGCGGCGTCGGGGATGATCACACAGCTGTAGTCATCAGCTCCGCGGGACGATGGCAATGATCCGCAGCGGCCCGCCGCTGCCACCGCCGATCTTCATGGGCAGCGCCACCACGGAAAAGCCGGAAGCCGGCAGCCCGTTGACGTTGGCCAAGTTCTCGAACGCCGGTATTCCGGCCTTGAACAGAATCCGGTGGGTCTCGTACAGGGTGGATTGCCCGTAGTCGATGCTGGCCGTATCCAGGCCCACCGCCTTCACGTCCCGCTCGGCCACGAGCCAGGCGGCCAGCTCCGGGTGCAGGCCCGGGAAGTGCAGCTTGGCCACCGCCTCGGCACCCCGCTCGGCGGTGCCCAGGTAGCGCTCGGCGTCGGGCCAGCGCTCGGCGAAGCCGGTACGGAAGAGCACGATCATCCCGTCCACCGTCTGGCCGTTCTGCCGCTCCCACCGGGTGACGTCGGCCACACCGATCTGGTAATCGGCGTTGGCTGCGCAAGCCGCCGTGACGTCCACCACCACCGCCGGGCCAACCAGGCTCTCCAGTGGAATCTCGTCCGTGGCCGGCGCGCCCTCGGCAAAGTGGATGGGCGCATCCAGGTGGGTGCCGCCGTGCTCGGCGGTGGAGAAGTTGTTGGCGGCGTAGTAATAGCCCTTCTCCGTGTAACCCGCCGACTCCACCTCCAGCCGGAATCCGTCGGCGGTGGGCCAGAACACGGTGGTCTCGTCGAAGGTGTGCGACAGGTCGACGATCTCGCCGTCGGGGAACGGCGCCTGGGCGGGCTGGCAGCCGGCCAGCCCCAGCAGAAAGGTGGCCCCCCACCCGTACAGAGTTAAGCGGGGGCGTAGGCGCGGCACCTACTTCTCCGGCTCGATCCCACCGCGCACGGTGACGTGCCAGCCCTTGGGCTTGCCGTCGCCTACGTAGCCGGAGATGTTCGACACCTCGAACCAGTGCAGCATGGGAATGGCAATCACGGCTTTGGAAAGGGCGTCGGTCACGGCCGCCTCGAAAGAGTCGTCCGACCGGCCGGTGAACTCCCCTGCGGGAGCGCGATAGACGAGAAAGTCGTGGTCGGGGGTGGATGCCTCGCGCAGCGCCACATCGTGAGCGTCCCGGCGGCCGCGCTCCAGAAGGTCGGCGGCCACGTCGTCGGAGAGCTTCAGGTCACCGCGCAGCCGGCGCAGAAAAGCTTCCTCGTCGGCGTCGATCTCGAGGTCTGCCAGCACTTCCTGAATGGCCTTGCCGTATACCTCCCGGGCCATCTCGTCATGCACCGGCACCACATCTTCCATGCTCAGATGCAGGAGGCTGAGCAGGTGCTGAAGGTCGGCGTTCTCCTCCTCGGTGAGGATCTTGTCGTCCAGGCAGTGGGCGAGGTAGCGGCGGTAAAGGTCCTTACGATCGCTCTGAAATCGGGTTTCGAGATCCACCCCCTGAGCTTCGCATGCGCCGTCCACGGCCTGCACGGTCACGTCCAGAAGCGACTCGCACTGCGCCAGCAGGTCCTCGACGGCTTCCATGGTGCTGGCGCGCTTCGAGCGCAGGGCCTGCCCGAAGCCGGTCCTTGGCGGGGCTGGTCGAAACGGTTCTGCCACGGGTCCACTCCTCTCCTCGCGTAAGAAGCGCATTGTAGGCCACCTTGAGGCGATTTTGGCTACTCCTGGCGGCCGGCGCGTTGCGCCGACTGCGTCATGGCGGCATGCTTTCATCACTCGGCCAGGTTTGGGGGAAAGTCGATGCCGAACGATTTGCACTACCGGTCCGCCATCGAGCTTGCGCAGCTCATCCAGGAGCGCGAGATCAGCTCGGTGGAGCTGACGCGCGCCTACATCGACCGCATCGAGCAGCACGACGGCGCCATCAACGCAGTTCCCGTGCGCACGTTCGATCAGGCCCTGGCGGACGCCGCCGAAGCCGACGCCGCTCTGGGGCGCGGCGACGACGTGGGTCCGCTGCACGGCGTGCCCATGACCATCAAGGAGTCCTACGTCCTCAAAGACACGCCGGCCACCTGGGGCATCGAGGCGTTCCGCGACAACGTGGCCACCCGGGACGGCCTGGCCGTGCGCCGCTTCCGCGAGGCCGGCGCCCACTTCCTCGGCAAGACCAACGTGCCCGTGGATCTGGCCGACTTCCAGAGCTACAACCCCATCTACGGCACCACCGGCAACCCCTGGAACACCGACCTGATCCCCGGCGGCTCCTCCGGCGGCAGCTCCGCGGCCCTGGCCGCCGGGTTCGGCGCCCTGGAGGCCGGCTCGGACATCGGCGGGTCCATCCGCAACCCCGCGCACTATTGCGGCGTGTACGGCCACAAACCAACCTGGGGCATCGTGCCCATGTCCGGCCACGAGCTGATGGAGGGCGTGCCCGACGCCGACCTCTCCGTGTGCGGTCCGCTCGCACGCAGCGCGGCAGACCTGGCACTGGCCCTGGGCATCATGGCCGGCCCCATAGACCGCGAAGCCGTGGGCTGGCGGCTGGACCTGCCCGGGCCCGACATCGCATCGCTGAAATCCCTGCGCGTCGCCATATGGCCCAACGACGATCACGCCCCCGTGTCGAAGGACACCGAAGCCCGCGTGGTCATGTTGGGGGAGATGCTTGCCGGGCTCGGCGCCACCGTGTCTGACACCGCGCGGCCCGATTTCGATCCGCGCAAGGCCCACATCAACTATCGCAGCCTGCTGGAATCCGTGATGGGCAGCGCGAAGCCCATGGCCTACTTCGAGGAAGCCCAGGCCCGCGCCGCGGAGCTGGATCCCGGGGACATTTCCGACGAGGCGGTGACCCTGCGGGGCACCGTCATGTACCACCGCGACTGGATTCGCCACAACTTCCGCCGCGAGCGACTGCGCGCGGCCTGGGACGAGTTCTTTACGGAGTGGGACCTGCTCATCTGTCCGCAGATGGCCACCACCGCGTTTCCCCACGACCACCGGCCCTTCACCGAGCGGACGATCAACGTGGACGGCGTCGAGCAGCCCTACTGGCAGCAGCTATTCTGGGCGGGCATGGTCAGCAACGCTTACCTGCCGAGCACGGTGTTTCCCACGGGCCCGGGAAGCGACGGGCTGCCCATCGGCCTGCAGGCCATCAGCGCACCGTACCGCGACTACCGCACCATCGAGTTCGCGAGCCTGATCGCCGAGGAGATCGGCGGTTTCGTGGCACCGCAGGCGATGGGCGGATGAGTTCGAGCGCGACGCGCGCCTCATGAGGCGGCGATATTCGAATGAATTGATTAGATTTTTTAATAAGAAATGTTTTTTATATTTCCGCAACTGATTATACGAATCCGGGTTATTCCAAACAGATCGTTCCACCCGTCTGATTAGCTTGTTAGATTCTGAATAACAAGTCTGCAGGATGCGAGCATGAACATATTTCATCACGCAACGGTCGGGCTGGATTTCAACCGCGAAAGCGCATCGGCGATCCTTGATCGGGCCACTCAGCTGGTGGATCCGAAAGAGATCGACGTCGTGCACGCCCTTCCTGGAAATGATCATTCTTTCGTCACGGCCGAGGAGAGCGAACTGATCGAGATGTGCACCGGTTACGGTGTTGGTTCGATCAGGTTCGCCAGCGGTGAATCTGCCCACACCCTTCACGAGCAAGCTCAGGAGAGGCACAGCGATCTGATCATCGTCGGCTCTCACGGCCGGCCCGGGCTGCGGGGCATGGTTCACTCGCATTCAAACGCCGCGCTGCATGGAACCCCATGCGATCTGCTGACGGTGCACCTGGACGATCCGCCCCAGGGTCGATTGCCGCCCTATCAGCACATTCTCGTCGCCATGGACCTCGACCCCGTTCCGCTTGTTCCCGAATGCGAGCAGTGCGTGTTCTCATCGCGGGAGCGAGCGGAGGATCGACTGAGCCGGGGACATCGGGTGATCAACGCTCTCAAACCCATGAAGCTGATCCAGCACCATTCATACCACGGCGAAGAGCCGGGGCTCCCCCTGTGCCGCGTTGAAACCGAGGTCATCCTGGATGCGCACAAGGTCGCTCGGCGGAGCGGTGCCAAGCTCTCCCTGTGCCATGTGTACATGGGCTACGACGTCGATACCCAGCAGATGGAACGCGAGCTGCTCAACAGCCTGGGTGAGCTGTACGAGGTTCCCGAGGATCGGCGGTACTCGCTGCCCGGATCGGTCTCCGGTGCAATCCACCAGCTGGCGGGCGACATCGGCGCAGATCTCGTCGTGGTGGGCACGCACGGACGCTCGGGCCTGAGCCTTGCGCGGGGATCGACCGCCAACGCGGTCCTGCACGGCGCAACGTGCGATCAGCTGTCGGTGCGGATCGCCGCCTGAGACCGGGGATATCGGCGGGTGAATCGCCGCATCCGGCTCAGTCGGCGAACTTGCGCACGTTGATGAGCCGGACGAAGAACAGGATGCCGTTCCCTACGTGCCAGAGGATGGCGATCAGGTAAAGATCGCCCATGGCGACGATCCCGACTCCGAGGTCGGCCAGGCCCATGACAAGGAACAGGAGGACGGCGAACGTCATGAGCGGCACGGCCAGCAGCTTGCTGGCGCCAGGTGTTCGCAGGGCGAATACTCCGCCCCTGCAGACCAGATACGCGGAGACTCCGCACAGGGCGACGGCGCAGCGATAGGCCACTTCCACAGGCAGCACGATCGGAAGCAGGGCAAGGACGAGGGCCCCAATGCTGCCGTTGAGCATCACGGTAAATCGAGCCTGCTCGAGCGCGTCCCACTCCCCGGCCGAACGCCGGCCCAGCACCAGCACCACGCCGACGAACCCGAGCAGCGTCACGCAGATCTCACCCAGCGCCAGCAGCGTGGATTGATCGGGAAACGACGTCATGCCGACGCCCGTTCCGGCCCGAAACGTAATCTACATGGCAACATAAAGCACACTCCCCTCAGCCGGCAGACTAGCTTGAGCGGTGGGCTCTGGCAACGCGGGCGCGCCGGAGCAAGGCCCGGCACCGTGCTTGGTCGAGCCGTGCCCGAACATGATATTTTCAGCGTACCGAAGCGCCAGGAAGAGACCATGACCGAACTCACCGCGGACCTCATCGCCGACCTTCAGCGCCTGGATACGCCCACCGTGTGCAACGCGCTGGAGGTGGTCGCCCCGGAGCGGCGCGGCTACGGCTACACCGTCCGCCCGCTTGTCTGCACCCGCCCGGAGCTGCCGCCCATGGTGGCGGTGGCGCGCACGGCCACCATCCGGGCCGCGCACCCCGGCCATCTGCGCGGAAAGGAGGCGCAGGCGTCGCGGGACGCCTACTACGCCTACGTGGACGAGGGCCCTAAGCCCAGCGTCATGGTCATCCAGGACATGGACGGCGAGCAGCGCGGCTACGGCTCCTGGTGGGGCGAGGTGAACAGCAACGTGCACAAGGGCTTCGGCTGCCTCGGCGTGATCACCGACGGCAGCGTGCGCGACATCCCCGACATCGCGCAAGGTTTTCAGATGCTAGCGGACCGCATCGGCCCGTCACACGCCTACGTGCACCCGGTGGACTTCGGCCGCACGGTGAACGTGGCCGGCATGCGCGTGAACGACGGCGACCTGATTCACGCCGACCAGCACGGCGCGGTGGTGATCCCCTGGGAGGTCGCGGCCGAGGTGGCCGGGGCGGCGGACACCATCGCCCGCCGCGAGCGGGTCATCATCGAAGCGGCCCAGCAACCGGGCTTCGACATGGCCCGCCTGCGCGATGCTTGGGGAGGCGCGGCGGAGATTCACTAGACTTTCCCGGGCGCGTCACGCGCCGGAGAGCTCCTGAACGATTCGCTGATGGGTCGCGGCGTCCAGCCGGTAAGCCCGGGCAGCGGCGATCATCGCCAGCATGATTAGGGCCGGCGCCAGGGTCATCATGTTGTGAATGGCTCGAAGCGACGCCTCGGACTGCTCCACGTTGGCCACGTAGCCGGCCAGCGCCAGCGCGCCGGCCACTCCTGCACCGCCCACGGCCTTGGCCAGCTTCTGGAAGAAGCTCGCGAAGCCGAAGATGGCGCCGTCGGCTCTGAGCCCCAGGCGCCACTGGGCGTACTCCACCGTGTCCGGGATCATGGCCCAGCCCAGCACGGCGATGGGCGTCCCGCCAAGCGCGATGACGCAGGACCAGACGAACACCCAAGTCACCGCGTCGTAGGGCGTCAGGTAAAGCCCAGCGCAGCCGACGATCGTGACAAGGGCGCCCACGATGATGCCTCCGGCCTTGCCCACGGCGGCCGCGAGCCGTGGCACCGCCACCAGACCCACCATCATCACAGGCAGGGTGATGCCGAAGAAGAGCGCGATGAGATCCTCCCGGCCGAGGTTGTACTTGAAGTAGTAGAGGGTGACCGACTGGCGGATGGTGAACGACAGCATCCCGCCGGTGAACAGCACGATGACGATGAGCAGCGGCGGGTTGGCGAAAACCGCCTTGAAGCTGTCCCGGGCCGTGAGCTTCTGCTTCGCCGGGGGCTGGACCCGCTCCCGCGTGCTCGCCACGGTGAGCCACAGCAGGCCCGTCGCGATGGCCGCGAAGATCACCATCGCCCAGCGGAAACCGGCGGCCTCGGTCTCGAACAGGCCCACCAGGGGCAGCATGCCCACAGAGATGACGTAGCCGCCGGCAAACGCGCAGCCCATCCTCACCGTGGTGAGCACGGTGCGCTCGTGGTGGTCCGAGGTGATCGACGCGGTCAGCGCCGAGTAGGGAATGGAGACCACCGTATAGGCGATCCCGAAGGCGACGTAGGTGACGGCCGCCCACCGCAGCTTGCCGGTTCCGTCCAGATCCGGCGTGGTGAACGTCAGCACGGCAATGGCGCCGAGCGGCAGCGCGCCGAACAGAATATGGGGCCGCAGCCGGCCCCAGCGGCTGGCAGTGCGCTCGGCGATGCCGCCCATGAGCGGGTCGGTCACCGCGTCCACGAAGCGAGCCACCAGAAACACGCCCCCCGCCGCCGCCGCGCTCAGGCCGAAGACGTCCGTGTAGAAGTACAGCAGGTACGTCATGGCCGGAATGAAGAACAGGTTGATGCCGAAGTCGCCGACGCCGTAGCCGAGCCGTTCCCGCACGGTGAGCGGTTGGACGTTCACGGCGGTGTCAGGCAGACGCCGCGCCGGTGCAGGCAATCGCCCCCGCCGCCGCCAGCGCGTCGATGCNNTGGGGGAGCGGATGAGGTTGAGCGGGCCCTGCTCCGGGTGCGGCGCCGGCTTCGCCATGCCCAGGTGGCGAACCTGCGGATCCTCGAAGCCCTCGCCGATGGTGTTGATGGGCCCGCAGGGCACTCCTGCCGCGTTGAGCAACGTCACGAGATCCGCCGCCGTACGTTGCCCTGTGATGGCGTTGATCGATTCCTTGAGCGCTTCCTTGCGCGCGATGCGATCCGGCGGGGTCTGGTAGTCGGGATGCGCCAGCAGGTCGTCCGCCCCCAGCGCTTCGCAGAACCGCTCCCACAACCGCGGCATGGACGCGGCGATGTTCACCAGGCCGTCGCTGGCCCGGAAGGTGCCCATGGGGGTGTACGCAGGATGGTCGTTGCCCTGCTGGGTCGGCACCTCGCCGGTCATGGTATAGCGCGCACCCTGAAAGTCCAGCTTGCACATCATGGCTTCCAGCAGCGAGGTGTGAACCCACTGGCCTTCGCCCGTCCGCTCCCGGTGCAGCAGTGCCAGCAGGATGCCCTGCCCTAAAAACATGCCGGCGGACGTATCGCTGATGGCCACCCCCACGCGCATGGGGCCGCCCCCCGGCTCGCCCGTCACCGACATGAGCCCGCTCATGCCCTGCACGATCTGATCCACGCCGCCCCGATCGGCATACGGGCCGTCCTGGCCGAAGCCGGAGATGCTCGCGTAGATGATGCTCTCATTCACCTGCTTGAGGGTTTCGTAGTCCACCTTCAGCCGATGCTTCACGTCCACTTTGAAGTTCTCCACAACCACGTCTGCCGCGGCGGCGAGCTCCAGAAACAGAGCGTGGCCGTCCGGGTGCTTGAGGTCCAGGCACAGGCTGCGTTTGTTGCGGTGCAGGTTCTGCTCGTCGGGCCCGCGCCTCGACCCGGTGACCGACTGGCCGGCAGCCGGGGGAGGCTCCACCTTGATCACGTCCGCGCCCCAGTCCGCCAGCAGCCGCACCGCACTCGGACCTGCGCGGGCAATGGTGAGATCGAGCACCCGGATGTGCGACAGTGGGCCCATCTCAGCGGATCAGGCGGCCGGGCAGCGCCTCCGTGGGCTCGCCGTTCTCGTAGGTGACCTGTCCGCTGACGACCGTGGCAAGGTAGCCGTCCGCCTTCTGCTGCAGGCGGGCGCCGCCGGCGGGCAGGTCGTGAACGATCTCCGGCGCGCGCACCTTCAGGCGCTCGAAGTCGATGACGTTGATGTCGGCCTTCATGCCCGGTGCCAGCACGCCGCGGTCGGTGAGGTCCACCGCCCGGGCCGTGTCCGCCGTCTGGCTTTTCACCAGCACCGGAAGATCGATGCGTTCTCCACGCGTTCGGTCGCGGCCCCAGTGCGTGAGCAGGGTTGTTACAAAGCTGGCATCACAAATGGTGCCCACGTGCGCACCGCCATCGCCAAGGCCCATGACGGTGTCGGGATGCAGAATCATCTCCCGGCAGCAGTCGAGATTGTCCTCAGCGTAGTTGGCGAACGGCGTGTAGAGGATCTGCCGGCCTTCCGATTCCAGAAGCTGATCGTAGACGTACTCCCACGGATCGACCCGGGCCGCCCGGGCGAGGCTCGCGAGGCTGTCCTCCGGAGCCGGCTCGTAGTCGGGCGGGTCCTCTAAGTGCCAGATCTTCGCACCGCCGGCCATGATCCCCCACAGACGCTGGAAGCCTTTCCCGGGGGATCCGGCCAGGATGGCCGCCTTGCGTTCCGGGTCGCGCATGGCGCGCACGCGCTCGGCCAGTGGCAGACCGGCGATTTCCCGGTAGGCCGGGTGGGTGACGAACGGGTTCAGCGTGGTGGTCAGCCCCAGCAGGATGCCGATGGGCCGGGGCGCGACCTGGGCGCGCATGGGTAGGCCCGCGTCGCTTGCGCTGGCGATGCGGCCTAAGAGGCTGCGCCAGCCGTTGGGGCTCAGCCCCTGAGCCAGAGAGATGGACATGGGGCGGCCGCTCTCCTGCGTCATGGCCGCAAGATGCGCGAACTCCTGGTCCGCATCCTGGAAGTCGGAGATCATCTCCATGACGCCGCGGCCCGCGTCTTTCAGCCCCAGCGCGATGCCGAGCAGCTCCTGCCTGGCCGCGGTGAGCGAGGGCGTGGGCGCCCCTTTGCTGCTGCGGTGGTTGAGCGTGCGCGAGCTGGAGAACCCGAGCGCGCCGGCCTCGACGGCTTCCGCCGTGATCGCCCGCATCCGGGCGATGTCGTCAGCGGTGGCGGCCTCACGGTCCGCGCCGCGCTGCCCCATCACGTACACCCTGAGCGCGCCGTGGGGAAGCTGGGCGCCAATGTCCATGTCGAAGTCCCGCCGGGAGAGGTAGTCCAGATACTGGGGAAAGGTCTCCCACTCCCAGTGGATGCCTTCGTGGAGCGCAGCGCCCGGGATGTCCTCCACGCCCTCCATGAGCTCGATGAGCAGGTCCCGGTCCGCAGGTTTGACCGGCGCGAAGCCCACGCCGCAGTTGCCCATGACCACGGTGGTGACCCCGTGATGGCTGGACGGTGAAAGGCGGTTGGACCAGGTGGCCTGGCCGTCGTAGTGGGTGTGGATGTCCACGAATCCCGGCGTGACCAGGGCCCCGTCGGCGCGGATCTCCCGCCGGCCGGAACCGTCGACCGCGCCCACCTCCACGATGACGCCATCCCGGACGGCCACGTCCGCCGTCCGCCCCGGATCGCCGGTGCCGTCGATCACCGTGCCGCCGCGAATCACCAGCTCGTGCTCGTTCATATCCACGCCTCCCGGACGTCGCGCCAACCGCCGGATTCTCGCATATCGCCTCGGCTTGTCTACAATGCGCGGTTTTCCAGCGCTGGAACCCAACGTTGAAACGCGCCGCCATCATCCTCATCGTCCTGTCGGGACTCGTGCTCGCCGTGTTTGCCTGGTTTCCAGCCGAGACCCTGCGCGACGCCGCGCGAGCCCTGGACCGCACGCCGCCGGAGCCCGCGCCGCGGAACGACGTGACCCGGCGGCCCACCGAAAGCGGGGACGTGGTCGGCTTCATCGGCGAGCACGGCGCGCGTACCTGGCGCGGCGTCCCCTATGCCCGGCCACCCGTGGGCGCGTTGCGCTGGCGGGCGCCGCAGCCCGCCGAGCCGTGGCCCGGGGTGCGGGAGGCCACCGCGCCCGGCCCGCTGTGCGCCCAGAGAGCGGGCGTGCTCTCCGGCGACGGGTTCGCGCCGACCCGGGTGGCGGCGGGCAGCGAGGATTGCCTGTATCTCGACGTCTACGCGCCGGCCAACGCCCACCGGCTGCCGGTGATGTTCTGGATACACGGCGGCGGCAACTCCGTGGGCCACAACGGCCCCTACGACGGCGCTCGCCTGGCCACCTGGCGCGACGTGGTGGTGGTCACCGTCAACTACCGGCTCGCCCACCTCGGCTGGTTCGCCCACCCCGCCCTGGCGACCGGCAATGCGCTGCACGACTCGGGCAACTACGGCACCCTGGACCTCATACGGGCGCTGCACTGGGTCCGCGATAACATCGAGAGCTTCGGCGGCGACCCGGCCAACGTCACCGTGTTCGGCGAGTCCGCGGGCGGGACCAACACGCTCAGCATCGTGGCCTCCCGCCTGGCGGCCGGCCTGTTTCACCGGGCCATCGTCCAGAGCGGCGGGATGACCCTCATGCCCATGGATCGGGCGCGCGGCTACGCCGAGGACGGGGGCCACGCCAACAGCGCCCGCGAGATCGTCAACCGCCTGCTCATCGCCGACGGCCTGGCAAGTACGCCGGCAGATGCCCAGCGGGTTCAGGCGGGGATGCCGGAAGGCGCCCTGCGCGACTACCTGTACACCAAGACCGTGACGGAGCTCTTCGCCGTTTTCGATGCTGGTTTCGCAGGGATGATCGACACGCCCGAGATCTTCGGCGACGGGCACGTGCTGCCCGCGGCCCCGGCGCTGGAGGTGTTCGCGGACGCCTCGCGGCACAACGCCGTGCCGGTGATCCTGGGCAGCAACCGGGACGAGCCTGCCCTGTTCATGGTGGCCAACCCGGAGCACGTCGACACCTATCTCTGGGTGTTCCGTCGCCTCAAGGACGAGGCCGGCTACCGGCGCGAGGTGAGCTACCTGAGCAGAGGCTGGAAGGCGCGCGGCGTGGATGACATCGCCGAAGCCATGACGGCCGCCGGCAACCCCCACGTCTATGCCTACCGCTTTGACTGGGACGAGGAGCCGACCATCTTCGGCTTCGATCTCAGCGTCGCTCTCGGTGCCGCGCACGCCCTGGAGCTTCCGTTCGTCTTCGGTTCGTTTACCGGCGGGCTGGGGCTCAGCTACCTGTATCACGAAAGCGAAGGCCGGCACGCGCTGGCCGAGAGCATCACCTCCTACTGGACCGAGTTCGCCTACCGGGGCGACCCGGGCACCGGACGCGACGAAGGCGAGGTCCGCTGGCATCCGTGGGGCAGCGGCGGCGCGACGTCCATCGTGCTGGACACCCTCGAGGATCAGGGCATCTATATGTCCACCGAGCGCGTCACCACCGCAGCGGTGAAGAACGCCATCGCCGCCGATCCCGGGATCCCCGATCAGCGCGAGCGCTGCCTGCTCTACTACCGGGCCTTCGCGTGGGGGCCGCAGTTCGACGCGGAGGAGTTCGCCCGGTTTGCAGACGGCGGCTGCGCAGCCTACGACCCCAAGGACCTGGCCGCCTTCTGAGCCCGCACGAGGCGGCGAGCCTCAACGAGGGGCGGAACCCGCCGATAGCGCGAAGAGCCGGTCCCGGGCGATCTCGTTGCCGGGCGCTGGGCGCTCGGGGACGAGCTGCGACAGGACCAGCGAGCAGACGGCGAAGCCCGCACCCACCAGGAAGACAATGGCGTTGGAGTGAATCCAGACCAGGCCGAGCGCGGCCGGCACCACCACCGCGGCGATGTGGTTGATGGAGAAGGACACCCCGGCGGAGCTTGCGATGTCGGCCGGATCGGCCACCTTCTGGAAATACGTGCTCATGGCGATGGCGAGCGCGAAGAACATGTGGTCCACCACGTAAAGGCCGGCAGCCACGTAAGGATCCGACACGAAGGCGTAGCCCACGAACACGCCGATGAGGCCGAGGTACTCGAACGTCAGCGCCGCCCGCTCACCGAACCGGCCGATGAGCCGGCCGATACGCTCCGCGAAGGCCCAGTTGAAGGCGTAGTTGATCAGGAACAGCAGCGTCACCTGAGCGGCGGAGTAACCGAACTTCTCCACCATGAGGAACGCCGCGAACACCACGAAGATCTGGCGCCGGGCGCCGGAGAAGAAAGTCAGCGCGTAGTAGAGCCAGTAGCGGCGGCGCAGCACCAGGCGCTTCGTCTGCGGTGTCCGGGTCTCGAAGTGCGGAAACCACAGCCACATCACCACGGCCAGGCCCATGCAGATGCCACCGGAGATCAGAAAGTTCCAGACGTAGTCCAGCTGAAAAATTTCCAGCAGCACCCAGAGCACGCCGTAGGTCACCAGGGAGGTGAGCGAGCCCACCGCCAGCAGCCGGCCCAGCAGGCCGGGGGCCTCGTCCCGGTGCAGCCACTGCAGCGACAGCGACTGCTTCAAGGTTTCGAAGTAGTGGAAGCCCGTCGACATGAGCACGGTCGTGAAGTACAGCCCGAACTCGAAGGGCAGAAAGCCGGTGAGGGCGACGCCGAGGCCGAGCATGGCCAGCGACAAAACGGCGAAAGTCTGCTCGCGCACGATCAGCAGAACGAAGATGGTGGTGAACGCCAGAAAGCCCGGCACCTCGCGCAGGCTCTGCAGGATGCCGATCTCCACGCCGGTGAAGGCGGCGCGCTCGACCGCGAAATTGTTGAGCAGCGCAGACCAGGCGTTGAAGGCCACGGGCATGGCCACAGACATGAGGATGAGCAGCATGAGCGGGCTGCGCCAGCCTCCCTTCAACGTCGTCGAGCCGGTTGCGGGCAGATCGGCCAATCCAGTGCGGTCCAGTTAAAGGCCCGAGCGGGCGAAGCGGCGATTCTAACCGCTCGGGCGACCGCACGCCCCTGATTGCCGCGTTAGAATTACCGGCATGTGGGCCGGGGAGGAGGCTTGCACATGCTGACCTGCACGTGGGCACCCACCACGTTTCAGGGCACCCGCGTGGTTGCCGGCGCGCGCTCGGGCGGCCCGATCCCGTCGGGTGAGGACCTGGAGGCCGTCACCACCGGCTACGTGGCCGGCGTGGAAGATCTCGGCCTCAGCCACCTGCTCATCGCCCAGCGCTGGTGGGGAACCGGCGCGGAGATCGAGGCCTCCTCCCTGGACTGCCTGGCGATGACCGCCTACTTCGCAGCCCGAACTGAGCGCATCAACCTGATCACCGCCATCCACCCGGGCTTCTTCCAGCCCGCCGCCATCGCCAAGTGGGGGGCGACCCTGGACCGCCTCACCCGCGGCCGCTGGGCCATCAACCTCACCAGCGGCTGGAACCTCCAGGAGTTCAGCATGTACGGCGTGGATCCCCTGGACCACGACGCCCGCTACGCCCGCACCGCCGAGTTCGCCACCATCCTGCGTGCGGCCTGGGACAACGAGGAGTGCTCCTTTGCCGGCCGGCACTACCGGGTGGACGGGCTGCGGCTGGAACCGCGCCCGGAGCATCCGCTGACCGTCTATCAGGGCGGCCAGTCCGAGGCGGCCATCGCGCTCGCCGCCGCGCATTCCGACTGGATGTTCTTGAACGGCGGCCCGCCGGAGAAGATCGGCGGCATCATCGACCGGGCCCGGGCCGCCTTTGCCGCCCGGGGCCGCCGGGGCCGTTTCGCCGTGTACGCCGCTCCCCTGTGCCGGGCTACCGATGCGGAAGCCTGGGACGAGGTGGAAGCCATGGTCGCCCGGGTAGACGCCAACCTCGTCGCCAGGCGCCGCGCCCGGGTCGGGGGCGCCCAGGGCATGTGGGAGAACGACGACGATGCGCTGTCCTGCCTGGACACCAACGAGGGCTACGCCTCGCGCCTCATCGGCAGCCCGGGGACGATCGTCGACCGCGTTCGCGGGCTCAAGGCCCTGGGCGTGGACATGCTGCACCTGGACCTGCGCGACCGGCCCTTCGTCGAGCAGGTGCTGCCCGAGCTCGACGCCATCTGACCGTTTACCAGGCCGCGCCAGCAGCAATCGGGCACGAGCCCGACGGGGTTGCCGGCGTTATTGTTTTGGTGTTATGGTTATGTATAACACCACTGCACATATCGAGCGACGGCCCCTTGCCCGACTGGAAGGACAACGAGCACATCTATCTTCAGCTGAAGGACTTCGTCCTCCGGCAGATCATGCTAGGCACCCTGCTCGAAGGGGAGCCCGTCCCGTCCGTGCGCCAGGTGGCAAGCCAGGAGCGCATCAACCCGCTCACGGTCTCCCGGGCCTACCAGATGCTGGTGGACGAGGGGCTGCTCGAAAAACGCCGCGGCGTGGGTATGTTCGTCTGCGCCGGCGCCCGGGAGCAGGCCCTGAAGCAGGAGCGGGCGCGCTTTCTGCAGGAAGAGTGGCCCGAGGTGGTCGAGCGCATCGCGCTGCTGGGCCTGACCCGGGACGAGCTCCTGACCAACGCCGAGGAGAGCCGCCAATGAGCCTCATCACCGCCCGCGGTCTTGCCAAGTCCTTCGGCGACGTGCGCGCCCTGGACGGGCTGGACGTCACCGTGGAAGCCGGGCGCATCGTCGGCCTGATCGGCCCGAACGGCTCGGGCAAGACTACAGCTTTGAAAGCCATCCTCGGCCTGTCTCACCTCGACGCCGGCGCCCTCGACGTGCTCGGCATGAACCCGGCGGCCAGCCGGAAAGCGCTGATGCATCGAACGGCCTACATCGCCGACGTGGGCATACTGCCCCGCTGGATGCGCGTCTCCCAGCTGCTGGATTTCGTGGCTGGCGTGCATCCCGGCTTCCGTCGCGAGGTAGCACAAGCCCATCTCGAATCCACCGACGTCCGAGTCGACAAGCGGATACACGGGCTGTCCAAGGGCATGAACGTGCAGCTGCACCTGGCCCTCGTGCTGGCCATCGACGCCGAGTTGCTGGTGCTGGACGAGCCGACCCTGGGTCTCGACATCATCTACCGGCAGAAATTCTACGACGCGCTGCTCAATGACTACTTCGACGGCAACCGCAGCATCCTGGTCACCACCCACGAGGTGCGCGAGATCGAGCACATCCTCACCGACGTGATCTTCATCCATCACGGCAGGGATCTGTTGAGCCTTTCCATGGAGAGCGTTCACGAAGAGTTCGCCAAGGTCGTTGCCGCCCCGACCGAGGCCGACGCCCTCAGATCGCTGGCGCCCATCGCCGAGCGCACGACGCTCAGCGGCGCCGAGTTCGTGTTCCGCAACGGCGATCGCAACGTCCTCGCCCGCCACGGCGAGGTCAGCACCCCGTCCCTTCCCGAGCTCTTCATCGCCGTCATGGGAGACGACAAATGAGCACTATGGTCGCCCTGATCAGACGCGAATGGCAGGAGCATCGGGTGGGCCTTGGCTGGTCGCCGGTGGCCATCCTGGCCGTGCTCGCCCTCATCACGATCATGGCTCTGGCGGCCGCGAGCTTCGGCGAGGTCAACGTGACCATGGATGGCAGCGAGGGCAGCCACCGCTTTCACGAGGAGGTAGAGATTTCCGGCTTGTCTTCCCTCGCGCATTTCCTGGAGCTCGACCAGTGGTCAGACGCCGAGCTCGAGGAGAACCTGGCCAAGTTCCGCAGCCTGGTCGCCACGCCGTTCAAGGCCGTGTACTTCCTGATCGCCGTGTTCATCCTGGTCTCCGCCCTGCACGACGACCGGCGCGACCGCAGCGTCCTGTTCTGGAAGTCCATGCCGGTGAGCGATGCCGAGACGGTGCTCAGCAAGCTGGTGACCGTGGTCTGGGTCGCCCCCGTCGTCGTCATCGCGGGCATCGTCGCCGCGCAGCTCTTCCTGCTAACCGTCATCTCCACGCTGACCCTGGTGGAGGACGTCGGCGGCGCGGGCCGGCTGTGGTGGCATTCCGGCCTGCTGGTGGGGACCTTGGAGCTCGTCGTGGGCTACGTGATTCAGGGCTTCTGGGCCCTGCCCGTGTACGCCTGGCTGCTGGCGGTATCCGCAGCAGCACCCCGGCTGCCGATCCTGTGGGCGGTGCTCCTGCCGGTCGTGCCCGCCATCGCCGAGCGCATGGTGTTCGGCACCGACGCGGTGAGCGACTTCGTTCGGGCGCACCTGGAGTTCGCAGCCCTGCCGGCGGCCATCAGCGAGGACGACGGCCGCATCGCCCCCGCCATCGGGTTGGCCGAGCAGCTCTCGCTCGTCTTCAGCCTTCAGATGTGGCTCGGCATCATCGTCGGCGGCCTGCTGCTCTGGCTCGCCGTGTATTTCCGCAATCGCAACAACGATCTCTAGCCGCCATCCACCGCCAGGACCTCTGACAACGACCTGAAAAGACGCGTCTGGTAAGCTCGCTTTCTGCACCAGGGAGGACGCGCACCATGGCATGGGATTTCTCGACCGAGCCCGAGTTTCAGAAAGAGCTGGACTGGATGGACGAGTTCGTCCGCGAGGAGATCGAACCGCTCGACTTCATCATCGGCCACCCCAACGACTTCTCCGACCCCAACCGGGAAAAACTCATACCGCCGCTGCAGGAAGAGGTGAAGAAGCGCGGCCTGTGGGCCTGCCACCTCGGCCCCGAGCTCGGCGGCCAGGGCTACGGCCAGGTGAAGCTCGCGCTGATGAACGAGATCCTCGGCCGGGCCAAGTGCGCGCCGGTGGCTTTCGGCTGCCAGGCGCCGGACTCGGGCAACGCCGAGATCCTCGCCCACTACGGCACGCCGGAGCAGAAGGAGCGCTACCTGGAGCCGCTGCTCGACGGCGAGATCTGCTCCTGCTACTCGATGACCGAGCCCCAGGGCGGCGCCGACCCGAAGGTCTTCACCTGCACCGCGGAGCTCATCGGCGACGAGTGGGTGATCAACGGGGAGAAGTGGTTCTCCTCCAATGCCCGCTACGCATCGTTCCTCATAGTGATGGCGGTAACCGACCCGGAAGCGCCGCCCTACCAGCGCATGTCCATGTTCATCGTGCCGGCGGAAACGCCCGGCATCGAGATCGTCCGCCACGTGGCCGTGGGCTACGAATCCAAAGGCGCCCACGCCTACATCCGCTACAACGACGTGCGCATCCCGCGCGACCACATGCTCGGCGAGCCGGGCCAGGGCTTCATCGTGTCTCAGGTGAGGCTCGGCGGCGGCCGCATCCACCACGCCATGCGCACCATCGGCAAGGCGCGCCGCGCCTTCGACATGATGTGCGAGCGGGCGCTGTCGCGGGAGACCCAGGGCGAGGTGCTGGCCCAGAAGCAGCTGGTCCAGGCCATGATCGCGGACTCCTGGATCGACATCGAGCAGTTCCGCCTGTTCGTCCTGCGCACGGCGTGGAAGATCGACAAGCTGAAAAACTACAAGGAAGTGCGCGCCGACATCTCAGCCGTCAAGGCCCAGATGCCGAAGGTCTACCACGACGTCTACGCCCGCGCCCTGCAGGTTCACGGCTCGCTTGGGTTGTCCACGGAGATGCCGTTCGCCGCCGGCGTGCTGGACTCGTTCCACATGGGCCTGGCCGACGGGCCGACGGAGGTTCACAAGGTGACGGTGGCCAAGCAGGTGCTCGGTCACTACCAGGGCACCGAGGACCTGTTCCCGGACTATCACCTGATCCGTCGCAAGGAAGCGGCGCTGGCCAAGTACGCGGACATCATCGAGCACGAGGTGGGCAACGCCTGACGGCCTTCACCGCCGTCAGCGGCGGTCGACGAAGACGTGCTCCTTGGCCAGCCACATGCACGAGCGCTGGAAGTCGATGAAGTTGCTCTCGTCGGCGATGGCGCGCTCGTTGGCAATCTGGCGCTCGGGGGTAGAAATGCCCAGCACGGTGCGGTCGAACCACAGCTCCGCGTGGCCCATGTAACCCTCCACCTCGGTGCCCCTGGCCTTGCGCAGCCCGGCTTCCAGCTCGTCCTCCACCCGATGCACCTGCACGTAGCGCTGAATGCCGACGCCGGCGGCCTGTCGGCGAATGATGGGACCGTGGTTGGAGTACCAGTAGGTCTTCGCATCGTGCTCGTCCAGGCCCTCTACCGGACGTAGCGGGTAGTAGAGCTTAACCAGGGTGTCGCGTTCCCGGGCAACGAGGTTCTCCGGGGTCGGGTTCACCTGCGGGTACTCGTGGGCGAGCCACATGGGCGAGTTGGGCAGGTCGATGAAGCGCGCCTCGTCCTCCACCAGCTCCGAGCCCGCCCGCCGGCCGGCCTCGGTTTCCAGAGAGGCTACGAGCGCGGCGCGGTTCTCCCACCACATCTCGGCCACGCCGTCGTAAGGCGCCTCCATGCCGCCCCGGGCGGTGGCCATGCCCTGGTTGGCCGGATCGTCGAGGGTGTGGACCTGCACGTAGCGCAGGGTGTTTAGCCGGTTGGCGTGGCTTGCCACCAGTGGCCCGTGCTCCTCGAGCCAGTAGCGGTAGAACTCGTCGGCCGACAGCTCCGGCTTCCTGCGCAGCAGAAAAGTGATACGGATCATGCTCCCCCCAATTAACCTGTCCAAGCGCCCCAGGCCGTCGAAATTAAACTGTCGGGGAGCCCTCATGCAACCGGCACCGCATGGCAACCCGCCGATGCTTCAGGGAGGCGAGCCGGTGCCGGGCTCTGGCAGCCAGATCATCGCCAGCGCAGCCGGCAGCAGCAGCAGCGCCATGGCCTGGAACGCCAGATCGTAGCTGCCGGTGAGGTCGTACGCCCATCCCGCCATCAGCGGTCCCAGGGCGCCGATGGTCATGGTCGTCATGACCAGCCCCATCACCCGGCCGAAGGCGGCCACGCCGAAACGCGCTCCGAACACCATGCCGAACATCGGCAGGATGCCGCCCCCGGCCAGGCCCATCATGACGATGCCGGTGACAAGCATCCAAACGGGCGTCTCGCCCTGCAGCACGACCAGCGCACCTCCCATGAGCCCGGCGGAGAGCCAGAAGAGGTAGCGGTGATCGATGCGGTCGCCCAGGCTACCGAAGAAGAACTTGCCGGCAATCATGCACACCGCGTGCAGCGCAATGAGGTTCGCCGCCGTGCCCGTCGCCAGGCCCAGATCGCGGCTCAGCACTCCCAGGTTGTACTGCACCGCGCCGAAGGCGAGGTTCAGCGGCAGGATGGCAAGCCCGGGGATCCAGAAGCGCCGGGTGGAGAGAATCGCCCGGGTGGTCCAGCCGTCGCCACCCCCCGGGCTCGGATGGGTGGCGATGGGGTGCCCAGACGGCGCACGCCCCAGCACGAACCAGCTCAGCGGCCCCACCAGAACCAGAGCGGTCACCGCCAGCCACAGAAAGGTCTCGCGCCAGCCGAGGTCCGTGAGCCAGCCGGCAATAAGCAGCGGAAACACGATGCCGCCCAGATTGGTGCCCATGGCAGAGACCCCGATGGCGAGCCCGCGGCGCGAATCGAACCAACGGGTCACCAGGGTCTGGGAAGCCAGGGTGCTCATCATGGCCATGGACACCGGAAACAGCGTCGCGTACACCAGCCAGACCTGCCACAGCGCCTGGGCCCGGGAAACCACCACGAGCCCAATGAGCATCAGCGCCAGCCCCGCCAGCACGATGGTCCGGATCGAGTAGCGATCCATGGCCCGCCCGGCGATAGGGCTGACCGCGCCGTTAACCAGCTGCAGGATCGCCACGGTGAGCATCACGTCGCGGCGGGGAGCGGCAAAGAGGTCGAGCCATGGCACGGCAAAGAGCGCGAAGCTGTATATCAGCATGCCGATGCTGACGCCCTGGATCACCAGGGTGTAGCCGACGACTACCCAACGGTAATGGCTGTCGCCCAGCGTCACGTCAGTCGGGCAGGCCGAGGACGCGCTTGGCGATGATGTTGAGCTGCACCTCCGAGGTGCCGCCCTCGATGGAGTTGGCCTTCGATCGCAGCCACGCCCTCGTGCCTTCCCGTTCGGCCTCGCTGAACTCGGGACCGCTCCAGCCCAGAGCGCGGGTGCCGAGCATGGTCATGAGCAGCTCGTAGCGGCCCTTGTTCTGCTCGGTTCCGTAGTACTTGAAGAAGCTGGACTCGGCGCCGGGCGCAATGCCGGCGGCCGACTGCTGCACCGAGCGCTTCATGGTCAGAGCGAAGGCGCGGTCGTTCATCCGGTGACGCAGGATGGCGGCTCTCAGATCCCTATCGGCGATCCTGCCGTCGACGGCGCCCACGGCTTCCTGGGCAACCTCCTCCAAGGTCGCCGCTTTCTGGCTGCTGCCGCCGATCCCGCCGATGGACGTCCGCTCGTACTGAAGAAGCCGCTTGGCGACGGTCCAGCCTTTGTTGGGCTCGCCCACCACGTTGCGCCGGGAGGCGCGCACGTTGTCGAAGAAGGTCTCGCAGAACGGCGAGTACCCGCTGATCAGCTCGATGGGCTTCACCGTCACGCCGGGCGAGGCCATGTCGAAGAGGATGAAGGTGATCCCCTCGTGCTTGGGCGCGTTCGGATCGGTGCGGACCAGACAGAAGATCCAGTCGGCGCGATCCGCGCCCGACGTCCAGATCTTCTGGCCGTTGATGATGTACTCGTCCCCGTCCTCCACGGCGGACGTGCGCAGGCCCGCCAGGTCCGACCCGGCATTGGGCTCGCTGTAGCCCTGGCACCACCAGATCTCGCCCCGCGCGATCCCGGGCAGGTGTTCCTGTTTCTGCGCCTCGGTGCCGAACTCCAGCAGGGCGGGCCCGATCATGCTGATGCCCATGCCGAGCAGGGCCGGCCGGGCGTTGATGCGACGCAACTCCGCCTGCAGGATCTTGTTCTCCTCGGCGTTCAGGCCCGCGCCGCCGAACTCCCTGGGCCAAAGCGGCACCGTGAAGCCCCGCTCCGCCATCCGCTGCATCCACATGCCGGTATCCGGATTGACGTGGTCGGCCCGCCGCCCGCCGCCCGGGTACTCGTCCGCCGGCATGGGCGTGCGCATGCTCGCCGGGCAGTTCTCCTCCAGCCACTGACGCACCTCGTCTCTGAACGCGCTCATCGCTCTCCTCGCAATGCCATGGATTCCAGGTATGCACGACCGGCATGGCGCACGATGGACGTTGCGACGCGGCCGGCCCGCATAGGTTATCTTACCCGCACAGGCAGGAGGCAGCGCGACCCGCGCTGCGGGGAGGCAGCATGGGCGAATCCACGGGCCAGCCGGGCACGGAAGACACTCACCAGTTCGGTTTCCACACCCGGGCCGTGCACGCGGGCAGCCGGCCGGACCCGGCCACCGGCGCGCGCGCGCTGCCCATCTACCAGACGACCAGCTATGTCTTCGAGGACGCCGAGTCGGCGGCCGCCTACTTCAACCTGCAGGAGTACGGCAACACCTACTCGCGGATCATGAACCCCACGGTGGCCGCGTTCGAGGAGCGCATAGCGAGCCTGGAGGGCGGGGTCGGTGCGGTGGGCTTCGCCAGCGGGCTGGCCGCCCAGTCCGCCGCCTTCTTCACCCTGCTCGAGCCCGGCGACCACGTGGTGGCCTCCGCCGCGCTCTACGGCGGCACAGTGACCCAGCTCAAGCACCTGTTCCGCAAGATGAGCGTGGGCCTCACCTTCGTGGACCCGGACCACCTCGACGCCTGGGAAGCGGCCCTGCAACCCGACACCAAGCTGCTCTTCGCCGAGACCATCGGCAACCCGGGCGGCAACGTCCTGGACATAGAGCCCCTGGCCGAGCTCGCCCACCGCCAAGGGATGCCGCTGATGGTCGACAACACCTTCGCCACCCCCTACCTTGCCCGGCCGATGGAGTGGGGGGCGGACATCGTCGTGTACTCCGCCACCAAGTTCCTCGGTGGGCACGGCACGTCCATCGGCGGCCTGGTGGTGGACTCCGGGGAGTTCGACTGGTCCAACGGCCGCTACCCGGTGATCGCCGAGCCCTCCCCCGCGTATCACGGGCTCGCCTTTCACGAGACCTTCGGCACCTACGGCTACCTGATGAAGCTGCGCGCCGAGACCCTGCGCGACCTGGGCGCCGCCATGAGCCCGTTCAACGCGTTCCTGTTTGCTCAGGGCCTGGAAACTCTGCCGCTGCGCATGCGCCAGCACGTGGCGAACGCGGAGGCCGTGGCCGCCTACCTGGCCGGACGGGACGACATCGAGCGGGTGAGCTATCCGGGCCTGCCCGAAAGCCCCTATCGCGACCGGGTCGAGCGCTACCTGCCGCGCGGGGCGGGCGCCATCTTCTGCTTCGACCTGCCCGGCGGGCGCGAAGCGGGCCAGCGGTTCATCGAGCAGCTCACGCTGTTCTCCCATCTGGCCAACGTGGGCGACGCGAAGAGCCTGGTGATCCATCCCGCCACCACCACCCATCGCCAGCTCAGCGACGACGAGCTGGTCGCGGCGGGCATCGGGCCGGGCACGATCCGGGTTTCCATCGGTATCGAGGATGCCGCGGACATCATCTGGGACCTCGAGCAGGGGCTGGCGGCGATCTGACATGAGTCAACAAGACATCACACGTTTCCAGGATCCTCACGTGATCCAGGCGGTCCTCAACCAGCGACGAGTCGGCGTGGTGGGGCTGTCCGGCAACCCGCTTCGGGCAAGCAACTTCGTCGGCTACTACATGAAAAGGCACGGCTACGAGGTGGTGCCCGTCAACCCACGGGAAGAGGAGATCCTCGGGCTGAAGAGCTACCCCGACCTCGCCGCGGTGCCCGAGCCTGTCGGCGTCGTCGACGTCTTCCGCGACCCCGGTGCCGTGCCGGAGATTGCCCGCGCCGCGGTGGCGGCCGGGGCGAAGTACCTGTGGTTGCAGTTCGGCGTGATCAGTTTCGAAGGAGCCGAGATCGCCGAGGCCGGCGGCATGAAAGTCATCATGGATCGCTGCATCAAGATCGAGCACGCGCGCTACCGCGGGCGCATGCACTGGCTCGGCTTCAACACGAATCGGATCACCGCGCGGCGCCGCCCGGTGGATTGAACATCGGTGCCAATCGGCGATATAGCTACTTGTCATTTCGCCGCGGGGTCAGTTAATCTGCGCCACGAAAGGAGCCCCAACTCAAAAGCAAGATAGGGGGGCATGGGGAATTGGGACACGAGGCCGAAGGCATGTTTAGAAAAGGCAAAGGGGGCACCCGTATGGCCCCGGCTGTGGGGGAACGCGACGAGTTTCGCAACGACCAATCGCATTTCAGCCCTGCGGACGCAGCTAACGAGGCCACGATCGGAGCAACGATCGTGATCAAGGGAGAGATCACGGGCGACGAGAACCTGGTCATCGAAGGGACGCTGGATGGCACCGCGAACCTCTCCGACCGCAATCTCACCATCGCTCAGACGGGCCGGATTCTCGGCAATGTCAGCGCCAACTCGATCACCGTCGAGGGCGAGATCCAGGGCAACCTCAACGCCACCGAGCGGGTGTTCGTCGCCAAGACCGGCAAGGTCCTGGGCGACATCATGGCTCCTAGGGTGAGCGTCGAGGGCGGCGCCAAGTTCACTGGGCGGATCGACATGGATACCAAGGGCGGCCGGGTCGTCCGGCCATCGGGTCCGAAGCGCTCGGAGAGCACGGTTCGTCCACCCGCCGCCGAGACCACCCAGGAAAAGAAAGCCTGAGAACGCCGTAAGCGCGCACGCGGGACGGTCGCCGGGCGGCTGCGCGCGCCCGCCTCAGTCGATCAGACGCTTGCCGCTGGCAAAGGCGAGATAGACCACGAGCCCGAACAGGGTGACCCCGGCCGCCACCTGAAACACCAGGGCCCAGGACCCGGTCAGCTCCAGGATCAGGCCGCTGACAAATACGCCCACGATCCCCGGAAGCGTTCCCGCCGTGTTGGTGATGCCCATGAGCGTGCCCGCATGGCGCGGCGCGATGTCCATGTGGTTGACCGCGAAGCCGCCGGTGCAGAACGCGCCCAGGGCGTTGCCAACGGACATGACCCCGATGGCCATCCAGGCGGACTGCACTTGGCCGACGATCAGCAGCGCGGCCGCGACGCCGCCGAAGCCGATGGTCTGCATCAGCTTTCTGACGCGGCCAACGTCCATTCCCCGATGGATGAGGCGGTCGGCGATGCCGCCGGCGACGTTGAGGAAGACGAAGGCCGTCAGGTGCGGGATCATGGTGAACCAGCCCACCGCCGAGTAGTCCACGCCCAGCCCCTTGTTGACGAAGGTCGGCAGCCAGGAGAGCAGCACGTAGAGCGACCAGTTGTTGCAGAAGTGGGCGACGATGATGGCCCAGACAGCGGGCAGCTTGAGGAAGGCCCGCAGCGGCGGGGAGGCGCCCTCCCCGGCCACCTGGGTGCCCGCCTCGATGACCTGCCGCTCCTCATCAGAGACCCCGGGGTGGGTCTGGGGCGTTGCCGTCACCAGACGATGCCAGGCCACGTACCAGAACACGCCCACGGCGCCGAAGAGGTAAAAGGCCCACTCCCAGCCGAGCCACTCCACGATGTACGGCGTCGCCACGAGCGCAAAGACGGTGCCCAGGGGTATGCCGCTGTTGGTGAAGCCCACGGCCCGGGCGCGCTCGCTCAGCGGCACCCAGCGGCCATAGAGGCTGTAGATGGAGGGGAAGGTCACCGCCTCCCCCATCCCCATGCCGATGCGGGCGACGATCAGCACGGCCAGGCCGAGGTAGGCCGCGGGCGGCGTCAGCACCGTGAACAGGGACCAGACGAGGACGCCGACGCCGAGCACCATCTTGCCGCCGAACCGGTCGGCGAGCCGGCCGCCGACGATCTGCAGCAACAGATAGCCGACGAAGAACGACGACAGCACGGTGCCCTGGGTGGCGAGGCTCCAACCGAGATCCTCGACCATGGGGATGATCGCCACGGAGATGTTCACCCGGTCGATGTAGCAGACGAACACCGACAGGGCCGCCAGCCCCACTACTACGTGCCGACGGGGACGCGCGCTCACCGGGCGTTGCTCAAAAGGGGCGGGCGGGGCCAGTCGCTGCCGGACCCGTCCATGACCACTTCGGAAATTCCGGTCCGATGCAGCACGAGATCAGTACAGCCGGACCACGTCCTCCTTGACCGCCACCTCGCCGAGCTCCTCGGGCGTCATGTCGGTTTTGGTGTGGGCGATCATGGCTTGGGCCACGTTGGGCAGGCCCGAGGCGTCCGGCCAGGCCTCCGGGTCCCACAGCCGGGACCGGGCCACGCACTTCGGACAGTGAATCATCACCCTTTCGACGTGCATGACGATGGCGAGATCGGGCACGCGATCGTTCACGGCCATGCTTTCCCGGAGCGCGCGATCGCGCACCACCCGACATTCACCGCTTACCCGCAACGTCTCGCCTTTGCCCGGGATCAGAAAGATCACTGCCAGGTAGGGGTTGTCGAGCAGGTTGGTGAGCGTATCGCCGCGGCGGTTGCCGGGCCGGTCGGGGATGGCGATGAACTTCCTGTCGATGACCCGCACGAAACCGGCCGGGTCGCCCTTGGGGGACACGTCCGGGTATGCGTTGGAGGACGCCGAGGCCAGCAGGGCGAAGGGTGACTTCTCGATGATCGCCCGGCTGAAGTCGTCGATGTGGTCGATGACCTTATCCACTGCCAGCGCCATGGGCTGGCCGAGCACCTCCCGAAGTGACGCCTCGTCCGAGACCACACCCTCGAACGCTGCAAACGTCTCGTCGCCCATGATCCCCTCCTTTATCGTGGCGCGATCCTGCCCGGATCATGGTCCATCCCGCGCCGCGGAATCAAGGCGGATCTCACGACGTGACGCTCGCGACCCGAAGCCGATAACATCGACGCCATGAGCCGATCCCACCTGCTTCGCACCGGCCTGATTCACCACGACCGGGCATCGGCGTTTGCCGGCTACACCCTGTACTGCGGCGGCCAGCCGGCCCGCGCCCGCCTCATCGACATGGAAGGCAGGGTCTGCCACAGCTGGGAAAACGACATGGGGATCTCCTACGCCCAGCTGCTGGCCAGCGGCAACCTGCTCTGCCGCGCTTCCTCGATGCCCGAGGTGCAGGGCGTTCGCGGGCTGAACGGCCAGAGCCCGTGCGTGTTCGAGCTCGACTGGGACGGCAACCTGGTCTGGGCGTTTCACGACGACTGGCTGCACCACGACCAGCACCGTCTGGCCAACGGGAACACCCTGCTGCTCGCCTGGCGCCGCGTGCCGGCGGAGATCACCGCCAGCGTCGCCGGCGGCCGGCACAACCCGGACGACCCCGAGGAGATGCTCGGGGACGTGATCCTGGAGGTCGACGGGACGGGCGCGATCGTCCGCCAGTGGACGTCCTGGGAGCACCTCGACCCCATTGCGGACGCGATCTGCCCCATCGACCACCGGCTGGAGTGGACCCATGCCAATTCCATTGCCACCACCCCGACCGGGGAGTGGCTGATCAGCCTGCGCCGCACGAACACGGTGATGGCCATCGAGCCGGATTCCGGCGCGATCGCCTGGCGCTGGGGCCCGGGCACGCTGGCCCACCAGCACGACGCCCAGATCCTCGACAACGGCAACCTGCTGGTGTTCGACAACGGCGTGCACCGCTCCGGGGAAGCCGAGTACTCGAGGGTCCTCGAGGTGGACGTGCCGAACGACGAGGTGGTCTGGCGTTACCAGTCCAACCCGCCCTTTCACTTCTACAGCTTCATGGCCGGCGGCGCCCAGCGCCTGCCCAACGCGAACACGCTCATCTGCGATGCGGCCGTGGGCAGGCTCTTCGAGGTCGCGCCCGCCGGCGACATCGTCTGGGAGTACGTCAACCCGTTCTACGCCAGCAACCCCCGGCTCGGCGGCGACATCAACATCGTCTTCAAGGCGAGCCGCCACGCGCCGGACGACCCGGGACTTGCGGGGAAGGACCTGGACCCCGGTCGCCACGAAAACGCCTGAGGTCGGCGGAAGGGCCGTTCCTTCACACCTGCATGGCCAGCAGCGCCGTCACAGCGGCAGGATTATCGAGCATAAGGTCATGGCCCCCGTCCATGACGACCGCCTCCCATCCGGGCTGCCCCTGCACCTTTTCATAAGCGCCTCGGGTACCGGGATGCTCGAAACCAGCCGCGAGCACGTACACGCATCTTGCGCCGCGGCCGTGCGCTCCGGAGAAGCGAAGGGGTTCCGTGAAGCTCGCCAGCGGATGATTGGTGCACTTGGCGTTCATCCAGTCTGCATCCGCGGCGTTCACGTTGAACTGCTCGCCCGTCATGGGCGGAACCGAGTACCCGTCGCCCTCAGCGGCCTGGGCGCGGAAGCCATCAGCGATCTCCGTCGGGATGGTGTCGAACATGCATTGGCCATCTTCGGGGACCAGGGCGTCCAAGTAGACGAGCGCCTGAATTCGTTCAGACATGCGATCGGCAACGCCCGTGATCACCATCCCGCCGTAGGAATGCCCACAGAGAATCACGTCATCGAGGTCGTAAGAATCGATCAGGTTGGCCACGTCGAGCACATGGGTGGACAGGTCCACGTCTGGCCCGAGCAGATGGCTGCGGTCACCCAGCCCCGTGAGCGACGGCGCAAAAACCCGATGGCCCTGACTGCGAAGCTGCTCAGCGACGCGTTGCCAGCACCAGCCGCCGTGCCAAGCCCCGTGAACCAATACGATGTCAGGCATCTCACAACCCTCCTCACTTACCCGGCACAAGCATAGCCGGACCGTGAGGATGCAGCAGCTGTTCCTGATGGCGGGCGGCCGTTGCCTAACTAAGGCTGCGTAAGCTAACTTAGACGAGCCGGTCGACTGCCGGCGAACATCTGGCTCGCATCAATTCAGGGACGTGGGGAGGACCTTCATGCGGCTGCACGACTATCTCGAATTCTACGCTCGGGAAACGCCCGATCAGCCCTTTGCAGAGATGAACGGCGCTTCGATCGGCTACGCCGAGGCGAACCAACGCGCCAACCGCATGGCTCACGGGTTTCTGGCCTCGGGGCTCGGGAGAGGGGACAGAATCTCTTACCTGTCGAAGAACTCCATCGACATGTCGATCATGTTCTTCGCCGCATCCAAGGCCGGCGTCGTGCCGGTACCCCTCAACTACCGACTGGCGCCCCGGGAGTGGCTTTACATCATCAACGACGCTGACAGCCGCGCTCTATTCTGCTCGGGCGAGTTCGTGGAGGGCATCGACAGCGTGCGCGACGAGCTCGCGCCGATGAGCACCTTCGTGTGCACCACGGGTTCCGCGGACGGATGGGCCGATCACGAGACGTGGCTTTCCAAGGAAACCACCAATCCGGGCCTCGACATCTCAGAGAACGACCAGCTCTACCAGATGTACACCTCCGGCACCACGGGCCATCCCAAGGGCGCCATGCTCAGCCACCGCGCCATCGACTCCAACATCCGAATGATCGCGTCCCTCATTCCCCTGCCCGTGAGCGCCTCGCGGATCCTGATCGTCGCGCCCATGTACCACGCGGCAGCGGGCGTCAGCCTGATGAACGGCATCAGCTACGGCGCCACCCTCATCATCCACGAGGACTTTCATCCAGGCCACGTGATCCAGGCGCTGAGCGACGACGGCGTCACCTCCGCCACCCTGGTGCCGGCCATGATCCAGGCGTGTCTGGTGAGCGTCCCCGACGCGGCTGAGCGGGACTACCCCTCGCTCGAGTACATGATCTACGGCGCGAGCCCCATCGCGGAGGAGACGCTGCGCCAGGCCATGGACGTGTTCAAGTGCGACTTCATGCAGGCCTTCGGCATGACCGAGACCACGGCCGTGGCCACGGTCCTGGGTCCGGCCGAGCACAGGCGCGCGCTGGCCGGCGAGCAGAAGCTTCTGAAATCGGCGGGTCGCGCGGCGCTGGGCACCGAGGTGAAGATCGTCGACGAGGAGGACCGGGAGGTCGACCGCGGCACCATCGGCGAGGTGGTCGTGCGCGGCCCCCAGGTGATGATGGGCTACTGGAACCTGCCCGAGGCAACGGAGAAGTCGCTTAAGGACGGCTGGATGCACACAGGGGATGCTGCCTACATGGACGACGAGGGTTTCATCTACATCCAGGATCGCATCAAGGACATGATCGTCTCGGGCGGCGAGAACATCTACCCCACGGAGATCGAGAACGCGCTCTTCGAGCATGATGCCGTGGCTGATGCGGCCGTGATCGGCATCCCCAGCGAGCAGTGGGGCGAAAGCGTGCTGGCCTTCCTGGTGCTCAAGGACGGACAGACGGTGACGCCGGAGGAGATGATCGAGTTCTGCCGGCCCCGATTGGCCGGCTACAAGATTCCGCGACGCATCGAGTTTCTCGACGCGATACCGAGAAACGCCAGCGGCAAGATCCTGAAGAAGGATCTCCGCGAGCCTTTCTGGGAGGGCGTGGAGCGCCGGGTGTCCTAGGCTGGCCCCGGGCTGCGCGCCCGGCAGCGTGCAGCTTACCCGAGCAAGTTACCCAGCTATGCCGATCATCTCGGTGCGGGCACGCAGCACCAGCGTGCCCTCGTCGGCCGCCCACTGCTCCATCCCGTCGGGCCGGATGGCGCCCTTGTAGCGCCGCCAGCCGTCCTCGTCGTCGAAATAAAGCTCGGCCATACCTGCATAGGGTTCGTGCTCCGGGTCGAGGCTGTGGCTGACGACGTAGCGGAAGCCGCCCACCTCGTCCATGGTCGCCGCCACGTTGGGCACGTGGACGTCCAGCCAGTGATCAAAAAAGGCGCCGTGGTCCGTCCCGGGCTTTGCCTTGACGAGAAAGGAGATCTTGAAGAAGCCCGACCGGGTGGTGGGAAAAGGATCGTTCAGGGTCAGCGGCCGCACGGGCAGACGATCGGAGCCGTCCATGACCACGTACTCCGTGGTCGCCCAGGGCAGGTAAGGCTCGGCGTGCTCCTGAAAGCTGTCAGTGGGCCGGGTCCCGAACGGCTCCGAGGGCGTCGGCATGGCCTCGTCGACGAGGATCTGGGCCACGCCGTCCCAGGGGTGGGCGCCCGAGGCATCTGGGTCGTAGAGCGTAGCCATGTAGTAGCGGGCGGTCCCCTGCATGGCGGCGATGACGGCCGGCATGTGGTTGGCAAACCAGTGCGCGATAAGCTCCTCGCGAGTGGATCCCGCCCTGCGCCTGATCAGAAACATCATGCGCACCCCGTCCGTCGCCGCAACTCTGCCCGGCTCGGCCATGATCAACCTCCCTACCCTTCCAGTGGCTGCAGCGTAGCACCATTCCTGCTAGCTTACCCGGACCAAACCGGGAGCCGCCGATGCCTGCACTGGACGACCGCTCGTTAGGCTGGCTGCGCTATCTGCATCGCAAGGCCACGACCCCCGACAACTGGGATCGCGATGGCCGACCCCACCCGCATTGGGACGAGACTACGGGCGAGCCGATGACGTCCTGGCACCGTTTCGACCTGCTCGACTCCAGCTACGCCGTGGCGCTGATGAGCGATCGCACGCCGGCGTGGCGGGAGGTCTACGCGGAGATTCTCGACGAGTTGGTCTCCCGCCACACCAGCTGGTGGTCGGCGTCGGACTGGATGACCCAGTTCGGCCACGACCCCGAACGCGGCAACTACCCGGACCGCTACCGCCCCATCGTCCCGGCCGCGCTGTGGGGCGACTACGACGTGCCGGGCTGGACGGCCAACGGCATCGAGCCCTACGGCATCCAGCCGGATCCCATCGCCGCGGACGGCATGCTCTTCTACAAGGGCTTTTTCAACCTGCTCATGAGCCTGCACCGCTACGTGTCGGGCAGCGCGAAGTGGGACGAGCCGTTCCAGATGATTCGCGACGAAGCCAACACCTTCGAGTGGACGCATTCCGGCGTCGCCGCTCACCTGGCGAAGCAGTGGCACAACAAACGGATCGGCTGCCACTGCGAGAACACCAAGATCTGGCCCTACTGACTCAGCGGCGCGGGCCTCGGTCTGAGGCTCCATGACCAGGTTCTCGGCACCCGTCACCACGCCGCCTTCGACGCGTGGTGGGAATACGCGGCGGACAACTACGTCTCCTGGCAGGACGGCGAGCCGGCCGGCGCGGACCTTTACTACGATCCGGTGGCCGACGAGCACGTGGGCACCGGACCCATGGGACTCATCGCCCCGGCATGGTACCTCGCCCCTCAGCGGCGGCAGNNCAATCTCCGGCCTGGAGGATCCCGGTCGCGCGGTGATGCTGCTGCAGCTGAGCGGCGAGTTCGCGCAGCCCGAAGCCAAGGCGCGGATCTGGGCAGCGGCGGAGGAGCACATCGAGCCCACCTGGGACACAGAGCGCGGCGAGTTCACGTTGGGATTCAAGCTGAACGAGCCGCACCCCCGAGGCCAGCTGAACGCCCGGGCCATGGCCGGATGGACATGCGGGCCCGGGGACTGGACGCGTTTGTTCAACGAACCGGATATGGCGAAGTTCGACGCGCCCACCGTGGAGGGCGTGGATTTTCCCCGGGTGGCGCTGAGCGAAGCGCGCTGGGACGGCGAAGCGCTGCATCTCGCCGCGCAGGCGAGAAACCCGTCCGAGACGAAAGCCACCACGGTGACCGTCAGCAACCTCACCAACGCGACCGGCTGGAGCATGCGAGCGCCCGGTGGCGAGCCGGTTCCCCTGCAGGGGAAGGACGATTGGGTGACCGTACCGTTGACGACCGACAACCGCAGCGTCGTCGTGCGCCGGTCTGTCGGCTGAAGGTCGCACCGGGCCCTGGCGCGGGGTTCCCAACCGCGCCCATTCGGGCCATTATCAGGCCCCGGGACGGGCAAAACTTGGGGGGAGCCATGCCATTACACGTCGCGAAGTACGAACGCCGTGACAACACCGACCGGACCGATCTGGCACTCGCCGCGCTCGAGGCCTGTCGCAGCGCGCGGGCCACGGCCGGCGTCAACGACAGCCGTTTTTACTGGGTCAGCCCGGACGAGATCGCCATCGTCACCGACGCCGAGCCCGGTGCCTGGGGTCAGGGGTCCGGCAACCAGCCCGAGCCGCGGGCGATGAAGGCCATGTTCGAGCTCGCCGATCTGGCGCGCAACACCTCGGTGGAAACCTGGGCAGACGCGCGCTCCGGCGAGCAGACCTTCAAGATATCCCAATCCTGATCGGGAGCAGGGCCGTGACCCTGCGCTTCGAACAGACCGGTCAACGCAAGCAGCGCCGGCGCGCAAAGCCCGCCGGCGACAACGTCGTTGCGTGCTGATACAGTCTTGAAGACAGCTAGACCACGAGGGGATTAACGATGAACGACATCGTCAAGCATCCACTTGCCATGGACGGAAAGGACCCGAGCAACCTGCGCGGCGATCCAATCACCCCCGAACGCTACTACTCTCGCGAGTTCATGCAGCAGGAGTGGGATCATCTGTGGACGCGCATCTGGCATATCGCCGGGCGCGAGCAGCAGCTCACCGAGCCGGGCGACTTCATCGTGCACGACTTCATGCGCGAGTCCGTGATCATCGTCCGCCAGCGGAACGGCTCCCTGCGCGGCTTCTACAACGCCTGCGGCCACCGCGCGCAGCGGCTGGTCTGGAATCACGGCCACCAGGAGAGCTTCTTCTGCCCGTATCACGGCTGGCAGTGGGGCCTGGACGGTTCCCTGGAGAACCTGCCGGACCGGGACGACTATCCCCAGGGAGATCCCGTGGGGAAGCGGCACCTGATCGAGGTCCGCGTGGACACCTGGGCCGGGCTCGTCTGGTACACCATGGATGACGAAGCGCCGGATCTGATGAGCTACCTGGCGCCTCTCCCCGAGGTCTACAAGAACTTCCAGTTCGAGAAGACGGTGCGTTCCCGCTGGCTGCGCGTGGCGCTCGAGTGCAACTGGAAATTCTGGTCGGACAACTTCAACGAGTCCTACCACACCCGCACCGCGCATCCCCAGGTCCCGCCCATCATCGATCAGGATCATTTCACCTCGCGCTACGAGATGTTCCCCATGGGCCACAACCGCATCATCCAGATGGGCCGGCCTTCGCTGCGGGACCGGGTTCCCGAGGGCCAGCCGCACCCGTGGGACAAGGAGCTGCTAACCTGGGGCATCGACCCGGACGCCTACCCGGATTACGAGACCAAGGTCCTGCAGGGCTGGCTCGATCTCAAGGCCGCGAAGCGCGCGCGCTGGAAGGAGAAAGGTTTTCTCCACTACGAGCACCTCACCGACGAAGAGCTGACCGAAAGCCCCTTCCAGACCGTCTTCCCCAACATCGCCTTCGGCGCCTCGGCCGACTCCTTCGGCCTGTTCCGCTGGGAGCCGCACCCGACGGACCCGGAGAAGTGCTACTTCGACAACTGGACCATGACGTATCCCGTGGAAGGCATCGAGGAGACCGTGAACCGCACGGCGCAAAACCCGCTCAAGTTCGAAGAGGCCGAGTACGACTTCCGCAACTATGACAACGGCCAGGGGGTTCTAGACCTCTCTGATCAGGTGGTCTTCCAGGACTGGATGCTCAACGCCGGCCAGACCACGGGTTGGCATTCCAGGGGCTATCAGGAGCCGTATCTGGCCGCCCAGGAAACCCGGGTCCGCCGCTTCCACGAGATGCTGCACGACTACCTTGCCGGAAATCCGCCCGGGCGTTGATCCGGCCTCGCCGCGCCCTCCCGGCGAGGGCGCGTGACGCCGCTCAAGCAAGTTTGACAAGCCAGGACACACACATGCCCCGATTCGTTCTCATCGGCCTCTGCGAGCCACCCAACCCTGAGTCTCAAAAACCCTTCGAGGAGTGGTTCGTGGACCAGCACATCGAGGACACGGCCAAATGTCCCAACTTCATCCGAGGCAGCGTCTACAAGCTGAGCGGGCCCCACCTGGACGGCGAGACCGTTTCCGGCTACCTCTCGCTCTACGAGGTGGAAGCGCCAAGCTACGAGGAGGCCGAGCGCGTTCTCAACGAGTGGCAGGCGAACCCCGATGCCTGGGAGGGGCGCAAGCACCACCTCGCCACAGCCCAGAGGCTCGGCGGCATGCCGCTCGCGATCAAGGGCTCGGGCTGGTACGAGCTGATCAAGTCCTTCGACGGGCCCGCCGCCTGACCTTCACCAGGCCACACGGCTAGGCGACGATCAGGTAGGCAAGGCCGGCTGCGATCATCATCACGGCGGCCACGCGGGAGACGCGCAGCGCCGGCGGCAGGACTTTTTCCAGCAGCACGAAGGTGGCGATCGCCGCGATCCACAGCAGGTTCATCACGCCGCCGACGAAGAGCAGCACCATCAGCACCCAGCAGCAGCCCAGGCAGTAGAGCCCGTGCCGGAGCCCTAAGCTCAGGCCGTCCACCGCCCGGGGCCCGAAGCGCCCGGCCAGATAGGCGGCCGGAGACTGGCAGTGGCGCAGGCAGGTGTCCTTCCAGGGAGTGAGCTGGTAGACGCCGGCCAGAATCAGGAGCCCGGCGCCGAGCAACGGGCTCGATGAGCGCATGGCCGGAGACAGCAGTCCCAGGGCGTCCAGCGCCGCCTGCAGCGCTGTGGCGCCTAGGCTGAACGCGGCCCAGACCAGCACGTATCCCGTCACGAAGACCTGGGTAGCCGCTACTGGCGAGCCCCGGGCACTGGCCTGGCCGGCCACCCGCGCGTAGATGGAGATGGCGCGCACGGCCGTGGGCACCATCATGCCCACCATCATCACCGCCCACATGACGAACATCAGCAGGAAGTCCAGCGGCGTCCAAGGGCGCATGCCGGCCATCTCGCCCATGGCCATTCCAGACATGCCGGACATCGCGGCCATGTCCTCGGCAAGCAGGAACAGGTACCACCAAGAAAGCCCCACCACGACCGTCAGCGACGACCACAGCGCCAGCTGGTCGAGGGTCCGTATCGAGACGCGTCTTCCCGACGCCGGATCGGCCGTCACGCCGGGATCACGAGACCGTCGTGATCGTAGTTGTGCTCGCAGAACTGGCCGTAGCTACCCTCCAGCGACATGGCGAGCTCGCCCTGCACCTCGGCGAAGCCCCGGCCGATCTCCGCGTAGGTGAACTCGAAGCTGCCCTTGGGCCTGGCCAGCGCGATGTGAAACTCGCTGCCGCTGAACTCGTCGGACATGGGCTCGCCTCTGGCCTCGATGAGACCGGGAATGGCGAGCCGCGCGCGGCGGGCCGCGATGTCTATCTCGAACTCGATCGGCAGATAGAGCGTTTCCAGCGACTCCGAGCAGGTGCTGCCGAACACCGAGAAGTGGTTGCCACCCGGAATGCCCACCTCCCCGGCAACAATCTTCTCAATCGCCGATCGTTGCTGGTCGTTGGCGCGCTGGTCAACGACGATCTGGCGGCGGCCGTTACCCTCGGCGATCTCCCCGGGCCAGATCATCATGAAGGCCCAGTTGAAGCCTGAGATGTTCATGCCGTTGAAGGAGCCGTCGCGGATCTGTCCGCCCTCGACGAACTGGCAGAATCCGTGAGTGCTGGGCAGGTTGAACTGGCAGCCGCAATTCTGCGCGCAATTGCAGTTGCCGAAGGTGTCGCTGTGGAAATGCCAATGGTCGGTCATGACGATGCTCCAGTGGCCAACCCATCGACCATACATCAGCCACCATGCGATCACTAGCACGCCACGGAGATCTCGGCGCGCGCCCGAGAGAGATTCCATGACGCAAGTCACAAATCCACCGCCGAGCCCCCCCTAAACTTTTCGGGTTGTTTCATGAGCAGGGGCCTGTAATGCGCCGAGCCATTGGATTTCTGATTCTCTCCACCATGACGACCGTGCCTGCATGGGCCGGTGACAAGCTGGAAGCCGCCATCGGCGGCGGTGCCGGAGGCGCCGTCGGCGCCGTGGTCGGGGACGAGCTGGGCGATCGCAAGGGCGCGATCATCGGCAGCGCGGTTGGCGCAGCCATCGGCACGGCGATTGCCACCGACGGCAACGACGAAAGCCACGGTCACGATCATGATCACCAGCAGGCGCACAGCGCGCCCGCTGGCACCGTGCACGTGGAAGTGGGCTCCGCCGGCGGACATCCCGCGGGACGCCACTGCCCGCCAGGCCAGGCAAAAAAGGGCCGCTGCTGATCCAAGGTTGATCGCCGGGGACGGCACTCGCGGCCGTCCCTCACCCCCCTCCACCACGAGCTGCGGCGCTCGCCAACCCGCGTAAAGGCGCGCATCGCGCGTTCTGACGACTTGCGGTAGGCTTGCGTCATCGCAGGCAGCGGATCCCGTCCGTGCTAGAAGCCGTCAACGTTTCCGCCGAGGTCGTCGCGGCAATTCTCGGCATCTCCATCACGGTGGTGGCCATCATCGTGCAGCTGGCTGCGACCCGCTACAACCATCACATCACCGAGATGTTCGTCCGCGAGCCCATCAACGTGGTGGTGCAGGCATTCTTCGTTCTCACCACCGTTCTGTGCATCTGGGTGGCCGCCCTGGGCGAGGCTGCAACGACCGCCACCTGGAACGCCATCACGCTGCTCACCGTTACGATGGCCCTTGCCGCCCTGCTGCCCTACTTCGCCTACGTGTTCGCCTTCATCTCGCCGGTGGGCATCATTCGACGCATCGGCCGCAAGGCCGAGAAGGCCGTTGCCGCGGGCAATCGCTATCAGACCCTTCGCAGCATTGACCAGCTCCAGGACGTCGCCCGCAGCGCCGTCGAGCATGTCGACCAGACCCTGGCCATGGCAGCAGTCGACGCATTGTCGGACCTGTACCGGCACTACCGGAACATGCGCGACCGACTGCCCGAGGACTGGTCACGGATCGACGCCATCGTCAGGGAGGATCCCGACTTCGTCTCCTTGGAGCCCGGCGCCCTGGAGGACCTGGACGCTTCCGGGCTGTGGGTCGAGGCCAAGATCATCCTGCAGTACCTCAGCATCATCCGGCTGTCGGTGACGAAGATGCACGACGTTGCCGGCCGGGTCGGATTCGTTCTACGGCAGATGGGGTTGGAGAACGTCGACGACCCGGTCGCGCTGGATGCCAGCTTTCGCGGGCTGAACAGCCTACTGCGCGTGAGCCTCAACGCCCGTGACCCGAGAACGTCCCTCCACCTGCTCAGCCAGTACAAAGCCCTGGCCGAGGACCTCATTTCCATGGGTCGTGACGACGAGGGGCTCGCCGCCGCCGAGCACATTCAAGGCTACGGGCAGCTGGCCTTCACCATGAACCAGCCGTTCATCCTGGAGCTGACCGCCTTCGACCTCGGGGAGCTGATCTGTGTGGCCCACAAGAGCCAGTCCGCCGCCCTGGACCCCATGCTAGACGGTTTTTTGGAGCTGGATCACGAGATCAAGTACGAGTCCCAGGAAGCAAGCCTGCTCGGCGTGCGCCGGGCACAGATGCAGGTGGGCGCCTACCTGATCGGCCGAGGAGACCTGGCCCGGGCCCAGCGGGTGGCCGACGACCTGCGCGGCGAAGGCGCGGCGCGCCTGGACCGGCTGCAGGCTGCGCTGCTGGGCGAGGACCGGGCGCTGTACTGGGAGTTCACGCCCCGGGGGGGAAACTTCGCCTACCTGGAGCCCGGGCTGCGCCCCCACCTGAATACGCTCATGGACATGGTCCGCGACGAGCCGCGGCGGGCGGCCCCGACGCCCTGACGAGACCGGAACCCCGCGGCGCTCAGACCCCCGCCAGGGCTTTCGCCGCGGCGCAGAAGGCGGCTACCGCCTCTTTCAGATCCGCGCGCCGCTGCTCACCCAGGCTCTCGCTGAAGCAGAAAGATAGCCGCAGCTGATCGAAACCGGCATCCGGATCGCGCTGCCGGGCGTCCTGCGGATAGAAGTCGTACATGGGGATCACGACCACTCCGTGATCGGCCACCAGGGCGTTGACGAAATCATCGTCCGTGCGGACCCCGGAGCCGAGGAAGGTGAACACGGTGAAGAAGCCCGCCTGGGGATCGGTCCAGTGAAAGAGATCGCGATGGCCGCCGAGTTCACGCGTGAGGCCGTCGAGCATGATCGCGCGGTTCTCCCGGTACACGGCAAGCTTAACCTCTGCCACGGGCCACAAAGACTCCCGCTCCCGGAACTCGCCATCGTGAAGGAGCGCTTCGAAACCGAACAGGGCTGCCGGGTTCTGAAACAGGATGTCGGCACTGGCTTCCGTCAGCGCGAACTCGGTCAACGACCCCGTGTGGCCGCCGGCGACGGCCAGCTCGGCTTCTGAGTAGAGAAAGCCCACGCGCGGGCCGGGGAAGCCGATCTTGGATCCGGTAAACAAATGGATCGTGCAGCGAGGGTCCATGGCGACGAAGGGCCGTGGACGGTTTTCGGCAGGCGCAAAGTTGATGTAGACGTACGGCGCGTCCTCGAGAATGAGGATGCCCTCCTCCCTGACGACCCGGAGAATGGCTTCCCGCCGCGCCTGGCTGAACGAGAACCCTGCGGGGTTATGCCCGTCGGGAACCGTGTAGTAAAACGGCACGAAGCGGCCGTCAGCGCGCGCGGCGCGGATCTGATCACGAAGAACGTCCGGCAGCGGCCCTTCGTCGTCCATGGGCACGCTGGAGATGGCAGCGTGCTGACAAAGCGTTGCACGGGCGTTGAAGCCGGCGTACGTCGGGGCGTCGGTGATGTACGCCAGCGGCACGCCGGGGCGCTCGAACATGGAGCAGACGAGATTGATGCCGCCGGTTGCTCCCACCGTCGGGATGAGACGGTCGGGGTCGAACGCGACACCCCAGTCCCGGCCGTAGATGCGGGCAAACGCTTCCCGCGTGCTGGCCGGGCCAAGGGTGTCGGTGTAAGAGAACGACTCGCGCAGGTACTCGGGCAGGGCTCGGGGATCGTTGAGACCCTCGCGCTCCTCGAGATGATGGAAATAGGCTTCGCGATGGGCGATAAAGGCCCGCGGATCCGTGACCTCCGGATGAGGGTACCCGGCCCCCAGGTGATGAATCTTCAGCCCTTTCTCCTGGGCCAGGCGGCGCAGGCCGGGCAACGAGGCAGACATGCGACGGGTGACGGACACGGGCTGCAGTCGAAGTTGTTCTGCGAGAAGGTCGGCCATGGCGCGCCCTGCACGGAAGAGGCGCGTACTTTAAGGCATCTCCAGGCCCCGAGATAGCGTCACCGCTTGCGCTTGGGCGATGCCTCCTGCACACGCCGGTGCAGCTTGTCCGTGGCGCGATGACGCGCGTGACGCTCGGCTATGGTCTCGGCGTTCAGCGCTTCTTCACGGCTGAGCTTACGGTAGCTCTCCAGCCGCTCGGCGGTGAGCCCCCCGGCCTCGATGGCCGCCTTCACCGCGCAGCCGGGCTCCGTGTCGTGCCGGCAGTCGGCGAAGCGGCACCGGTGCGCAAGCGCTTCCACGTCGTCGAACATCTGCCGCACGCCCCGCTCCGCCTCCGCCATGCCGAGCTCACGCATGCCGGGGCTGTCGAGGATCAGCCCGCCGCCGGGCAGCGGGTGCAGCGAACGATGCGTGGTGGTGTGCCGGCCTTTGCCGTCGTCCTCGCGGATCTCGGCGGTACGCTGCACGAGCTCGTCACATAAGGCGTTGACCAGCGTGGACTTCCCCACGCCGGAAGAGCCAAGCAACGCCACCGTGTGGCCCGCGGCAAACCAGGGCGAAAGCGGCGCGAGCGCCTGCCGATCGCGAACGTCCAGCGCCACCACTTCGAGCCCGCGTCCCAGCTTGCGCGCCTCGTCGACGTAGGCCTCCACAGCGCCACAAAGGTCCGCCTTGGTGAGCACCACCACGGGCTCGATGCCCGCCTCGTAGGCCAGAGCCAGGTAGCGCTCGAGCCGGCGCGGGTTGAAGTCCTGATTGCAGGAGCTGACCAGAAACAGCGTATCGACGTTGGCCGCGATCAGCTGCACGGCGCCCGTTCGTCCCGGGCTCAAGCGCTTGAGCAGGCTGTTCCGGTCGAGCAGCCTCACCACGGCGTCGCGTTCCGGGGATACCAGCACCCAGTCGCCCACCGTGGGCCGCTCCTCGGGATCGAGCTGAAACCAGCGCCCACCCAAAGGCAGGGAAAGCTCGCCCTCCGCGGCCATCAGCGTGATGTGCGTTCGCTGCACCTCGAAGACCCGTGCCGGGAGGAGCCGGTCGACCTCCTCCGGCGAGAGTTGCGCGGCGAAGAAGGGTGTCCAGCCGAGGTCGGGCAGCGTTGGCCTCGCGGCGTTCATGGCCGGTCAGTCATGAAGCAGCACAGGCAGGAAGCGGTCCAGCGCGGTCCGACGCCGCTCCCAGTCGGGCATGTGCCGCTCCACGAGCGCGTAGAAGCGCCGCCCGTGGTCGTGATGCTCCAGGTGGCACAGCTCGTGAAGAATCACGTAGTCGATCAGCGCCACGGGCGCCTTCACCAGATGCGTGTTGAGCGAGATCTTGCCCCGCGCGCTGCAGCTGCCCCACTGGCTGCGCATGAAGGTGTGCCGCCATTGCGGAGCGGACCCGTTGAGCCACGGCAAATCCGTCCAGCCGGCGAGCCGTTCGGCGAATACCCGATCTCCCTCGCGGGAGTACCAGTCGCAAACGGCCGCTTTGACCCCCAGCGCCGACGTCTCGGGCGTGGTCACCTGGAGCGTGCCGAACGCGACGTCCGAAAACAGAGGCAGCTGGGAGCCTGCCGGCGCGCTCAGCTCGACCCGATCCTCGCCCCCGGCCCGGACCTCGAGCCGGTATGCCTGACCCAGGTAGTGAACGAGCTCGCCGGCGACGTACTTGAGCGTGCGCACCTCGTGGACGGCGTCGCGCGCCTTTTCCAGCCTGACGCGCAACCAGCGATGGTGCTCGGCAACCACCTCGCGAACCTCGCTCTCGCCAACGCCGGGCGGCGCGTCCATGATCACGAACCCGCTGGGATCGAAGGCCATGCCGATGCGGGTGCGGCGCCGGGAGTTGCGGCGCAGCTCCACTTCGATGCCGTCTATTTCGAGCCGAGTGGTCAAAAGTCCCAGGTCGTTCTGGCAGCAGGCAGGCAGAACGCCTCGTCGAGCCGGGCAAGCAGGTCTACCGGGCCCGACAACTCGTCGCTGAGCGCCAGAGCCGAGGCGCCCGCCACGCCGAGCAATAATCTCGTGAACGCACCGACGCCCGCCTCCAGCACGGGCAGCCCGGCTGCGGCGCCGCGCCGTGCCGAGGAGTCGGCGCCGACGCGGACCACGTAGTCTCCCGCCACGCCCGACCAGGGTTCTCCAGCCAGCAGCTCGCTCAAGGGATCGGTCAGCACCAGGTTGAAGTCGACCTGAGGACCCGGCCAGCGGCGCGCGGCCACGCAGGCATCTACGTCTAGCGCCCGGGCTTGCCAATAGGCGATCGAACGGTGCTGATTGGCGTGGACCGACGCCTTGGTGTTGCGACGCGTGCGGAACGGTTGTTTCAGAAGGTCCTGGAGCTGCAGCTCCGGGGGCTCGATCATGATGATGGAGGAGACCTGATCGCCCAGTGAGCGCATCACGGCCAACAACTCCATCAGCTGACCGGTGTTGCGGTAGGCGAGAAAGTGGATGCGGTACGGCCCGAACTCACCGCGGGGCTCCGCCCAGAAGAAGTGGGTCAGATCCGCCCCTTCGTAGTACCCCAAGCCGAAGCCGTCATCTGAGAAACCCAGCTCCGCCTTGATCAATCCCGCGGTCTCCAGCACGCAACCGCCATGCCCGGTGAGCCTTTTCAGCAGAGAATCGTGCATGACCGCCCAGTCGTCCCGATCCAGCCGGCTGGGGGGCCGAAACGATCCGTCCACCATCAGGGTGACCGGGTCGAAGGTGAACTCGTGCTCGTAGCTGCCCGTGCCGAACCCCAGCCGGTCGTAGAAGCCCTGCTCGAACATGCCCAGCGCTGCTATCTGCGCGCCGCCTCGGGCACCCTTGGCCAGCTGGCGGGCCGTGAGCTCGCGGGCGAATCCCTGTTTGCGGGCAACCCGGCTGGTAGTCACGGCGGTCACCGCGCACATCTTCAGCTGCGCGTCGAGATAGCGCATGGAACCCGGCGAGATGTGCACCGCGCACTCGGCGCCATCGTCGATGGTGGCGATCAGGCAGTCGCCGGCAGCCAGAAAGTCCTTCAGATAAGCAGCCTGACGCGCGTTCTCCAGCCACCCGCACTCGAACCAGATGCGCTCGATGGCTTTGAGATCCCGGTCTTCGTCGTAGCTGCGGATCGTCATAGGCACGCTGGGCCCGGAAAGCCCGCATTATGCGTCACGAAATGGCGCCGGCGCCACGCGACACGCCCAGGCCATCCGCTAGCGCCCGCACATAGCTTTCCTGCAGCCGCTGGCTGACCCGCGCCTGGGGCGCGAAGTTTTCCGCCGCATGATACATGCCGGGAAACACGGCCAGCTCCGTGGCGATGCCTTGCTGATGCAGCCGGCGGGCATAGTCGATGCACTCGTCGCGGAACAGATCTTCCGCGCCAACCGATACGTATGCCTTGGGTAGACCGGAGAGGTCGGTTGCCCGGCTGGCCGCTGCATAGGGCGAGGCGTCCAGCCCGGGCGTGCCGCCCAGGTACATCTCCCAGGCGTTCAGCGACGTCTGCCTGGACCAGGCCGGGTGATTGACGATCTGGCCCGAGGCGGTGTCGTGTAGGTTGTCGAGCATGGGGGAAAGCAGCAGCTGGAACACGACGGTCGGCCCTCCCCGGTCGCGATTGAGCAGCGCAAGGCCGGCCGCCAGCCCCGCCCCGGCGCTGAAGCCGGCAACGGCAATGCGCTCGGGGTCGACGCCGAGCGCGGCCGCGTTCCCAGCCAGCCAGCTCAGCCCCGCGTAGGCATCTTCCACCGCCGCCGGGAACGGATGCTCCGGCGCTAAACGGTAATCCACGGACACCACCGTGCACCCCAGTGTCTCGGCGATGACGCGCGCACGGTCGTCTTCGACCGCGCCGAGGATGTAGCCGCCGCCGTGGAGCCATAGCACTCCAGGGCCGCCCTCCGCGACTGGAGACCGGTAGATCAGCAGCCGCAGGTCGCCACCCGGTCCGGCGATCACCTGCTCGTTGATTTCCACGTCCGTCTCCACTTCGGGAGCGGGAGCGGCCGCCAGCACAGCGCGGGTAGCTTGCAGCGTCTCACGCGTGATCAGATCGAGCTCCGAGGGCAGAAATTCGAGCACCGGCCGGACTTCGGGGTCAATCATCGAGTAGTCGAGTTCCATGGTCTTTTCCAAGTGGTTCACGTCCAGTTCGTTCAGGGCGCACGGCAAGCGAGCACAGGCCCGCCCGATCGCCGCCTCCCCTGAGGTTTCATATCGAGATCAGCATCTCAACGCTCGCTCGCGGGCAGCACCGGCCGCCGCGTCGGGAAATCGGATCTGCACGCCGCGGCAGCAAGCACCTCGGCCTTCGATCCGTAGCCGGCCAGCCCCTCCAGCTGGAGTTTGGTCACGCCCATTAGGCCGAACTCGTCCGCGGCATGGCGCGCCAGCGCTTCGCGTGGCGAGATCCAGATGCTGTCCACCGTTTCCTTGTCATCGTGCCGACCGGTCTGGCCCGGCGGCGCCTCGGCGATGAAAAAGCGCGTATCGAAGCGTCGCGGCCTGCCAAGCGGCGTCACGAACCGGCTGTGAAAGTGGATGCGATCCACCGCCAGGCGCAGGCCTTCCTGCCGGCAGATGGTTTCCAGGGAAACCTCTCCGGCATGCAGCGGGCCCCGGTAGCTCTGGAACCGCGCTTCCACGTCATCGTCGTCATAAGCGAGCAGCTCGCCGGCTGGGGTGTAGGCCAAGAGCAGACCCGCTTCCTCGAAGCTCTCACGGATGCCCGCAATCCAGTAGCCGCGCCACTCGGCGCCCAGGGCCTGGCGCTGGGCATCCTGCTCGTCGCTGGGCCCCACGCGATGCTCGTCGTAGCGGTGCAGATGATCGTCGCCGTCGACCCGCCCGCCGGGGAAGACGAACATGCCACCGGCGAACGCGGCGCCGCTGGTGCGCTTGAGCATCAGGATCTCGAACCCTTCCGAGGCATCGCGCACGAGGATGACCGTCGCCGCCGGACGGATTGGCTGCACCTGGCTCATGGGGCTTCCCGATCGAAACGCGGCAGGCTAGCCGGTTTTTACCCAGACCGCCACAGGCGGTATGGTTGCCCGCCAGAGCATCGGGGGAATTGCCATGAAGCTGAGCGTCGAGTTTCCGAGCGTCGCCTATCGGGAAGGCCCGGAAGGGATCATCCGGCTGGCCAGGGCCATCGAGGAGATTGGCTACGACCAGCTGGACATGTTCGATCACGTGGTCATGGGTTATCCCACCGAGACCCGTGCCGCGCCCATCTACCCGCCCCAGATGCCGATCATGGAGGCTCTCATGGTGCTGGCCTACGCGGCGGCCGTGACGAGCAGAATCGGGCTCGGGACCGAGGTGCTCGTGCTGCCCCAGCGCCAGCCCGTGCTGGTGGCCAAGCAGATCAGCACGCTGGACACGCTCTCCGGCGGCCGCGTTCGCCTCGGCGTTGGCGTGGGCTGGCAGGCGTCCGAGTACGA
>JABAHS010101934.1_pt3 | contig 47502 bp, 37 predicted proteins | sample 7062111 | NCBI WGS metagenome assembly JABAHS01 (sample SAMN14534600, study PRJNA622989) | marine sediment metagenome | biome: marine biome [ENVO:00000428]; feature: marine pelagic biome [ENVO:01000023]; material: deep marine sediment [ENVO:00002113]; isolation source: pool of 4 deep marine... | reverse complement strand
CGTTTGGCGATGAGCGGGCGGGCGATGGAGGTCCCCAGCAGATACTCGCCCTCGTAGACCGCGTTGGCGCGGAACATGGGGAAGATGTAGTCGCGCGCGAACTCGTCGACGAGGTCCTCGACGTAAATCTGATGCACTCCCAGCCCTTCCGCCTTGCGCCGCGCGGGCTCGAGTTCTTCGCCCTGGCCGATATCGGCGGTGAACGTCACCACCTCGCAGCCGTACTCGTCCTGGAGCCACCTCAGGATGATGGAGGTATCGAGGCCCCCGGAGTAGGCCAGGACAACCTTTTTGACGGCAGACATGACCACCCTCGCTTGATTATGTCGGGCGCGGTAAGGTGTCCCCGGCCGGCCCAGGCAGGCCATAATACAACGTTTGCGGGCGCACTCAATGCGCAGTGCTCGCGTCGGTCCGGCGACCAGCGCTCAGCGCGGGTGCCTGTACCGGCCAGGAAAGGAAACTTCGGCCATGTCCAACAAGACCTTCACCGTCCCCGACGATCTGTACCGCTACCTCCTCTCCGTCTCACTGCGCGAGAGCGATGTCCTGCGCCGCCTGCGCGAGGAGACGGCGCAACATCCCCGGGCTGGAATGCAGATCGCTCCGGAGCAGGGGCAGTTCATGGCGCTTCTCGCCCGCCTCGCGGGCGCGCGGTGTGCCCTCGAGGTCGGCGTGTTCACCGGCTACAGCTCAATCTGCGTGGCAGAGACGCTGCCGGCGGATGGGCGCCTCGTGGCCTGTGACGTGAGCGAGGAGTATACGGGCATGGCGCGGCGCTACTGGCGCGCGGCCGGGGTCGAGGACAAGATCGATCTGCGTCTGGCGCCCGCCGTGGAGACGCTCGATACTCTCGTCGCCGGTGGCGAAGGCGGCACCTTCGATTTCGCCTTCATCGACGCCGACAAGGGCGGCTACGAGAGCTACTTCGAGCGTTGCCTCGAGCTGGTGCGAACGGGCGGGCTCATCGCCGTCGACAACACGCTCTGGCACGGTCAGGTGCTCGATGCTGAGGACGAATCCGACGATACCGAGGCCATCCGCGCCTTCAATGAGCAGCGCCACCGCGATCCGCGCGTCGCGTTGAGCCTCGTGCCCATCGGCGACGGGCTCACGCTCGCGCTGAAATTGTAGGAGTGCGCTTGCGCGCGAATCTTGCCGGGGTCGGTCTCGGCCGTGGATCGCCCGGACTCCCGGCAGGGTGCGTCAGAACCGCGGCTCAACCTGGTTTCATCGAAACGGTGACAGTGGATCGGCGATAGCCAACCCATGCTCTCCCGCCGACGCTTTCTCCGCGGTGTGGGCGCAGTCACCACCGCCGCGTTCCTGCCGCTGGGCGTTCAGCTTGCGCGCGCCGCGCGCGCGCAGGCCGTGCTCGGATACGGCGAGTTGACATCCGACCCCGAGGGTCTCTTCGATCTGCCGCCCGGGTTCAGCTACCGGATCATCTCGCGCACGGGCGAGCGCATGGCCGACGGTCTGCGCGTGCCCGAGTTGCCGGACGGCATGCACGCGTTTGCGGGGCCCGAGGGGAAAACGGTCCTGCTGCGCAACCACGAGCTCTACCCCTGGTCGCCGCGGACGGCGTTCCAGCATCAGGGTAACCAGCCCACGGCTGCTCAACGCGCCCTGCTCTACGACCCCGGGCCGGTTCTGCTGGTGGGGCGCGGCGGCGTCACCACCCTGCTCTACGACACCCGAAGTCGTCGGCTCGAGCGGCAGTTCCTGAGTCTCGGGGGCACCCTGCGTAACTGCTCGGGCGGGGCGACGCCTTGGGGGAGCTGGATCTCGTGCGAGGAGACCGTCACGCGCTCGGGCCAGCACGGGGCGACGCGCGATCACGGCTTTAACTTCGAGGTCTCGGCCGACGCGCGAGGGCTCGCGAAGGCGGTGCCGCTCACCGCCATGGGCCGCTTCTACCACGAGGCGGTGGCGGTGGACCCGGTCAGCGGCATCGCCTACCAGACGGAGGACCTGATGGACGGCTTGCTCTATCGCTTCGTCCCGGACAGCCCCGCACGCTACGCGCGCGGCGGGCGACTCGAGGCCCTTCGCATCCCCGATCTTCCCGGCGTCTTCACCGGCAATCACGACGCAGTGGTGATCCCCGCCGGCGAATCCTTTGCCGCCGATTGGGTGCCCCTGGAGAACGTCACTTCACCCGATGACGATCTGCGCCACCAGGGTCGTACTGCCGGCGCCGCGGTTTTCGCCCGCGGCGAGGGCATGACCGTGGAGCGCGACACGCAGAGTGGGGCCACGACCATCTGGTTCGTGTGCACGGCAGGTGGGCGCAACGCGCGGGGCCAGCTCTGGCGCTACCAGCCGGGCGCCGGCGAGGGCACCGCCCGCGAGACGCCGGGGCGCATCGAGCTCTTCCTCGAGCCCAACGACGGCGCACTGCTCAACCACGGCGACAACGTCACCGTCGCGCCCAATGGCGACCTCGCGGTATGCGAGGACAATTCGAGCCGCCAACGGCTGATCGGCATCACCGCAGAGGGCGGTGTGTATCGGCTCGCCGCCAATGCCCGCGGTGGCTCGGAGCTGGCCGGGGCGACTTTCTCGCCCGACGCCTCCACCCTCTTCGTGAACCTGCAGCAGCTCGGTCTCACCCTCGCCGTGACCGGCCCCTGGGAACGCCGGCGCGCGGGTTGAGCACGATTCCCCTCTGGCAGCGTGCTCTCGAGTGTTGACGGTGCTCGGGCCGGCTGGCTTTCAGAGGCCGAAATCGAAGCCCAATCCGAAAAAAGAAAGACGGAGCTCCGCCTACGGCCCCAGAGCGGGCGTTCAGCAAACATCAACGAACGACCGCTTGGGTGAGAGCAGACGTTCGACGATGTCTTGCCGCGTAGATCGAGAGGCCGTCCGTGGGGGTTGCTTTGTTACAGTTGAGCGGGCTGGTGACGGTGGGCCACTGCCGTGCGTACAGGACAGGTACAACAATCGCTCCCGTAACCCCGTGAGCAAGTCAAAAGCCAACTCGAGCCGCGCGCGCTTCTCGCACAGCCCGACGTAGCGGCACACCTGAAGGGGAGGCAACCATGCACCGCGAACACGCCCTTTGGAAGCGAGCATTGAGTATGGCCACGGGGGGCGCCGCGTTGCTGTTGGCGCCCGGCGTGGCGGGTGCGGCGGCCGCCGGTGAGACGCTGGACTTCACCGCGCATTGGGCCGGGCTCACCGCCCTCGTGCTGTTCGTCATCGCCTATGCGTTAGTCATCGGCGAGGAGAACCTGCACCTGCGCAAGTCCAAGCCCGTGATGGTGGCCGCTGGCGTCATCTGGGCGTTGGTGGCCGTGGTCTATGCGCAATACGGAGACACCCGCACCGCAGAGGAGGCGGTCCGGCACAATCTGCTCGAGTTCGGAGAGCTGTTCTTGTTCCTATTGGCTGCCATGACTTATATCAACACCATGGACGAACGCGGCGTGTTCGACGTCCTGCGTGCTTGGCTGGTGTCACGGGGCTTCTCTCTGCGCACGATTTTCTGGGTCACGGGGCTGCTGGCCTTCCTCATCTCGCCCATCGCGGACAATTTGACCACGGCGCTGTTGATGGCGACCGTGGTCATGGCTGTGGGTGGCAGCAACCGGGGGTTCGTCACCGTAGGCTGCATCAACATCGTGGTGGCGGCCAACGCCGGCGGCGCCTTCAGCCCGTTCGGTGACATCACGACGCTGATGGTGTGGCAGAAAGGGATAGTGGAGTTCCAGGAGTTCTTCGTGTTGTTCGTGCCCTCCTTGGTCAACTGGATGATGCCGGCCGTTCTCATGTCGCTGGTCGTGCCCAAGGTGCAGCCCGAGCCGTTGACCGAGCGTGCGCGGCTCCTCAACGGCGCCTGGATAGTGGTGGGGCTCTTCGTGCTCACCATCGTGATGGCCGTCTCCGCGCACAATTTCCTGCACCTGCCACCCGTGATGGGCATGATGACGGGCCTTGGCCTGCTCAAGCTCTATGGCTATCACCTCAAGCGGCGCGATCAGTTCTTCCCCGCGCCCGATGAGGACTGGGCGGAGAGCGGTCTGGATCTGGAGGAGTCACAGCTGGAAGAAGCCAGGCAGCCCTCGCGCAGTTCCTTTGACATTTTCCGTTCGCTGGAACGCGCGGAATGGGACACCCTCATGTTCTTCTACGGCATCATTCTCTGCGTAGGAGGGCTAGGCACTCTGGGTTATCTGAGTGTGCTCTCCGAGCTCATGTACGGCGGTCTCGGACCGACGGGAGCCAACATCTTGGTAGGGATGCTCTCCGCCATCGTGGACAACATCCCGGTCATGTTCGCGGTGCTCTCCATGCTGCCGGAGATGAACCATGGTCAATGGTTGCTGGTGACGCTGACGGCAGGTGTGGGCGGCTCCATGTTGGCCATCGGCTCGGCGGCCGGCGTCGCCGTGATGGGCCAGGCCCGCGGCGTCTACACCTTCTTCGCGCACCTCAAGTGGAGCTGGGCCGTGGCGCTCGGCTACGCGGCCAGCATCTGGGTGCACTTCCTGGTCAACGCCAGCGCCTTCGAATGAGCCGTCTCGCCCAAAATAAGGACGTTTTGCGCTGGCCGTGTCCGTGCTAAAGGTTGCAGGTCCTTTTCCATGGGACAGGCGGTCGACAAGCTCCGTATGTTTGGAGCAGGGTTTCTGTCGGAGGGTCGCCTGTCACGGATCGAACAGGCGCTGACGTCGCTGCCCGGGCAGAAGCCTTTGGGCGATCTGCACGACCTCTACGATCCGGCGCGAGATTGGTGTCGAGGCCGGGCGCTTTGTAAGCGCGACAGCTCGCTCGCCCTACGGCGCCGCGCTCACGACGCGGTGGTGATCGTGCAGGATGTCGGCGACGCAGCAGGTGAGCTTCTTCGCCATGGGGATGTGCAGGAACTCGTTGGGCCCGTGGGCATTGGACCCGGGCCCGAGCACGCCGGTGATCAGAAACTGCGCATCGGGAAACTTCTCGCCCAGCATGCCCATGAAGGGGATGGACCCACCTTCGCCCATGTATACCGCCTCGCGATCGAAGTAGGCGCGGGAGGCGCGCTCCGTCGCCTCCGCCAGCCAGGAGGCAAGCTCGGGGGCGTTCCAGCCCGTGGCCGACGCCTCCGGCTCGAAATGCACCTTCGCACCATAGGGCGGATCGGCCTCGAGCAGCTTCTTGAGCTCGCGGGTGGCGTGCCCCACGGGGCAGGTGGGCGGGGTGCGCAGGGAGAGCTTGAACGCCGTCATGGGTCGCGTCACGTTGCCCGCGTCCGCGGGCGGCGGCAGCCCATCCGCACCGACCACGGACAGCGCTGCACGCCAGGTGCGGTTGAGCACCAGCTCCAGCGGGTCTTCGGAGACCGGCCGCACGCCCGCCAGGAAGGGGAACTTCGTGTAGACGGCGTCGGCCAGCACGCGGGCGGCGCGTTGCGCCTGCTCGCGGCGCTGCGCAGGGATCTCGGCCTGAAAGACCTCCGGCAGGATGCGGCCGGTGTCGGGGTCCTCGAGGCGCGAGAGGAGCTGGCGCAGCACGCGCACCGTGCACGGCACGATGCCGCTTGCATCCCCGGAGTGTACGCCCTCGGTCAAGGTCTCTACGGTGAGCGTGCCCGCCACGATCCCGCGCAGCGAGGTGGTGCACCAGAGCTGCTCGTAGTTGCCGCAGCCGGAGTCGAGGCAGATGACCAGGTTCGGCTCCCCGATGCGCTCGGCGAGGGCGTCGATGTAATGCGGTAGGTCATAGCTGCCGCTCTCCTCGCAGGCCTCGATGAGGATGACACAGCGTGCATGGGGGAGGCCCTGCTCGCGCAGCGCGTGCACGGCGGCGAGCGAGGCGAAGGCAGCATAGCCGTCGTCGGCGCCGCCGCGGCCGTAGAGGCGCTCGCCCTCGCGTACCGGCTTCCACGGCCCCAGGTCCGCGCGCCACCCGCTCATCTCCGGCTGCTTGTCCAGGTGTCCGTAGAGGAGCACGCAATCGCCCGCTGTATCAAGGGCGGTGCCGGGGATCTCCACGAAGATGAGCGGAGTGCGTCCCTGGAGGCGCACGACTTCAACACCGGTGCCGGGGAGCGCGTGCGCACGCAGCCATTCCTCGATGAGAGAGACCGCGCGCTCCATGTGCCCGTGCGCGCTCCAGTCCGGGTCGAAAGCCGGTGACTTGTTCGGAATGCGGATGAAGTCGGTGAGCGCAGGTAGGATGGCGTCGTCCCACAGGTGTGACACATAGTTCTGGACGGTAGCCTGATCCATGCATAGCCTCCGTGAGTGCCGATCGAAAGCGGTGGTACGTGCGGGCTCAGGACGGCTCGGCCAGCAGAGCTGCGATCAGGGATTCGATGGCCTGCGCGCGCGGGTCGCCCGCATGCGTCTCGCCGATGAAGCGTCCCCGCAAGTGGCCCCGCTTGTCAATGACGTAGAACGTGGGCCAGTAGCGGTTTCCAATCGCCTTCCAATAGGAGAGATCGTTGTCGATCATCACCGGGTGGTGCAGCTCGAACTCGTGCACCTTGGCGACGACGTTGGCGCGCACGCGCTCGTGTGCAAACTCCGGTGTGTGCACGCCGATCACCGTGAAATCCGCCTCCGCGAGGCGTGCCTCCAGGCCCTTGAGCCAGGGAAACGAACGGTAGCAGTTCCAGCAGTCGAAGGTCCAGAAATCCAGCATCACCACCTGTCCCCGCAGATCCGTGAGGCTCAGCGGATTGGAATTAATCCATTCGTCCGCGTCCGCGTGGGTGAACTCGGGTGCCGGCGGGGCAGCTTGCTGTGCCTCGGCGATTGGGGTGATCGTCGTCAACGCGATGGACAGGATCAGCATGGTCAAGAAGCAGCCGGGTGCAAGGGCGCGTATGGACACGGGTTTCTCCTCTCTTTGGGTTTCGCTGCCGGCTCGATGTCGACGGGGCCCGGGAAAGCGTTAACATAGGACCCACAGCTTCGCAGCGAGGTTCCCGCCTCGTATCCGGCCAAAAAGGGGACGGATCTTTTTTTCGTCCGGGATATGGCAGATTCTGGCAGGCCTGGGTGAAAAACAGATCCGTCCCCTTTTTGCCGGGTATCGACAGCTATCGCATGATCCTGCACGTCGATATGGACGCCTTCTACGCTTCGGTCGAGCAGCGCGATCGGCCCGAGCTCGCGGGCCTGGCCGTGGTCGTGGGCGGCACGCCCGAGGGACGGGGCGTCGTCGCCGCCGCCAGCTACGAAGCGCGTGCGTTCGGCGTGCACAGCGCGATGCCGGCGGCCACCGCCCGGGGGCTGTGCCCGCACGCCGTCTTCGTGCGCCCGCGTATGGAGTACTACGCGCAGGTCTCGGCGCAGATACGCAAGGTTTTCGAGCGCTACACGCCCCTCATCGAGCCCCTGTCCCTGGATGAGGCCTTCCTCGATGTGACCGCCAGCGAGCGGTTGTTCGGCACCGGGCGGGACATTGCGGCGCGCATCAAAGCGGAGATCGCCGGCGAGCTCGGCCTCGTCGCATCCGTCGGCGTGGCACCCAACAAGTTCCTGGCCAAGCTGGCGAGCGATCTGGAGAAGCCTGACGGGCTCGTGGTGGTCGCGCCCGGGGCGGAGCAGGCCTTTCTGGACCCGCTGCCGGTCCGCCGTCTGTGGGGCGTGGGGCGCGTCGCGCAGGCGATTCTGGCCGACCTCGGCGTGCACACCATCGGAGAGCTTCGCAGACTGTCTCCGGCGGCGCTCCAGGCCCGCTTCGGGCGCGGGGGTGAGCACCTGCGGGCGCTGGCCCACGGCATCGACGAGCGTGCCGTCGTGCCCGACCATGGGGCCAAGTCCGTCAGCCACGAGACGACCTTCGCAACGGATATCACGTCGTCCGAGCTGCTTCGGGCCTGGCTGCTCGATCTCACCGAGGACGTGGGCCGGCGTCTGCGGCGACAGGATCTGCACGCGCGCACGGTCCAGATCAAGGTACGTTACTCTGACTTCCAGACGGTAACGCGAGCTCGCACCCGGGCCGAGCCGACGCAGCGCACGCGCGATCTCTGGCAGGAGGCGGAGCGACTGCTTGTGCGTACCCTGCACGAAGCCCCGGGCCGGCCCGTGCGCCTGCTGGGCATGGGCGCGAGCAGGCTGAGCGAGGCCGATCCGGTGCAAGGCGGGCTCTTCGGTCAGGCGGCGCGTGAACGCCAGGATCGGCTCGACGAGGCCATCGACCGCGTGAACGAGCGTTTCGGTGAAGCGACGTTGCGCCGGGGTCGTGGACCCAGGCGCACCGACTGACGCGGCATCCGCCATCGATACCGCGCGGCAGGGAACCGCAGTATCGCCTGAAGCACGCGGCGGGAAAAGCGCTCCTTGTCAGGAATCGGGTTCTGTTGTGATTGGTTCCATGCGTACAGTCTCGCTTATGATGTGCAAAACGCTTGCGCATCGGCCGTGCGGGGCCGAATTTGGGAATGCAAGGCGTGTGTGGAGCCCCCTCCGATTCGTTGTGGGATATCGAGTTGTAACCGTGCTGCCCGCGTCGAGTAAAATTTGATTAAGCGCGACAACGCGTTGCTATCGGCATGGACATGGAGCGCAATTTTGAGCTCAGCCCCTCCACCTACGAGTGGTCGGTGCGCCTGTTTTCCATCGTCAAGCGCATGCTCAAAGTCAACATCAAGCTCCATCACAGCGACGGCCTGATCGCCGCAGGGGAAATCTTTCTGTTCAATCATTTCGCGCGCTTCGAAACCTTCATTCCGCAGTATCTCATCTATCAGGAGACCGGCGCCTTCTGTCGCTCCGTCGCGGGCCACGAGTTCTTCGCCGAGGGTGATGCTTTCAGCAATTACCTCGTGAGTCTCGGCGCGGTGCCGAACAACCACCCGCGCCTGCTGCCCTTTCTGGCGGCGGAGGTTCTGCGCGGCCGCAAGGTAGTGCTGTTCCCCGAAGGCGGCATGGTCAAAGACCGGCGAGTCATCGACGCGAACGGCGAATACAACATCTACTCGCGTAGCGCCGAGGAGCGGCGCAAGCACCACAGCGGGGCGGCTGTGCTGGCCACCGGACTGGAAGCCTTCAAGACCACATTGCTGCGCGAGCACGCCGCAGGCCACACGCGCCATCTCGAGGAGTGGGCTGAGAGGCTGGAACTGTCCGATGTCGACGCCTTGTTGGTTGCTGCGCGCCGCCCGACGATGATCGTGCCGGCGAGCATTACCTTCTATCCCATGCGCGTGAACGGGAATCTTCTCCACAAGGGCGCCGAGCTCATCAATCGCGGTATCGCACGGCGGCTCTCCGAGGAGCTTTTGATCGAGGGCAACATCCTGCTCAAGGACACCGACATGGACATCCGCCTGGACCAGCCCGTGCGCCCCTCCGACGAGTGGCGCTGGTGGGAGCACAAGCTGATGACCCGCGTCGTGCGCCATATCGACGGGCTGGACGACTTCTTCGCGTTGAGCCGCGCACGGAGCGGCTGGGCGGAGCGGGTGTTCGCGCGTGGCATGCGGCGGCGGATCCTGCGCATCCGCGACCGGTACATGCACCGCATGTACGAGGGCGTCACGGTGAACCTGAGTCACATCGCGTCCAGCATTATACTGAGGCTCCTCGATCGCAACGATGCCGAGATCGACGAGATTGACTTTCACAGGATGGTGTACCTCGCGGTGAAGAACGTGCAGAAGGAATCTACCGTTCACCTGCATCGCAGCCTGCGCAACCCTGAGTCCTACGGGGGCATTCTGGAAGGACAGTGCGTCGGGCTGCAGCAATTCATCTTCAGCGCGTCGAACATGGGGCTCGTCGAGCACGCCGGCGGGCGCTATCGATTTCTACCCAAGCTGCTGGTGGAGCACGAGTTCGATGAAATCCGTCTGGAGAACCTCATTGCGGTCTACGCCAACGAGGTGGGCCCCATCACCGAGGTGGCGCATGCCGTGGACGACGCCCTGAAGCGGGTAGAGTCGCTAGACGAGCGTGCCGTGGCGCGGCTGCGCTTCGACGACGAGCGTATCGCCTATGCGTGGGATCGATGGTATTACTCCAAGCCCCGTTATGCGGAGGTCAACCGGCTCGAGACTGCGACCGAGAGCGGCGAGCCGTTTGTGTTCGCGGTGGACCCACGAGCTGTGCGCGAGCCCGCACCGCTGGCCGTCGTGCTCGTGCACGGCTTCCTGGCCTCACCTGCGGAGGTTCGCGATTTCGGCGAGCGGCTCGCAGAGCGCGGCTACCCGGTCATTGGCGTGCGCCTCAAGGGGCACGGCACCTCGCCCTGCGACCTGCGCGAGCGGACTTGGGATGATTGGTTGACTTCGGTGCGCCGTGCTTATGCCATCGTCTCTGCCTTCGCCGAGCGCACGTGCCTCGTGGGGTTCTCTACGGGCGGCGCCCTGTCGCTGCGGCTCGCCGCGGAGCGGCCGCCTGGGCTCGCTGGTGTGGTAGGCATCAATGTTCCGGTGCGTTTCCGCAATCGCAATATGGTCTTCGTGCCGCTCATGCACGGCGCCAACCGTTTCGTGCGCAGCGTCTCGTCCCTGGAAGGCGTGATGCCCTTTCGCCCGAACCAGTCCGAGCACCCCGAAATCAACTACCGGCAGATGCCCATCCGAGCGCTCTACGAGCTGCGGCTTCTGGTCGACGACATGCAGAAATGGTTGCCTCGTGTGCGATGTCCGGTGAGGCTGGTTCAGGGCGATCGCGACCCGGTGGTGGATCCCAAGAGCGCTGAGAACGTGCTCGCGAAGCTGGGTAGCGAGAACAAGCGCCTGCTGAGTGCCTCCGCCGAGCGGCATGGGATACTGAATGAGAATATCGATGGGACACACGCGTCGATCTTCTCCTTTCTCGACGAATTCCGGCCCGAGGAGGCAGTCGCTCGGGAGCTGGTGAGCAGCAGCGTGAAGGCACCGATATAGATGGCGCGCAGCCGCGCGCTCTCGAGGCCGGTGAAGAGTCCGCCGACCGCGCTCTCGGAGAGGCCCGTGCGCACGGAGAGGGCTATGGCCGCATGGGCGAGAAGCCAAACCGCGAAGGCCACGAAGGCGGCGGCCAGCGCGAACTGCAGCCACAGCCCGGCCGCAGTCTCCCCGGCCGGCACCGCGCCGGTTCTGTCCCCGGCTGCGGTATGGCGCGTGCGGCGGGGCCGCCACATCGGCATCTCGTGGGTCTGAGAGACCAGCCGGATGGCGTATGCGTATGCCACGAGCAGCGCCGCCGAGGCCGGATGTATCCGCCAGAGCTCGACGGCGGGCACCACCGTGGCAAGCACCGCGATGGCCAGTAAGGTGAGCAGGAGGGCTCCGAGCATGAGGTTCTCCGCCGAAGCCGCAGCGTGCTCGAGATTCGCCCTGCGATACACCATCCGGGCGCTCGGCCTCGAAGGCCAGACGCCAGATTAACGCAACGCCCTGCGAGGCGAACGCGGCCCCCAGGGGCTGGCCTGGCCTTGTCGCGATGCGAGGCGAGGCTGTACCATGACTACGAGTGCGGACCGGGAAGCGTCCGCTTTTTGTCGCCTGCCGTGCGCGTCTCTCTGTCGCTTTTTCGGGCCCTCTTCGATCGACGTCATCGAGGGGACGGTCGAAAGCCCGGAGCCCGGAGGGGCTGCGCGACGGGGGGTGGGATTGCAGGTAGCTGAGGCTCAGGAGACCGTTACATGGCCGAGCAGGCACGCGGGATAGGCTACTACCTCAAGTACTATCTCAAGAGCTACCTCTTGCTCGAGCTCTTCAAGGGGCTCGCCACGACCGGTCGGCGTCTGTTCTCGGACAAGATCACCGTTCGTTATCCGGAGGAGAAGACGCCGCAGTCGCCCCGCTTCCGGGGCCTGCACGCGTTGCGTCGTTACCCTAACGGCGAGGAGCGCTGCATCGCCTGTAAGCTATGTGAAGCGGTCTGTCCGGCAGTCTGTATCACCATCGAGTCGGCGCCGCGGGAGGACGGGACGCGCCGCACCACGCGCTACGACATCGACCTCTTCAAGTGCGTATACTGTGGTTTCTGTGAGGAGTCGTGCCCGGTGGACGCCATCGTGCTCACGCGCATCTTCGAGTTCCATTACGAGAAGCGCGGCGACAACGTCATTACCAAGGAGAGACTGCTCGCCATCGGCGACAAGATGGAGAAGCGCATCGCAGCCGACCGCGCCGAGGAAGCGGCTTACCGCTAGCGGCATTTTCGCGTCGAGCCCGAGTCATCCGGTTTGGGATATGGGACGAGAAGCGGGTCGGATCCGGTTTCTTGTGGAGCGCGACGGACGCGAGGCTGCGCGCAAGTGGGTGGAAGAAACACTGAAAGCATATCGGGACGCAGTGCACAGCCCCTCCTCCCACGCGTCGAAGCCCAATTACAAGCCTCTGTTCGAAGAATCCATCCGCGAGTTCGAGAAGTGGCTGGCCGAGGAGTCGCAGGACCGGGACTGATACGAGCTGCCGGGCATGAAAGGTTCGTCAATCTCCCATCCAAAAGTGTCTCTCGCGGAGCACTCGTCTAGCCCGCGTCTCGGAGAGCGCACCCGCGCGTCACGAGTCCGCGCGTAGCCTTGGAGGAGACCCGCCCCTTGCGATGATCGACACTCACGCCAACAGCGCCTTGCTCACCGATCTATACGAGTTGACGATGCTCAACGCGTACCACGATCAGGGCATGAACCACACTGCGGTGTTCGAGTTCTTCGTGCGCAAGCTTCCGCCCGAGCGCAACTTTCTGCTTGCAGCCGGGCTCGAGCAGGCGCTCACCTACCTCGAGGGGCTGTGCTTCACGCCCGAAGAGGTGCAGTGGCTTGCGGGCACGGGTAAGTTCAGCCGCAGCTTCGTGGAGGCACTGGAGCACTTTCGCTTCAGCGGAGACGTGCACGCGATGCCCGAGGGTACGGTGTTCTTCCCCAACGAGCCCATTCTGCGCGTCACGGCTCCCCTGCCGCAGGCGCAGGTCATCGAGAGCCGCATCATCAACATACTGCATGCCCAGGTGCTGTTTGCGAGCAAGGCCGCACGCTGCGTGCTAGCGGGCCCGGGCAAGCAGCTCGTCGATTTCGGCATGCGGCGTGCCCACGGCGCGGAGGCGGCGCTGTTCGCCGCGCGCGCGAGCTACCTGGCCGGGCTGACCGGCACGGCAACGGTGCTCGCCGGCAAGCTGTACGATATCCCCATATTCGGCACCATGGCGCATTCGTTCATCGAGGCCCACGACACCGAGGTGGAGGCCTTCCACAACTTCGCGAAAAGCCAGCCGGGCAACGTGGTTTTGCTCATCGACACCTACGACACCGAGCAAGGCGCACGGCGCGTCGTGGAGCTCGCGCCGCGCCTGCGCGACGAAGGCATCACGGTCAAGGCGGTGCGTCTCGACAGCGGGGACCACAGCGAGAATTCGCGGCGCGTGCGCGCCATCCTCGACGCCGGTGGCTGCAAGCACATCGGGATCTTCGCGAGCGGCAACCTCGATGAGTATAAGATGGAAGACCTGCTCCGCGACGCGGCGCCCATCGACGGGTTCGGTATCGGTACCAACCTGGATGTCTCGGCGGATGTGCCGTTTCTGGATTCGGCGTACAAGCTCGTGGAGTACGCCGAACGCCCGCGGCGCAAGCGGTCCCCCGAGAAGGCCACTTGGCCCGGACGCAAGCAGGTGTATCGCGTCTACGAGCGGGGCGGCGCCATGAGCCACGACGTACTCACCCTCGAGGAAGACGACTCTCAAGGCGAGCCCCTGCTGCAACCGGTAATGCGAGCGGGGCGTCGCATCGCACCCTCGCCGGCGCTCTCCGCGCTGCGCGAGCGCGCCGCCGCCGAACTCGAGCGCCTGCCGTCGTCGCTGCGTGAGCTCGGACGGCACGTGTCTTATCGCGTGACCGTGTCGCAGCGGTTACGCGACCTGGCCGCCCAGGTGGACCGCGAGTTCACGTGAAGGTGACCCTTCTGCCGCCTCCTCGAGGAAACCTAGCCCGTGGGAGGCGCCTTGCAAGCGCAGCCGTCGCGGACAGGAGTCCGCTCCCACCAATTCCGCTACCACCGAGGAGAAACTTTAGGTGTGGGAGCGGCGTGTAGCCGTAGCGGTGACCACTGGCGCGGACTGGAGTTCGTTCCCAGAGCGGCCGGGCTGTTCGCGGCCAAAGGCCACTCCCGCGGGTTGAGATTCACTGTAGGAGCGAGCTTGCTCGCGAACGCGGCGTTCGGTTCCGGGTTCGCGGCCAATGGCCGCTCCCACGAGGGGGCGGCCGCTCAGTCGTCTTCCTCTTCGATCTCCGCCGTCTGGCTCGGGAAACCTTCGAGGGAACCGAGGGTGTCGCGGTCGCGCAGGAACACGGGATCGCTCTGTACGTACAGCGTGAGCAGGGCAGCGAGAGAGCGCAACGCATCGAGGTGTGTGCGCTCGTAGCCGTGGGAGGAGTCGACACCGAAGCACGCGAGCGCGGTGCGAATGTCGTTTCCCGCGTCCACGGCTGAAGCGCTGTCGCTGCGATAGTAGCGGAACACGTCGCGCTGATGCGGAATCTGATACTCGCGGCAGATGCCGAGCAGCTTGTGCGTGAGGTGGTAGTCGAAGGGGCCCACCTCGTCCTTCATGGCAATGGTCACGCCGCGCTCGCGCGAGTTTTGCCCCGGAGCGGGCGTGGCGTTGTCGATGGTGACCATCTCCGCCACGTCCTGGTGCAAAATGGCGGATGCCCCGGAGCCGACCTCCTCGCTGATCGTGAAGAGAAGGTGGCAATCCACCGGCAGCTTGATCTTGGATTCAATCACGGCCTTGGTTGCGGCGAGCAGGGTGGCCACGCCGGCCTTGTTGTCGAGGTGCCGGGAGTTGATGTACCCGGTCTCGCATATTTCGGGATTGGGGTCGATGGCGATGAAGTCCCCGATGTTGAAGCCGAGCGCCGCGAGGTCGTCGTAGGTGGTCGCGGCTTCGTCAACGCGGACCTCGAGCTGTTGCCAATCGACCGGCTGCGTTTCGATCTCGGTGTGGTAGGTGTGCCCGGAGGCCTTCAGAGGCAGGATGGTGCCCCGGTGCCGGGCATGGTCGGTGAACACCGTCACCCGTGCCCCTTCGGCGAAGCGGCTCGACCAGGTGCCGATGGGGACCACCTCCAGGCGCCCGTTGTGCTTCAGGTTCTTGACCATGGCTCCAAGCGTGTCCAGATGCACGACCAGAGCACGGTCGGGGCTGCGCAGCGCACCGCCCAGGTTGGCCCGTATAGCGCCGCGGCGGGTCAGCTCGAAATTGATTCCGAATCGGGTGAGCTCTTTCCCGGTGAAATGCACGATCTCGTCCGTGAACCCGGTGGGGCTCGGGATGTGCAGCAGCTTGACCAGGATCTCGAGCAGATAATCCGTATCGATGTCGAGTGGTCTCATCGCCTACTCCTGCGTGTTTTTTCTTCGGCTTTTGCTGCCCCGCGGCTTCAGGCCAGGTGGTTCAATGGCACCGCGGTGGTCTGCGGGAACAGCAGGTCGATGAAGCGCTCGGCTGTCGGTTGCGGCTCGTGGTTAGCCAGCCCGGGTCGTTCGTTGGCTTCGATGATAAAGTACTCGGGTCCGTCCACCGCAGATACGATGAAGTCGAGCCCGGTCACGGGTATCTCCAGGGCGCGCGCGGCGTGCTGGGCCGCTCGGCGTAGCGTGGGGTGCAGCTCGTCGGTCACGTCGTGGATCGTGCCGCCGGTGTGCAGGTTGGCGGTCTTGCGCACCACGAGCTGCTTCTGGGCGGGAAGAACGGAGTCCATGTCGTAGCCTGCCTCCTTCACGCAGCGCACCGTCTCTTCATCCAGCGGGATGTGGCTCTCGCCGCCGGTCGCGGCCGCACGGCGGCGGCTTTGCTTCTCGATGAGAGCGCGCGCCGTGTGCTGCCCGCTGCCCACGATTTCGGGAGGGCGTCGGACCGCCGCCGCCACGACCTCGAAGTCGATGACGATGATACGCAAATCCCGGCCCTCGCAGAACTCCTCCAGGATGACGTGGTCGCACACGCGCTTGGCGGCTTCGACGGCTTGCTGCACGGCTTCGGGGGCGCTCACGTTCACGCTGATCCCGCGTCCCTGCTCGCCTCGGGCGGGCTTGACGACGAGGCGCCCGTAGCGTTCCAGAAAGGCTGCGTTCTCCTCGGGCGTGCCCGAAGTCTGCTGGCGGGGCAGGCGCAGGCCCGCTCGTGTCAGGCAGCGGTGCGTCACCACCTTGTCATCGCAGCGCCACATGGCGATGGCGGAGGTGAGCTCGGTCAACGATTCGCGGCAATGAATGGTTCTGCCTCCGAAAGTCAGGGAGAAGTAACCGCATTCCGCATCGATTACGTCCACCGCGATGCCGCGCCGGCGGGCTTCGTCCACGATGAGCCTGGCGTATGGGTTGAGCTCCTCCTCCGGGCTCGGCCCGATGAACAGCGGTTCGTTGACGGGGTTCTTGTGCTTGATGCAGAAGACCGGCACCCGCCGGAAACCGAGCTTCTCGTAGAGGGCGATGGCCTCCTTATTGGTGTGCAGCACCGACAGATCCATGAACGCGCGGCCGCGTCCCAGATAGTGACCGGCCAGGTGATTGACCAGGGCGCTGCCTACCCCGGGGTGGGCTGCCTGTGGATCCACCGCGAGCGCCCACAAGCTGGAGCCGTTCTCCGGATCGGAGAACGCCTCGGCATGGTCCACGCCGGTCACGGTGCCGATGACGGCGTCCGTGTGGGCGTCTACCGCGACCAGATAGGTCAGCACGCGCGAGGTGCGGTGTCCCCAGACGAAATCCGGGTCGACCGGGACCATGTGCCGCAGCCCATAGAGGCGGTTGATCTCCTCGGCGTCGGTGTGCGAGCAGAGGCGACGGATGAAGAACCCTCCAAAGGACCTCGACATGGGCCGCCACTGCGAGAGCCACAGGCGGTACGTGTGCGACGGATCGAGGAACAGCTCCTGGGGGGCAGCCGCCAGCACGACGTGCGGATCGCGCAGATACAAGGCGATATCACGTTGATCCGGCTCCTCCTCGCGGAGGATCCGTGCGACGTCCGCTGGATCCCTGAAGGTATGTGCGAAGATCAGACGCCCCCAGCCGCATTCGACCACCACGTTCTCGCCGACGGGGGCATCCGGCCCGGCCGGAGGCTCGCCCCAGCTGCGCAGCGATGGGGCGTTGATGCGCTTGAAGCGAATGTCCTTGCGAATGGGCTCCATGGTCAAACCCCCTTGAGGTTTGGAAAGCGCTCGAGTGGAGCGACCCTCAGGCGACCCCCTGCGTCTGCAGCCAGTACTCGAGGCATGCTATTTGCCAGAGCTTGGAGCCCCGCAAGGGCGTGATATGCTCCTCGGGCGCTCTCAGCAGCATGTCGAGATGATCGGGCTGAAACAGCCCGCGTTCTCGGGCCGCCGGCCGACTGAGCACGTCCTGCACGAGATCCAGGAACGGCCCCCGCAGATACTTGAGGGCGGGCACCGGGAAGTAACCCTTGGGCCGGTCGATGACCTCGGCGGGGAGCACTTTTCGTGCGGCCTCTTTGAGGACGAACTTGCCCCCTTCGTGCACCTTGTGCACCGCGGGGATGCGTGCGGCGAGCTCTACCAGCTCGTGGTCCAGGAAGGGCACGCGTGCCTCGAGACCCCAGGCCATGGTCATGTTGTCCACGCGCTTGACCGGATCATCGACCAGCATCACCGTCGTGTCGAGGCGCAGCGCCCGGTCCGCCGCGTCGGCGACGCCCGCCCGGCTGAAGTGCTCGGAGACGAAATCGAGGCTGAAATCCTGCGAGACGTAGTCCGGGTGTATCGCCTGCGCGAGCTCATCGTGCGATCGATCGAAGAACACGCGCGCGTAGTCGCTCACGGGGTCGTTGCTGTCGAGCATCGGCGGATACCAGTGATAGCCGGCGAACACCTCGTCCGCGCCCTGGCCGCTTTGTACCGCTCTCACGTCCTTGGACACGCGCTGCGACAAGAGGTAGAACGCCACGACGTCATGGCTCACCATCGGCTCGGACATGGCGGGGACAGCTTTCTCGAGGGCGGGCAACAGCCGATCGGTGCCGATGAAAATACGGCGATGCTCGGTGTCGAAGTGCTCCGCGATGACGTCCGAGTACCGGAACTCGTCGCCCTCCTCGGCGCCCACGCCCGTGAAGCCGATGGAATAGGTCTTGAGCCCGTCCTCCTTCATTTCCGAGAGCAATGCCACGATCAGGCTCGAATCGAGTCCGCCCGATAACAGTACCCCCACGGGCACGTCCGCCACCAGGCGCCGTTTGACCGCGCGGCGCAATGCGTCCAACACCAGCTCCTGCCAATCTTCAACGGGGCGCTCGACGTCCTCCCGGTCGCGCTCGAAGGGGAGCTCCCAATACGTGCGCGTTCTGCGGGTGCCGTCCCCGGCAACCGTCATGAGGGTCCCCGGCGGTAGTTTGCCGATCCCTTTCAGAATCGTTCTCGGCGGCGGCACCACGGAGTGAAAGGTCATGTACTGATGCAGCGCCACGGGATCGATGCTGGTGTCTACGTTCTCCGTGGCCAGAAGGGCGGGCAAGGTGGAGGCGAAGCGCAGCGCGCCCGGTACTTCCGCGTAGTACAGCGGCTTGATGCCGAGACGATCACGGGCGAACAGCACGGTGCCGCTGTCGCGCTCCCAGAGCGCGAAGGCGAACATGCCCGAGAGCCGATCGACAAAGGCCTCGCCCCAGGCGTGATACGCCTTGAGCACGACCTCGGTGTCGCCGTGGGAGTAGAAGCGGTAGCCCTTCTGGGCGAGCTCGCGCCGCAGCTCCGGATGATTGTAGATGGCGCCGTTGAACACGATGCCGAGCCCGAGCTCGGGGTCGAACATGGGTTGATGCGAGTGTTCCGAGAGGTCCATCACCCGCAGACGTCGATGTCCGAACGCGAGGCGATCGTGCCCGTAGACGCCTGCGCCATCGGGGCCGCGCGGCGACAGAACGCGCCGCATCGCGAGCACTGCGCTCAGATCTGCTTCTTTGCCGTCGAAACGAATCTCTCCACAAATGCCACACATGGCTACCGGTTTCCTTTCGGTTTGCTGGGTTCCAATGGTCGTATGGTGGTTGCTGAGGTGCGCGCCCTCGGCCGCCGACACGAGGTTCGGCTCACTTCAACGGCTGCCGGCGGCGCGCTCCGGCGACGGCGTCTCATCTACCAGTACGCCGCTCGAGAGCACCGGCGAGGCGTCGATCTCCTCGGCGCTCATGAGTCCCGCCAGACGTTCGACGGTGGACAGGATCTGGAGCTGCTCCCAACCCATCAGAAGCTGGAATCGGTCGACGAACTGATCCTGGAGCAGGGGCGGGGCCTGGCGAAGCTGGGCCTTCCCCGCCGCACTGACGCGCACAAACACCTTACGCTTGTCTTGCTCAGACCGCAGGCGCTCGACGAGACCGCGCCGTTGGAGGCGATCCACGATAGCGGTCACCGTCGCCTGGCTGAGGTTCGCGTGCCGGGCAAGAGCCCCGATGGAGAGCTCGTCAGCCTTGCGAATTTCTCTGAGCAGCAATATCTGTGGCCCGGTGAGCCCGCAGCGTTGCTCCAGCTGCTTGGAGTGCTGGTCCACCGCTCGCATGATGCGCCGCAACGCGACCAGCACGCGATCGCAGGCTTCGTGGTCGTTCGTCATCGATTACGCCAAAATATATTTAGTGTACTAAATATATGTGATCGACTCGCAGCCGGCAAGGAAGCGATATCGGAGGTGAACGATACGTGTCCAAGACGGCGATATTTTGCTCATACGGGCGGGTTTTTCCATCGTTCACTATGAAATTACTCGGGCCCTTCGATACCGGCAACGGACAGGCGGGCAACGGTCCGAGTTCACAGCCTGCGCCGGCCGGGCACCGGCACGCTCGCGAGGAGCTTGCGCGTGTAGTCCTCGTGCGGGTGCCTGAGGATATCCTCGCGCGTGCCCGATTCGATGATGCGGCCTCGGTGCATGACCGCCACCCGTGCACAGAAGTGATCCACGACCGCGAGATCATGGCTGATGAAGAGATAGGTGAGCGCCAGCTCCTGCTGGAGTCGTTCGAGGAGCTTCAGAATCTGCGCTTGCACCGAGACGTCGAGGGCTGAGGTCGGCTCATCCAGCACGAGGAGCGCGGGCTCCGCGGCGAGGGCCCGCGCGATCCCGACACGCTGCGCTTGCCCTCCGGAGAGTTCGTGGGGATAGCGTTCGAGCAGGGGGTGGCTCAGATTGACGCGATCCATGAGCTCGATCACGCGTTCCCGATACTCGCTCTTCGGCAACCCCAGCAGGTTCTTGAGTGGGGACTCCAGCGCATGACGCACCGTCTTGCGTGGATTGAGGGCACTCATTGGATCCTGGAAGACGAGCTGGACCGGTCCGCGCAAAGCGTGCACCCGACGCGCGCCGAGCTGCCTGCCGCGAAAGCGAAAGGCGGCGCAGGTTGTGGGCGGCAGCAATCCCACCACGACCCGCGCCAGCGTCGTTTTGCCGCAGCCGGACTCGCCGACCACGCCCAGCGTGGTGCCCGCGTCGACGGCGAGATCGACTCGATCGAGCGCCCGCAGCGACAAACCGCGCCCCCAGAGCCGCCTTCCCCGATAGACGTGGCTGAGCTTGCGGATCTCCAACAGCGGGGTACGGGACGCCTCAGCCATCGGTCATGTATCGCGTGTCGGAAAGCATGGGGCGAGCCGCCTGGTCGCGGTCCACCGTCTCCTACGTTCTTCGCGGATCTCCCGGCAATCGTGCTGCCGGGCACCACGCCGGATGGGTCCCGGGGTATGTGCCGCGCAGTCGCAAGCCCCGCAGCGCGCGGGGCCGGGAGTTGGCCCGAGCGCCATGGGGCCCGACGCACGCCCAAACGAAGCCCACGCACCCGTCGAGCAGGCACGGCGCGGCCCCGCACGCCTTCGAGGTCGTCGGGTCGTCTCGGGGCTTGCGACGGAGAGGTGCGTACGCCGGGACCCAGCATCGCTAACGGTAACCACCCATCTCCCCGGAGATCCGCGAAGAACGTGGTAGAGGCAAGAAACCTCAATCGGTGTCATGCTTCGACCTTTTCGGGGACGTCCTCGCGCGCGCGGATGCAGCGCGCCTTGCGACCCGGGGCGAGCCGGTCGAGGGGGATGGCCCGCGCCCGGCAGGCGTCCATGGCGATGTCGCAGCGGTCGGCGAAGTAGCAGCCGCCGGGAGGCTCGCTCACGCTCGGTGGTAGCCCCGGTATGGCGTCGAGCGGACGTTCGGGCTCGCCCAGGCGGGGCACACAGTCCATGAGCCGGCGGGTGTAGGGGTGGCGGGGGGATTCGAATACCTCGTTCACCGTACCGGTCTCCACGAGCTGTCCGGCGTACATGACCACCACCCGGTCGCAGATCTCCGAGACCACGCCAAAATCGTGAGTGACGAAGATCAAGGCGGCGCCGCGCTCGCGGCACAGATCGCGAAGCAAGCTGAGCACTTCGGCCTGGGTGGTGACGTCGAGTGCCGTCGTCGGCTCGTCGGCGATGATCAACTCGGGTTCGTTGGCGAGGGCCATGGCAATGCCCACGCGCTGGCGCATCCCGCCCGAGAGTTCGTGGGGATAGGCGTCGCTGCGCTGGGCGGCCTGGGGGATCCGGACCCTCTCCAGGAGCTCGACCGCTCGGGCACGGGCGTCCCTTGCGCTGAGGCTGCGGTGCACGCGCAGGGTCTCCGCGATCTGATCCCCCACTTTGAACAACGGGTCCAGGCTGGTGAGAGGATCCTGGAACACGTAGGTGATGCGGTTGCCCCGTAGATGGCGCAGGGACTCAAAGGATGCCGTGGTGAGATTGCCCCCGTGGTAGAGCACCCGCCCGCCCTCGATGCGTGCTGGAGGGCTCGCCACCAGACGCATAATGGAGAGCGCAGTAACCGATTTGCCGCACCCCGACTCGCCCACGATACCGAGGCACTCGCCGGCGTCTATGGCCAGGTCGACATCGTCGACGGCGCGATGCACCTCCCTGCCCAGACGGAACCACACCCGCAGACTCTCGAGCTCGACGAGCGCGCCGACATCCGGCTCACTGCCCAGCCCCTGCACCGCCGGCGCCGCATCGGTCATGGCACCGGGACGCGCGAGCACGCCCGCCTGCAGACGCGGATCCAGCACGTCGCGCAGCCCGTCGCCGGTCACGTTGATGGCCATCACCAGGATGAGAATCACGAGACCCGGGATGGTCGCGACGTGCGGTGCAGGGATGAAAACCTTGCGGCCCTCGCCCAGCATGGAGCCCAGGTCCGCCTGCGGCGGCTGCGCGCCGAGGCCGAGGAAGCTGAGTCCGGCCGTCTCCAGGATCATCCAGCCCACGGTGGTGGACACGGTGATGACCACCATGGGCATGACGTTGGGGAGCACCTCTCGGAACAGTATCTGAGCGTTCGAAAGCCCGCTCAGCCGCGCGGCGTCGACGAACTCACGGCCTGCCAGGCCCAGGGTGACGCCGCGCACCGCGCGCGCGAAGAACGGCACGTTGACCACGGCGACGGCGATCAGGGCATTGAGGAGCCCCGGGCCCAGCACGGCGATGATGGCCAGCGCCAGCAGCAGGTACGGGAAGGCCATCACCGTGTCGATGGTGCGCATCAACACCGCGTCCACCCAGCGCCCGAAGAACCCCGCTACGAGACCGATGAGGGAACCGGCCGCACCCGAGATGAGCGCCGCCACGATGCCCACCGCCAGGCTGACGCGCATCCCCCACACGACCCGAGCGAGGATATCGCGCCCGAGGTGATCCGTTCCCAGCGGGTGGCCCGCGGTGAACGGCGCCGCCAGGCGCGCTTGGAGATCCGTGACGTTCGGGTCGGGCAGGGGCAGCAGAGGCGCCGCCACGGCCGCGACCGCGAGCACGGCGATCACCCCGAGCCCCGCCACCGCCAGCCGGTTGTGCCGCAGCGGCGCCCAGCGTCCGGGCCGAGCCGTTGTCGCGTGCGCGTCTATGCCCGGATCCTCGGGTCGAGGGCCTGCTGCAAGATGTCGGCGGCCAGGTTCAGCAGCACGTAGCAGGCGGCGACCACGAGCACACCCCCCTGCACCAGGAGGACGTCGCGGCTCGAGACGGCCGTGACCAGCATGCGCCCGATACCGGGCCACTGGAACACCGTCTCGATGTAGACCGCGCCGCCGAGCAGAAAGCCGACCTGCATGGCGATCACCGGCACGATGGCGACGAGGGCGCTCTTGAACGCATGGCGGTAGATGACGCGGCGTTCGGGCAGCCCCATGGCTCTCGCCGTGCGGATGTGATCCTCTCGCAGCACCTCCAGCATGTAGGTGCGCATGAGGCGCCCGAGGATACCGGCGACGACCGAGGCGAGTGCGAGCGCGGGCAACACCAGATGATGCGCGACGTCGAGAATGCCCCCGCCCCCGTAGACGGCGAACATTCCGCTCACCGGGAACCAGCCGAGCATCACGGCGAACACCAGGATCAGCACCAGACCGAGCCAGAACGGGGGGGTGGAGATACCGATGATCACCAGCAGGGTGACCACGCGATCCTGCCACCCGTATTGCTTGACCGCGGCGAACGTGCCCGCGAGCAGCCCGGCGATGGCGGCCAGCACCAACGACGTCCCGGCCAGCAATAGGGTGGGACCGAGCCGCTCCAGCACCACGTCGAGCACCGCGCGATCGAGGCTGTACGAGCGTGCGAAGTCGCCCCGGAGCACGTTGCCGAGCCAGATCAGATAGCGTTCGGGCAGGCTCTCGTCGAGACCGAGCTGCGCTTTGATCCGAGCCACGTTCTCGGGCGTGGCATAGGCGCCGAGCAAAGCCTCGGCGGGATCGCCGGGAATGAGGGCCATGGTGAGGAAGACGATGACGGAGACGCCGAGCAGCACCGGGATCGTCTGCAGGATGCGCTTGAAGGTGTAGAGCAGCATGGCGCGGCTAGCGGCGTGCTCGGCGGTGGCTAAGCTCGGGCTCTGCGCGGCACATGCCCGACCCGCGAGACACCCTGCGCCACGCCCGTCATTGAGCTTGATCGCGTTGCTTGTGGGCCGTGTGTAGCGGCAGCAGAAAAGACGGCTGTAGCCGAAAGCCCTCGACCTGCGCGCGCGTCCCCGCGACCTGCTTGGCGCTCGCGACGAACGCCCACGGTGCGTCTTGGTGAACGATGGCCTGCACGCGACGGTACAGCCGCGCGCGCGTGGCGCGATCGGTGGTACGCCGCGCGCGCTCCAGCAACCGGTCCACCTCGCGGTTCGAGTAGTAGCCGGAATTGAAACCGCCCTTCTCCGGCCACGCCCCGGTACGCAGCGTCAGGTAGGGGAGGGTGTCGGGATCGTTGGTCATCCAGGCCATCTCCGCCATATCGGCTTGTCCGGCAAGGCCGTCGTTGACCCGGCTGAGGTAGGTGTTCCATTCGAAGGTCCGGATCTCGACGTCGAGGCCGACCTGCGCCAGATCCGCCTGGATCGCCGTGCCCATGGCGACCGGTGAGAGCATCCCCGAGCCGCTCTCGGTCACGTACAAGACGAGCTCGGCGCCTTCGTAGCCGGCATCGGCGATCAAGGTCCGTGCGCGCTGCGGGTCGTACGGGTACGGGGGCACTTCGTCGTTGTGGGCCCACTCGAAGGCTTCGGGAACGGGCCCGGCGGCGATCCTGGCCGTGCCCTGGAGGACGCCGCGGATGAGCCCTTCCTTGTCGATGGCGTAGTTGATCGCCTGGCGCATGCGCCGGTCCTGGAAAGGGCCCTCGCGCGTGTTGAGGATCAGAAACCACAGGTGCGGCCCCACCTCCTGGTGCAGCGTGTAGGCGGGCTCCTTCCTGAGAACCGGCACGAGATCGGGCGGTACTTCGAGCATGACGTCGATACCGCCGGCGAAGAGCTCGGTGGCGCGCGCGTTCAGATCGGTCAGGGGACGGAAAATGATCTCGCTCGCAGCGGGCTGCGGACCCCAGTAATCGGGGTTGCGCTCGACGCGTACCTCGCGCTGGCTCTCCCATTTCACGAAGCGGAACGGCCCGGTGCCGGTCGGGTGTCTTCCAAACGCCGCTCCGTGGGTGCGCACGGCCGCGGGCGAAACCATGAGGCCCGTGGGGTACGCGAGATTGGAGAGGAGCGGCGCATACGGCTCCTTCAGATGGAGCCGCACGGTGTACTCGTCCACGACTTCGGTCTCGCGAATGGCGCTGAAGAAGAACGCGAGCGGAAACGGGCCGGTGTCGTGATACGGATGGTTCGGCTCGAGCATGCGCTCGAAATTGAACTGGACTGCGCGCGCGTTGAAAGGGGTGTCGTCGTGGAAGCGGACGTCGCGGCGCAGGTGAAAGGTGTACGTCAAGCCGTCGTCGCTCACCCGCCAGCTCGAGGCCAGCGCCGGCTCGATCTGGAGGGTCCCGCTGCGATAGCGGACCAGCCCCTCGTAGAGATTGATGAGGATTCGGAAGTCGTTGGTGGCGGTAACCGCATGCGGATCCAGGGACTTGGGCTCCGCGACCTGGCCGACGACCAGCACGTCCTGCGGGATGCGCGCTACGCCGGCATCGCAACCCGCGAGCGGGACGAGGACAGCCGCCAGTGCGCACGCGAGCGTCGCCGTCCCCTTCATGAACTCGCGGTGCATGCGGCTGCGTGCACCGAGGACGCATTCCACCCGCTGCAGCCCCACGCGCAGCCGTGGACTGGTGAGGAATGCAAGCTAGACTTGGGGCTCGTGAATGTCCCCGTGCGCGGTGCATGGAGATACATGCGGCGTGGGTCGGCGGGTTTGCGGCGACGGCGGCGCGGCAGGCCCATCAGGAGGTTCAGATGTTTCTCAAGCACAAGCCCACTGGGCGTTTGGTGGAGGTGTTGAGCCTGAACGATCTCTTCAACCCCTACCATACCAGGCTCGTCGGTCGTTTCCACTACGGCGAAGAAATCCAGGATCCCGAGCAACTTCCCAAGGCCGAGTTCGTTTTCCCGTCCGGTGAGGCGCTGCCGCGATGCTGGCTCGATCCGCACTACCGGGACGAGCAGGTATTCGCACGAAGGGTGGGGCCAAAGCGATGACGGGGGCATCGGCCAGGGGAAGGTGAACGGAGCGCTCCCCCGAGGCGCCGCGCATCCTATTTTTTGATGCGGCCGATTCGCGCCTGCGCTTCCTGGAGCGAACGTCGGGTACGCTCCAGCTCGGTTTGCGCCTGCTCGTGCGCCGAGCGGGCCAGGGACAGCCGCTGCTGGGCCGCGTAGTCCTGACCCTCGTCCGTCTCGAGCTGGGCCTGAATGTCTTCGAAGAGCTGCAGGCCTTGCGTTTCCGAATCGTCCGGTTTTGAGCTCATGCGCTCCATGGCCTGGGCGTATTTCTGCGCCTTCTCGAGATCGGAGCGTGAGTCGGCCTGCTCCTTGCGCAACCAAGCGGCCCTCTCCTCCTGCAGCCGCAGCCGCAGCTCGGCGTTCACGACGCGCTCGCGCGCGGCCTGCTCCTCAGGGTCGTATCCTTTCTCAGCGCTCGCCGGCGCCGCGGAAGCGGTACGACCGTTGCCCTCCGCGCTCTGCGGCGCGCGCCGCCGCCCCCGCTTGAGGTTTCGGATTTCCTCCTGGCGCGCACGCCGCGCAGACTCGGTGCGCGCCAGCTCCTGCTGCGCCTTCTCCTGTTCGGCCAGGGCCAGGGCCATCTCGCCTTCGAGGCGCTGGCGCTCGGCCTGGAGCTTGCCGTCGATCCGCGCCCGAATCTTCTGCTCGGCATTCTGTCGTTGATTGCGGATCTGGCGCACACGCCCGTGCGCCGTGCGCTTGGCCCGCTCCCAGCTCTGCTGAACGCGTTTGGCCTCGGCCTCGAGGTGCGCCCGCGTGCGCGCGATCTGGGCGTCCAGGACCGCCCGCTCGCGCTCGTAGCGGGTTTCGGCCTCGTCGCGCATGCGATTGAGTCGCTGGAGCTCGGCGAAGGTACGCCCGTACTCGCCTTTGAGGTACTCCTGTTCTCGGGCAAAGAGCGCGTCGGCTTGCTGGCGCAGCCGGGCACAAGCTTCGTCGGACCGCCTGCGCTGGCGCGCCGCCTCGGCGTCCGCGGCGCGTACAGCCGCCTCCAGCTCCAATTGCCGTTGCTGCGCTCGCTTCAGCAACTCCCCGGCGCGGGCGGACTCGCCCTCCAGCTGCTTGAGCTCGTCGGCGAGGCGCTGGTGATCCGGCACGCCCCCGCCGGCCGCGGCCGTCGGCGCTTCGCCGAACATGCGGGCGAGCTCCTCGGCCGTGGTACGTCGCCAGAGGGTGGCCTCCGCCTTCTGCATGAAGGCCTCCTCGAGCGCCGCCTTGGCCCGGTCGAGCTCTTTCTTCAACCGATCGTGGACCATGTCAGCCATCTCGATGGGCTTCGGCGCGCAGAACGAAGCGCGGAGGGGGCGATAATCGCTCGCAAGGCGGGGCCCGGCGACTTAGCCCCATTGCTCACCAGTCCCCGGCTGCGGGCGCGGATCTGCCCGCGCCTATCACCTTGGGAAGATCGGGGGGAAAATCGGGGGGGTCAGACATGGTCCCTTCCGCTGGCGGACTGCCGTGGCACCGCGCTCGGCCAAAATGTCCGATCCCGTTTTTCCCCGACGGAGCATCAAGGTCTACCTGCGCGCCTTTGTTCTCGAGCGCCTCGTATCTACGGGTATTCCCACGGCCTCGCACCGCGCCGCTGAGAAATGCGCCAGGAAGCGCCAGGGAGACCGGCGCGGTGGTTCCGTCAAGCTTAGCGGCGGCAGCGGAGCGTTCCTTGAGGCGCTGCACGGGAGGTCGAGGGAGCCGCGCGCGGCCGACACGCGGTGCGAACACCCGGCCGATTACCGCACCTCCATATAGATGAGAAGGGTGTTCTGCAGAGGTGAGCCGTTGTCGTCGCTGATCAGAAAGAAGCGCCGCCCTCGGTGCCGGGCGAGGCCCTCGAAATTGTCCAGGTGCCAACCCTCCGAGGAATCCAGATCCGCCCGCGTTTCGAGCTGTATCAGGCCATCGTCACCGATCCGGCCCTGCCGTAACCAGATCACGACCCGCGGGGGCAGAAGCTCGAATCCGCGCTCGAGGAGCAATAGGGATCCATCGGGCAGCACCTCCATCGCGGTCAGAGCGCTGTTGGGGTGCGGGGCGCGCGGCGCGTGCCAGACCCGGCCGTCGAGCGCGTAGATGGCGAGCTGCCGAGCATCCGCCCCACGCAAGGGTTGCTCGGGCGCGGTCAGGATGCCGAGCACCGGGTGGTGCGCCACGGCCTCGAGACTTTTGTTGCCGCTGGCGTAAGCCTCGCGGCGATGGAGCGGCGGGGGCAACGCATGCGATGCCAACCAGGAGCCGTCGGGGCGCACCTCGAGGATGCGGGGCCGGCGCTCGAAGGAGACCAGGAGGCGGCTGTCACCGCGCCGGCCGTTGCGTGCGTCCATGGCGGCCAGACCCTCCGCGTCGGCTGAGGATCCTGAGAGGACCCGCGCATCGGGACCGCGTAGCGCATGGGCCGATAGCACCTGCACGTCCGCGAGCCGGCCTTGCGCGAGGCGCGGGCGGAGGTGGAAGAGCGTCCCCCGGTCGGAGAGCGCATAGAGCAGCCCTTCGTCGTCGTCCCAGGCGAGCCCCGAGACCCCCATGAGCTCGAAGCCGTCGACGCGTTGCGGGGGGATGCTCAATGCACCGAGGACCTGCGCCTCGTCGGCCCGTGCGGGATCGCCCTGCGCTACGAGGGGATACGACTGCGGTGGAGGCTCGGCCTGGGAGGTCCAGGCGCCCGTGGCCGTGACGAAAAGCGCGGCGAAGGTGAGACCTCCGGCGGCGGCCATCGGCCCGCGACGGTGTGTCACGTGCTGGCGTGCCGGGCCAGGAAATCCCGCACCAGCGCCAGAAACTCTCGCGGTTTGTCCACGTGCACCCAATGCCCGGCTCCATCCACCGAGCGGATCTCCGCTCGCGGGAACAGACGTTCGATGAGAGCAGCATGCTCGCCGCGAACGTACGACGAGGTGGCGCCGCGCACGAACAGCGTGGGGCCGGTGTACTGGGCGTCGACCGCGGGGTCCGGAAAATCCGCCAGCTCCGGCAAACACGCCTCGATGGCATCGAGGTTCAGCCGCCAGCGAAAGCGCCCCCCCTCGTTGACCAGGTTCTGTAGCAGGAAAGAGCGCGCGCCGGGCTCCGGGATGACCGCCGCGAGCTCGGCCTCGGCATCGGAACGGCGAGTGAGGTGCTCCAGGTCCATATTCTGCATGGCGGCGATGTACGGAGCGTGGTCTTCCTCGGTGGTCACCGGCGCGATGTCCACCACGATCAAGCATTCGACGCGCCCGGGCGCGCTCAGCGCGAGCTGCATGGCGGTTTTGCCCCCCATGCTGTGGCCGAGCAGGGCGGCGCGCTCGAGACCCTGCCGCTCCATGAAGGCGCCGACGTCCTCGGCCATGGAGCGGTAATCCATGTGCTCCGCGTGGGGGGAGCTCCCGTGGTTGCGGAGATCCAGCGTGAACACCCGGCGATCGGCTGCCAGCGCCTTGGTGATGCTGCGCCAGTTGGTGCCCGAGCCGAACACCCCGTGCATGACGAGCAGCGGCGGCCCGTCTCCCGTTTCGCGATAAGCGAGTTCCACGCTCATGTCGTCCGCCTATTTTTTCCTGGGTGCGTAGAGATCGGTGATGGTGCCCTGCGCCATCTCTGCGGCGAAGCAGATGGTCTCCGACAGCGTGGGATGGGGGTGGACGCTGAGCCCGATGTCCTCCGCGTCCGCCCCCAGCTCGAGGGCGACCACCGTCTCCGCGATGAGGTCACCGGCATGCGGGCCGACGATGCCCGCGCCGAGGAGGCGCCGGTTTTCCTTGTCGAAGAGCAGCTTCGTCATCCCCTCGTCGCGCCCCATGCCCAGTGAACGCCCGCTCGCCGCCCAGGGAAAGACGGCCTTGTCGTACTCGCGGCCGGTGCTGCGGGCTTCGGTCTCCGTGAGCCCCATCCACGCCACCTCCGGGTCCGTGTAAGCCACCGAGGGGATGGTGAGCGCATCGAACCCGGTTTTTTGACCGGCGGCGACCTCCGCGGCCACCTTGCCCTCGTGCGTCGCCTTGTGGGCCAGCATGGGCTGGCCCACGATGTCGCCGATGGCGAAGATGTGCGAGACGTTGGTGCGCTGCTGGCGGTCCACCGGGATGAAGGCGCGATCGTCGACGTGCACGCCGGCGTTCTCCGCTCCGATGCGATCACCGTTGGGCCGGCGTCCCACCGCGACCAGAATGCGGTCGAAGAGATCCGAGTCGGGGGCGCCTTTGCCCTCGAAACGCACCGCGAGCCCGTCATTGCGCGACTCGATGCGGCTCACCTTCGTGCCGACGTAGATGTTCTCGTACTGCTTCTCGATGCGCTTTTGCAGCACCCGCACCAGGTCCCGGTCGCACCCGGGCATCAATCCCTCGGTGAGCTCCACCACCGTGATGCGCGAGCCCAGGCCGTGATAGACCGCCGCCATCTCGAGACCGATGATGCCGCCCCCGACGACGAGCAGGCGTTCGGGGATCTCCTCGAGCAGCAGGGCGTCCGTGGAGTCCATGAGCCGCGGGTCGTCGTTGGGAAAGTCGGGGATCTGCGCCGCCTGCGAGCCCGCCGCGATGATCGCGTGCTCGAAGGCCACCGCCACGGCGCCGTCGTCGGTCTCCACGCGTATCTCGTTGGGCGAGGTGAAGCTCCCTCGTCCCTGGATCACCTGCACCTTGCGCTGCTTGGCGAGTCCGTCGAGTCCCTTGGTCAGACGGCCCACCACCGAGTCCTTCCACGCACCGAGCTTGATGAGGTCGATTTTCGGGTCTCCGAATTCGACCCCGTGCTCTGCCATCGCCCTGACGTCGACCAGCACCTCGGCGGTGTGCAGCAGCGCCTTGGAGGGGATGCATCCGACGTTCAGACAGACGCCGCCGAGCGCGGAGTAACGCTCCACGAGCACCGTGCGCTTGCCCAGGTCCGCCGCGCGGAAGGCCGCCGTGTAGCCGCCGGGCCCCGAGCCCAGGACCACGACCTCCGCCTCCACGTCGGCCTTGCCGGTGGCGGCGGGTGCGGGCCGGCGTTCGGGCTCTCTCTGGGGGGCGGGCGCCTCCTCCCGCGCCGGGGCGGATGCCTCGGCTTCGGCCGGCTCCTGCACCTCGAAGACCGCGATAACGGAGCCCTCGGAGACCTTGTCCCCGGCCGAGACCTTGACCGCTTTGACCGTGCCCGCCCGCGGGGCCGGTACGTCCATGCTCGCCTTGTCGCTCTCGAGCGTGATGAGCGGGTCGTCCTCGTTCACGGCGTCGCCGGGCTTGATCGCCACGTCGACCACATCGACGTCCTTGAAATCGCCGATGTCCGGTACTTTGACCTCAACGGTTTTGGCCATGTCGCGCTCCGAGCTGAAGAGGGGGCTTGGTGCAGAGATGCCGCCCGCCGCGTGATCATTCCCTGTCGGGCGGCCGCAGGCCGCTCCTGGATCTTCGTTCGCCCCCGCCTCAGAGCAGCAGGCGCCTGATATCGGACAATACCTCGCGCAGATAGCTGGTGAAGCGCGCTGCGTCCGCTCCGTCGATGACCCGGTGGTCGTAGGAGAGCGCAAGGGGCAGCATGAGTCGGGGTGCGAACTCCCCGTTCTGGTACACGGGTTTCATCGCCGCGCGCGACACGCCTAGAATCGCGACCTCCGGCGCATTGACGATGGGTGTGAAGGCGGTACCGCCGATGCCACCAAGGCTCGAGATGGTGAAGCACCCGCCCTGCATGTCCCCCGGGGAGAGCTTCTTGTCCCGCGCCTTGGCACTCACTTTTCCAAGCTCCTCGGCGAGGTCGTAGATGCCCTTCTGATCGACGTCGCGCACGACCGGCACCACCAGCCCCTCCGGTGTGTCCACGGCGATGCCGATGTGAAAGTATTTCTTGAGGATCAGATTTTCGCCGTTGCGGTCGAGAGAGGCGTTGAAAGTCGGGTAGGTCTCGAGCGCGGATACCGACGCCTTCATCAGAAAAGCGAGGAGCGTAAGACGCACGCCGCGCTTCTTCGCCTCTTCCCCTTGCGCTTTCCGGAACGCCTCCAGCTCGGTGATGTCCGCGTCCTCGTGCTGGGTCACGTGGGGCACGTGCAGCCACGAGCGGTGCACGTTCACCGCGGTGAGCCGCTTGATGCGTCCGAGGGGGCGCGTCTCGACGGGGCCGAACTTGAAGAAGTCGACGGCGGGCATCTCGGGCAGCGCGAACGCCCCGGCGCCTGCGGGCGCCTCCGCGCGCGTCAGGGTCTCCTTGACGAAGCGCGTGAGGTCCTCCTTGAGGATGCGGCCCTTGCGGCCGGTTCCCTTCACCTTGGTCGTGTCCACGCCGAGCTCACGGGCCAGGCGCCGCACGGCCGGGGTGGCGTGGGGCTTGGCCTCGATGATCTCCTCCGCGAGGGGGATGCCCGCCGTGGGCGAGGGACGTGTCTCGGGGCCCGGCGCGGGCTTGCGCGCCGCCTCACGCTCCTCGGGCTCTGGGGCCGTCTCGCGCTCCGCAGGCGCCGGCGCCGCCTCGGGCTCCCGGTGCTCGCGGGCCGCGCCAGCCACCTCCAGGCTCAGGACGCGAGTCCCCTCGGAGACCTTGTCGCCGACCCCTATGTGAACCTCTTTGACCACGCCCTGGAAGGGCGCGGGCACATCCATGGAGGCCTTGTCGCTCTCCAGGGTAATGAGCGGGTCCTCCTCGTTGACGGAATCGCCCGGCTTCACCATCACGTCCACGACGGGGACATCGCTGAAGTCGCCGATGTCCGGAACCGTCACCTCCTCGAGGCGGGTTTCTCCCCCCGGGGCGCCCTTGGAAGACGCCGCCTCGGCAGGTGCTTGCTGCGGGGCCTGCTCTTTCTCGTTCTCGGCAACCGGTGCCTCCCCTTCTTCGGCCGCCTGGGCTGGCGTGCTGTCGGCCGTTTCCCCTTCGTCCTTGCCCGCCACGTCCAGGGTGAGAATGATGGAGCCCTCGGACACCTTGTCTCCGACGCCGATCTTGAGCTCCTTGACCACCCCGGCGTGGGGCGAGGGCACATCCATCGAGGCCTTGTCGCTCTCCAGGGTGATGAGGGGATCCTCTTCCTTGACCGAATCCCCTGCATTGACCATGACCTCGACGACGGGCACGTCGCTGAAATCGCCGATGTCAGGCACGACTACCTCGGTTGTTGTCCCCACGGCTCCTCCTCCTCCAGAGTCGCGGCACCCGCCGTGCCGGATCAGACCGTGACGGGGTTGGGTTTGTCCGGGTCGATCTCGTACTGCTTGATCGCCTCGCTGACCTTCGACACCGGTACGTCGCCTTCGTCGGCGAGCCCTTTCAGAGCCGCCACGGTCACGTAGCGGCGATCCACCTCGAAGAAGCTCCGCAGCTTCTTGCGCGTGTCGCTGCGACCGAAGCCGTCCGTGCCCATCACGACGTAGCGTTTGGGTACGAAGGGTCGGATCTGATCGGCGAACAGGCGCACGTAGTCGGTGGCCGCGATGACCGGACCGTCGCAGTCGGCCAGACATTCCTCGACATAGCTCGCCCGGTGGGGTTTCTCGGGATGCAGCATGGACCAGCGTTCCGCATCCACGCCGTCGCGGCGCAGCTCGGTGAAGCTCGTGGCGCTCCAGACATCCGCCGCCACCCCGAAGTCGTTCTCGAGCAGGTCGGCGGCAGCGATCACTTCGCGCAGGATCGATCCCGAGCCCAGGAGCTGAACCCGCGGCGCCTTCTTCTTGCCTTTGCCTTTGGCGCTCCCCTCGCGCAGCCGATACATCCCCTTCAGTATGCCCTTCTCGGCGCCTTCGGGCATCTCGGGATGCGGGTAGTTCTCGTTCATCACGGTGATGTAGTAGAAGACGTTCTCCTGCTCCTGGTACATGCGGCGGATGCCGTCCTGGATGATGACTGCGAGCTCGTAGCTGAAGGTCGGATCGTAGGAGATGCAGTTCGGTATGTTGGCGGAGAAGAGGTGGCTGTGGCCGTCCTGGTGCTGCAGCCCCTCGCCGTTCAGGGTGGTGCGGCCGGCGGTGCCGCCCATCAGGAAGCCCCGCGCCTGGATGTCGCCCGCGGCCCAGGCCAGGTCGCCGATGCGCTGGAAACCGAACATGGAATAGAAAATGTAGAAGGGGATCATGTTGATCCCATGCGTGCTGTAGGCCGTGCCCGCCGCCATCCACGAGGAGACGGAACCCGCTTCGGTGATGCCCTCCTGCAGTATCTGACCGCTCTTCGATTCCTTGTAGGACATGAGCTGCTCTGCGTCGACCGGCTCGTAGAGCTGGCCGACCGGCGAGTAGATCCCCATCTGGCGGAACAAGCCCTCCATGCCGAAGGTCCGCGCCTCGTCCGCCACGATGGGCACGATGTACTTGCCGATCTTCTTGTCGCGCGCGAGCGCCGTGAGGATGCGCACGAAGGCCATGGTGGTGGAGATCTCGCGTTCCCCGGAGCCCTTGAGCTGGCCCTCGAACGTGTCGAGCCCCGGCGCCTCGAGCGGCCGGGTCCTGCGCCGCCGAGTGGGCAGATGACCCCCGAGCGCTTTGCGCCGCTCGTGCATGTACTGTATTTCCTTGCTGTCCTCCGGCGGCTTGTAGAAGGGGGCCGCGCCGATCTTGTCGTCGTCGATGGGGATATTGAACCGATCGCGAAACGCCTTGAGCGCCTCCTCGCCCATCTTCTTCTGCTGGTGCGAGATCATCTGGCCCTCGCCGGCCTCGCCCATACCGTAACCTTTGACCGTCTTGGCGAGGATGACGGTGGGCTGTCCCTTGTGCTTCGCGGCCTCCGCGTAGGCCGCATACACCTTGTGGGGGTCGTGGCCGCCGCGGTTGAGCCGCCAGATGTCCTCGTCGGTCAGGTTGGAGACCATCTGGCGGAGCTCCGGATACTTGCCGAAGAAATGCTCGCGCGTGTAGGCGCCGCCCTTCGCCTTGAATGCCTGGTATTCGCCGTCGACAGCCTCCATCATGCGCTTGCGCAGCAGCCCCTTGGTGTCGCGCTGCAGCAGCGGATCCCAATACGAGCCCCAGATCACCTTGATGACGTTCCACCCGGCGCCGCGGAAGGCGCCCTCGAGCTCCTGAATGATCTTGCCGTTGCCGCGCACGGGTCCGTCCAGGCGCTGGAGGTTGCAGTTGATGACGAAGATGAGGTTGTCGAGCTGCTCGCGCGCCGCCAGGGTGATGGCGCCGAGGGATTCGGGCTCGTCCATCTCTCCGTCGCCCATGAACGCCCACACTTTGCGCCCCTCGGTGTCGAGGATCCCCCGATTGTGCAGGTACTTCATGAAGCGCGCCTGATAGATGGCCATGATGGGCCCGAGCCCCATGGAGACGGTGGGGAACTGCCAGAAGTCCGGCATCAGCCAGGGGTGCGGGTACGAGGACAGCCCTGGACCGTCCACCTCCTGGCGGAACCTGTGGAGCTGCTCCTCGGTGAGGCGGCCCTCCAGAAAGGCGCGTGCATAGATTCCCGGAGCGGAGTGTCCCTGGATGAAGACCATATCCCCGCCGTGCGAATCGCTCGGCGCGTGGAAGAAGTGATTGAAGCCGACGTCGTAGAGGGTCGCGGCCGATGCGAAGCTGGCGATGTGGCCCCCGAGCTCGGAGCTTTGGCGGTTTGCCTGCACCACCATGGCGAGCGCATTCCACCGGATGTAAGAGCGGATCCGCCACTCGATGGCGGGATCGCCGGGCGTATGTTCCTCACGCGTGAACGGGATGGTGTTGACGTAGGCGGTGGTCGTGTCAAAGGGCAGATGGGCGCCCGAGCGGCGCGCGTGGTCGACCAGATGCTCGAGGAGATAATGCGCACGCTCGACGCCGTCGCGCTCGAGGGTGGAATCCAAAGATTCGATCCACTCCCGCGTCTCCTCGGGATCGACGTCTCGGGCGGTCTTGGGCGTGTCCGGTATTGCAGCCATGGCTATCCTCGATGTCTCCGGTGGGACGGTCCGCAGCCGTATGAACGACGCGCGATCCCATGAACAAGCGGGAAAGTGTGCCTCGTGCCGATCTCCAGGGCTCGAGAACGGCGTCGCTCGCCTCCGGCGGCGGATCCTTTGCGCGACGTCGTTTCAGATTATAAGGAGTCTGATTATGCCTGCGGATCCCGGCTAGCTCAAAGCTCACCCGGAGGCCGAACGACAAAGGCTGTGCGCACATATACCGGGCGCGAGTCGTTGCTGCGGGGACCTCGGCGAGGGCCCAGCCGCGCGCACGACACGCGCACGGGTTTTTGCTACGGTTTTCCAATTGCGACCGCCACCGGTGGTCCCCGTCCGACCCCGTGGCCCGCGAGAGACGTTGGTGGCGCGTGCGACGTTTAACGATCACCCGGCCCGATGACTGGCACGTGCATCTGCGCGACGGCGTGCTACTGGGACGCGTCGCGGGGGATACTGCGCGCCGCTTCCGCCGCGCCGTGGTCATGCCGAATCTGGATCCCCCCGTCGCCACGGTAGCTCAGGCGCTCGCCTACCGTGAGCGCATTGTGGCGGCGTTGGGGGGCGAGACGGATTTCGAGCCCCTCATGACTCTGTATTTGATCGACGACACGCCGCCCGCGGAGATCGTGCGCGCCGCACAAAGCGCCTGCGTGCACGGTGTGAAGCTCTACCCCGCGGGCGCCACCACCGGCTCGGCGTCGGGCGTGCGGGATCTGCGCAAGGTGTATAGAGCGCTCGAGGCGATGCAGGACACCGGGCTGCCGCTGCTCGTGCACGGGGAGGTGGTTGATGCGGATGTGGACGTGTTCGACCGCGAGCGGGTCTTCATCGAGCGCGATCTCTCCCCTCTGCTGGCGCGTTTCCCGAACCTGCGCGTCGTCCTCGAGCACGTGAGCACGGCCGAGGGAGTGGAGTTCGTGCGCGGCGGCGGGACGCGGGTCGGCGCCACGATCACGGCCCACCACCTGCTTTTGAGCCGCAACGATCTGCTCGCCGGCGGCGTGCACCCTCACCACTACTGTCTGCCGGTGCTCAAACGCGAGTCGCACCGCAGGGCGCTGGTGGCGGCGGCGACGAGCGGGGATCGCGGTTTCTTTCTGGGCACCGACTCCGCGCCGCATCCGCGCTCGCACAAGGAGTCGGCCCATGGCTGCGCCGGTATCTACACGGCCCACGCCGCCATCGAGCTCTACGCGGAAGCCTTCGAGGCAGCGGGTTGCCTGGAGCGTCTGGAGGCGTTCGCCAGCCACCACGGCCCCGACTTTTACGGGTTGCCCCGCAACCGTGGCACCCTGACCCTGGAGCGCGACGAATGGTCCGTGCCCGGGGGGCTCGATTTGAGCGACGGAGAGCGCCTGGTGCCCCTGCGCGCAGGCGGGACCGTGTCCTGGAGGCTCGTCGATTGAAGGGTGGAGCCGGCGCGACCGGGACGGACAACGCGGGGGCGTGTGGGGGCATCCCGGGCCGTCGGGCGAAGTCCTGGAGCCGTCTGCGGCCGGGGTGAACGGCGTGGCGGATACGGCGACCAAGCGCTACGTGTCGCTTCGTTTTCGGGGTTTCCTGCCGGTGGCGGTGGACGTTGAGACGGGCGGCTTCAATCCCGCGACGGATGCGCTCCTCGAGATCGCCGCGGTCACTCTGCGCGTCGACGAGCAGCGCCGCTGGCATCCGCACGAGACCCATCACTGTCACGTGCTGCCGTTCCCGGGGTCGCGCATGGAGCCCGAGTCGCTGGAGGTGACCGGGATCGACCCTTACCATCCGTTTCGCATGGCGGTGACTGAGCGCGAAGCGCTGCGCGCCATCTTCAAGCCCATCCGTCAGGCCATGAAGGCGAGTGACTGCGCGCGCGCGGTGCTCGTGGGGCACAACCCCTCGCTGGACCTGGCCTTCATCAACGCCGCGGCAGAGCGCGCCGGCGTCAAGCGCAATCCGTTCCACCCCTTCACCACCTTCGACACGGCGACGCTGGGCGGGGTTGTCTTCGGGCAGACCGTGCTCAGCCGCGCGGTCGAGGCCGCGGGCCTCGACTGGGACGCCCGCGAGGCGCATTCGGCGCTCTACGACGCGCAACGCACCGCGCTCTTCTTCTGTGAAGTGGTCAATCGTTGGGAGCGGCTCAGCGGTGGGCCGCCCCCGCTCTCCGCGGTCGACGAGGAGAGCGAGCAGAAGGGCTGACGCACCCTCATGGAGCTACTTCTGGTCAAGGTCGCGACCACCCTGGTGCTCCCGCCGGGGTTCATCCTGGTCCTCGGCGTCCTCGGGTTCGTGCTGATACGCCGGTGGCGGGTTGCCGGTGGCGCCGTGCTCGGCGCCTCGCTCGTTCTTCTGTGGCTGCTGAGTGCCCCCGTGACCGGGCGCGCGCTGCTGCACAGCCTGGAGGTGTATCCCCCTTTGGACCTCGCGACCCTGGGGCAGCGCAGCCCCGACGCCATTGTCGTCCTCGGCGGGGGTCGGGATCGCCCGGCGCCCGAGTACGGGGGCGAGACCGTGTCGCGCACGACCCTGGCGCGGCTGCGGTACGCGGCACGAGTGTATTTCAAGACCGGGTTGCCGGTGCTGGTGAGCGGGGGGCGGGTGTTCGGGGGTGAGCGCTCGGAGGCGGCGCTCATGCAAGAGGCACTGCGCGACTTCGACGTCGCGGTGCGCTGGATCGAGGACCGGAGCCGCAGCACGGTGGAGAACGCGCGCCTGAGCGCCAGGCTGCTCGCGGAGCACGCGGCGGACGAGGTGATCCTGGTCACCGACGCCTGGCACATGCCACGGGCGGTCACCGCTTTCGAGCGCGCGGAGGTGGCCGTGATACCGGCGCCCACGGGGTTTCACGCGGGAGCCGGGGAGGCGCCTTTGCTTTTGCGCTGCCTGCCCAGCGCGCACGGGCTCGAAATGAGCGCTCAGGCGCTGCACGAATACTTCGGGCGTCTGTGGTACGCAATGCGCTACTGACGAAAGATCTCACCACAGAGGACACAGCAAAGGAGAAAAACAAGATACAAGTGAAAAGAATGGTCATCTGTGTGGAATGAGCCGAAAGCCTGCTTCGGCCCGAAACCTTGCCTGGAGGAGAAGCGCTTTGTAAGCGCGACCGTCGCGGACCGAGTCCCACGGAATGATAAGCCGCCTCGTCCTCGTTACCCGTTCCCTTTTTCCCTTTTATTTTGCTCTGTGTCCTCTGCGGTAAAAAACGGGGCGTTTGTCACGACTCGTCGTCCTGGGTGCTTTCCACCTTGGCGGTGAGGGATCCTCGGGCCAGGCGCGCCTTCACCGTGTCGCCTCCGCGAACCTCGCCTGCCGAATGCACGATGCGTCCGTCGGGATGGGTGGTCACGATGGCGTAGCCGCGCTCCAGCGTCTGCAACGGACTCACCGCGCGCAGAGTACGTCCGAGCGTGCTCACCCGGTTGCGCCGCTGCGCCATTGCCACGGCGCCCGCGACACGCAACCGTCTGGCGAGCGTCTCCCAGCGCGCACGGTGGGTGCGCACGACGGCAGCCGGATCGTTGCGGTGCAAGCGGGCGGCGAGCTCGCGCAAGCGCGCACGGCGCGCCGCGGGCATGCTGCGGGCGGCTCGGGCGAGGCGAAGCGTCAGCCCGTCGACGCGTTGGCTGAGATCGAGCACTCGACGGCGCGGGTGTGCGAGGCGTCTTTCGCACGAGAGCAGCTTGTGCCGCCACTCCCTCAGGCGCCCCTGCATGTGTCGTCCCAGACGCGCCCGCAGGTGCAGTGCCCGTTGGCGGAGCTCCGCCTCATCCGGTGTCACCAGCTCGGCGGCGGCCGAGGGCGTTGCGCCGCGATGATCGGCGGCGAAGTCAGCGATGGTGACGTCGATCTCGTGCCCGATGCCCGTGACCACGGGGATGCGGCAGCCGTGGATGGCTCGGGCCACGATCTCCTCGTTGAAGGGCCAGAGATCCTCGAGCGATCCGCCACCGCGCGCGAGGATGAGCACGTCGCACTCGCCGCGTTGGTCGGCGAGGGCGAGGGCGCGGGCGATGGCCGGTGCCGCTCCGGTGCCCTGTACGGGCACCGGGTAGACGAGTACGGGCAGGGCCGGGAAACGGCGCTTGAGCACGCTCAGTATGTCACGCAGGGCGGCCCCGGTGGGTGAGGTGATGACGCCCAGACGCGCCGGGATGGCGGGCAGCGGCTTTTTGCCTGCGGCGTCGAAAAGCCCCTCGGCGGCCAGGCGTTGCTTGAGCGCCTCGAACGCGCGGCGCAGCACGCCGGCACCGGCCTCCTCCATGTACTCGGCCAGGAGCTGGAAATCGCCGCGTTCCGGATACAGGCTCACGCGCGCGTGGACCAGCACGTGCGTACCTTCCTTGGGCTCGAACTCCAGGTGCCGGTTGTACATGCGGAACATCGCGCACCGCACCTGGCAGTTGGCGTCCTTGAGCGAGAAGTAGAGATGGCCCGAGCGCGGGCGCGCCAGGTTGGAGAGCTCACCCTCCACCCATAGCGCGGGGAAGTGCCCTTCGAGCAGGGCGCGCGCCTCGCTGTTCAGGCGGGTGACGGTGTACACGTCGCGTACGGGCAGGGCCGGCGAGACGGCGGCGGTCCCTCGGGAAGCGGTGGTACCGCGCACCGAGTCGCGGGCCGGACGGTCGCGGGAGTTGGGTCGGGTCGGCTGGCTCATGGTCGCGATGGACGGCCGTTTCAGCGTGGCGGGGGTTAGAGGATGCGCGTTAGGGGACGGACCAAAACGGTACGGGGCGCGGCAGCCGTTTACCCGCTCACAGCCAATTTATATAATGATCGGCTAACTTGTTTTCAGGAAGCTCTCCATGCGCGTGCTCGAAGAGGAAGCCCTGACCTTCGACGACGTCTCGCTCGTTCCCGGCTACTCCAATGTGCTCCCGCGCGACGTGCGCCTCGACACGCGCCTGACCCGTCACATTCGCCTGAACATCCCCATCGTCTCCTCGGCCATGGACACGGTGACGGAGGCGCGGCTCGCCATCTGCATGGCCCAGGAGGGCGGCATCGGCATCATCCACAAGAATATGTCCGTGGAGGAGCAGGCGCGCCAGGTGCGCCTGGTCAAGAAGTTCGAGAGCGGCGTCATCAAAGATCCTATCACGGTACGGCCCGATGCCACGATTCGAGAGGTGCTGGAACTCACGCGCACCCACGACATCTCCGGGGTGCCGGTGGTGGACGGGGAGTCGCTCGTGGGCATCGTGACCGGGCGCGACCTCCGGTTCGAATCGCATTGCGAGAGCCCGGTCTCGAGCGTCATGACTCCGAAGGAGCGGCTGGTCACCGTGCGCGAGGGAGCGAGCCGCGAAACGGTCCAAAAGCTCCTGCATGACAACCGCATCGAGAAGCTGTTGGTGGTGGACGACCTGTTCCGCCTGCGAGGTCTGATCACGGTCAAGGATATTCAGAAAGCCACCCAGTTCCCCAACGCTTGCAAGGACGAGCAGAAACGCCTGCGTGTGGGTGCCGCGGTCGGCACCAGCCCCGGCTCCGAGGAGCGGGTGAGCGCGCTGGTCGAGGCCGGCGTCGACGTCGTGGTCGTGGACACCGCCCACGGGCACTCCCGGGGCGTGCTCGAGCGCGTGAAGTGGATGAGGACGAGCTATCCCGATTGCCAGATCGTCGCCGGCAACGTGGCGACGGGGGAGGGCGCGCTCGCACTCGTCGACGCCGGTGCTGATGCCGTGAAGGTCGGTATCGGCCCCGGGTCCATCTGCACGACGCGCGTCGTGGCGGGTGTGGGTGTGCCCCAGCTCACGGCCATCGCCAAGGTGGCCGCAGCGCTACGGGGGACCGACGTGCCGCTCATCGGTGACGGCGGCATCCGTTTCTCGGGCGACCTCGCCAAGGCCGTCGCCGCCGGTGCGTGGTCCGTGATGGTCGGCGGTCTGTTTGCGGGGACCGAGGAGTCTCCGGGCGAGGTCGAGCTTTATCAGGGGCGCTCGTACAAGTCTTACCGGGGTATGGGTTCGCTCGGCGCCATGGCCCAGATGTACGGTTCGAGCGATCGCTACTTCCAGGACGTGGCCACCGAGATCGAGAAGCTGGTCCCGGAGGGTATCGAGGGACGCGTGCCGTACAAGGGCAGCCTCTCCACGGTCATCGCCCAGCTTATCGGCGGCCTGCAGGCGAGCATGGGCTACACCGGGTGTGCGGCGTTGAAGGAGATGCGCGAGCGTGCCGCCTTCGTGCGGCTCACGCAGGCGGGCGTGCGTGAGAGTCACGTGCACGACGTGAACATCGTCAAGGAGCCACCCAACTACCGCATCGAATAACGAACCATGCAAGGGAATCGCGCTCGGAGACCGCTCCCACGTTCATGCGCAACCGTGGGAGAAGCGCCTTGTAGGCGCGATTCACCTTGGAGCGCCGGTGCGCACGCGAGGCGCTCCAGCTTCCTCCCAAGCGGAGACGGCCCCCGTGAGCGTTCATGACGATCTGATCCTGATTCTGGATTTCGGTGCGCAATACACCCAGCTCATCGCGCGCCGGATCCGGGAAGCCGGTGTCTACTCGGAGATCGTTCCCTGCGACATCGACGAACACGCGCTGCGCGAGCGCAACCCCCGCGGCATCGTGCTCTCCGGGGGACCCGAGTCGGTCACTGCCTTGCAGGGGCTGCGCGCACCACAGGCGGTGTTCGAGCTGGGCGTGCCCGTGCTCGGTATCTGCTACGGCATGCAGACCATGGCGGCGCAGCTCGGTGGAAGCGTCGAGACCGCCCGCCAGCGCGAGTTCGGATACGCTCAGGTGCGCGCACGCGGGCATTCGCGCTTGCTGCGCGACATCGAGGATCACACCAGCGCCGAGGGATATGCGCTCCTCGACGTATGGATGAGTCACGGCGATCGGGTCATCACGCTGCCCGAGGGGTTCAAGATCATCGCCTCCTCGGACCATTCTCCGATTGCCGGGATGGCCGACGAAGCGCGCGGGCTTTATGGGGTTCAGTTCCACCCGGAGGTGACCCATACGCTGCAGGGCGCGCGCATCCTCCAGCGTTTCGCGCAGGACATCTGTGAATGCCGCCAGCTGTGGAAGCCCGAGAACATCATCGGCGACAGCATCCGGCGCATTCGCGAGCAAGTCGGCGACGATCAGGTATTGCTCGCGCTCTCGGGCGGCGTGGATTCGTCGGTGGTGGCGGCCTTGCTGCACAAGGCTATCGGCGATCAACTCGTGTGCATCTTCGTCGATAACGGACTGCTGCGTCTGCACGAGGGCGATCAGGTCATGCGCACCTTCTCCGATCATCTGGGCGTGCGCGTGATTCGCGTCGAGGCGGAAGAGCGCTTTCTGAAGGCGCTGGCCGGCGTTTCCGACCCCGAGGACAAGCGCAAGATCATCGGACGAATGTTCGTGGAGGTGTTCGAGGAGCAGGCCGCCGCGTTGCCGGCGGTGGCCTGGCTCGCGCAGGGCACCATTTACCCCGATGTGATCGAATCCGCGCGCGCCGCGAGCGGCAAGGCCCACGTCATCAAGTCGCATCACAACGTGGGCGGGTTGCCCGAACGAATGAACCTCCCGCTGATCGAGCCCCTGCGCGAACTCTTCAAGGACGAGGTGCGCCGCGTCGGCATCGAGCTGGGTTTACCCTACGACGTGGTGTACCGGCATCCATTCCCCGGTCCGGGACTTGGTGTGCGCATTCTCGGCGAGGTGCGCAAGGAGTATGCGGATACGTTGCGCAGGGCGGACGCCATCTTCATCGAGGAGCTGCGAAAGAACGCTCTCTACGAGCGCGTGAGCCAGGCCTTCGCGGTGTTCCTCCCCGTGCGCTCGGTGGGCGTGATGGGTGATGCACGACGCTACGAGCACGTCATCGCCCTGCGTGCCGTGGAGACGGTCGATTTCATGACCGCGCGCTGGGCGCACCTGTCTTACGAATTTCTCGAGACCGTGTCGAACCGTATCATCAATGAGGTGGCGGGCATCTCGCGCGTCACCTACGACGTCTCGAGCAAGCCCCCGGCGACCATCGAGTGGGAATGACTGTCTGATGATTCGCGAGCAAGCTCGCTCCTACGCTGTATGAGCGGCCTTGGCCGCGAATCCTGATGCCCGATGATTCACGACGACGAGTATTGGATGCGGCGTGCGCTGGAGCTGGCGGAGCGGGCCGCACGCGAAGGCGAGGTGCCGGTGGGGGCGATAGTGGTGCAGGAGGGCGAGGCGCTCGGAATGGGCTGGAATCGGCCCATCGCGGCGCACGATCCCACTGCGCACGCGGAGGTGGAGGCGCTGCGCGCCGCCGCCTCGCGCATGGGCAACTACCGTCTGCCAGGCACCACACTGTACGTGACCATCGAGCCGTGCGTGATGTGCGCGGGCGCGATCATCCATGCCCGGGTTGCGCGGGTGGTGTTCGGTGCCACCGATCCCAAAGCCGGCGCCGCCGGTGGCGTGTTGAACGTCCTCACCGCGAGCATGCTCAACCATCGCCCCGAGTGCGCGGGCGGTGTGTGCGCGGAGGCGGCGGGCGCATTGCTGCAAGCGTTCTTCAAGGCCCGGCGCGGCGCGAGAGACCCTGGGTCTTCGACCCCGTCCAGCGGGCGCTAAAATGAGGGCGCCCGGTCACCGGGAGGGGAGCATGCACGAAGAGAACACCGAGGGCATACACCATCTGGCTGCGCGCGTGGGCGGGGCTCTGAAGGATCACGGCCTGGTGCTCGCTACGGCCGAGTCATGCACCGGCGGCTGGGTGGCCCAGGCCATCACTTCGGTAGCCGGCAGCTCGAGGTGGTTCGAGCGTGGATTCGTGACGTACTCGAACCGTGCCAAGCAGGAGATGCTCGGCGTCCTGGCCGCCACGCTGGAGGCGCACGGGGCGGTGAGCGAGGAGGTCGTGCGCGAGATGGCGCTGGGGGCGCTCGCCCATAGCGCGGCTCAGGTGAGCGTGGCGATCACCGGCATCGCCGGGCCGGAGGGCGGGACCCCCGACAAGCCGGTGGGGATGGTGTGGCTGGCGTGGGCGCGCACCAACGGTGCCGTCGACTGTCGCGTGCGACACTACACGGGGGACCGGCGTCACATCCGACAGCAGGCCGTCATGGATGGCCTGCACGGCGTTCTGGACATCGTGGCCGAGCGGCATGAGTCGGGCAGCCGGGCCAGCGGCTGAGCCTTCATCCGAGCGTCAGCGGCTGTTCTTCGCCGTTTGGCCGGAGGAGGAGGCGCGCCGGGCGCTGGCGGCGCTGGCGCGGCGGACGTTGCCCCGGCAGGGAAAGCCCGTTGCGACCGAGAATCTGCACATCACCCTGGTGTTTCTGGGCAGCGTCACACCGGGGCAGTGCGCCTGCGCCGAGCGCGCGGCGGCGCAGGTCACCGGGCCCGCATTCACCTTACGGCTGGAGCGCTTGGGTTGGTACCGCCGGGCGCGGGTGGTGTGGTCCGCCCCGGCGCAGACACCGGAGGCCTTGCGAGCTTTGGTCGCAGGGCTCAACCGCGGGCTCGGGGCGTGCGGGTTCGAACCCGACACGCGCCCGTACCACGCCCACGTGACCCTTGCGCGCAAGGTGGCGCGCCGGGTGGACGAGGCGGCGCACCCCCCCATCGAATGGACCGTCGACGCGTTTCATCTGGTGCAGTCGCGTACGCATCCGGAAGGCTCGCGCTATCACACGCTGCGGTCGTGGCCGCTCGTCGCACCCGCCTGACCCCCTCGGGAGCGACGCAGCCGTGGCGTCGAGTCGGCTGCACTCTGCTCGGGGCAGAAGCCGCATCGAATGATCTCGAAGCAAACCCGGTGGGAGTAGCCGGGGAAATCTGAAATAATGCGTGGCGTGTAGCTGAGCGGTCAGACGACACACACCATCGGCGGAGGGGGACTTTTTCCATGGATGACAATCGCAAACGGGCGCTGAGCGCGGCCCTGACCCAGATCGAGCGCCAGTTCGGCAAGGGCGCGATCATGCGTATGGGCGACAACCAGGCGGTGGGCGACTTACCGGTGATCTCCACCGGCTCCCTCGGTTTGGACATCGGGCTCGGTGTCGGCGGTCTGCCCCGCGGGCGGGTGGTGGAGATCTTCGGTCCGGAGGCCTCGGGCAAGACCACGCTCACCCTGGAGGCGGTGGCGCAGGCGCAGAAGCAGGGCGGCACGGCGGCGTTCGTCGACGCGGAGCACGCGCTCGATCCCCTCTATGCCCGGCAGATCGGAGTGAACGTCGACGATCTGCTCGTCTCTCAGCCTGACACCGGCGAGCAAGCCCTCGAGATCGCGGACATGCTGGTGCGCTCGGGCGCGGTGGACGTGGTGGTCATCGACTCGGTGGCCGCGCTCACGCCCAAGGCGGAGCTCGAGGGGGACATGGGGGATTCCCACGTCGGCCTGCAGGCGCGGCTCATGTCCCAGGCGCTGCGCAAGCTCACGGCCAACATCAAGCGCTCCAATACGCTGGTCATCTTCATCAACCAGATACGCATGAAGATCGGGGTCATGTTCGGGAGCCCCGAGACCACCACCGGGGGCAACGCGCTCAAGTTCTACTCCTCGGTGCGCCTGGACATCCGCCGCATCGGGTCCGTCAAGCGTGCCGACGAGGTGATCGGCAACGAGACCCGCGTGAAGGTGGTGAAGAACAAGGTGGCGCCGCCGTTCAAGCAGGCCGAGTTCGACATTCTCTACGGCGAGGGCATCTCGCGCGAAGGCGAGCTTCTGGACCTGGGCGTGAAGCACGGCCTGGTGGAGAAGTCCGGCGCCTGGTACAGCTACGGGGGCGACCGTATCGGGCAGGGCCGTGACAACGTCCGCCAGTTTCTGCGCGAGCACTCGGAGATCACCAGCGAGCTCGATGCCAAGCTGCGTGAGCTGCTGCTCGGCAAGCCCGTGCACAAGGCGGAGGCCGAAGAGGTCGAGGCCTGAGCGAGCCGCTCGAGGAGATCCGACGCAAGGCGCTGGAGCTGCTCGCGGCGCGCGAGCACACGCGGGTAGAGCTCGCGCGCAAGCTGCGCCGCCGCGGATCCCCCGCCCCGGCCATCGAGCAGACCCTCGACGCCCTGGCCGCCGAAGGTCACCTCTCCGACGATCGTTTCGCCGAAGCCTATGTCCGCCGCCGAGCCGGCGCGGGCTTCGGCCCCTTGCGCATCCAGCAGGAGCTCCGAGAGCGGGGCGTGGATCCGGGCGTCATCGCCGGGCACCTGGACGCCGAAGCCCATGACTGGGTGGCCCGAGCCGCGCAGGCGCGGGAGAAACGCTTCGGCCGCGCGCCGCCGGCTAACCGGCGCGAATGGCTGCGCCAGGCCCGCTTTCTGGACTACCGGGGGTTTACCGGGGAGCAGATCCGTCGGGCGCTCCCCGAGGGCGGCTCCGAGACCCACCCTGCTTGACTTCCCACGTGCCGGCACCCAGATAAACATATGATTGGGGCCGTGAAGCACGCGGCCGAGCTCCCATGAGGCGCCCTCGCGGCAGGTCGCCTCTTATAATTGAATGTGTAGACGGGTAACGTAGAAGTTTTCGGGGTGGCGCTGGAGGCGCCGCGGCATGAACAGCAGCAAAGAGTTACGCACGACGTTCCTGGAGTTCTTCCGTGAGCGGGGCCACGAGGTGGTGCCGACGAGTCCGCTCGTGCCGGCGAACGACCCCACGCTGCTTTTCACCAACGCGGGGATGGTGCAGTTCAAAGACGTGTTCCTGGGCCAGGAGAAGCGCCCCTACAAGCGTGCCGTGACCGCCCAGCGCTGCGTACGCGCGGGGGGCAAACACAACGACCTGGAGAACGTCGGCCACACCGCCCGCCACCATACGTTCTTCGAGATGCTCGGCAATTTCAGCTTCGGCGAC
>JABAHS010004718.1_pt2 | contig 47695 bp, 43 predicted proteins | sample 7062111 | NCBI WGS metagenome assembly JABAHS01 (sample SAMN14534600, study PRJNA622989) | marine sediment metagenome | biome: marine biome [ENVO:00000428]; feature: marine pelagic biome [ENVO:01000023]; material: deep marine sediment [ENVO:00002113]; isolation source: pool of 4 deep marine... | reverse complement strand
GCCTGCCAGCGGCGACCATCGGCCTGACGCTCGCGCTGTATGTGTTGCTCTATGCGGTGCTGATTACGGCGTACATCACGGTGGTCTTCCACCTGGCGCGCCAGGCCGGACAGGCTGATTCCAAGTCCTCAGAGCCGACCGCCCATGGCCCGGGCGTCCTGGCCGGGAAGGCCGCTGCGGAGGCTGGACATGTTTGAACAGGCTCCCGATCTCGCCACGGCCGCGGGCTGGCTGCCGCTCGCGTTCATGCTCGTCATGGGCCTCGCGATCCTGGCCTACGTCATTCTCGACGGCTTCGATCTCGGCGTCGGCCTGTTGCTGCAACTGGGCGCAGACGACGAGCAGAAAGACACGATGATCGCCTCGATCGGGCCGTTCTGGGATGCCAACGAGACCTGGCTGGTGCTCGGCATCGGCATACTCCTCGTCGCCTTCCCGGTCGCGCACGGCATCGTGCTCGGCGCCCTTTACCTGCCCGTCGCGCTGATGCTGATCGGCCTCACGCTGCGCGGCGTCGCCTTCGACTTTCGGGTGAAGGCGAGGGACGAACACAAGGCGACCTGGGACAGGGCGTTTTTCGCCGGCTCGTTGCTCGCCTCGCTCGCGCAGGGCTACATGCTGGGCCGCGTGGTCACGGGCTTCACGGAGAACATCTGGAGTTACCTGTTCGCGTGCCTGATTGGTCTTTGCCTGTCCTCCGGTTACGCGTTGCTCGGCTCGACCTGGCTGATCATCAAGACGACCGGCGACCTGCAGCGCCGGGCGATAACGTGGGCAAAACGATCGATCGTATTGCTCGCGATCGGCGTGGCTGCCGTGTCGCTCGCCACCCCGTTCGTCAGCCAGCGCATTTACGAGAAGTGGTTCGGCCTCGAGAATCTCATCGTGCTGTGGCCGATTCCGGCGATGACGGCAGTGACGTTCCTGATCGCTTACCGATCGCTCTCGAGGCTTCCCGCCCGGCTCGACCAGGGTTTGTACGACAGTGAGTGGATACCGTTTGCAAGCACCGTAGCGATATTCATGTTGGCATTCCACGGGCTTGCCTACAGCCTCTTCCCTTACCTGGTGATGGACAAGCTGACAATCTGGGAGGCGGCTGCGGCACCGGAGTCGCTGATGTTCATCTTTGTAGGGGCGGTCATCGTCTTACCGGTCATCATCGGCTATTCCGTATACGCGTATCGCGTATTCCGTGGCAAAGCTTCAGACCTGAGTTACTACTAGACCCCGCGGCGGTAACGCCGGATGTCGATACCCGTCATCCTGGGCCTGCTTCTCCTGATCGGCTTCGTGGCCGATATCGTGGGGCGATCTACGTTGCTGCCGCGTGTCACCTTGTTGATGCCGGGCGGAGAGTCCGCGAGACGATTGGTAATGCTCGTCGCGGGAATCGCGACAATCGCGCTGTTTTACGCCGGCGAGCACTGAACCGCTGAGGGCTGGCCGATCGCTTCTGGTGCCTAGTGGTACAACACGTCGGGCGACACGCATCGGGTGATGCGGAACCGCGGATCCAGCAAGTCTTCGCCGAATCCGCGCACATCGGTGCGCCGCAACATCAGTGCGCGATAGGTTCCCGCACCGCGGGTGTCCCCCGCCAGCCTGAAGCCGACGATTCTGCCGTCGTGGAGGAAAATCTTGCGCAGCTTGTCACCCTTGCGCCAGCGCAGGGTTTCAGACCCCCGAGCCGCACCGACCGCCATGATCGGCAGCCCGAGGTGCTTCATGCTGTTCATCCTCTCCGCGCCCGCGTAATTCGTCGAGAATCCGAGCATGTCATGAGCGACGACTTCGCCCTGTGCCGTGGCATTCGGCCAGATCGCGTGCACGTAACGTTCGCCGCTCATCCGGTCGAACGTCTCCGCTACATCGCCGGCGGCCCAGATATTCGGCAGGTTCGTGCGCATGCGATTGTCGACGCGAACGCCCCAGCCGATATCGAGGCCCGATCCTTCCAGGAACTCCACATTGGGTTTGACGCCGGTTGCTGCAATGTAAGCATCCGCGACGAGCATTTCGCCGCTGTCCAGTTCGACGCCCGTCACGTCGCTCTCGCCGGAAAAGCGTAACGCTTCGGCATGTAGACGCACGGTAATGCCCCGGTTTTCGAGGTCCTTCTGCACCAGTTCAGCGGTCTCCTGGTCGAGGATGTTCGGCATCACCCACAGCTTGTCGATGATCGTCACGGCACATCCGAGTTCGTTCAGCAGCACGGCAACCTCGACGCCGATGAAACCGGCACCGACGATCAGTGATGTGTCCACGCCGCCTGCCTTGACCCGCTCAACGAGCTGGCGAGCCGCGGCCAGGGATTTGAAATTGTAGACACCGGGCAGGTCGTAGCCCCGCAACGGGGCATGCAGGCGGCTGCCTGTCGCGATGATCAGCCGCTCGTAGTCGAGGTAACTGCCGTCTTCCAGCAGGGCCTGGCGCTGATCAGGAAACACGGACGCGACGCAGAAGCCCGGACGATAGTCTATCCGCAGGCACTCGCACACATCTTCTCCCTGCCAGTAGAGCGCGTCGTTGCGGCCCGTGAGAAAGTAGTCTGCCATCGCGGGTGGTGAGTACGGTGGCGACGGTTCTGCCGATACCATCGTGATCGCCGGGTCGATCGACCTCGACGGCGCCAGCTCGCGCAGGGTCTGTGCCGCTGTCAGGCCGGCCGGACCGGCACCGAGAATCAGGACACGCATTCTCTCACCAGCTCCTCTATCGGCAACAACGTATCGAGCAACCGGTCCATTCGCTGATCGAATGGCGTCGGCGCCCGTTCGAACAGCGGACCAATCGACGGCTCTACGCGAGGCAGCAATGGATCGTTCGGCAGCCAGTGGCGGCTCGTGAAGGGGAAGCCGCCTTCGGCCTGTAGCCTCGCCAGCGCGCGATCGAAGTCGAGCTTGTTCCTGGCCCGGTTGACAATCAGGTGCACCGATTCAATGCCGAGTTCGTGGGCAAGCCTCGCTGCCCGGAGGGCCACTTGCAGACCATTGAATGTCGGGTCGCTCACCACGACGGCATGCCGGAAGCCCCGAGCGATCGCCCGTCCGAAATGTTCGAAGCCTGCCTGGGTGTCCATGAGGATTGCCTCACCGTGCCGCAGACTCATCGCGTTCGCGACCGAGGCAAGCAGCGCGTTCTCCGGGCACAGGCACCCGGACGCCGGTTGCACGGTATTGCCCATCACCAGCAAGCGCACACCGTCCGGGCCGCGCACACCGAAGCGATCGACGACGTCGTCGACGTCAGGATTGAGCCGGAAAAATAACCCCCACCCCTCGCCTGGGCGCACGCCGGTCTTTTCTTCCACGTAACCGATGTTCTCGCTCAGAGGAACGAGTCCGTGCGCATCCGCGGGCTCCATGCCCAGTGCGTACGGCAGGTTCATCTGCGGGTCGGCGTCGAGCGCCAATACCCTGTATCCGCGGCGAGACATCCTGCGGGCGAGCAGTGCGGTCAGCGTCGTCTTGCCCACGCCGCCCTTGCCCGTGACGACGACACGGAAGTCGTCGCCGCGCGCATTGAATGGCAGGTCGTGGCCATGATGTTCGCCGCCAAGCGACTGCTCGTGAGCGTGTTCGGCACAGGTATCGCACACGGTAGCGTCCTCAGGCGACTTTGTCCGAGAGGGCTTCTTCGGCCGCCACGAACGGCAGCCCCAGCGCCTCGCGCTTGGCCTCGATATGGCGAATGATCAGTGTCGCGGCTGCTTCGGGATCCGGCTCGACGGCGAACTTCGCGCCGACGACCTCCTCGAGATCCTGGGCGAGCAGTTTCACGACATTCTTGCTGCCGAAGATCGGCGGCTGGACACCGAGTACGGTAAAGACACCGCTGGCAACGACGTACGCACCGATCGACACGGCTTTCTCCGAATACCATTCGGGGGCAGCCCCGGCGAGCGGCAATTGTGAAACGTCCACGCCGAGATAATTGGCGAGCGCTGCAGCGAGGGTGAGGATGCGCGTGTTGTCCACGCAGGAACCCATATGCAGTACCGGCGGAATGCCGAGCGCCTTGCAGACCTCCGAGAGACCGGGCCCGGCCATGTCGGCCGACTCGGGCAGCATCTGCCCGGCCTTGCCGTTCGCGACCGCGGCACACCCCGTGACCAGGACAAGGATGTCGTTTTCGATGAGCCGTTTCGTCAGGGTGACGTGCCCGTGATCCTGCGGGATCTTCGGGTTGTTGCAGCCAACCACGCCGACAGCGCCCCGGATCTTGCCCGCCTTGATCGCCTCGATTAGTGGCTCGGGCGTACCGCCAAGAGCCTCGAGGATCGCTTCAACCGAGAACCCGGCCATCATATTCATCGTGCCTTTGGGAATCCGCACACGATCGGGGTTTCGGTTGATGTAGGCTTCGATGCCCAGGGCCACGATCTGCTTGCCGATTTCGAGACCGTGCCTCGGATCGAACGCGATATGGGTTGCCCCGGCGAACCGCGCCTTGTCGGCGGTCGAGATGATCTCCGTGTGGAAACACTGCGCCACGTCCGTGACCGACGGCATGATGCACTGGTAGTCCACGACCATCGCATCCAGTGCGCCGGTAAGCAGCACCAGTTCCTGCATGAGATGGTTGCCGGCCATCGGCAGGCCCTTGCGCATCTGCAGTTCGTTGCCGGTGCAGCACAACCCGACGAGGTTGATGCCCTCTGCGCCCTTCTCTTTCGCCATGGCGACGAGCTCGGGATCTTCGGCGGCCTGCATGATGACGTCAGACAACAGCGGGTTGTGACCATGCAGCGCGATATTGACGCAATCAACGCGCAGCGCACCGAGATTGACACGCGACATGACGGGTTTCGGCGTGCCGAACATCACGTCGGACAACTCCGTCGCGATCATGGAGCCACCCCAGCCATCGGAGAGGCTCGTGCGCAGCGCGTGCAGCGAGGTGTTCGCGTAGTCGTTGTCGACGCCCATGTGCGTGCGGTGGAGCATCTCCACGTTCTCGCGGTCGATGCCGCGCGGCGTGATGCCGAGTTCCTCGAACAGTTTCCTGCGCTGCTCCGGCAGCCTGTCGAGGAAACCGACTTTGTCCTTGCGGCTGCCGAAGTCCTCCAGCATCGCGTCGGCCAGGTCGCGCGCGACCTCCGATACGTCCCTGTCGCCGGCCTCGATGCCCCATTCCCTCGCTAGGGCGAGGAGCTTTGCTCCGTCGCGTATCTCGTAGCCACTGGTCTCACCGGCGGCAAGTGATTGGAATACTTCCAGGATGTCGCGCCCGTGATCGGAATGCGCGGAAGCGCCCGCGGCCACGGTCCTGCCGAGATTGCGCGCGACGATGATGTCGGCATCGGCGCCGCAGACGCCCTTCTGCGGCCCGTCCCCGAACGGGTCCACGCGGCACGGCCCCATGGCGCAATTACGGCAACTGACACCCATGGCGCAATAGCCGCATTGCGGCTGCTGTTCTGCCAGGCGGTCCCAGACCGTTTCGATGCCTTCCTCGCGGGCCCGCACGAGCATTTCGCGGGCGTCATTACTGATACTCAACTTGCCCAGTCTGTCCGGAGTATCCATTTCAATTCTCCTCGCTGATATGGCCCGCGGCCTCACCCCATGCGCGCCATCCAGAAATCGTTGCGGGTGGGTGCTCGACAGGCGGCTCCGATGTCGTCGCCGCCAGCACTGCCGCGGAGCCTTGCAAGCGGCCGGCCTCGATCAATGTATTCAGGTCGCCGAAGAGCAGCGCCTCGACCTTGCAGGCTTCGACGCAGGCCGGCTCCCGGCCTTCCTCGAGCCTGTCGGCACAGCCGTCGCACTTCGTGGCAACAATGCGTTCCGGGATGCCGTTCCCCTGTGGGTGGAACGTTACCGCGTCGAACGGGCACACCATCGCGCACATCGCGCAGGCGATGCACTTGTGCGTGTCTACGAGAACGAGGTCGTACCTCGAATTGCGCGCCATCGCGCCCGTGGGGCAAACCTGCTCGCAAGGTGCCGGGTCGCAATGCCGGCAAAGGCTGGGGATCGACATGTTGTAGGCCCATCCGGGCGATACATGAATCCTCGACCTGGGTACCGGGTCCTCGGCGAGCGCGAGTGCTGGGTCTTTGCTATGGGAATGCGCTACGGCGCAGGCGAATTCACATTGCCGGCAACCAATGCAGCGCTCGGGGTTGATGAACACAGTCTGCATGTTGACCATGGCGAACCTGTCCGGGTCTTTCGGGTGGTATGGGAATCCTCAGGTGGGGCTTTGGCACCTTTCTTCAGGCTGACAGGTGACCGATGGCTTGACAATTCTGGCTTGTACCTACGCGGGCAATCCGGTCCTTCGACTCAGCGCTTCCGACTGAATACGGCCGGCATTACGCCGGCCGTTTTTGGTTCCAGACTCGGGATCACTCGCAGATGAAATCGTCGTACCCCAGCGTCGCATAGCTCGTCGGGATCGAATCGTCGACCACCCCGTCGCCGTTATAGTCCAGGTCGAGGCGCAGGTTGAATTCATCGACCGCGACCATGCGCATGCTGCTGTTGTCCGTGGCGGTTACCAGGAGCTCGCCCGCGTAGGGACCGGTCGTCACGTCATCGTCAGCGTAGAACTCGTCCGGTATCACGCTCAGGTAGCCGAAACTGCCGGCGAGATCCGGGCTCGTCATGACGCCGGAGGACTCCCGGGTGACAACGACCGGCTGTTGCCCGACCGTGATCTGCGCGCTCACACTGGCGCCTGCCAGTTGCTGGGCGCGCCCGCCGGCCCAGACGTTGAAGTCCGCGCTGGAGCTGTTGGCGTAAATGAGACCGGTTGTCGTGAACATGAAATCGTAGTTCGTGTCGAACGTGCCGATACCATCGAAACAGGCCCCGCCGAACACGCGCCGCAAGCCTGTCTCGACGACCGTTGCGGAAACGACGTATGCGTCGCCCGGCGTCCCGTCGAAACTGGCGATCGACAGGCTCATCGAGCCGTCCAGTTTCTCACCGCCGCGCATACAGGCGTCGAACCTCGCGTCCAGGGTGTCGCCGCTGCTGTAGGTGTTTGCAGCGGCCTTGACGCCGGACACCGTGGCGGTACCGCTCAGGTTACAGGCGATCTGCAATGCCGCAAAACTCCCGGACACGTCCATCGCGTCGAGCTGCCCGAATGGCGCGATCGGCACGAACTGCGCGCCGGCCGTTACCGTGACCGAGCCGAAGCCCGTCACGGCATTGAACATTTCGCGTGCCAGTATCGGGGCGGTCTCGCTGTTGATCGTAGAGTCGCTTACCGGCGGTGCTTCACGGCCGTTCAGCTCTGACCAGGTCGTATCGATGAACGTGTCCACTGTACCGTCGCCGTTCTCATCGATCTCCAGCTGGATCCTGTTGCTGTCGATGATCACGATGCGGACCGTGCTATCGTCCGCACCCGTGATCAGGATTTCGCCAGTATGCGGATCGTTGTCGCCAAGCGCCTCGATAGAGACCGTTGTCTGGTAATCAACACTGCCACCGAGCGCCGAGCTTTCCAGGCCGCCCTGCACGTCGGCGACGAGAGCCTCAGTAACGAGATCAACCCGCAAGACATGGTCGAAGTTGCTCAATGTAACCACTTCCCCGTCGCTTCCGAGCTGTAACTCATCGCCCGACATGCTCATGCGCATGACCGGAAAGTCCAGGCTGTCGAGCGTCAGCGTGAAATCACCCTCCGCTGTCATGACGCTCGTGCCTTCGGTCATGACGATATCGATCATCACGACGTCCATACCGAGCAGGAAGACTTCCGTGAAAATGTCGCCCTGTACCGCTGCAATCGTCATATCGACCGTGCCGCTGATCACGTAACCGAGGCCGTCATCGCAGTCAACGAAGACCGCGACGATACGATCGCCGACCGTGATCGTGTTGATGTTCGCCTGCGTGATGGTTACGTCCACCGTGCCTCCGTTCGTGCAGTTCTCCAGGGCCTGTTGGACCCCCGGGGGGAGACTCTTGAACAGATCGACGGCACCTTTGGCTGGCAACTGGATGTTATTCGGCGGCGCCAAGACGTTTCCGCCTGTGACGTCACCAAGGTCGAAACTCAAACCGGCGGCGATGACAACGGCTGTCGCGACCTCACCGCCGTTCGCGGCGGTAATGTTCAGCGTCGGTCCGACCGGTGGTGGCGGTGGCGGTGCCACCCCGCCTCCCGATCCTCCACCTCCCGTGGCGATTGTCGTGGCAATGCCGACCGCCAGTAGTGTGGCAATCGCGCAATAGCGAAACCCTCTCTTCTTGACGGCGTTCATGGTCCGTTCTCCGCAACGGACGCTGCGAGCGAAGCGATCACACAACCGAGCCCGGCCGCCAGGAGATCACCCGGATCGAAACGCCCGTTCACTGAATAGCCGATAAGACTGCCGAGTACCGGTGAGTCTGGTTGCGGCACGGCCGACGACAGGAACAGGCCGGCAATGGGTTCCGCCTGCAGTATCTCGAGACCCGCCGCGACTGCGAACCACACGAGCGGCCCGACAAGGCAGGCACGCCGGGTTCGTCCGAGCGCCAGTATCAGCAACAGACTAAAGGCATAGGCGTGACAAAAAGCGGGCAGCACATTGCCCATCAAGCCGAACAGATTTGACTGCTCGCCCTGCAGACCGGCGAAGGGCAGAAGAAACTGCACGGTCGCCCAGTCGCGATCGAGAAGGTAGACGGAAGTGCCGACGAGCAGCGCCAGCAGAGCAGAAGCAGGCAAAGCGAGCTGTCGCTCCGCAGCTTGCCCGATGCCCATGGTCGTGCCCTTGTACACGTCCTAGAATCGACCCGGGCTGGCCGAGAAAATGCCGACCCGCCGGAGCCGACCCTCGTTATCGCCTATACCAGCCTCAAAGTGCGCTTTACGACGCTCTTTTTCAATGCGGGGTTATACGCATCGGCCAATATCTGCGGAAAGGCTCGGCAGCGTCAATCCTGACGCAGCACGCCGGTGAGCGTCAGCACGACCACGGCGGACAGCGCCGCACCGGTAATGACATAGATGCTGTGCAATACCAACCAAAGCCAGCGCAGAGATCCTTGCGGCGTGAATCGGCAACGCAGGTCTTGTGCAAGGTCGATGACCGGGAGTGCGGCGTCGAGCGCATAGTGCATGACGTGAAGCCCCGGGCAACCACGTTCAGCATTAGCCTGCAGCATGCCGAACGCGAACTGGTAGATGACTGGCTCCGGATCACTTTCGACCGGCAGGAACGGCTGCCCGAAGCCGAAAAGCGCCGTCGCATACATGGTAGTCCCGAGAAGCACGAATACCACGAACGACAGCACTGCGCGGCTGGTCGAGTAGCCATACTGGCTGATAAACATCAGCAGGTTCGGAAAAACCCTCGCCATCGGGCCGTCCACCCGCGCCTCGAGCCGCATGCGGATCTTCTCGACTGCGACAGCGTTGGCCTCGCGAGCCAGCCCGTGCTGGCGCAATACCCGACTCAGTTGCTCATACGGCTGCGGCCGGAAACTGGCCGCCGTCGGCACGCCGCCCGGGAACTGGCGACGCAGCCACGCAATGCGCCTCGCCTCGAGATTGCCGCCACCAATATGCCGGATGCGCTCGTACGTCGCGCCGTCGAGGTCCAGGTAACCGGGCGCGGGCCAGCCGGTATCACTGTCGTCCAGAATGGAGGTGAGCTGTGCCGCGGTCAGCAGAAACCAGCCGCGCACAGGTGCCGGGACCTCGGCGAGCGACGGTGTCGCCGCGTCGCCGGCGAGCGCACCGACGTTTCTCACCGCGAGGGCATTCGAGACACGCGCCTGTTGCAGATTGAGTGAGACCGGGCCGCCGGTCCGCAGGAGACCCGTGTAATCCGGGCCCGGCTCCAGCCTCGCATTACTGAGGAAGAAACTGCCACCGATGATCGCCGTCAGGAAATTGAGTCGTCCCCGGGCTTCGAATGGCCGCTTCATCTCGTCGTCGGACGTCAGGAACACGGACTCCACTTTCAGGTCCTCGCAATGCAGGGCACGTCCGTCGGGATTCGACAACTTTGCGCCGTCACCCATCAGGTCGCCGGTAACCTGTGACGCCGCGAAACCGACCTCCCCCATGGCTTCGAAACGGTGGCCGGATGCAGGCCGGAGATCGACGTTGCTGCCAACCGTAATGGAGCGGGCGCTCACGGCCGGAGCCCCGCAGCCATCGAGCGATGCGCCCGCCAGGCTCAGGTCGCCTTCTATTCGCGCACCGTCGAGGCGGATTACGCCGGCAGCGGTGAAACGTGATTCACCGGTCGACGACAGATCCAGTTTGCCGCCGACGCGCGCGTTGTTCAGATGGATAGCGCAGCTGCCCACCTGGCTCAATTCCGACTCGTAATCGTTGACGCCCGAGAACTGCGAACCAGACAGATCGAGATCGGCGCTCACGTCCAGGCTCGCGCCGATGAACGCCGGCAAGCAGCAGTCCACGAAACGCAGCACCAGGAACTCGGCGCCGCTCAGGTCGACCGGGGAGTCGAATCTGCAGGCCCAGAACTGCACTGCCGGGCGCCCGCCGTCGCGGCCGGCCGATGGCGGCCGCAGCGAACCCACGATATCGGCGCCGCGGATTCTCAGCGGACAACAAAGCTCGCCCCGGGCGTCGGGGGAGCCTGATATCAACCGCTGCAGGAATTCGGCGGAAAGCCGGCGCTGCGCGTCCGGCAGCGCCGTAAAGTCGGCGACCTGGCGGCTATCGATCGCATCGAGTACCCGTTGCTGCGCCGCCGTTGCGAGGCGCTCCGTGTCTTCCACCGGCCCTGCCATCCCGTTCCGCTCACAGAATGCTGACGCCGATCATCATATCAGCCTGCCGCCACCGACGGCTGCGGCTCCGGCAGTCGTGCCGGTTCGCGCACGTCGATCGGGCGGCCGACGGCCAGCGGCCCCCGGAAGGAGGGCTCCAGGCTCCGGAAAGGCGCGTCCGGCTCGACACCGAGTGCATCCAGCACTTTCGCGAAGAACGCACGGCCGGCGGCCGTCGCCGCGATGTCGAAGATCTCCGCATCGTCGTAGCCGAAATTCCTGAGTGCCTGCACCTGGCCCGAGGTTACTTTCGACGCGTCCCTGGCAATCTGCCTCGCGAACCGCACGAGTGCTGCCTCGGCATCGTCCAGGACACCGTCCAGTTTGCCCGCTGCGATCGCAATGATTTGCTCGTCACTGAGGAACTCGCGCAATGCCCTGCCATGCGCCAGGGTGCACGCAGTGTTGCGCAGCTCGTGCGCTGCGACGAACGTCGCGAGTTCGAAAGTGCGTCTGTCCATCGGCCGCTTGATTTCGGCGAGCAGCCTCCCCCAGCGCGCCATCACCACGGGCCGGTGACAAAACACCTTGGCGTAGTTCGGCACATAGCCCCACGCAGCCTGCTGCCGCGCATACATGTCTGCCACGGATTCCGTGGCATGTTCCGGTTTCGTCGTCTCGATGAACGGCATGATGTGACTCCTCCTTCAGGTTCGGTAGTGTGTAATCTGGATTTCCTCGCCGATGTCCGCGTAGTCGCCCGCGGCCCTCAGCGTCCGGAACTCGCGCCACTCGATCGGCCGGTAGCGCGCCGGGCATCCCGGGGTGATGGTCGTCGGCAGTGGTGCGTAGGTCGTGTCGTAGGACGGGTTCAGGAAGAACGGCACGCTGTAGCGGTCCCTGGACGGGTTCGTGACCACGCGATGCAGCGTGGCTCGGTACCGGTCGTTCGACCAGACCTGGATCATGTCGCCGATGTTGATGACCAGCGCGTCCTGCCTCGGCTCGACGAGGTGCCAGCGCCCCCCGCGAAAGACTTCCAGTCCCGGCTGGTCGTCCTGCAGCAGCAAGGTCAGCGCCCCGGAATCGGTATGTTCGCCGACGCCGAACGGGCGCTCGCCGCCGGCCTTGGCCATGCACCTCGGGTAATAGTTCAGCCTGAGGAAGCTGGTGTGCGCGTCGTCGAAACCGCCGGCCAGGTGCTCCGGGGCAACACCGAGGTTCGATGCCATCGCCGCCAGCAGGCGCGCGGCGAGCGACCGGCAGTTGGCGTAGTAAGCGCGCACCACCGGCTCGAAGCGCAGCCGAAGGTATCCGCCGGGCCAGCGTGGCTTCAGCTGGTCGCCGTCCGCCGGACCGAAATCGTAGATCTCCTTCCAGTCCTGCCGGTTCTTCGTCAGTTCCCTGTCGTAGTAGCCCCAGGGATTGTCCGCGTCACGCCGTATGCGCCGCTTCTCTTCCGCCGGCTGCGCGAAGAATTCGCGAGAGACGTCGAAGAGGTTGCGCAGCAGGGCCGGCTCGATGCCGTGCCCGGTGACCTGGAAGAAGCCCCAGTCCCTGCAGGCGCGGTCGATCGCATCGAGCGATGCCGGGTTGTCCAGCTCCGCGATATCGATAACGGGTACAGTCTCGATCATTTTCGGCTCCTCCCGGCGTGCTCAGGCCGATTTCCGTGGGTGGACCCACTTCGGCAGCAGGCTGTACGGGTCCAGGTCGACATCCCGGTCGTGCTCCACCCCGGCATACGCCAGCAGCGCCGCCAGCGAACCATCCCGCATCGCGTCGAACAGCTCCGTGCAGCCACCGACGTGGGTGCCACCGATGAACACCTGCGGGATGGTCGGCGAACCGACGCGGTCCCTGAGCACGGCCCTGATCTTCACGCCGACGTCATTGCGCTGAAACGCCACCGAGTCGAGATCGACGCTCTCGTAGGCGATGTCGAGCTTCGCGAACAGCTTGCGCACGGCCCAGCAGAACTCGCACCACTCGAGCGCGAACATGACGACAGGCTTGTCGCGGATGACCTCCTCCACGAACGAGCTGGCTTCCGCGTCCAAAGCGACGGCGGGACCCGGCCTCCGGATCTCAGCGGGCGGAGCCGGGCAAGTTGCCGGCGCGTCGAAACGGTAGCCCGGCGTGGAGCGTGAAATCGCCACCTCCTCGTCGTTCATGTCCTCGCCGATGCCCTCGAACAGCGGCGTGGACATGTAGCGTTCGCCCGTGTCGGGCAGCATGCAGACGATGTTCGAGCCGGGCGCGGCGCGGCGTGCGACCTGTAGCGCCGCCGCGAGCGTCGCGCCGCTCGACGTGCCCGCAAAGATGCCTTCCTGCGTCGCGAGAGCACGGCTGAGTTCGAGCGCCTCGTTGCCGTCGACCGGCACGATTTCGTCGACCAGGCCTTCGCCGCGCGCCGTTTCGGTAAGGTGCGAGACGAAGTCCGGGCTCCAGCCCTGCATCAGGTGCGGCCGGAAATGCGGGTGGCTTTCGCTCGGGTTGCCGTCGGCACCGCGCGGCTGTGGAATGCCGCTGCCCAGCACGGGCGAGTTGTCCGGCTCGGCGGCAACGATGCGTATGCGCGCGTCGGCCGCCTTGAGTCCTCGCGCGACGCCGAGCAGGGTCCCGCCCGTGCCAAACCCGGATACGAATGCGTGCAGCCGTTCGCCCTCGAAGTCGGCCAGGATTTCCCGCGCGGTCGTTCGTTCGTGCACCTCGGCGTTCGCCTCGTTCTCGAACTGCCGGCAAAGGAACCAGCCGTGTCTCCCGGCGAGTTCCACGGCCTTCGCGAGCATGCCCGTGCCTTTTTCCGCGGCCGGCGTCAGGACCACTCTCGCGCCGAGGAACCGCAGCAGCTTGCGCCGCTCGAGGCTGAAGCTCTCGGCCATGACGACGACCAGCGGGTAGCCTTTTTGCGCGCACACCATCGCGAGACCGATGCCCGTATTGCCGCTCGTCGCCTCGATGACGGTCTGTCCCGGCCTCAGCTCGCCGCTTTCCTCCGCGCGCTCGATGATCGCCCGCGCCATGCGGTCCTTCACCGACCCCAGCGGGTTGAACGACTCGACCTTGGCGTAGACGTTAACGCCGGCAGGCGCGAGCCGGTTCAGCCGAACCAGGGGTGTGTTGCCGATCGTCTGCAAAATGTTCTCGTACCGGGGCATGACGGCCTCCTTCATTCGATCCGTAGATGAGTTTCAAGTAGTGAAGCCTGGTGCTTACGAGCGACGTATTGCCGATCGCGTCCAGGAACGTTGCGTAGCGGGGCATGGCGGCCTCCGGAAATCCGTGTGTTGAACATGGGAAGGGATGCTGGGGCTGCAGCGAGGAAGCCACCGTTGAAGCGACCGTGGTTTTTTTGCCGCTTGTGGACAGGTATCGGCCGCGCCTATAGTTAAGGCCCCCGGTCAGGCACCAAAAACCGGTATGTCGAAGCTCGAACTGCGGTTCCTGGGCGACTTCGAGGTGCTGCGCGGCGGCAAATCACTGCCGCTGCCCCCCTCGAAGAAGACCCGCGCCCTGCTCGCTTACCTGTGCCTGCAGCCGCGCCATTTCCGGCGCGAACACCTCTGCGAGCTGCTGTGGGAGATCCCGGACGATCCCCGCGGCTCGCTGCGCTGGAGCCTCTCCAAGCTGCGGCGCCTGGTGGACGACAAAAAGCATCCGCGTGTCGTCGCCGACCGCAATTCGGTCGGCATCGAAGCGACGGACGTCAGCATCGACGTCCGCGAGCTGCGTGCCCTGGTCGGCGGCGACATCGGCGCCGTTGCCACGGACGTTCTCGAGGCGGCCGCCGGGCGCTTTCGAGGCAATTTCCTCGAGGGCCTCGAATTCTCCAATTTCCACGAATTCCATACCTGGTGCGTGGCCGAACGCGAACAGGTGCTGCGCGACCGCGCCACCGTGCTCACGGAGCTGCTTCGCCGCCTGTCCGACCAACCCGAGCGGGCTCTGCCCCATGCCCGCGGCCTCGTGGGGCTGTTCCCCTACGAGGAAAGCTATCGAGCGACGCTGATCCGGCTGCTGAACTCGGCGCGGCAGCCCGCCGAGGCCGAAGAGCAGTATCAGCTGGGACTGCGCATGCTGAGGGAGATCGGCGTCGAATCCTCGGGCGCGCTGCTCGCGGCACGCCGGGCGCCGCGGATCGATCGGCCGCCGAAACGTGAAACGCCGGCGCCATTGCCAGCCGTCGACCCGGCACCTGCCGAGAAGCGCCGGCTGATCGGGCGCGACGCCGAAGTCCGGCTGGTAACCGAGACCTTCGAAAACGGTGTCGCTCGAAGCCGCGCCGGGCTGATGATACTGACCGGGGCTCCCGGTTTCGGCAAAACCCGGCTCATGGACGATCTTCGTGAGCTGTCCGGGGAGCGCGACGCGTTCGTGCTCAGCGCAACCGCGTTCGAGTCGGATGCCATACGTCCATTTGCCCTCTGGCTCGATGCGCTGCGCGCCGCCGGTAACGAGCAGATCGACTCGATCTTCCAGGGCGAGGGCGACGTCAGCCGGGATCGCATTTTTGCGGGCCTCAACGAGATCGTGGCGAGCGCGTCCCAGAAACATCCGGTGGTGCTGATCTTCGATGACATACACTGGTGCGACGAATCGAGTGCCGCAGCCCTCCACTACATCCTGCGCAGCAATCGTGACCGCCCGGTACTCGGCGTTGCGGCCGCCCGGGAAGGTGAACTGCGGGACAATGCGGCCATGCAGCTCGCCTTGCGGGGGCTGCGGCGTGACAACATGCTGACGGAGGTCGCGCTGAAGCCGCTCACGCTCGATGACACTGAAATGCTGATCTCGGGGCTGGTGCCGCAGGCCGATGCACGAAGGCTTGCCGGCGAGTCGGGGGGCAACCCGCTGCTTGCCATCGAACTGGCGCGCGCGGAGGTCCGCGGGGACGACAGCGGCAGCCTCGCCGACCTGGTCCGGGANNCGCCAATTCGGTCGCCGCTGTTCTCGAGGGCGCTGAGCAGCACGGAATGCTGCAGGCGACCGAGGGCGGCCTGCGCTTCACCCACGAGTTGATTGCCCGGGCGATCTACAACGATATTTCACCGGTACGCCGGCGGGTGATGCACCGGCGCATCGCGGAGCTGCTCGAAGTGGCAACAGGGTACGACCTGTCGAGAGCGGCCAATCTCGCCCACCACGCGGCACAGAGCGAAGATGCCGGTCTCGCCGCCCGGGCAATGGTGTCCGCCGGGCGACTGTGCCTGAGGTTCTTCGCCAACGATGATGCGCTCGCGCTGGCGCGCAAGGGTTTACAGCTGTCCGCGGCACTGCCCGAGGGGGAGCGCATCTGCCGCGAGATCGAGCTGCACGACGTCCTGCTCGCGGCCGGCCCTCTCGAAGATCGCGAGGCCGCCGCGCAACAGTACGCCGCGATGGCGGAGCGGGCGCTCGACCTCGGTGAGACCGCGCATGCCAGCCTCGGTTACCACATGGCTTCGACAGTACGCTGGGAACAGGGTCGCTGGGGCGCAGCAAGGGAGCAGACACTGCAGGCGGAGCGCGCCGTTCGCGGCGGCGACGAGGAGTCGCGCATTGTCGGCATTGCCGAGACAGCGAAGTGCCTGGCGATGATCGAGCGGGATCTTTCCGAGGCGGATGCGATGCTGATGGAAGCCAGCGCGCTCGCGAAACGCAGGGGATTCACCCACCCGGCAATCGCTGCCGGTCTCGGCATGCTGAGTTTTCACGAGAACCGCCTCGACGAGGCCGACGACCTGTTCCGCGAAGCACGCACGTTGTGCAAGTCTCGCGGCGACCGCGTCAACGAGTACCTGGCGAACGAGTACCTGATCATGCTCGACCTGCAGCGTGGCCGGCTCCTGCAGGCGCGGGAACGCTGCAACGAGCTGCTGATGCTCGGCGGCAAGTTGCGCGAGGGCAGCGAGGAACCGTTTGCGCGCGCCATGCTGGGGCTCTGCAACTACGCGATCGACGATGAGCAGGAGGGTATGGATGCCGCACTCGCGGACCTGCGGGTCGCGGATGCGAAGCATCGCCTGGCCTGCATTCTCGCTCGCGCCGCCCTGCTCGATTGTGAGCGTGGCCGTATCGACAGCGCAATTGGCCGTGCGACCGAAGCGCTCGAATACGCCACCCTTCTCGAGCGCGCGACGGAAATGCTGATTGCAAACGCGGTTCTTTCCCATGCCAGCGAGTCGCGAGGCGACCGCACGGCGGCGGAACGCTATGCAAGCGAAGTTGCGAGGCTCGCCAGCGCCGGTGCATCCGTGTGGACGCGTGAAATCGTCGAAAAACTGGACAAGAAGCAGCGCCACGGCAAGAAGCGAGGACAGGCATGACCGAAGTTATCGTCGAACGCAACTGGGAGCAGCCGCGAACCGATGCGGAGCTGCTGGAGATGGTCGAGAATTCGGCGGGCTGCCTCGCGCGGCACCGCAGCGACTGGCACGGCAGCCTGCTGTCTGCCGACCGGCGCGACCTCGTCTGCCATTTCTCCGGTCCCGATGCGGAGTCGGTGCGCATCGCGCTGCGCCAGGCGGGCTCAGCCGACTTCCGGGCGTGGGCGGCCACGATCCACGATGCTCCGGGTCTTTCCGATGCCGTCCTGGCGCGGGCCAACGTCCTGGTTGCGCGGAGCTTCGAGGAGCCGGCGGACTTCGATGCCATCCAGGCACTCGAAGACGCCGGCAAGGGCTGCCTCGACGTGCACCGGGTGCGCTTCATCCGCACCTATTTCTCCCGCGACCGCAAGCGGATGATCTGCCTGTACGAGGCGCCGGACGCGGAATCCGTGCGCATTGCCCAGCGCGAGGCTGCAATGCCGGTCGAGCGGATCTGGCCTTTCCAGCGATTCACGCCGGATTCGGTCGAACCGTAAATTCCACGGTCGTTCCCACGCTGGGTTACACGCCGTCCCCCCAGAGTTGCTCCTGCCCGGCCTGAAACGGGCTTACTTCAACATCAACCAGGAGCAAATCACATGAACGTACAGGAAAGAACCGCCGACAACGGCGTCAACGTGGAAGCATTGCTGGGCGCCCGCGAGGCGCTGACCGAGGCGCCGGAGGCCGCCGCTTTCAAATGGCGCGCGACCAGCGAGTGGGTAAGAGGCACGCACAGCCGCGCAACGGTGGAGGAATTCTTCGGTCTCGGCGACGAGCAGAAGCACCGCCAGGCGTTCCGGTTCGATGCCGATCACCCGGAGATCTTCGCGGCCGAGGACAACGGCGCAACGCCCGTAGAATTCATCCTCGTCGGCCTGGCGGGCTGCCTGTCCGCGGGTATCGCGTCGGTCGCGCAGAACCGCAACATCCAGTTGCGCTCGGTCAAGGCGACGCTCGAGGCGGGCATGGACCTGCAGGGCATCCTCGGCATCGACGACGACGTCCGCAACGGCTTCGACGGCATCACGGTGCACTACGAGATCGACGCCGATGCGACCGCGGACGAGATCGCGGCGCTGGTCGCGCAGTCGCAGAAGCGCTCGGCCGTGTTCGACATCGTCACCAACCCGACCGACGTGACGGTAACCACGAGCAAGGCCTGATGTCGCGCCGGGCAGCACAGCGGCAGGCCGGCACCGTTGACGTCGTCGTCATCGGTGCCGGTCATTCCGGCCTCGCGATGAGCCATGCGCTCTCGCTGCGCTCGATCGAGCATGTCGTGATCGAGCGCGGCGAGGTCGCGAATTCCTGGCGCACCGAACGCTGGGATTCGCTGCGCCTGCTGACACCGAACTGGCTGAGCCGCCTGCCGGGTTACCGCTACGAGGGCGACGATCCCGACGGCTACATGACGATCGAGCAGGTCGTGGAATTCGTGGCCGGCTACGCGGCGTATGCTGCAGCGCCGGTTATCACGCAGACCACGGTGATGCGCGTAACACCGGCCCTGGAGGGCTACCGCGTTTCAACGACTCGGGGTGACTGGCTGTGTCGCGCCGTGGTGCTCGCGAGCGGAGCGTTCAACGTGCCGGTTGTTCCGCGAATCGCGGAGAGTGTGCCGCCGGGCGTAACGCAATTGACCGCGCGGGAGTATCGCAATCCGTCGCAGCTCGACGACGGCCCGGTGCTGGTCGTTGGCGCCTCCGCAACCGGCCTGCAGCTGGCACAGGAAATCCTGCGCGGCGGCCGCCCGGTCACGCTGGCGGTGGGCGAACACGTGCGTATGCCACGCGTTTACCGTGGCCGCGACGTGCAGTGGTGGATGCTCGCATCGGGCATACTCGACCAGCGCATCGAGGACACCGATGACCCACTCCGCGCGCGCCGCGTGCCGTCACCGCAGCTCGTCGGCACGCCGGAGCGCGCCACGCTGGACCTCAATGCCTTGCAGGCACAGGGCGTCGAGATCGCCGGCCGGCTAGCGGGCATCCGGGACGGCAAAGCCCTGTTCTCCGGGTCGCTGCGCAACGTCTGCGCGCTGGCCGACCTCAAGATGAACCGCATGCTGGATGCGTTCGACGAGTGGGCCGAGGGCAACGGCGTCGCGACGGTTGTCGAAGCGGCCGCACGCTACCCGGCGACGGACGTGCCACGCTCGCCGCGACTCGCCTGCCATCTCGGTACGGAAACAAAGACTATTCTATGGGCGACCGGTTTCAGGCCCGACTATTCCTGGCTGGAGGTCCCCGTGTTCGACCGCAGGGGTGGCCTGAAACACGACCGGGGCGTCGTCGACGCGCCCGGGCTGTACGTCCTCGGGCTCCCCTTTTTGCGCCGCCGCAAGTCGAGCTTTATCCATGGCGCAGAGGACGACGTGCGCGAGCTGAGCTCGCACCTGGGCGAGTACCTGGACCTCACCGCGCGCCGCGCCCGCGCTGCCGGCGCTCGATAATGATCGCCCGGATTATGGAAAGTCGCCTTTGACAGCATTGACCATATTGCAGTCAAAAATATTCTCACCGTACCAGGCCCGATCGCCCGAAAACGAACCCCTTTTCCAGCGCCGCGCGCTGTTCGTGCGCGGGAATCAGCCGGTTCCACAGCGTCCGCGGTTCCTCGTCGAACACCCGTTCGCTCGACGCCGGCAGGACACGCCAGCTGCCGCGCGCCAGTTCGCTGTCGAGTTGTCCCGGCGCCCAGCCTGCGTAGCCGATGAAGAGCCGCAACCGGGACGTGTCCGAAGGGCCTTCTTCGAGGGCCGCTTCGTACGAGACGAGATACACCGATTCGATGATCTTCTCCGCTTCGCCGTGCGGGCTGTCCGTGAGCTGCAGGGCACGCAGGCTGTCCATGTGCACCGGGCCGCCCCAGAACAGCGTTCCCTGGTAGCCGGCGATCGCTTCGTCTTCGCCGAGGACCTCGACGGGCTGCACGTCGGTCGGGCGATTAACGACGAGGCCGAACGCACCTGTCTCGTCGTAATGCAGCAGCAATACGACCGTATTCGCGAACAGCTCGCCTTGCACTTCCTCCGTCGCGACAAGCAGCTTGCCGCTCGCTGGACGCGAGTCCGCATCAACCGCGGCAGGCAACAGCGCGGCAGCGGCGAGGAGCCATGTCAGGATCCTGGTCATTCGGCCTGTAAGTATAGGCCTACTCCAGGCTGGAAATCCCGAAACGGCAACCGGCCGGCAGGACCGACCGGTCGCAGCCCGTCACTCGTCCGAAAGCGCCTCGAGCCGCTTTGCGTGATCGAGCTCGTACGGCGGCGGCTCTCCGCCGGGACCCTTGAGGTAATGATCCATCCAGCGCACCAGTCGCAGCGAATAGTCGTAGCGCGCGGCCGTGTTGCGGTTGCCGTGCACTTCGTCCGGGTAGATGACCAGCCGAACCGGCGTGTCCGTGCGGATCTTGACGAAACGATACATCTCCAGGGACTGGCTCGGATGAACCCGCGGATCCTTGTCACCGCCCATGATCAGCAGCGGCGTCTTCGTTTTGCCGGCGTGATAGATCGGGCTGCGTTCCAGCAGCCACATCCAGTCATCCCAGGGCCACGCGAGCGCGTGCACATTGTGCATTTCGTGAGGGATGTCTCCTGTGCCGAATTTCGATATCTGGTCGGAGATACCGACAAAGGCCACTGCGGCTGCGTACTCATCCGTCAATGCGCTGGCACTCCACATGCTCGCATAACCGCCGTACGACCCTCCGGTAATGCCGACACGCTCCGCATCGACGAGCCCTTCTTCAACGAGGTGACGCTTCGCGTCCACGAGGTCGTTGAACTCTTCGTCGGCGTAGTCGTGCTGGCCGAGCTTGGAAAACTCGACGCCGCGCCCGGTACTGCCGCGGTAATTCGGGTAAACCACGACATATCCGTTTGCGGCAAGTACCTGTCCTGGCCGGCCGTAGCCGGTCATCCAGCCGTTCGAGTAATGGGCCTCGGGCCCGCCGTGAGCGATGATCACGAGCGGGTTGCCGCCGCGCTCGCGTTTCATCGGGTGGATCAGGATCGCGTCGAGCTGCAGGCCATCGCGAGCCGTGTACCTAATCGCTTCCTGCCTCGCAAGTTCTTTGCCGTCGAGAAACGGGTTCGAATCCGTAAGCCTCAATGGCGCTTCGTTGCCACGCAACACGTAAAGTTCCAGCGGATGCTGCGGAGAATCCGCGATGGCTGCGACGGCCTGCTGGCCAGGATTGCCATGCACCGTGCGGATAATCGGCCCAGACCGCGGAGCCGTTCCGGGCGACTCGGATTCCAGAACCGAAGCGGTACTCCACTCCGTGTAGACGCCCCTGTGACCGAGCCAGCGGATATTGGTGTCGTCCCGCCAGACGAAACCGAGGACGTGCCCCAGGTACTCGGGAACGACTTCACGTCGCTCTCCGCCGGACGACGGCGTGACGTAGAGGCGCCCGGAGCTGGGATCGTTGATATCGACGCTGCCGACATAAGCAATCCGCTCGCCATCCGGAGAGAACGCGAACGGACCGAGCTTGCCGACAGAGCCCATCTCGGCTCGCACCTTTGCGCTTGCGGTTTCGACGACGTAGATATCGCGCGATGTGTACGAGTCATCGACGAGCGGTGTCGGCGCCAGCGCAACGGCGTAGCGGCTGCCGTCGGGCGACCACGCAAGATCGGACGCGGAACCCGGCAGCTCGTGCACTTCTGCCACCAGGGTCTCCTGGTCGAGCAACCAGACCTTCGTCGGCAACACCGACTCCTCGTACACGACGGCCTTGAACCCCTTTTCCTGGAGTTCCTTGTACTTGTCCGGCGGCGCATCCGTCGCCGTGAACGCAATGCTGCTCCCGTCCGGTGACGGATATATCCGCTGCATGGCATTAACGTGCGTAAACAGCTGCTCCGCCTCGCCGCCGTCTACGCTTATCCTGTAGAGAGAATTGAAGTCGGCGTCCGCATCCCGTTTCGCGAGAAAGAAAATCGACGCGCCATCGATCGCCCAGGCGATATCCGTGATATCGATATCACCCGTCACGTAGGGTTTCGAGTTACCCTCGAGGTCGGTAATGTGCAGCTCGTGGTAGGGCGGTCCATCCGCGTCCTCATAAATTTCACGCGGTACCTGGAGCAGGTACGCGATATGTTCGCCAGCTGGGCTCATTCGCACGGTCGTTACCTGCCTCAAGGAGCTGACATCTTCGAGCGTCAGCGGCGCAGCCTGAATTGTCGAGCAAATGGATACCAGAGCCACGAATGTGGCGAGAGAAGGGTTTCTTTTCATGCGTATTCTCTGTTAAGCGTTATTGGGGATTGTAGTTCCAGGATCGAAACCGGTCGTGAACGCCCGGGGAGGCTCAGGTGCCTTCGGCCTCTTCAGAACTATGCCACGCCTCCAGCACCGATGCCTCCTTGTCGCGGCTCAACCCCGCACGCAGCATGGACTGTCTCTCTTCAGGCAATGATCTGAACCACGCCAGCGTGTCGCGGATCGTGTCCTCAGCAGGCCTGATCGTCAGTCCCGCCGCCAGCGCCTTGTCGGCTGACCATGTCAGCGCGCCGGCCATGGCACTGTCCGAATCCGCCCAGGCAGGCACGTCCCGCCAGGCCTGGACGTCGTGCTCCGCGAGGAAGTCCGCCGGCACCCAGGTGAGTTCGGCATCCGACTCGATGGTTTTCATGCAGGCAGAGAGCAGGTCCCCGAACGGCATCGGGTTGCGAACGACGTTGTAGGTTTCCGCGAGTTCCTGTTCGAGGCAATGCACCATGAAACGGGCGAGATCGCGCACGTCGACATATTGCGTCGGATCGGAGGGCCTGCCGGGCGCGAGCACTTCACCGCCGCGCTCGATACGGACCGGCCAGTACGTAAAGCGATCCGTGTTGTCGCGCGGCCCTGCGATCAGGCCGGGACGGATCTGTGTAACACGCCCCGGCATGGCTGCTTCCACGGCGCGCTCGCAATAGGCCTTCAGCGCGCAGTAATGGGTACGGACGTCCTCGGTCGTGGGATCGTCCAGCGTCGCGCGCGGCCGGTCCTCGGTGCCGTCCGTGCCGCCCTCGGCCCAGTTGTCGTACTGGCAGATCGTCGAGACGAACAGGTACTGCCCGACGCTGTCGGCCAGCAGCTCGCTCGATGCACGCGTGATGCGCGGCACGTAACCCGAGGTGTCGATAACCGCATCCCATTCGCGGCCCTTCAGCCCCGCGAGCCCCTCATCGATCCCGGGGTCGCGATTGCCGACGATGGTCTCCAGCTCGGGGAACAGATCGGTGTTGGTGCGCCCGCGGTTGAACAGCGTGACGTCGTGCCCTCGCTCCAGGGCATACCGTACCGTGTGCGGTCCCAGGAAGCCGGTGCCGCCGAGGAACAGGATCCTGAGTTTCCGGTGAGCGGCACCGAATGCACTGAACGGCGCTGCGGCCAGAGAAGCCGCTGAGATCGACGAACCGATGAATTCTCGCCTGTTGAATGGCATACGCTGCCTCCTCTGTTAGCAGATCTCGAGTATGACAGCCGGAAGGCGCGAAAGATTCCACGGTGCGCTCGCCAGCCGGGTCGCCGGGTTCCTGGGGTAGAATGAGCACGTATGCCCACCAACGTCACGCCCGAATACAAGAAGGCCGAAGAAGCTTACCGCAAGGCGCGCGAGCCGAAAGAACGCCTGGACTGCCTTCGCGAGATGCTGCGCACCATCCCCAAGCACAAGGGAACGGACCACCTTCAGGCCGACATCAAGACGCGCATCAAGCAGTTGACGGAGGAGCTGGCGGGGCCCAAAAAGGGCGGCCGCCGCGGCGGCCCCGCACACGTCGTGCGACCCGACGGCGCCGCCCAGCTCTGTCTCATCGGGCCGCCAAACGCCGGCAAATCCAGCCTGCACGCACGACTCACGGGATCAAGGACCGACGTGGGCCCGTACCCGTACACGACGCAGCTGCCGGTACCGGGAATGCTCCCCTGTGAAGACATCTATTTTCAGATCGTTGACCTGCCTCCGTTGTCCGGCGACTTCATGGAACCGTGGCTGACCAATGCGCTGCAGCCCGCCGACGGCGCGCTGCTCGTCATCGACGTCAGCGATCCCGACTGCCTCGAGCACGTCCCCGTCATTCTCGAGCGCCTGCGGCAGAAGAAAGTGTTCCTCCGCCCGGTATGGCCCGGCTTCGAACCGGCACGACCCGGTGAGCCGATGGAACTGGACGACCCGTTTCGCCTCGACCTGCCCACCGTGCTCATCGCCAACAAGAGCGACCTCGATCCCGACCCCGAGGAAGTCGAGATCCTCGAGGAGCTCCTCGGGCTGCAATTCCCCGCCCTCACGATGTCGGCCGAGACCGGCGACGGCGTTGATGCGCTCGGAGCGTTCCTGTTCCGGGCGCTGGAGATCGTACGCGTCTATACCAAGACGCCGGGCAAGCCCGCGGACAAGGAAAAGCCGTTTACGGTACGTCGGGGCGATACAATAGCCGATGTCGCCCGGCTCGTGCACAAGGACATCGCGCGTAGCCTGAAGTTCGCCCGCATCTGGGGTGCCGAGGTATTCGACGGGCAGCAGGTCGGGCCCGAGCACGCCGTTGCCGATGGCGATCTCGTGGAACTGCATTTCTAGAAGAAAACTTCATTGCCAGTGACTATGCTCCAGCCTGTGATAACGCATTCAATCTCAGTCGGCCGCGCGCGGGCCTGGATTCCGGGCCTGTCCCTCGCCGCAATCGCGATTCTCGCCGCGCCCGTGACCCTGGCCGCAGATCTCGTTGACGTCGCCAACATCGTGCGAACGCGCCATTGCGGCGAAGCCTCGCTGCCCGACAAGCCGCTCGTGGCCAGCGAGCAACTGGACATCGCCGCCACCGCTGTTGCCGCCGGCACCGAGGTTACGGACGCGATCGCAGCGGCCGGCTATCGGGCAAAATCGTCAGCGTCGATCCGGGTCAGCACTTCCCGGGGGAAGGACGACGCGGTGGCAAGGGAACTCGCGGAGCACTTCTGTCACCTCGTCGCCGACCCGGATTTCGCCGACATCGGCGTGCACCGGCGCGCCAAGGAAGTGTGGCTGTTGCTGGCCGACGGTGCACCGCTGCCGGTTCCCGACGATGCCGCCCTGCTCGATCAGGTGTACGAGCACCTGAACGCGATCCGGACCCGGGGCGGCCGCTGCGGGGGAACCGAATTCCCGCCGAGTCCGCCGCTCGTGCGATCACCCGCCCTCGACCTGGCGGCCCGTGCACATGCCGAGGACATGGCGCGTAACAGCTTGCTCGCGCACACGGGATCCGACGGCACCAATCCCGGCGATCGGGTGTCTCGCACGGGTTACCACTGGGAATCCGTCGCCGAGAATGTCGCTTCGGGGCAGACCTCGGCGGACGACATCGCAGCCACCTGGCTCGAGAGCCCCGGACACTGCGAGAACCTCATGGATGCGAAGTACGCCGAAACCGGCATCGCCTACGCGCTCAACCCCGGTGACGGCCGCGACATCTACTGGGTCCAGGTCTACGCCGAATGATCCCCCTCCAATACAGGAAGCCGCTCCTCGTTGCCGCGACCGCGATCGCCGTTTATGCACTGCTCGGCTTCTTCCTCGCCCCCTGGCTCGTCAAGAACATGGCCACGAATGCCGTTCGCGACAACCTGGGCGTCGAACTCAGGCTGCAAGGGGTTTCGGTCAATCCGTTCGTGCTGAGCCTTCGGATCGACGGGCTCGAACTGGAGGACCCGGGCGGCGATCCATTCCTTGACGTCGACCGCATCTTCATCAACTTCCAGTTGAGCTCCCTGTTCCGCTGGGCATTGACCTTTCGCGAGTTTCATATCGGATCGCCAAAGCTCTACCTCGCACGGGACGGCCGCGGCGAATTCAATTTCGACTACCTCATACAACAACCGACTGAACCCGAGGCAGCCGACGCTGAACCTGGCAGCGGTCCGCCGCGCCTGCTCATACAGGATTTCTCAATCACCGACAGCGTCGTCGACTGGAAAGACGACGTACCTCCCCAGCCGGTAGATACGCAATTCGGACCCGTCAATATCGCAATCTCCGAGCTGAACACGCTGCCCGATCGAGCCGGCGTCCAGGACGTGGTGATCACGACGGAAAGCCAGGGCACGCTGAGCTGGAACGGCAGCCTCGAGCTCAACCCGTCGCGCTCCGAGGGCCATGCCGCGATCTCGGGGTCGCACTTTCCGCTGGCATCGGCATACCTCAAGCATGAAATCGGTTTCGACGTGGACGAGGGAAGCGTCGACGTCGAACTGGACTACCGGATCGACACGCGCCAGGACGGAACGCTGACGGCGAGCATCAGTAACCTCGAGATGTCGGTCAGTGATCTTCGGGTACGGACCTTCAACGAGGCGCTGGGTAGAAGCGGGCCCGACCGGGAGGTGTTGAGGTTGCCGGCCGTGCGCCTGTGGGGCGGTGATTTCCGGTGGCCGGAGAAGACGGTGACGGCCGCGGGCTTTTCCATCGACGATGGTGCCATCAGCCTGCTGCTGGATGCCGGCGGGGCGCTCAACGTGTTGCCCGCAAAGGGCGCCGAATTGACCGCAGAAGGCGGCCAGGCAGAAACGGACCCGGCACCGCCCACCAGCGATCCCTGGCGGCTGTCGTTGTCACGGTTCAGCATCAACCGACTGGCGCTCGACGTGGAGGACCAGCGGCTCGAGCCGCCCGCCAGGCTCGGCTGGCGGTCGCTCGATATCGATGTTCGCGACATCAGCAACGAACCGGGCACGCTATTCCCGACAGCCGCCAGGCTCGAGGTGCTGGATGGCGGGGCCATATCGATTGACGGACAGCTCGCGGTGCTGCCGCAACCCTCGTTCGATTTCGATCTCGTGGTCGACGCACTCGCTTTCGGCATGGTGGACCCCTACGTAAAGCAGATCGCCGATGTGCATCTCGGGTCGGGCGCGCTCAACGTCGAAGCCGAACTGCACAGCTCTGCGGGTGAAACGCTGCGAGTGTCGGGCGACTTCGAGATCGCCGATTTCCTGTTGACGGAATCGGACCAGGGCGCGAGGCTCGGAAGCTGGTCGAGCATGAAGGCGGAGAACCTGGTCTACTCGGCAACCGCGAACTCGCTGGAGATATCGGAGCTTCGGTTCACGGAGCCTTACGGCGACATCCTTATCGCGCAGGACGGCAGCATCAATCTCGGCCGGGTGCGCAAAGGCGGCGACACCGAAGCCGAGGAAGAATCGAACGCAGGCAAACCGGCTGATGAGCCGCCGCCGGCGGAGCCGGGCACCGAGATCACGATCGGCCGCGTCGTCGTGAGCGATGCTGCCGCTGACTTCGCCGACCTGTCGTTGCCTTTGCCCTTCAATGCGAAGATCGCGGCATTGAATGGCGAAATCTCGACGATCGCAACGACGAGCGCGGAACCGTCGACCGTCAAGATGGAAGGCAAGGTGGACCAGTTCGGGCAGGTGCAGATCAGCGGCACCGTGACTCCACTCGACCCCGCTTTGAATACCAACGTCCGCTTGGCCTTCGAAAATGTGGACATGCCCAAGTTCTCGGCTTACTCCATCCCGTTCGCCGGTCAGGAGATCGCGAGCGGCCGGCTCGATCTCGACCTGGGTTACGCGATCAAGGACGGCGCGCTCGCGGGCGAAAACAATGTCGTGCTGCGCGACTTCGAACTGGGTGACAAGGTGGAGCATCCCGGCGCGATGAGCCTGCCCCTCGGGCTAGCGGTTGCGCTCCTGAAAGACCCGAGCGGGAAGATCGACCTCGACGTGCCGGTTCGCGGCGACGTCAACGACCCGGAGTTCAGGTACGGCGCCGTGGTCCGGAAGGCCCTGGTCAACCTGCTGACAAAGATTGTCACCTCGCCTTTCGCGCTGCTCGGCAACCTGGTTGGCGCCGAGGCGGACGAGCTCGACTACCTGGCATTCGAGCCCGGGCGCGCAGACCTGTCACCCCCGGAACTCGAGAAAGCCGGCAAGATCGCCGAGGCGCTGGGCCTCAGGCCGCAGCTCGCATTGCAGATCGGTGGCGTTTATGCGCCCGACAGTGACCCGGCCGCGCTGAAAAGCGAAAAGGCGGATCGGGCGATCGAGGAGCGTATCGCGCTGGCGGCGGACGACAAGACGATGTATGCCGATCAGAGACGTGCAGCGGTCGAAGCGTTGCTCGCGGAAGCCCTCGAAGGCAACGCTCCGCGAGCGACACTCGACGAAGTTCGCGACGCGCATACAACCCCGGGCGATGACGGCAATGAACTGTTTGACGCCGTCGCTTACACGGAGGCCCTGCGTGCGCAGCTGATCGAGTTGCAGCCGCTCGGCGATGCAGATCTGGAATCGCTAGCGGCGAAACGCGCTCGGAACGCGAGGCAGGCCATCCTCGATGTCAATGCGGAACTCGACCCCCGCGTCACTGCGGAAGCACCCGGCACGGTAGAGGCGGACGCTGATGACCGCGTTCGCGTGGCGCTTCGCCTTTCCGGAAACTAGCCGGCGTCAGCGTTCCCAGTAAACCCTTACGATCCCGCCGCCTTCCGGGAAATGGATATCCAGGTCCCCGTCGTAGGCGCGCTGGATGGCCTCGCCGACGCCGCGCGGAAGATGAGCATCGGTAAATGTCAGCTCGGTGACTTCGCCCCGGTCTTCGGCATGCATCAGCCGCTTCATCGGATGTTCCTTTTCCTGCGACTCGACCTTGTTCTCGACGAGGTTCATGATCTCGTCGCGATGCTCGTGGAAGAACGTGCCGCTCAGAGTCAGGAAGCCGGCCGGCACCCCGTCACGAACACGCCGGCAGGCCGGGCACACGACCTCTGCGGCCCGCGCCGGGGGCTCGGGCAACCACTGCCACCTGCCCTTGTTGAATACCACCCCGCAGTCTCGGCAGACGTTCGGCTCTGCGGGCTTGGCACCCGCCATGTAAGGGTCGTGCACTTCTTCCTGGATCAGCCGGTCCCGTCGGCGAATCCCGGTTGCAACGCTTCCATCAGCTTTCATCATGCTCCACTCCTTTCCGCAAGCACGAACACGGGCTCGCGCCGGCCGGCCGTGTTCGACGTCGTCATTGTTTCACCTGCGGATATGCATTCCACGTGACTTGCTTGAATTGTGCGTGTCCTCAATCGAGCATAAACAAATGGACGCAATCCTCAATTCGCAGATCTACCTAAGGTCCGGTCGGTGCTGCCTCTTGCCATCGCCATAGCGTTAGAATCGCGTTATATAAAGACACCCGCGCGGGGAACAGTGACCTCTTTAATTGGACACGTGGAGATACGAGACGCTCGCAAGAGTGATTGCGCCGGGCTCGCACAACTGATCGATATCGCCGGAGAGGGCCTGGCCGGCTATCTCTGGACGCAAACAGCCGGGGCCGGCGAAGACCCCTGGGAGATCGGGCGGCAGCGTGCCGCTCGTGACTCCGGGAGCTTCTCCTATCGCAACAGCGTCGTCGCCGAGGTCGACGGAAGACTGGTGGGCGCCCTGGTCGGCTATCCGCTCGCCGCCGAGGCCGAGGCGATCGATATTGATAGCACACCACCCATGTTCATCCCCCTGATAGAACTGGAGAATCTCGCTGCCGGCACGTGGTACGTCAACGCCGTCGCGACTTTCCCGGACGCCCGCGGACTCGGCGTGGGCGTGCAGCTGATGGAATGGGCCGAGCAACGGGCAGGCACTCTCGAGCTGCACGGTACGAGCCTCATCGTCTCCGACGCCAACCGCGGTGCCCGGCGGCTCTATGAGCGCCTGGGTTACGAGGAAGTCGCTAGCCGGCCGATGGTGAAAGAACAGTGGCAGAACAGGGGTGAAAACTGGGTGCTGATGATAAAGCGCGCTCGGCAGGCATAATTGAGGCCCGGGTTTACAGATCGGGCACCGCCGACGGGTCGAGGAATGAGTGAACTGAAGACTGCGCACATAGCGCTCGCGGTCTGGTCCGAAACCATGCCGGACCGCGAGTTCCTGCATCAGCCGGTAGATGGCCGGCTTCGTATCACGACGTTCGGCGAGGCGGAGGACCAGGCGCGTCGCATGGCATCGGCGCTCCTGAGCCTGGGCATGAAGCCCGGTGACAAGGTCGCGATACTCGCCAAGAACAGCGCCGAATGGGTACTCGCCGACCTTGCGATCGCGATGGCCGGGCTGGTCTCCGTACCCATCTATCCGACGGCGAGCGCGGATACTGTCGCGTACATCATCGATCACAGCGAGACGAAAGCAATTTTCGTTGGCAAGCTCGACGAACCCGAGGCCATCGGCAGTGCCATGCCTGGCGCACTGCCGACGATCGCTTTTCCCTACCCGACCGCCGCGTGTCGGTATGACTGGCGGGACCTGATCGATAATGCCGAACCGCTCGCCGAACCGAGCCGGCCGGCACCGGAGGACGTCATGACGATCCTGTACACGTCGGGCAGCACCGGTCGGCCCAAGGGCGTCGTCATCAGCTACCGCGCCTATGTTTACGGCTGCAACGCCGCACTGGGCGTCATGGACATCGGAACGGAAGACCGCGTGCTCTCCTACCTGCCGTTGTCGCACGTAACGGAGCGCATGGCGCTGGTCGGCCCGTCAATCTACGCAGGCGCGAAAATCTTCTTTGTCGAGTCGCTTCGCACGTTCGTACACGACCTGAAAACGGCCAGGCCGACGGGCTTCGGCTCGGTACCGAGGCTCTGGGTCAAGTTTCAGACCGGCATTCATGCAAAGATTCCGCCCGCAAGATTGCGTCTGCTGCTGGCGATTCCGCTGGTCGGCCGCGTCGTAGCGCGCCGCATTCGAGATGGCATGGGCTTCGAGGACTGTACGAAGTTCGCATCGGGCAGCGCGCCGATCTCGCCGCACACGCTCAGGTGGTACCAGAAGCTCGGCATCGACATCGGCGAAGGCTGGGGCATGAGCGAAACGAGTGGACTGTCCTGCGCGAATATTCCGTTCGAGGCTCGACGTCTCGGCACCATCGGCGTGCCGGTCGAAGGCACGGAACTGATGATCTCTGGTGAGGGCGAATTGCTGATCCGGTCGCCGGGCTTATTCACGGAGTATTTCAAGCAACCCGAACTCACCGCAGAGGCTTTCTCGGAGGACGGCTTCTTTCATACCGGTGACCGGGCGGAGTGGGACGCGGAACACGGCGGTTACCGGATTACCGGACGAGTAAAGGATATCTTCAAGACTGCCAAGGGAAAGTACGTAGCCCCTGTTCCGATAGAGGCCCGATTATCGGCGAATCCCCTTCTGGAGCAGGTTTGCGTGCTCGGCACGGGCATGCCGGCTCCGGTAGCGATCGTCGTGCTTACCGACGCGGCACAACAGCTGCCGGAAGAAACCGTGGAAAAGAGCCTCGAGTCAACACTGACAGACACCAACGAGAACCTCGAATCGCATGAACGGCTATCCGGCATCATTATCGTGGACGACGAGTGGACCACCGAGAACGGCTTGCTGACGCCGACACTCAAGATCAAGCGCGACGAACTGGAGGCGCGCTACGGGTCAACTGTCGGCAAGAAACCCGGTCGGCCGGTCGCCTGGGAAAGGGAGTTGTAGGGAAGTAACGGGAACGGCCACCCTGGCTCCTTGTCCATCATGGACACACCCCCGCCCTCCGGGCGCTGGATCTGGACGAAGGAACCGGACTCATGAAAATACGATCATGCTTTCCCACCGGCCATCTGTTTCCCGTCCTCGCTTTGCTGCTTGCGTTCGCACATACCGGCGCGACCGAGCGCATCGAGACCGGGATCAAGGGCGATCCGGCTGCGGTCGCGGACGCGAAAGCGATGGTCGAGACGATGGGCGGCCAGGCCATCTGGAGCAGGCTCGAGGCCGTTCATTTCGTGCACGAATGGGACGTCGTCAGCCGACCGGACCGGTACGTCGAAGACGAGATTCTCGATCTGACGGGACCTCGCTCCTGGGTAAAGATGGAAAGCGAGACGAGAACGCGAATCCGTGCCTACAGCCCGGAGCACCGTTACCGGAGCATCATCGATGGTGACTTCGAGTACGGCGGCGAGGAATCACTGTCCCGCGCCATGGAAAGGGCTCCGTACAGCATCTATCGCCTGGCCCGGGCGATAGCGCGCGACGACCGCGACGTCGAAGTTCGTTACGAAATGGTATCGCTGACCGGCGGCAACGAACGCCCCGCTCTCTCCCTGTTTGCGCCACCGGACTAGGGTACAGTCACGGATGTGAAACAAACCGGTGACCAGCGACCCGCTGACAAATCTCGCAGAATCCGCTCACTATTGACCAATGCCGTAGTGATCGCCGTGGTGTTTATGGGCGCAACCAGCTACCAGTCGCGCAACATGCTCGACACCGGCGGCGAGGCCGCACCCGGGCTGCGCGGCACCACCCTCGCGGGAGAGCCCTACGATATCGAGGATGCGCGTGACCGGCCGGCGCTGGTCTACTTCTTTGCACCGTGGTGCAAGGTATGCGCGGCGAGCGCAGGCAACCTGGACCGGCTGCGCCGCTGGCGCGACGAATCGAAGCTCGAGATGGTAGCCGTTGCGCTGAGTTGGGACACGGTCGGTGAGGTGCGCGATTACGTCGAGCGCCACGAACTCGGTTTGCCCGTCGTCCTCGGTGATGCCAGCATTGCCCGGAACTGGCAGATCTATGCGTTCCCGTCCTACTACGTGCTCGACAGCCAACACCGCATCGCGCGGCGCGACGTCGGCTACAGCAGCCAGCTCGGCCTGTTGTGGCGCGCCTGGCTCGTCGACTGACGCGGCCGCACCCGGTTTCTCGGAGAATAAATGGTATCGAACCCCGTCAAGTACCACCTCGAAGGCAACGTCGCCACCATTTGCATCGACGACGGCAAGCGCAGCGCGCTATCGCCGGAAGTCCTGCGCGGGATCTATGCAGCGCTCGACCGCGCCGAGTCGGACCGCGCGGTCGTCGTCCTGACCGGCCGGGAAGGCGTATTCTCGGCCGGGTTCGATCTCAACGTGATGAGGCGTGGTGGAGCGAAGGCGATCGGCATGCTGCGTGCGGGTTACGCCCTGACCGCTCGCGTAATGGCCTATCCGCACCCGGTCATCGCGGCATGCAACGGGCACTCGTTCGCGATGGGCGTGTTCCTGATGCTGTCGGCCGACTACGTCATCGGCTGCCGCGGCGATTTCAGGATATCCGCTAACGAGGTGGCCATCGGCCTGACCATGCCAAGGGTCGCCGCAGCGATGCTGAATCATCGCCTGGACCCGGCCGCCTATCAGCGGGCAGTGACGCTGTCCGAGGAGTTCGATCCGGAGTCCGCTCTCGATGCGGGCTTTTTCGACGAACTCGTGGAACCGGGCGACCTGTCGGCACGCGCCGAAGCCCTGGCGGATAAGTTCCGGTCCCTCGACGCTCGCGCGCATGCCGCTTCGAAACGCCGGATTCGTGCTTCACTCATCCGCAAGATCCGCTGGAGTCTGCCGCTCGATCTCTTCGATGCGGTAATGACGGGCGTGCGCGGCGCGCGCCCCCGATAGCCTGCGACCGGGCCATTATCGGCGCTGTACCCACGCCACCGCGGATCGTTGGTGATTCGTCCAATTGGAAAGTATTGGTGATTCAGCATATTCTTGTGCAGCGACCAATAACAAGAATCCTAGGGGGGGAATCATGTCCTACCGCGTACTCCTGGCACGCGCGGCGCTTACCGCGTTTTTGTCGTCCTTTCTCGCATCGTCCGCCGGTGCGTTTCCACAGACTCTGCAGGCATGGCAGGATCGCTATAGCGAGTCATCCGCCTCGGGCGACAATGCAGCTTGCCAGCTGTGCCATGTCAATACGAACGGAGGCAGCCCGTGGAATGGCTACGGATGGGACATTCGGGATGCTCTGGCTGACCCCGGTTGTGACCTGAACGTAAACGGTGTCGTTTCCAACGCCGAAGCATTTTTCTGCGTCGAACTGGGTAACTCGGACGGCGACGGAAGCAACTACGACAACATTACCGAAATAGGGCTCGGCACGCAGCCCGGCTGGACCGAGGGTCTTTTCAACACGTATTACTCGCGCTCGGGCACCACGACCGGCAACCCTCCGCCCGACGGCATCGGGCCGATCGATCCTGACGGTACCGAGCCACCACCGCCCGAGCCGCCACTGCCGCNNCGCGCCCGGGCACGCGCATCTACATCCTGGCTGGCACTTACAAGGAGCTGCAGAACCCGACCAACGCCCTGACGATTACCAAGAATGGCCTGACCATCATCGGCCAGGCCACAAAGAAGAAGCGGGTGGTGCTCGAGAACGCCGGCAACCAGCGCAACGGCATCGTCGTGGTACCGGAGGATCGGACGGACTGCATGGGCTGTCATACGGACCTGGCGCCACCGTTCCCGGTTCACCCGGGCACCCCCATGGGATTGAAGATGCGTGAACCGATGATGCACGGCATCGAGATCCGCGGCATCACGATCAGGGGCTTCCGCAACAACGGCCTGTTCACCGAGAACGTCGACGGATTCAGGATCATCGACGTCGAATCGATCGACAACCGAAACTACGGCATATTCCCGACCCTGTCGAAGAATGGACTGATCAGTCACAGCAAGGCCATCGGTTCGTCACTCGACAGCGGGATCTGGGTCGAAACATCCGAGAACGTGACAGTGCAGCACAGCTTCGTCTCCGGCAACGTCAACGGCTTCGAAGTATCGAACAGCGACGACATACTGCTGGCGCATAACGAAGCAACAGGTAACACCGTTGGTGCCGCCATCCTGCTGCTGCCGGACATCTTTGACGATCGCCCGGGCGCGAAACGCATCGATATGCGCAACAACTGGATACACGATAACAACAAGGAAAACACGGCTCGGCCGGGCTCGATTCTCTCGTTCGTTCCGCCCGGAACCGGCATTTTGTATCTCGGCGTCGACCAGTCGACGATTGCCGAGAACACCGTCGAGAACCACGGATTTACCGGTATCGCGATTTCCGATTACTGCCCGACCGTGCAGGGTACACCGTTTAGCTGCGATGCAGATCCGACGGTCACGCCGGAATTCTTGCTGGATGAAGCGGCAACCGACAATGCAGTCCTGAATAACGCGCTAATCAACAACGGCACTGAAGACAACCCCGAAAACCCGTTTAATGATTTTCGTGCAGACCTTACTTTGCTGTCTTTCAATCCGAGCAACTGCTACGCCGGAAATCTGTTTTCGACCTTCTTCTCCTTTTTCGGCTTCTTGCCGTCGTGTGAATGAGACGGAATAGCGCTCTTCGCTTATCGGGGCCACCTTAGGGTGGCCCTTTTTCCTGACGGCGATTAGGCAAGCACGTTCTTGCTGGTGATACCGATCGGATCGCGATCGACGGCGAGGAAGGAGAGCGGCACATCGGTATCGAAGTCGCGCCTCTCCCCCGTCAACGCCTGCGCCAGCATCGAACCGATCGCGGGCGCCAGCTTGAAGCCGTGGCCGCTGAATCCGTTGGCGACCCAGAACCCGTCAAGCTGCGTCGGACCGAGGACGGGATGCACATCCTGCAGGTTTGTCGTGTAAAGCCCACAGTAGCCGCGCACCCGGCCGCTGGCCGGGAGTGCCGGCAGCCGGTGATGCAGCACGTGCAGGTTCAGTACTTCAAAGTCTTGATCGGTCTCGGTACCGAAGTCATCAGGATCCTCGACTGCCTCGCGCTCGTCTTCCTCTCGCACGGAGCCGATCACCAGTTGCTGACCGTTGTTCTGGGTGCGGAAATAGATGCCGCCCGCCAGGTCGGCCGTGACGGGAATGTGGCCCTCCAGCACCGATGGCCGCTCGCGATACATGACCTGGATGCGTGTCGGCACGAGCGACCAGGGCAGCTCCAGCCCAGCCATGCGCAACAGCTCATTGCACCACGGCCCGGCCGCATTGATGAGCAGCGGCGTCGCCAATCCGCTGCCGTCGTCGAGCGACACGCTCGCGACGCGACCGCCGGTAACGCCGATACCGGTCACGCGGCGCCTGAATCGCACTGCGACGCCGGCATTCCGGCAGGCCTCGGCGAGATCGCAGGCCGCCGCCACCGGATCGACATGTCCGCCCTCGACTTCGAAAAGATTACGGCTGCCGCCGACGCAATCATGGGCCTCGCCGGTCTCGAGATCGGGCACCAGCGTGCACGTGCTCAGCGCGGGAAAGCGCTCGGCGAGGTCGTCATCGTCCAGGACCTCGGCTGCCACGCCGAAGTCCTGCATGCGCCGCACTTCCCTGTCGGCCCATTCCCGATCACCGCCAGGCATCCACAGCACTCCGTCTTCGTGAAAGTCTGCAGCGGGTTTCCGAAGCCGGGTGAACGCAGCCCAGTGCCGGTAGGCATTGATTCCGTCGCGCGCGAGAACGAGCGTCTCGTCGATCGAATATCGCACACGGCAGATCGCCGAGGACGCACCCGTCGACCCTTCGCCGACCGCCGCGCCTTTCTCGACAACCGCGATGCGCAAGTTCGATCGCCGCGCCAACTGCCAGGCGATGGAAAGGCCGATGATGCCGGCGCCCACAATTACGACGTCGCAATGCTTCATCATGTGTCGCCTCCCCGTTTCTCGCGCAGCCAGAAGGTTAACAGGTCTCGATGTTCAGTCGGCCTTTTCGATCCCGTAGACGGCCTTCAATGTCTTCGACCGGAACAGCAGGGCCGAGCAAAGAGTGACCGCGGCCACGACGCCGAGGATGACGAGCATGCGCCCGTAGGGCTGGCCGTGCAGGGCGCGTATCTGGGCAATCTCGTACATCGTGCGCAGCCACTCGAGCGTCCCCAGTACCAGGACCAGCTGCATGACCCGGGAAACCCAGGGCCTGCGAACAAACAGCAACGCGATGAGCATCAACGCGGCAAATACACCGACAATGCTCCCGTAGCGCAGGAAATGCGCGCCGAGCACGAGGATGCTGAGGACCACCGGGATATAAAGCAGTACTTTCTTCATGCCGCGATGACGCGGTTCCGTCCTTCCCGCTTGGCGCGGTAAAGACGGGCATCCGCTTCGTCGAGTATGGTCCTCGCGTGTGCGTGGTCCCTGGTTTCCGCGAGCCCGAAACTGATGGTTACTGCGAAATCCGCCGCGATATCCGACCAGTCCGCACCCTGCACCGACTGGCGCAACTGGCTGCAGACCTGCATGGCGCGATCGACCCCGGTGTCGGGGAAGTACAGCACGAACTCCTCGCCGCCGTAACGCGCGACGAAGTCGGTCTTGCGGCATCCCTCTCGCAGTATCCGCGCCACGCGCTCGAGCACCTGGTCGCCGATCGCATGAGAGTAACCGTCGTTGATGCGCTTGAAATGGTCGACGTCCGCGAGCGCAAGCGCACCGGACCGTCTCGTGCGCTGTGCGATATCGAGCTGGTGCTGAAGGTAGCTGTCCGCGTGGCGGCGGTTAGGAAGCCCGGTCAGCGTGTCGTGCGTAGCCTGGCGTTCGAACCTCTCAGCCTGGACCCTGAGTTCCTCGGTGCGCTCGTCAACGAGCTTTTCGAGACGCACGCGCATCAGTGCGTATTTCATGATGACAAGCATTCCCGCCGCCAACACAGCTAGCAGCAGCACGAAATACGGCAGCGGCTCATTGGTGAGCCCGACTGCAAGAACGATACCTGCCGCTGCGGCGACATACTCGACGACCGTCGTGAATCTGTTGAAAACCAGCCGCGGATCCGTGTTGCGCAGGTAGAGCATGAACATCATGCCGAGGTCGTTGATGACCTGCATGCTGACGACGAGCGCGAGCAGCAGCAGGCCCATCCAGGCATCGAGCGTCGTAATCGGAATGGCGCCGCCCAGGTACTCGTAAAGCAGTCCGCTCCCGAGTATGACGAACATCATCAGGCCCGCGTTGTGCAGCGACGCCGTCGCGACCAGGCGCAGCGATACGCCGAGGCGCAATCGATGCAACGGATAGATCAGCGATGCCAGTCCGTTGACCCATGCCGCATCGACCGGCCCGAGCACCAGGATGCTCATGACCTGCGCGACGCGATCGAAGGACACGTGGCCGAACACCGGGTGCGGAAACCCGGTCGCGATCGTGAACAGGCCGAACACGAGGAAGAACCCGGCCGTGCCAATCCCGTGGCCCCTGGCCAGCAGCCCCGTATCCGCGGCCGCAACCGCCACGGCCACGACGGCCGTTGCCAGCAGCAGGACGGAGTAGACGATATCGGGCCGCCACAGGCGGTCGTCATGCGGGCAGCTTGTCATGGCAGATTCACTCATTTGCGCGAGCAAGTATGCCCTATATGGGCGGACAGGACCGTGAACCGTGTAGCTCGGATGGGCGTGCCAGCGGGCATCTCATCGACGAATCGAGCCATTTTCTCCGGTGCGGGCACCATTTCGCGCAAATCTTGTCCTATGCTTGCAGTCAACCACTAAGAAAATGACCGGGGGTTTGGGATCATGGTGTCATTCAGCATCAATTCCGAGGAAGTTTCTTTCGACGGCGACGCCGGGACGCCGCTACTGTGGGTCATTCGCGATCACCTGCAATTGCGAGGGACCAAATTCGGCTGTGGCATCGGGCAATGCGGTGCGTGCGTCGTTCACGTCGATGGAGCGGCACGGCGATCCTGCATGATGCCTGTGTCGACGGTGGCCGGGCGGACTATCACTACGATCGAGGGCCTCGCGCCATCGGAAGATTCGCTGCACCCTGTGCAGCAGGCCTGGCTGGAACACGACGTACCGCAATGCGGTTACTGCCAGGCCGGCCAAATCATGGCGGCTGTCGACTTCCTCAATCGCCACCCGAAACCGAGCGACGCCGACATCGATAGCAACATCACGAACATATGCCGCTGCGGAACCTACGTGCGTATCCGCAAGGCCATCCATCGTGCAGCCGAAATCGCGGCGGGAGAGAAGTCATGAGCGCGCAAATCGACCGGCACCGCCTGACCCGCCGGCAGGTGCTGATCGCCGGGCTCGGTGCCGCCGGCAGCCTGGTCGTCGGCCTCCCGGCATTCGCTTACGAAGAGGAAGGCGAGCGCATGCTGGGCTTCTTCATCCAGATCAATCCGGACGGCAGCGTGATCATCGGCTGCAAGGATCCGGAGATCGGCCAGGGGCTGCGGACGACGGTGCCCATGATGGTTGCCGAGGAACTCGACATCGACTGGAACAGGGTTCGCATCGAGCAGATGCCGCTCGGCATCGTCAGGACGGCGGACGGCTACGCCTGGAAGTACGGCGGTGGCCAGGGCGTCGGTGGCAGCACCGGGCTGACGAGCAACTGGGAACTGATGCGCCAGGTGGGCGCCGATGCGCGACGACAGCTGATACGCGCCGCCGCCCGCCGGCTGGACGTGGACGCGTCACGGTGCGCGACGCGACCGGGCTTCGTCGTGTGCGCGTCGCGCGATACCGAGATCCAATACAGCGACCTCATCCTCGATGCGGCGGCGCTGCCTGCGCCGGAAGAACCGGCGCCTCTCAAGGCCATGGATGACTATCGCATCATCGGCACGCGCCGCAAGACGATCGACGCGCGCGACATCGTGACCGGCAAGGCGATGTACGGTATCGATACGGTGCAGCCGGACATGCGTTACGCGGTCATCGAGCGCGCGCCCGTCCTCAATGCCCGCGTCAAATCATTCGACGACTCGAAAGCCCGCGAGATCGCGGGCGTGCTGGACGTGCTCCGTATCGATGGTCCCGAGATGGGCGAGCCCTACGTGATCCTCGCGAGTGGCGTCGCCGTTGTTGCCACATCGACCTGGGCCGCGTTGCAGGGGCGCGCCGCGCTCGAAATCGAGTGGGAGGAAAGCCCGAACGCATCGGACAGCAGCGAGCGCTTCTGGCGCGAGAACGAAGCGATGCTCGAAGGCGACGGCCAAGTCGTTCTCGATGATGGCGACTACGACGCCGCGATGGTGGCGGCAGCGAAGACCATCAAGCGCCAGTACCGAGTGCCTTTCGTTTCGCATGCGCCGCTCGAACCGCAGAACTGTTACGCATTCGTCGAGGCCGACGGGTGTCACATCATTGCGCCCACCCAGATGCCGGCCGGCGCCTCGAGGGCCGCCCACGCGGTCACCGGCGTTCCTCGCGAGAATATACGAGTCGAGATGACGCGCGTCGGCGGTGGCTTCGGCCGCCGGCTGACGAACGACTACGTGGCGGAGGCAGCGATGATCTCCAAGAAGACCGGCTGGCCCATCAAGCTGCAGTGGTCACGCGAAGACGACATCAAGAACGACTTCTATCGTCCCGGCGGGCTGCACGAGATGCACGCGGGCGTCGATGCGGACGGCAAGGTCACGGCCTGGGCGCAGCGCCTCGCGAGCGGCAGCAAGTACTATCGCCGCCCGGACATGCCCGACGAGAACCTTTACCGGGCCGAGCTCTACCTCGACGACTTCCCACGAAGGCTCGTCGACAACATGCGCATGGAATATTTCCACAACACGATCGGCTTGCCGCGCGGCTCCTGGCGCGCACCGGCGCACACGGCGAACGCCTTCGTGATTCAGAGTTTCATCGATGAAATCGCGTACGAGACCGGGCAGGATCCGCTGCAATTCAGGCTGGACCTCCTTGGCGAACCCCGCGAACTGGAGTACTCGGGCCACGGCGGCCCGACGTTCAACCCCGGCAGGCTGACCCGCCTGCTGCGCTTCGTCGCTGAGCGCATCGAATATGGCAAGCGCTTACCGAAAGGCAGGGGCATCGGGATTGCCACGCACTTCACGTTCGGCGGCTACGCGGCGCATGCGATGGAGGTGACGGTCGCCGACGGCAAGCTCACGATCGAGCGCATCGTCGCAGCGATAGACTGCGGCTTCGCCGTGCACCCCAACGCCGTCGATGCGCAGCTTCAGGGCGGCACCATCGACGGGTTGAGTACGGCGCTCGGGCTCGAGATCACGGTGAAAGACGGTCGGGTTCAGCAGAGCAATTTCGACGATTACCCGCTCGCACGCATTGCGATGGTGCCGGCCCTGTTCGAGACGCACATCCTGAATTACGACGACGTGCCGACGGGCGTCGGCGAGATGGGTATTCCGTCCGCAGCGCCCGCGCTCACCAACGCGATCTTCGCCGCAACGGGGCAGCGTATCCGGACGCTGCCCATTCTAAGGCAGCTTGGCGCGGACACCACGTGGGACGCAACGTCAGCGGCCAGCAAACAGGCGTAGAAGCGCCAGAGCCGAGTTCCGCTGGTATCTCAGGCCTCCGACCAGGCCTTCCTGAGCCAGGTCTTGACCTCTTTTCGCGATAGCCGGCCATTGTTCGAGCGTCTTGCCGGTCTTCTCTTTCATGTTGGCGATCATCGCAGCCGCCATGTCTTCGGGTGATGCAGGCATCGCGTCGCCTCCTCGTTATTCCGCTTTGTCCAGTGGCCAGTTTTCGGCACGCATGGCTTTCGGCATCAATGGCGNNGGCCAGCGTGATCCGCGCCCCGAACGTGACTTTGCCGGTTTCGACGAACGCCTTGAAGTTGTCGACGATGAAACGGGAACCGCTCGCCATCGACTTCTCGCTCTTCGAGCCCGCGAGCACCTGCTCGGTAATCAGGGAAAACTCGGTGCCGCCGTCCTTCTCCTCGAGCAGGTAGGTCACTTTCGACGGCGGGTCGGGTAGCGCGGTGAGCCGAAACGTCGTTACGAGCCGGTGCGGCGGGTCCATCTCGAGGATCCGCCCGATGACGGCGACGGCCATGCCCTCGTTGGACGACACCCGGTACGGGTTCCCAGCGGCAAATTCCGGGGTATCCCAAGAACCGTTCCAGAAGAACGGCCGAGGTTTCGTCGTTTCAACGAGTTCGGACCAGACCGTTTCGACAGGCGCGTTGATCACGACCTTGTAGACCTGTTTTTCCGTGTAGTTCCTGGTGTTCATTGTCGTCGCTCTCCCCCGTTTTCGTTGTCCTGCTGACGCGCTTCCGCAAAGTACTTGATGCGGGTCACCTGGCCCGCCCAGTACGCGCTGTACTCCGTCGTCCAGCGCTCGTGGATCATCTGTATCGGCACGGCGTTGACATAGAGCCTTCTCACGCGGCCCTCCTTCTCGGAAACGATCAGGTTTCCCTCCTCGAGCACGGCCAGGTGTTTCATCACCGCGATACGGCTGACATCGAATTCCCTGGCCAGGGCCCCGACAGCGATACCCGGCTTCGCCTTGACGATATCGAGCATGCGCCGCCGGCTCTCGTTGCCGAGCGCCTGGAGTACCGCATCCATCTCACGTTCGCCCATCATGTAACCTATAGGTTACCTTTTTTATCACCCGTGTCAATCGCAACCCGCGGAAGCGGGCATCTGATGCGGGAACGGTTCTCGAACCGCGAATCCTCCAATCCCATGACGGTAACTACGAATGGTGCCCAAGCCCGGTCGCCTCCGAGAATCGCCAACACATGGCGCGTTCCAGCAGAAAACAGGCGGCGGACAAGTTCCGCTGCGCCATCGCGCGCAGCAACGGGCTGCATTCGCAGTACCTCGACGATCCGGACTTGCTCGAGGCCTACGACCGTTTCACCCGTTGGCAGCTCGACTACATGCTGCCGTTCTTCTCGGACCTGCTGGAGCCCGAGGGCTATGCCGACGCGGTGGACTTCATCGTCAGCGACCTCGCGGGTGTGGGTGTCAGCGAGCGTGACCACGACATCGAACGCGCTGCGCCCGTAATCGTCAGGAGCCTGCCAGCGCATCCGCTCGAAACCGCAGCCGCCGCCGTCGAACTCAACGCGCGGGTACTGGAGATCAACCTGGGCATCTGCCGCGCGCTGCTGGTGAACGGCGAACTGCCGCCAACCATCGATGAGAGAAGTTACTTTACCGCCTGCCAGGCAGTGAGCTCGTACGATGAGTGCATGGACCTCGTACGCCTTGCGGTCGAGCTCGGCGAGACGCTCAAGCGGCTTGTCCGCGTCCCGCTGATCGGCGGGCTATTGAGGACGATGCGAAAACCGGCGCACGCCGCCGGCTTCGGCGCATTGCAGGAGTTCCTCGAAACCGGCTACCTGACTTTCCGCCGGATCTCGGACATCGATCGCTTCCTGGCAATGCTACAGCTGCGCATGGACCAGGTATTCCGGCGCATCTACCAGAGGAGATAGGAATCCGGGATCGAACTCTTTCAGTGTCGGCCACTCAAAGGAAATGTTGCGCCGAGGAGGCTTGCCCGGATGCCAGAGACCATCGACATCGTCCTTCGCACAGTCACCGTCATGGCTGTGCTGTTGCTCGCCGGGCTGCTCGCCTCGATCAGCCGGCAACGCCCCGCCGCAGTGCCGGCTGTATTGTTCTGCTTAGCCGTTGCGGCGTTCTTCGTAACGTCCGTGCCCGGCATCGTCCCTTTCCTCGGGGCCTGGGCCTGGCCCCTGACCGCGTTGTGCGTCACCAAGGCCGCCTGGTTCTGGCTCTTTGCGCGGGCGCTGTTCACGGACAATGCCGAGCTCGGCCGGGGTCATCTAGGCATCGCGGGCGCCGTTGCCATCGCTGGCACCTGGCAGCAACTCGCGTTCCTCCCGGACTACCGCGCCGGCGCCGCGACTGCATGGGAGACGATCCTCGGATTCGGCTTTGACGGGGCGTTGCTCGGGTTCGTGCTCGCGGGCGTCTACGTGGCCTGGCGCGACATGGCCATTGACCTGATCGAGCGCCGGCGCCGGCTGCGCGTCACGTTCATGGCCGCTTCCGGTATCTACCTTGCGCTGACCCTCGGCGTCCAGGTCTACAACCTCGTGCTGGACGTCAATACACCGTTGCTCGTGATGCGAGCGAACATGGCAGTCGTCACCGCCGCAGGCCTCACCGCGGCCTGGTTCCTGCTGCAACCCCGGCGCGAGAGCTGGATCGACCCGTCACGCACGACGACGGCGGTTCCGCTTTCCCGACTCGAAGCCGCGGTACTCAGAAACCTCGAACAGGCGCTGGACCTCGACCGCGTCCATCTAGAGGAGGGGCTGACGATCGGCGCGCTGGCCGAACGGCTCGGCACGGGCGAACACGTGCTGCGGCGCGTCATCAATCGGGGCATGGGCTACCGGAACTTCAACGACTTCCTGCACACCTGGCGCATCCGCGAAGCCTGCGAGGAACTCGCTCGGCCCGAGCAGGCCCGGCTGCCGGTGCTGTCGATCGCCATGAAGGTCGGTTACGGATCCATCGGCGCGTTCAACCGGGCATTCAAGGCACGAATCGGGATGACACCGACGGATTTCCGGCGCAATACACTCAACGGGGCGCTGCAGGTGCGCTGAAACCACGTCTATTCGGGAATCGGCAAAGATCCATCGAGAATCCGGCAAGACCGGGTTCTCGATCCACGGCAGGCTTGCATGCTTTCGCAACCATCGGAGGCATGCAATGCGTTTACTGAACTTCAATCTCTCCCTGGTAATCCTCCTCGCCTGCAGCCAGGCCGGCGCGGATCTGCCGCGGCGCGACGCCGCGCACGAAGAGACCCATCCCGGCCTCGATACCGAATACGGTTCGCTCGCCGTCGCTGACGGTGTCCGCCTGCGCACAATCCTGACTAAGCCAACAGGCATGAAGCGACCGCCGGTCATCGTCTTCGTACAGTGGCTCTCCTGCAATACCGTCGAGATCCGGCCCGACCGCGACAACGGCTGGCTGCAGATGATGCGCGGCATAGTGCGCGAGTCCGGCTGGGCCGTGATGCGCACCGACAAGCGCGGCGTCGGCGACTCCGAAGGCGGGCCGTGTTCCGAACTCGATTACGAGACCGAACTCGCCGACCACCGTGCCGCACTGGCGGCAGTGACCGCGCGCAAGGATCTCGATACGGACCGCATCGTCGTGTTCGGTGCGAGCATGGGGTCGCGCATGGCCGCGCAGGTGGCGGCGGATGCACCGGGAGTTATCGGGGTGCTCGGCTGGGGCGGCGGCTCGAAAACCTGGTTCGAACGCATGCAGGCTTTCGATCGCAATGCACTGGAACTCGGGGACATCGATGCAGCGGAGATCGCAACCCGCATGCGCGAACACCAGGCCTTCTATGCGAAGTACCTGCTCGAAGGACTGGACCCGCCGGCCATCATCGAGGCCGATCCGTCCATGGCCGCGGTCTGGTCCGACATCATCGGCACCTCGGCCGATGCGCATTACGGCCGTGCGTTCGCGTTCCACCAGCAAGCGCAACGGGCCGACTGGACAGCGGCATGGGGCCGTGTCGACGTGCCCGTGTTTTTGGCGATGGGCGAGTACGACTGGTTCGAGAATCGCGCCGGCCACGAGACCGTCGTTAGCGTCGTCAATCGCCAGCGGACCGGGCTTGCTCGGTTCGAGGTAATCCCCCGGATGGACCATCACTTCGTCGTGTTCCCCGACGCACGCGCGGCATTTCGCGAAGAAGGTGGCCGTGACGATGCGCAGCCTTTCCTGGACCTCGCGCTCGAGTGGCTAGGGAAACTCTAGGATCATGGCGCGACTTGCGGAACAGCGGTGCTCTCGAGGAGCAGTACCCGGGTCTCGCTGCCCTGCGGCGCGTCACCGCCCATCATCTTCATCATGAGATCCAGGCGCAGCACACCGGCGACGACATCGACCCGGTCGTCGCCGGTCACGTCCTCGAGTGCGAGCGCGACGATGCCCGTCGGGCGGCTGAGGATGCCGCGGCGAGTGAAACCCTTTTCGCCGTCGTTCTCGAACAAGACGAGGCTCTGGCGGCGCGGGTCGTCCCAGAAGTTCAGCCAGCTTCCCGCTACGACATCGAGATCGCCGTCCCCGTCCATATCGCCAGCCGCGGCGACGGCGGCGCCGTAGAACCGCCCGATATCGTGAAACTGGAATTGCAGGTTGCCTCGATTCTCCAGCCACTGCACGCCGTGATACGGCTTCGGGTCGGGCTGTGTATCGAGGGCGTCGCCGTTCGACATGAGGATGTCGGTGTCGCCGTCGCCATCGAGATCGGCGAGTGACATCCCGGTGAACCCGTACATCGGATGCGGCGCCCGCCCGAGCAGTACCTGCTCGAAGTTCCCCTGCCCGCGATTCATGAACGCCACCACCGACTCGTATTCCTGCGCGACGAGACTCACGAAATCCATGCGGCCGTCAGCGTCGAGATCGACGGGTGTTGCATTGAGTGCTCCGGATACGGCGAGGACATCGTGCCTTAGGTATTCGCCCGACTCCGTGCGCTCGAGCCAGAGGACCCCGCCGACCGTGCCGCCGCCGAAAACGGCGACCACGAGATCGAGATCGTCGTCATTGTCGACGTCCATCGCACGCGCATCCGTGGTGCGGCCGATGTCCTCGAGCAACAGCGCCTCGTCAAAACCTCCATCGTCATCCTGCCGGAGAAGCATCACCTTTCCGGCAAGTTCGTCGGAGGGTGGCAGGATTCCCAGCGCAGCGACAACAATATCCTTGTCGCCGTCCCCATCGAAATCCACCACCTCGGTGCGAATCGGCACAGGCAATTCGGCGAGTATTGTCTCCCGCCACGAATCGCCCTTTCTTTGGATCAGGCGCACCTGGTTGGACTCCGCATCGCAGACCAGCAGACCGGTGCCATAGTGCTCCCCAAGGTCCACCGCATTGATGTCGATCACCATCGGCAGCGGCGACTTATCGCTTATCCCGTTCGCAGAAAACCCCATCGTGCCCTTCGCCATTTCGGCATACGGCAGCAGCGGCAGCTCCTCGGGGCTCGAACCGTAGTAGTAGGCCGTGATGTCCCGGACCGCATGTTGCGGGATGAATACTTTTCCCGTGCGCTCCGCCGACAAGTCCGCCATGGCCTGGATGACCTTCGGCCAGCTGCGCTTCGGCATCAGGTTCGGCGGGGGTACGCCGTGACAGGAGCCGCAATACTGATTGACCGTCTCGATGACCGCCTCGACGGAGGGCGGCTCGCCGGCCGGCGCGTCCGACGCTGTCCATCCCTCACCTGCGACCACGAGGAAAAGGAGCAAGAGCGGGCTGAAGAGGCGGCACGTCCGAATCACGATCATATTGTATTTGATTAATGGCCAATCACGCAGCCATCATGCTCGGTGGATCGACTCGCTAAGCGCGGAGGACTGGAATTGAAATTACGACTCTGCCCTACCTATCCCATCGCCGTGATGATGCTGTTGCCTTTACTGTTGCCCGCCGCGGAAAAGCAGACCGAACACACTTACCGTCTCGCCAATGGCGAGCGGCCTCCCGAGGCAACGCTCGACGATGCGCGCTGGCTGGTTGGGTCATGGACCGGCACAGCTTTCGGCATGCGCTTCGAAGAGGTGTGGAACCCGCCCTCGGCCGGATCAATGGTCGGCATGTTCAAGCTATTCGGCGACGACGGCATCTCGATGTACGAACTGATGGTGCTTAGCGCCGAGGGAGGGACGCTCAACCTCAAGATCCGGCACTTCAATCCGGATTTCACAGCCTGGGAAGAGAAGAACGAGGACGTAACGCTGCCGTTGGTGAAGAAGGACGATGGCGCACTTCATTTTGGCCAGCTGAGTTTCTACAGGCGTGGCCAAGATCGGATCGACGCCTATGTTTTGTTCCGTGACGGCGACGCGGTGACCGAGCAGCCCATCGTTTACGAACGGCGGCCATTCCCGTGACGGCGCTGCCCGGAAGCGCCAATGATCACGGCGCCGGCAAGACAGGTTGATACTGGAAACTTGTCCACACTGCTGGTTTCATGAGCCTATGAAATTACCCAGGGCCGTCCTTCTCCTCTGTCTCGTCGCCAGCTGCGCCGATGACGAACCCGGCAAACCCTTCCA
>JABAHS010088754.1_pt1 | contig 47727 bp, 35 predicted proteins | sample 7062111 | NCBI WGS metagenome assembly JABAHS01 (sample SAMN14534600, study PRJNA622989) | marine sediment metagenome | biome: marine biome [ENVO:00000428]; feature: marine pelagic biome [ENVO:01000023]; material: deep marine sediment [ENVO:00002113]; isolation source: pool of 4 deep marine... | reverse complement strand
TTGGGTTCGTTTGGGTTCGTTTTGGGTTCGTTTTTCCTAATTGACCAAGTGTCCATTTGTTCGTAATCCTTTTTCATTTCAATAGTTACGCTCAACTTGACTTTTTTGAATTTGGCTTTGTTTTGCATAAAAAGATCGATTTGTAGTGCGCTCATGACATGTGTAAAGGTTTCTCTACAGATGTAGAGACGTAAGTATTTACTTACAATAACGTTAGGGGTCAGGGATTGGAACGAGAATGCAAAAATCAAAATGTAAAATGCAAAATTGTGGAGGCCCTTCGGGCAGATTGTTACTTTTCGGCGGCTAAAAACGTTTTTTGGTAGCCACAAAAAGGTATAAAAATGCGCTTTATTTGTCATTTATAGTCCAAAATGTTCAATAATTTGCCTTTTCCGGCAAATTTGTTATTTGTAAATGGTTAATGGTAATTAGATGGTGGCTGCTTACTTCAAATTCCCCAATTTTACATTCTACATTCTCAATTGTCGTTATTATTATACCAAACTTGGCCGGGATGTTCAATAAAAATTGAATTTTTTTCATAAAAAACAGCCGCACATTAACGAAGGCAAAGGGGCATGCCAAGCTATTTGTGAGTAAAATCAGAGGCTTAATCCGAGCGTGGTGTCGAAATCCGTAAGCGATAGATTATCCTAACTAACGCTCTCAAAACGGGATTAACATAAACAGAAGCAATAATAGAAACTTTCAGTATATTTTTGATCTCATTTTAATGGCTTATTTTCAATCATAGCTTCTAATTTGACTAATCTTGCCTCCAACAACTCATTTTGCTTTTGCAACTGTTCAATGTAGGTATGTGCTTTTCCCAGTTCTTCCTGTTTTCGTACCAGATCTTTTACAACTTCATTCAGGCATGAAACAGTAGCCGATAAATCTCGATTGCCATCTTCGGAACGAACAAAATCACTTAACATAGAGTGGTTAAGTTGGCTTTCTTTATTGTTCTCATCGTATTGGCCATCAGGAAGTCGCTCCATGCTCATAACAGCTTCGTAAGCTGTGGTCAAGTCCTTTGGATAGGGAGTTCGGTCGGTGAAAGATAGTGCCGAGACATTATCGACCACATAAACATCCCCATCGAAGTATCCGGCATAGCCATGTGCGCTGCTGCCATACACACCAGAACTGCTGTAACTGTAGCCTTCTACGCCATGACCGCTAGAACTGTTGCCGTATACTCCTTGTTTGCTTGAACTGAAGCCCGCCACACCCCAGCCGTAAGTGCTTTCGCCTTCCACGCCAACACCGTGGCTACTCCTGCCGTAAACACCACCATACCCACTGTCACTTTCTCCATATACGCCATAGTGACTAGTACCAACGCTTTTTCCATAAACGCCATGTCTGTTAGCTACGGCAGAAATTCCTGTAATACCTGTTGGGCCACCCACTACATCAAGCTTTGCTAACGGATATGATATTCCAATCCCTACTCTTCCAAACCTGACTACTAATCGGTCCTCTCCTGCATCATTCAGACTTAAAAAATCATTCGCTGAATTCCAGTAAACATAAGCCCTGGCTGTGCCGTCTTTTTGTATCTTTAGACCTGAATTGCTGCTTCCATCAGCTACAAAAAAGGCTTCACCGCTTGCACTTTCCGTTTTGACAAAAGCATCAGCGGAGTCGTTAATATGGAGGTCATACAGTGGACTTGGAGTCCCAATCCCTACATTGCCACCCATGAAATACACATCTCCTGTTCTGTCAAGTATCATGGCATCACTTCTTAAGCTACGATCATCATTTCTCCAGGAGAATTTATATCCTCTCCTATCTGGACCAATCCCTGTTATCCCCAAATACAATAACCTCTCGTCTACTGGATTGACAGAATCTGTAAATGCAATACCGCCATCCATGATGTGTAATTTCTGATGTGGATTCGTGGTCCCGATGCCGACATGGCCTGTATCTCCATCGAGTATCATCAAATCTTTGTTCCACGTACTGCCATAATCTGTCCAGTGTTGAAGCCGCAACTGGTTCTCCTGTTCATGAAATTCCAACATTGCAGCATTGCCACCATCCTCAACAAGACCTATCCTCGGCCTGGCATCCTGAACTATCATATTCTGCGTTGGTGTGGTTGTCCCGATACCCACCCTCTCATCGCTGTCCACATATACCCCTCTCAGTCCTAACGCATGTGGTGTTGCTGCTATCCTCTGCCGTGGACTAAGCACTGTGTATCCATTCGGATCGCTTAAATTCCACGGTCGTACCCCTATCTCCAGCCACCGCCCCTCCCCGTAGAATGCCTCAGGATTTCCAAAGTCCAGATCAACCGTGAAGTAACCATCCACTATATCAAGATCATTAGCCTCAACTGTACTACCTATTAAGTTCCCATTCGATGGTGAATCATAAAGTAAAAACCGCAGATCGTATAATCCATCAGCAACATCATCGCTTTCCATCAGCTTGCCCTGATAGGTAATAGCCGACCCAATTTCCGATTCCAATACCTTGATCTCCACTGAGTCAAGCAAGACAGTTAGTGTTGAGTCATAGAGTTTCAGCGTCGCAATCCCCACCGTAGATGGATTATAATTGAAAACAAAATGCACCCCGGCAGCAGGTGATGGCGATGAACCCGCTGCCGTAACAAAATACCCGTAGAACTCAGGAACGCTGTACTCTGTAGCCGCTCCAAGATCCCCCGCCTCAGGCATTGTTTGCTGATGCAAAAAGCTGCCAAGCACAGCACTGTTATCAAAACCGATATAGACACTATACGGATTGGAGTTGTCAGATACAACTTCCACCGTACACGACTGGCCTGTTTTCAGTGTAACAGCATCAAGTGCCTCACCATTTACAGTCAAGGTTTGTGCTGCACTTGCTATTTGAGCAAAAACCAGTACTAAAATCGCCGAAATTGCAATACCTCTCATCTTCTTATCCTTTCAAGAAAATCTTATATAAACTGAAAAGTTCGAGACTATTGTATGTTACTAATAATTCCTTCCATCTTGACCAATTTTTCTTCTAATGTTTTGATACGTTCGTGTAGCTGTTCAATATAGGTATGTGCTTTTCCCAGTTCCTCTTGCTTGCTTATCAGGTCTTTTAGGACTTCGTTGTGGCAGGATACCGTAGCCGACAAATCACGGTTGCCATCTTTGGAACGAACAAAGTCGCTCAACATCGAGTGGTCAAGTTGCTGTTCTTTATTTGATTCATTGTACTGTCCATGCGGTAAAGGCTGCATACTAAATATGCTTGTTTAGTATAGTGTGGTTAAGAATCTTCATTATTGGACCTCCTTCGAGGCGGCGAGCTGACGTTTGTCCATTCTTTTTTCCAAAGTCCTAATTCTATCTTTCAATAGCTCATTTTCAATCTTAAGTTCCTTTATCGCCTCAACCAACACCGCATCCATTCCGGTTGCCAACAATCCTTTCTCACAGGAATCATCTTCTGGCGTCGTCACCACTTCAGGAAAGACTTCCTCAACATCCTGAGCAATCAAGCCGATTTGCCTTTTGCCGTCGTCTCTGTGCTTCCATTCAAAAGTCACCGCTTGCAATCCCATAACTCTATCCAATATGGAATCGTCTGAAGGCAATGGTTCGATACTTTTTTTCAGTCGAATGTCGGAACAAAAGCTGGCAGTTACACAACCGATCACGTGCAGGCTGCTGGCCGGATTCTTCGTCCCGATACCGACATTTCCGTCTGTTTGAATCGTCAAAATTCTCTCTGCTCCCGTTCCAAGCGGTATATCCCTGTTGATAAAGAATTTGTCATCGGATGCTCTACCGATTGAATAACCATTCTCGGCACCGAAATTCATGTACTGGTAGCTTGCAGCATCGCTTGATACGCGAATACCAACACTCCCGGCGGACTGATTAACGTGTAACTTCTCAGCCGGATACTTCGTCCCGATACCGACATTACCTTCGAAATACGATTTACTACCTATGCCATCTGCATATATAGCGAAGTTCTCGGTTGCACCGCTTGCCTGAAAACGACCTGCATAATGGTGTGTACCACCTTCTCCATTTACTATGACATTAACACCATAAGCTACACCTGAGCTATCACTGTTCCTAATATCAGCGGCAATGTCGGAATCGCTGACTCCTCTGATGGGTCCGGCCACATCGAGCTTATAGGCAGGAGCATTTGTCCCGATACCGACATTGCCACCCCAAAGGGCCAAAGCAGTATTCCCACTCGGATTGATTTTGAACCGAGTCCATGCACCACTTCCGATTAACTGATCAATGTAGAATGTTCCCCCATTATCGGAATGTACTTTCCATGCAGATGTGGCTTGAAGATTCTCAAGTAACAACCCGGTTGTGGTATCCGAACCTGAGATGTGGAGTTCTGTATCTGGATTCGTAGTTCCAATACCGACACTACCTTTCTCTACTACGAGTCCAGGCCCTGACTCGGAGGAGAAGTAGCCACCTGCACCGCTGACACTGGTGCCTACCACTCCATAACCACTTTCGCTCAACCCCCGAACACCGTGGCCCATATCGCATCTTCCACCTAAACCATATCCAATCCCCGTATTGTGGCCCACCACGACCGCATCACCCGCACTGGATCCTACGACATCTAATTTGGCATCGGGATTCGTCGTACCGATTCCGACATTGCCTTCTATTATCATGCCGTTTGTTGGTGCGGTATCCGTGCCTGAGTAGTTTGCACCTACTGCCATTGCACCTTCCACATCCAGTTTATTCACTGGATTTGTTCCGATACCAACATTGCCGCCTGTGGGGACCATCTCAGTGTCCCCACCCGGATCGATGAAGAGTCGGGCCGATGCACTACCCGGGTATGATTCAGAAATGCTGAAGTATCCGGTATTGTGGGAACCGATACTCCACTTAGATGTAGCATCTAAATTCTCCAATAACAATCCGGCACCTTCCGAACCCGAAATGTGCAGTTTTATAAATGGATCCGGATTCGTAGTTCCGATACTGACCTTATCTTCCACAGAAAGACTGCCTCTGACGTCCAGCTTTGCCTGCGGATTGGTCGTGCCTATGCCGACATTGTAAGAATAACTCATATCAGCGGAACAAATATAGATCTGCCCCTGATCAACAACAGCAGTCTGTTTTGTCCCATCAGCAGATATCGCTACCGAATACCACGCCCTATTCGATTCTTTGGCCGTCCAGGTATAACCCCAATCCTGCGAAACGTAGACCTGACCGTTATTTACAACGGCAGTCTGTCTTGCCCCATCTGCAGACATCGCCACTGAATACCACGCCCTGTTCGATTCGTTGGACATCCAGCTATCGCCATAGCTCTGCGAAACATAGATTAGACCATTCACTACAACGGCAGTCTGTCTTATACCATCTGCAGACATCGCTACCGAACTCCAGTTTCTATTGGATCCCTTAGCTGTCCAGGTATTACCCGAATCAGTTGAGACGTAGATCTGGGTATTTTGGCCGACTGCAGTCTGTATTGTCCCGTCTGCAGACATTGCTACGGAATGCCAATCTCTATTCGACTCTTTGGCTGTCCAGGTATTGCCGGAATCCGTTGAGACATAGATCTGTCCCTGCAAACCAACGGCAGTCTGCTTCGTCCCGTCTGCAGACATCGCCACCGAACGCCAGTATCTATTCGATTCTTTAGGTGTCCATGTATTGCCCGAGTCCGTTGAGACATATATCTGTCCTGCATAAGCTACCGCAGTTTGTATTGTTCCATCCGCCGACATCGCTACAGAGTACCACCATCTATACGATTCTTTCGGTGTCCAGGTATTGCCCGAGTCCGTGGATACATAGATCCGTCCGTTATAAACCACCGCGGTTTGTTTTGTGCCATCCGCCGACATTGCTACCGAATGCCAGCCCCTGGTCGATTCTTTGGCTGTCCAGGTATCGGGGTAACCAACAATATAGGGCATATCATCAACAAATATTCCACGGGTTTGCATCGCATATGGCGTAGGTGTAATCTCCTGCCGTGGACTTAGAGTAATAAACGGATCGGCCGTGCCGCCCGGCCTAACATCAATTTCCAGCCAGTAGGCATCACTATCGAATACATCACTGCCGAAATCAAGTTCCACTGTGAAATATCCGTCTATTACATCGAGGTCGTTTACATCGACAGTGCTTCCTTGTTGAGTGCCAGTATACTGGTTATCGAAAAGCTTAAATTGAAAGTCGTATACCCCTTCTCCGGGATTGTTGTCATCCATCAGCCTGCCCTGATAGGTCCAGCCCGTTCCCACTTGTGCTGCATTACTTAGGTTAATCGTGCAGACTACCAGAACCAAAATCGCTGAAATTGTTGTCATTCTCATGTTCTTATCCTTTCTAAATTGGTTATTATTTCACAGCGTGTATTGTTCGCACTAATACCTTGCCTTGAAACTAAATAAATCCCCCTTGTATTGTTGCATTTATCACCCATCCTCATTCATTAACAGAGTACCTACAGTGACATTAGCATACCCGATTCAAGCTCAAAAATCAAGGGAAAATTAACGTAACCACGCAGCAAACATGAAAGGCAGAAAAAGGCCATGTAAATGATTTCTTCGGCATTGCTCAGGACAAGTAATGATGAATGATAAATGATAAATTTATTGAGATTGCCACGTTGCGCTAGCAATGCCATTTTTTTATGGATCTCTCCACTTCGGTCGAGATGAAATAAAATTGGTGTGCAGTGCACCCCCTACCAAAGAAAAATAATGGTATGGCACGAATGCATAAAAAAAGCCGCTTTTAGAAGCGGCTTTTTATTTATGGTTGGAAACTGGTCTTAGTCGTATCACAGATGGGAAGTCGGCTGGGAAGTCGGCCCTGAAGACGGCGCTGAAGACGGCGCTGAAGGCGGCTCCTGGACCACACTTTCTCTTGGATGAGCGTTCTCGTATACCTCTTTTAGTTTTCTGGTGGTAAGATGGGTGTAAACCTGCGTGGTCGACAGCGATTGATGTCCGAGCAATTCCTGGACGCTCCTTAAATCGGCGCCGTTGTTTAACATGTGCGTGGCAAAGCTATGACGCAGAGTATGCGGGCTGATAGCCGGATCAAGTCCGGCCATCTTAAGATACTTGTCCATCTTGCGGCGGACACTTCGTGTGCTGAGTCGTCGGCCGTGCTTGTTGACGAACAAAACTTTCGCGTCAAAATTCCTGCTGGTCTGCGCCCTTTTATTCCTGTACTCCATGTAGTGCTGGATTACCTGCAAAGCAGAGGAACTTATAGGTGCAATTCTTTCCTTCTTGCCCTTGCCTCTGATATGTACGACCTCACCCAGAAAGTCAATATCATCCATGTTTAACGCAACAAGCTCGCTAACTCTTATGCCGGTGCTGTAAAGCGTTTCCAGAATGGCCCTGTCCCTTGCTCCCAGCCAGTTGTTCATCGGCGGCGTATCGAGCAGTCTCTTTACATCCTCGTATTCCAGGAACATGGGGAGCTTCTTGTCCTGCTTGGGAGTTCTCACCACAGCAACAGGATTGGAGCCAAGCTGGTTTCTTTTAACCAGAAACTTGTAAAAGCTTCGCAGAGTTGCAAGTTTGCGGGCTATGGTCGCTTTGGAATACTGCTTCTCATTTAGAAAAGCCAGGTATGCTCTGACGGCTGCTGTTTCCACCGAGAGCAGTAACTGGTCAACCTTTACATCCGTGTGTGTCGCCACGGCCGTAGCCACGCCGGCTTCCTGCGGTTTAGTGTGTGACAATGAAATATGCTCATCGGCAGATGGGCCGGGCTCTGAAGAGCCCATCAGATATTCACCAAACTGGCTAAGATCAGCTTCATAACATTTGGCCGTATGTTCGGAGAACCGCTTTTCAAACTTCAAGTAATTCAAAAAATCCTGGACAATCGCACTATCTTTCATATTACACCTGCTTTCAATATCGTGGGCTTCTCCCCGGCGCCTATTATCAAAATATTCTCGTAAATTTCATGGCTCCGTTTTTACTGCCTATCGAAAAACACAAGCTCATTGAGAACTTACGTTTACTCACTTTTATTAATTCGCGTGAATTTGATTATCCTTATTTTCACGTAAAAGATCATCAGCCTGGCCGATAAGCGACTGTGTCAGTTTGAAACTCAGGACCGCCGCATCAAACCAATCAAACTCCGTACAACTATCCTTTGCCTGAGCAATCAGTGCATCCAGAAGTTCATCTTCACGGCCGGCCTCGTAACGAAAAATGAACTTCTCTTTTCCCTTGTTTAAAACCAGTTGTCGCCTTTTTTGTTTCATCGTTATAAAAGTTTGAGGCGTTTGTGACTTAAAAGAAAAGTCAGCCAACAATATCAATTGAACATGTTGTTCCCATAAACGCCTAATAGTCTTTATCGGTCGAAAAGCGGATAACTTATATGGAAACTTTGATTTTCTTCATCACACGCGTAAAAATCTACTATTTGGCAAGGCCACAACGCTTTTATCGGCCAATAAGACATCTGTCTTTACAAATTGAAGACAAATCCCGGCAAATTTGGCGTAAATTTGCACAAATTACATCAATGCTGTCACTTTCAGCTTATAGAAGAAATTGCTCTTTGCCGCCGCCGGTTTCTGTGCTGGATTCAGGACATGGCCCTGAAGAAGACTATTCCGTCTCTTTCAGTGGAACTAACAACCCCCTTCTGTTGGAAATGATTGACGTATTTTAAAGCTTCGTTGCTGTCGATACCCAGGCCGGAGCATATATCATTTATTGAGCAAGGCCTGCGTTTCAGCATTGATAATACACTTTCTGCTTTACTTTCAATGTGCCTGCCGCAGCGGCCCGAAGAAAAATCAGCAGCAACTTCGCACTTTTGGCCCAGTTGTTCGGCTATATCCTTTAATTTTTCGTGACTTAGTGTTTTTATACCGGTCTCGGCCGTAGGCCGAACGGCCGTATTGAGATGGACCTTGTCCGGCCGAATCTGCTCGATAGCATCCCTGATTTTGTCAATCTGACCGGCATCGGTATTTATTCCTTCGATGAAAAAAACCTCGAGCCATATTTGGCCGGTAAACACGTTTCTAAAGGCGCATAAGCCCGAAATCATATTTTCAAGAACAATATCCTCGTGTGGATGATTGATTTTGTCGAAAGTTCGTTTGTCACCGGCATCCAAAGATGGCAGAACCACATCTGCCTTTGCACAATCAGCGCGGACATCGGGTCTATAGAAAAGTGTGCCGTTGGTTAACAGGGCCACAGGAATATCAGTAATCTTTTTTATACCGTCTATAAGATCACCAAGCCTGGAATTCAGCGTCGGTTCGCCGGACCCGCCAATGGTAATAAAATCGGCCTTCAGGTCCCGGGTTAACGTTTCTCTCAACTCGGCTAAAATCGCTTCAGGGGATATGTACTCTGCGCGCCCGGTTGTTTTTTTAGTAGTTCCGCCGAGCTGGCAGTAGATGCAATCCAGTGTGCAGATTTTGAAGGGTACGATATCAACACCCAGGCTTAATCCCAGCCTTCGCGAGGTCACCGGGCCGTACAAGTATTTCTTTGTCTCAGCCACTTTTCTATCCGCGTACAACCTCGAATATTCTTTTGCACACTTTTAACAAGTCCTCAAGCCACTCTATCGGCATAATGCTGCCGGCATCTGATTTTGCCTTTTCCGGCTCGGTATGGACTTCGAGAAAAAGGCCGTTGGCGCCGGCGGCAATCGCAGCTTTGGCAAGTACGGGAGCCATTTGGGGAGAACCGGCACTTGCATCACCAAGACCTCCGGGCTGTTGAGTGCTGTGCGTTGCGTCAAAAACAACAGGGCACCGGAGCCTCTTCATAATCTCGATGCTCGTCATATCGTTGACGAGCCGATTGTAACCAAAAAATGTTCCTCGCTCGGTAAGTATAATTTTTTCGTTTCCACATTCACGAACCTTCTCGACGACATTTTTCATCTCGGCAGGCGAGAGAAACTGGCCCTTCTTTATATTTACAGGCTTGCCCGTTCGCGCGCAGGCACAAAGCAAGTCAGTCTGCCGGCAGAGAAATGCAGGAACCTGCAGGCAATCGACAACCTCACCGGCTACGGCGGCCTGAGCCGGCTCGTGTACGTCGGTCATAACAGAGAGGCCGGTTTTTTTTCGCACGGCTGCAAGAATCTCCAGGCCCTTTTCCAGGCCCGGCCCCCGAAAGCTGCGCAAGCTGGAGCGATTGGCCTTGTCGAAACTGGCCTTGAAAATGATTCCCACATTGCTGCCTGCACTAATATCAACGAGTCTCTTGGCAATATCCAGGCAATTGTCTTTGCTTTCAATAACGCAGGGACCCGCCATTACAAACAAAGGCGCATCCAAACCAACTTCGACATCACCAATCTTGAAGTTCATCTTACTTGTATTTTCCATCTCTAATCCAGATTCTACCTGCCAATGAACAATGTCTACCCTATTGCCCTGATAATTCTCGCTTTGATTCCTGCCGGTTTGGCACCTTCCGGCACCATCACGTTTACTGCGTGTGGTATTACACTGATTTGTATTGGCAAAACAGGGCCGGGATCACCATCAATTTCAGTCGCTATCCCTGAAGACTGTGAACTGACCTTGATGTTTTTGCCCTGACGGTATATAACATCCCTGCCGGTGGAGTGCTGCTTCAATGCCGTCATCACCGAATGTTTTACCAGATGCAAACGAGAGGCACACTTATAAATACACAGATCCAGCAATCCATCACCAAAATCGGCATTTCGCAATACCTGAAGCCCCACGGCATACCTTGAAATATTTCCAACGAAAACCAATCCCCGGCCGTTAAAAACCTCTTCGCCTTCCATCTCCACCTTCATCGGAGCAAAATCATAAGTCCAGAACGTCCGCCAAATCGGATTAAAGTAACTAAAGTGATCTATATGTCCATCCCGACGCTCACTGACGCGCTTGACTATCAGTCCGTCAAAACCAAAGCCAATAATGGAAGTAAAACATCTACCGTTGGCATTTCCAAGGTCCAGAGGACGAATGTAACCGGCCTCAAATGTCCTCAATATTGTTTTTACTTTTTCATCAAAACCTAATTCATTTGCCAGCAGATTTTCCGTCCCGCCGGGCACTATCAACAACGGCTTGTCACTTCCCTCCAGGCCATGCGCAACCTCTCTAACAGTGCCGTCACCACCGACAACAACGACCAAGGCACAGTCATAATCGACCGCCGCATCGGTAGCCAATTCACAGGCATTCTCCAGAGATGTTGTTAAACTGGCCCTGACATCGAATCCTTTTTTGACAAGGTACCGCTCAAACTGCCGGCTGGCCCGTTTGCTGCTGCTGGCACCGGCCTTGGGATTTACGATATAAGCTATATAACCATCATCCGGTTTCATAACGGTGACTCTGATTTTTTATAATAGAACCTGCCTTTGCTCTTTTCCAAGCTGATTAAGTTTTCGCTGCATCAGGCAGGCATAACTTTCAACAATGTGCTGCAAATCAGACATGCCTAATTTTTCTTTCACACCGGAGATACTTCCCCCATCGGGGCCCTCTATTTCCACAAAACAACCTAATAACGGCAATTCATCCAGACAAACAATACAGTTGTCGAGTTGCCAAATTTGACGCCTTTTTTCAAAGACCAACGCCTTTTCATAGCCCAGTTCATAAAGCAGCTTCTCAACCGATTCGCCGTCACCGACTTCAATCTCTATCTCCAGCCTCTTCTTGAAGTCGTTTTTCTCTTTGGCGCCCTTATAGGTCAAAAATGTCTTCTCTTTTTGCCCGGCACTCTGCCGCCGTAAACGAAGCGCCCTGTCGCTGCTTTTCAAAACGGCGCCGGCGTCATCGAAATACGTATCATTCTGTAACTGCTCGGCCACAAATTTGGCACCGGCCTCACCCAGTTTACGTTCCACTTCCTGCAGCGAGTCAACCTTCAATTTTGCTTCAATTTCGGTATGCATAAGTTATATAACCAGTGCTATCAGGTTATTATGCTCACTATTCTCGGCTTAACAACTATAATTTTTTTTGGGCTCTTACCGGCCATGGCGGAAGAGACCTTTTTGCTATCGAGCGCTTTTTGTTTTATCTGCTCTTCGTCTGCATCGGCTGCTACTATGATTCTTTCCTTTATTTTACCATTGACCTGTACGGCCAATTCAATTTCTTTTTCTTTGACGAGTTCCTTGTCGTATTCAGGCCAGGGCTCGTAAGTCAGGCTCTCCTTATGCCCCAGTTTCTCCCAGAGTTCCTCGGCAATATGCGGCGCGAACGGAGCGAGAATCAAAATGAATTTCTCGACGACCGATTTGGGCCTGACATCCTGTTTGCTGAGGTGATTTATAAAAATCATCATCTGGCTTATAGCGGTATTGAAACCAAAGGTTTCGATGTCATCACCGACCTTCTTTATCGTCTGATGCAGCAACCTCAGCGTTGCCTCATCCGCCTCTGCCTCTTTCACTGTCTCGCTGAGCTTTTCCGAATCTTCATCAACAATCACTCGCCAGGCTCTCTGAAGGAAACGATGCACGCCTTCGACACCCTGCATGCTCCAGGGCTTGATTGCCTCCAACGGCCCCATGAACATTTCATAAAGCCGCATCGAATCGGCGCCATAGTCTGAAATAACCTTATCAGGATTGATTACATTACCGCGGGACTTGCTCATCTTCTGGCCGTCTTCGCCGAGAATCATCCCCTGATTGATAAGTTTCTTAAACGGCTCTTTTGTGCTGACATAGCCGAGGTCATAGAGCAGCTTGTGCCAGAACCGCGAATACAATAAGTGCAGCACGGCGTGTTCGGCACCGCCGATATACAAATCCACCGGCATCCAGTATTTTTCCTTCTCGGCATCCCAGCCTCGGCTGTTATTTTCGGGATCAAGGTACCGCAAATAATACCAGCAGCTACCCGCCCACTGGGGCATTGTGTTTGTTTCACGCTTTGCTTTCGAACCGTCAGGCAAATCAACATTTATCCAATCATTGATGTTAGCTAAAGGCGATTCACCCGTCCCAGCAGGTTTATAGTTTTCAACCACCGGCAGCTCTAACGGCAAATCTTCTTCCGAAAGGCCGGCAACACCGCCATCTGTCGTATGCAAAATCGGAAACGGCTCACCCCAGTAACGCTGCCTGCTGAAAAGCCAGTCACGCAGCTTATAATTCACGGCCTTGTTGCCAAGCTTTCTTTCCGCCAGCCAGTTTGTGATCTGCTCTTTGAATTCAGCTGTTGATAGACCGTCAAACTGACCACTATTAACCGCTGTGCCATCTCCAACAAAACAAACATCTCCATTCATTACCTCTTCTATTATTGATTCCGCCCAAGCATTCTCTTCACCTTTTGAAGGTGGCCATGTCAACTCACCGTCATATTTGTAGAATCCGCCAATTCCCGATTTTAGTGCTTCTTCACGATCTGGTTTTACAACTGGAACTATAGGCAAGCCGAATTCTTTTGCGAATTCAAAGTCTCGTTCATCGTGGCCGGGCACGGCCATAATCGCGCCGGTGCCGTAGCTAATCAGAACATAGTCGCTTATCCAGATTGGAATCTTTTCATTATTGACCGGGTTTATCGCGTACGCTCCAAGCGGCTCGCCGGTCTTTTCCTTGGCTAAATCGGTCCTGTCCAAATCGCTCTTACGGGCGGCTTCTTCACGATACTTTTCAACAGCTTCTTCTCTTTCCTTACTCGTAATTTTATCTACAAGGGGATGCTCCGGCGCCAATACCATATAGGTTGCGCCGAACAATGTGTCCGGCCGGGTGGTAAATACGCGAATCGTTTCATCAAAACCATCGACCTTGAAATCAACGTCCGCTCCAATACTCTTACCTATCCAGTCGATTTGTAGCTTCTTTATAGAATACGGCCAATCCACTTCGTCCAAATCGCTCAGCAACCGCTCGGCGAATTTTGTTATTCGCAGCATCCACTGGCGCATCGGCTTTCTGATGACGGGATGGCCACCACGTTCGCTCAGGCCGCCAATAACTTCCTCGTTGGCCAGAACCGTTCCAAGTTCGGGGCACCAGTTTACGGCAACTTCGGCCTCATAAGCCAATCGATGGTCATCTATATACTGTTGCTTCTCGGCCCCACTCACTCCATTGGGAATCGGCAGTTGTTCAATCGGTTTGGCTTTTTGTTCGGCTTCGTCGAAGTAACTATTGAAGAGCTTCAGGAATATCCACTGCGTCCACTTGTAGTAATTCGGATCGGTCGTATTGACCTCGCGGTCCCAGTCATAACTAAAACCGAGCGACTTGATTTGCTTTCGGATGTTATCAACGTTTTTCTGTGTTGTTGTTTTCGGATCCGTTCCTGTCTGGATTGCATACTGCTCGGCCGGGAGGCCGAATGCGTCGTAGCCCATAGGGTGCAGGACGTTAAAACCCTTCATTCGTTTGTAACGGGCAACTATATCGCTTGCGGTATAACCTTCGGGATGACCAACGTGCAGGCCGGCGGCACTGGGATAGGGAAACATATCCAGCACGTAGTATTTCGCTCTGGAATCATCGCAGTCTTTGGCTTCGAACGTCTTACGTTCTTCCCAGTACTGCTGCCATTTCTTTTCTATAGCATTGAAATCGTAGCCGGCCTTTTTCTCGTTCATCCGTATTTCTTTTGCCTCCCTGTAGGCTAAGTTCAAAACTTAACGGCCCGAGTGCGGGCAAGCCTGGTCACTGCAGCCGTAGCACCGCTTCGAGGCACCTTCCTTGATTTGCGGCGCGAATATTGACATTTGCTTATCCAGTTTTTTGCTGCCGCAGTATTTGCAAGTTTTTCCTTTTCCCGGACTTTTTGAGAAGTTTTCCAGAAACTCGTTTATCCTGCCACACTTACCGCATTTATACTCATAAATAGGCATAAAAAAAATTCCAATCAGAAAAAATCGGGGAGACAGAATCCGAAACTCCCGTCTCCATCTCTGAACCTAACCGATTGTTATTCCATAAGTTACGTAAATTCCCTGCTTACTATACAAGGTCCGTCGTCGTATAAGTTTTCGTCATAAAATAAAGCAAATATCCACAAAAATCCACTAAAATCCGCGTTTTGAGTGCTGAACGAAATTTACAGGCCATGAATGCCAAAGACATTCGCCTTGACCGCCTCTATTGTGGTTTCTATCTTACGTGTTACTGTATCCCTCTGTTGGGCGCTTACGGGCAGTGGACTATCCCGCAAACCACCCGGCTTCTTTTTGATACCAAAGCCAACAGCACCGGCGCCGGATTGAGCAGCATCCTCACTGTCGGCACCACATAAAACACACCAGGCAAGGGCCCATGCTCTTATAGTATTACTGACATTGTACCCGCCGCCACCGGTTGCAAGGATGGGAGTGCCAAGACTTAACAGATAACTTAAGATGTCAGCATAAACATTATTAGTCAAATACAGATGCGCCAAGGGATCACCTGAAAGAGCATCGGCTCCCAATTGAATCACAATCACATCGGATTTGAAAGCCTCGATTATCGGCCGGGCTATAGCATTGAAGGCATTCATATACGCCTGGTCGTATGTGCCGATCGGAAGAGGGACATTTACACAATAACCTTTTCCCTTTCCTTTGCCGATTTCATTTTCAAATCCGGTCCCTGGAAACAGCACTTTCGGATTTTCGTGCAGCGATATGGTCATCACATCACTGCGCTCATAGAATGCATACGCGACACCATCACCATGATGGACATCCACATCAAGATACAAAACCCGCTTTCCGGCCTCGGCCAATACGGTACAGGCAAGGGCTACGTCATTGATGTAACAGAAGCCGGATGCGCGTTCGGGGCCAGCGTGATGAAAACCGCCGGACGGATTAAATGCCACATCCGCCGAGCCTGAAAGAATTAACTTTGCCCCGACCAGTGTTGCCCCGGAGGCCAGAACCACATAATCATACAATTTACTGAAAACAGGGCAATCCGATGTGCCGATTCCCATATCGAATGCCTCTGCATCCCAATGCCGGGGATGGGCTTTTCTCAAGGCGTGAAGATAACGGGCGGTGTGGAATTTCTTTAGTACCATTCTTTCGGCCGGAACAGGCGCTACCTCGCTTCTGCCGCCGCCGGACAGCAGGCCCATATAATGTGCAATCGCCCGAACACTTTTGGGCCGGATCGTATTAAACGGATGCTCCGGCGGATAACCGTACTTTTCCAATTCCCGAGAATAAATGAACGCAGCCTTTCTCATTGTTAAACTTGTTCTGCCTTTCCTGTCTTTCTAAACACTTTTTATGAACCAGCACGTTTCCAAAAAGAATATTCCTATTCTATACCTGTTATCAACAAAAGGGTATTAAAGACTTGAATTTCAATATCCACAAACTACTTTCTCAGGTCAGGTATGTCCGGCTCGATGTGAACGGTAATATTAACCGGGCGGATTATCTGCTCATCAAGTGTCTTCTCCAGGTTTTCCGATATCTCGTGTGCGGCGGCTATGCTCAAATCCGGGTCAACGAGGATGTGCAGGTCGAGAAAGACTTCTCTGCCGACGGTGCGTGTTCGCAGTTTATGCCATTGATTTATCGAGGAATTGTCATTGATTATCTTCTTTATACGCTCAATCGTATCCTGATCAACCGCACGCTCGGTCAGTTCGCTCAGGCAATCCCTGATTATCCGAATAGCAACCAGGATTATCATCAGGCCGACCCCAACCGCAGCCATCTGGTCGCCGTATTTAAAACCGAACTTGAGCGAGATAAAACCGGCAACAACTGCAATTGAACTAAACGCATCGGAGCGATGATGCCAGGCATTGGCATAAAGCGCGGAACTGTGCGTTTTGATGGCTATTCTTTTTGTCATCCTGTAAAGCAATTCTTTGACAATAATTGAAATTAAGGCGACAAAAAGCACTATAAAGCCGGGCGTGTGGTATTTACCTGCCGCCATGTTGATAGCCGCACGGTAAATCATAAATGCACCAACGACTATCAGGGCCGCTCCTATGAAAGCAGCCGCAAAAGTTTCAGTCCGACCGTGCCCGTATTGATGCTCCTCGTCAGGCTTTTTTGATCCGAAGTGAACACCCAGCAACAGGGCAATATCGGTAGTCATGTCAGAAATAGAGTGGATACCATCGGCAACAAGAGCCATCGACCCGGCGAAATAACCTACGCCGACCTTAACGGCAGCAAGGACTATATTGCCTGCAATGCCAAGATTTGTGACAAATCTTATGTCTTTATTTGCGCTTTCAATTTTGTGATTGTGCATTTATTTAACCGAGTACTCGCTTGCGGATATCCAAAACCGCATCGATATATTTTTGAGCTGTAGGTTGGTCTTTTGCTTCGACTATAATTCTCATCACCGGCTCGGTATTACTGGATCTGAGGTGCAGCCAGCCATCATCAAAATCGAATCGGCAGCCGTCGGCAGTGTTAAGCCCGGCATCGGCGAAGGCCTCTTTTGCCGAATCAAGGATTTGTTGAGCCTGTGACTTGTCGGCAGTGAATTTGTCTTTGCTCATATAATAACCGCCAATTTTACTGACTAATTCACTTATGCTTTTTCCTGTTTCCGACATTAATTGTAAAACCAGAGCAATACCCACAAGGCTGTCACGGACCGGACTTACCCGCAAATCGATTACACCGCCGTTGCCTTCTCCGCCGATTATGCAATCATGCTCAAGCATTGCAGCAGCAACGTTGGCCTCACCAACGGGCGTACGGACAACCTGCCCACCGGCCTCTTCGGCAACATCATCGAGCATTCTCGATGTAGAAAGATTTGTTGCAGCTTTGCCTGTTTTCCTGCTAAAAATATACTTTGCCGCCAGAGCAAGAGTATACTCTTCGCCAATATAAGTCCCGTTTTCGTCAACGATTGCCAACCTGTCGGCGTCGGGGTCCTGGGCAAAGCCAATGTCGGCCCGTTCGGCTTTTACGGCTTCACAAAGGCCGGTCAGGTTCTCAGCAGTTGGCTCCGGCACATGAGCGAAGATACCGCTGGGTTCATCGTTTATCGCAGTAACCATACAGCCAAATTCGGCGAGCAGTTTTTTCGTCACCCGCCCCCCTGCTCCGTTTATACTATCCAGCAGGATATTGAATTTTCTCTGGCTGATTACATTCTTGTCGACGATTGCCAAAACCTTTGCTATGTGAATGGTATCAGTCTGCTCATTAGATGTAACCTTGCCGTAATCGTCTGAATCGACAAGGGTAAATTGTTTATCGTAAAAATATTTCTTGATCTGCTTCGCCTCGTCGGGCGGCGGAGCAATACCGTTATCAAGTAACAGTTTTATGCCGTTGTATTGGGCCGGATTGTGCGAAGCAGTGACGACCACACCACCGGTGCAGCCGAGTTCTCTTACCATAATCCCTACGCAAGGTGTGGTTACAAGTCCTAAGTCAATTACATCAATCCCTACTCTGCACAATCCTTCTGCAACGGCGGATTTCAGCATTTCGCCGCTTGGTCGAGAATCCCTGCCGATGCACACCGATAATTTTTCTCTGTTGTCTCCTGCTTTATTCTTCAGAAATGAACCAAAAGCACAACCGTATTCGGTGGCAATAGAATACGTCAGGTTCTCACCGACTATACCTCTCATCCCGCTGATACTTATTATTAATTCTTCAGTCATACCAAAAGTTCTCTTCGCTGCCCCCCCCAATGAGAATCGAATATCGAGTGTCGAGAATCAGTCCAGTTTGCAGATATAAAGTTCGTTTACAAAGTCAAGTTTACCGAGTTCTTCAATGGCTTTAGCATCTGGCTCTTTGTCGAGACTGACGGCAAGCATGGCTTTTTGTTCCGCCGGTTTTTGTCCTACGCCCATCGTGCAGATATTGATATTATGCCTGCCACAAACGGTCCCGACGAATCCAATAACTCCCGGCTTGTCGTCGTTATAGATGACAAGAACCGTCCCCTGCGGGGTCATTTCCACGTTGAAGCCATCGATTTCGATGATACGCGGCAGAGTCTCACCGAAGACTGAGCCGGTAACAGTGCGTGTAACCTTATCGGTGACGACTTTGGCGCTGAAACTGGCGGCCACATCCTTAGCCATTGTATTTTTCGTCTCATCGATGCTTATCCCACGTTCCTTGGCAAGGACAGGAGCATTGACCATATTCAGCGGCATATCAAAATGTCGTTGAAGCAAACCGATTGCAAAGCTAAGGGTGACCGGTTCGGCAGCCATCTCAGCAATCGAGCCGCGATACTGGACTTCGACAGTCTTGATTTGTCCCGGTGCGATAATACTGACCAGTGTGCCTATTCGACGGGCAAGTTCCGCATACTGGCCCACAATCGGCGGAACGGCTCCCGAAGTGGAAGGAGCATTAAGGGCATTGCTGACCTGGCCGCCCTTGATGGCATCGACAAGGATTTGTGCAGCTTCGACGGCCACCTCGATTTGGGCCTCACTGGTGCTGGCGCCCAAATGAGGAGTAACCAGGCAATTTTCAAAATCTGTAAAACGTGTATTTTCAGGCGGCTCCGTATGATAAACATCGAGGGCCGCACCGGCGATACGCTTTTGGGCCAATGCATCATATAGTGCGTCTTCGTTGATAATGCCGCCCCTCGCGGTGTTGATTAATCGGACGGTGGGTTTCATCATTTTGATCTGCTCTGCATCAATTATATTCAGAGTTTGCTCATTTCTCGGTACGTGTACAGTAATATAATCGGCCTTTCTGAAGACATCTTCTATGGTTTTGGTTACTTCGATGCCGAGCTTTTCCGCGTCAGTGGGTGCGGCAAAGGGGTCATAACCCAAAATGTTCATATTGAAACCCCTTGCTATGTGCGCAACAGCTATACCGATTCTGCCCAGACCTATCACTCCGAGGACCTTATTATTCAACTGGTTGCCCATATATTTTTTTCTGTCCCAGGCGCCGCGCTTTAGGCTGTTACAGGCGGGGACAACATTGCGGCTCATCGAAAGAATCATAGCCATCGTATGTTCAGCCGCACTGAGAGTATTTCCGCCGGGAGTGTTCATAACCAGAATTCCCTTTCTGGTGGCTTCGGGAATATCGATATTATCTACCCCGACACCAGCCCGGGCGATTGCTTTTAAGTTGCCGGGATTGGCCAGTACCCTGGCCGTAACCTGTGTGCCGCTTCGAATAATAAGCCCATCGTGTTCACCGATAATCCTGGCTAATTCATCCTCGCTTATACCGGTCTTAACAACTGCTTCAACACCATCTATCGAATTGAGCAAGTCAATTCCTTCCTGTGCAAGTTTGTCTGTAATCAGGACTTTAATCACCATAAAACTCCAAAAAATTGTTACTTCCGAAATATTTCCCAGCCGACGCCTTTTTTACAATCGGCAACTTTTACATGCAATATCTCAGTAGATACCTTTTTCCTGTACTTAATCCTGCTTATCTTGCAGCTATCGTCCGGGCCAAAGTTACCGCCCAGCCGGCAGCAACAATAACTATCAGGGCCAGGATTATATGTTTTATTTTAACTTCGATAAAGAATCGGTTGATAAAACCGAAGTATACCCCAAAAACAGCTATAAAGAAAGCCAAAAACGCTACAAAAACCATTACAGAGCACAAAAATGCAATAGCCGGCTGTGTATAAAACGCACCCTTATGACCAAAGACTTCTCCCTGTGCAAACTTATACACCGAAGTAGTCATTCTACAAGTTGGACAGGGCAAGCCGTATTTTTTCTCAAAACCGCATCCGTAAGGAGACAGGCTGATTTTATAATGTGCCGCCAACCGGAGCAGTCCGAAGAACGCGACCACAGATACAAAAACAAGGGCAGCCCTAATCCGCTGGCGTCGCGATGCCCGGCGGAAAAATTCAGATTTATTTAGATGTTGGCTTGACTGCATAACAACGTTAAAATATGGCAATATTAAAGTTATGTCAAGTTTAGAGCACGAAAGGCAGAACATGGTATTAGAACACAGACATATCAGTCGGATGCTGGAAACCGGCATTGTGGCGGCACGCCTGGCCGGGCAGCGGGCAATGGAAGAAATTAACTTCATCAAGGCCTCGATAAAGAGCAACAAAAGCGAAATGGTTACTGAGACCGACCGGAGATGCCAGCAGATAATAGTGGATCGAATCAAAGAGACTTATCCCGATCACGGTTTTATCGCCGAAGAAGGGGGAAAAGATAAGATTTTCAAACAAGCACCAAGAGGAGTTGAGCATATCTGGTGGGTTATCGATCCGTTAGATGGAACAAACAATTTTGCGCACCGGATGCTCTTTTTTACCATCAGTATTGCCGTAATGCATGAGGGTGAGCCGATTGCAGGAATTATTTTTGAGCCAGCCACAGAGTCGATGTTTACGGCCGTCAAAGCCCTTGAGGCACAATTGAACAGCAGGCGAATCACAGCCGGCAACGAGAAGATGGATAAATTCTCAAGCGTCGGCCTGGACAGTCATTTTGATAATAATGTGCCGGATTGGGCCTGTGAAATTATGCTGAAGACGAGATTTCGCAATTTAGGCTCAACAGCGTTACAGCTTGCCTATGTAGCAAAGGGGAGTCTTATTGGTGCTATCCACTCATGTCCGAAGCTATGGGATATAGCAGCCGGAGCCCTGATAGCCGAGACTGCAGGGGCTGTAGTAAGTGACTGGCAGGGTAATAAAATCTTCCCAGTCGATTTGGATAGCTACGAGGGGCAGGAATTGGAGGTTATAGTAGCCAACAAGAAGGTTCACTCCGACTTATTGGGACTTCTAAAGTCCTAAATACCAAGTGTCCATTCCATTTATTTTGCATATTAACGCGAAATTCAAGGTTTTTCCTGTTTTTTTTCTGGACTTTATAGGAGGTTCTGGTATAATGTAATTAAAGTTCAGCGGATGGATAGTGTCTAAAATGGAAGGAGTTATTATGGCCAAAATCGCAACTTTTATCAAATACCTGTTTCTGGGATTTACTGTCCTCACAGGCGGCATAGTATCTACGGCTGAGGCCGCTAACTTGTTTGTGCCAGGATCACCGGCACCCTGGTACCCAGATATTCAAACAGCAATCAATGCTTCAACTGATGGCGATGTTATCACTGTAATTAGCGATCCAATACCTTATTCCGGTGCGGGTTTTTTTAACGTTGACTTTAACGGGAAAGACGTAACAGTACAGGCAGGGGATGCAGCGGGAAATCCTGCACCACGGAGCGTAATCATAGATTGCAATAATCAGGGCCGGGCCTTTATATTCCAAAGCGGTGAAACAAATCGAGCATTTTTGGATGGTTTTATAATCATCAATGGTTATGCTCAGGATACTTCCTGGCCGCAGGATCCCGCTGTCGACGCAAGCGGCTACGGTGGCGCAATATATATTAAGGAAAGCAGCCCAGTTATAATAGACTGCTTGATAACAAGCTGTACTGCCGATGCCGGAGGTGGAGCGATATTCTGCGACGAAAACAGTGGCCCTGAAGAATCCCAAATTCTTGGATGTGATATAGGCATCAACCCAGGAAGTTACAACTTTGCCGGGTGGGGATTTTACCAATATATAGATATCAATGACGTAAATGACGTTAATAACCTGGATGTAAATGACTTACATCAATTAGGCGGAGGTATATACTGCAGGAATTCCAGCCCAGTTATAAGTAGCTGCAATATACAATGGAACACATCTGCAGGTTCCGGTGGTGGAATCGCGTGCGAAGTCAGTAACGCTAATATTTGGAACTGCTCCATAGAAGAGAATGATGCATATGTTGAAGATGACAGGATTGACCAGCACGGCGGTGGAATATATATCAAAGACTGTAAAGATAGAGGCCCGGAGATATTCCGATGTTTCACACAAGCGAATGCCGCAAGATGGTCCGGCGGAGGCATTGCTGTTCAGGACAGTAATGCTTTAATAGAATTCTGTAGCATATATGATAACCACTGCTGGGCCAGCGCCGGGGGTATCTACAGCCAGGGTAATCCTCACAGCGACCCTAACACAGATCCTAATAATCCAAACATCAGAATCCAAAATACCTCTATAGTCTTCAACTGGGGTTACTGGAGCGGCGGCGTCAGTTCAAACTACGGCAGTTCTACGACCTTTTCAAATGCTACGATTACACGAAATGTCGCCAGCTGGAGCTGGCTTGTAGGCGGACTGGAAGCCTATGGCGGATGGGCAGATGGAAATGGTGTTGCAATCTGGGACAATATTGGTGAGGAACAGAAAATTACGGCCGAAGTTTCAGCTTCTGCTATGGGTATGGAATTTGGCGGCCCTGAAATGGAAGTCTTCGGCGTAAACCCAAGTATGAAATTCAGCTACAGTAACATACAAATGTTCGATAACGAAGGTTTTTACGATCCGACAGCAGTCTGGCCGGGTGAAGGAAATATCAACAAGGATCCGTTGTTCGTCAATCCGTATCGACGCCCATACGATTTTCACTTACAGAGCACAAGTCCCTGCATCAATGCCGGAGACCCGTTTGCCGATTATTCAGTGGAGCCGGCGCCAAACGGCGCCAGAATCAATATTGGGGCATACGGTGGGACCGATGAGGCAACATCCTCAGATATATTACGGCCCGTACCCGCAGATGCAGATACCGACCTGGAGGTTAATTTGGTAGATTTCGCCATTTTGGCCAACAACTGGGGCCTGGAAGGAACAGACATCAAAAACAAAATGGCGGATGCCGATAACAATAACATCGTCGACGCCCGTGACCTGGCTATCCTTAACAAGTTCTGGCTGTGGGTACAGTAAAGCCCTCTCAGACCTCAAATAGAGATATGCACAATCGGATATGAATTATCTTGGTTCGGGAACGTAGTGCAGCGACACAATTCTTACTTTACCATCAGGCGTTCTAAAATTGGATTTGTCAATGCCGCTCCTGTCAAGTATGGCAACAACTCTTTTCTGTGGTCCGTCGACACCGATGCGAACGAGTATGTAAGCGGTAAAAACATCGCTGCGAACAGTAACAAGATTGCTGATTCGTGAGAAGACCACATCGCGTTCTTCGAAATCATCCGCCAGACCATCGCCCAGGCCCGGCCCATAGGTCGTCAGGTCGGGGAAGCCAGGCAGGTCGATAGTGTCAAGAGAATACGAGCCGACGTTGAAATTGCCTAAACCGGCAATGACAAAATTTAATTCTCCTATGCTGGCGAAGCCTGGTTGTTCCCGCACAGTTCCGGGCGGAAAACGTGCTGCAAAATTATCGTTAAGAGGAGAATTTGCCACAATGGCGTTATAACGGCCAATAGTATGATCTACCGGCAGAGGGAGTTTGTCCCGATAAGCTATTATCATCTGCGCAAGGCTGTAATCGAGGGGTATATTTATCCTCTGGGAGATCCACGGCAATTGCGCTATCAAATACCAGGGAGCGGTGTTGATATTTATTCGGCCGGGTATTTTAACCTCGTCAAGGTCTATTTCACTGCTATCTAAAAAGCCGTCACCATTCAAATCCATCCCCAGGCCGTCATTGTCATTGTCAATGAAGTCTCTGACGGGATCGAAGACGGTCAGGTATTGAAAAATATTTCTATGAAAAGGATTTTGCAGGTCCAACCTGACCAGGTGTTCCTCACTCCTGAGCTTAGTTCCTAATTGCTCGCCGATTGTGCCGATCGATGTAATGTCGTGCCCCAAAGTCAATACCCGCGGAATGTCACCGACTGTGACAAATCTTGCGCGAGGGTAGACGGGATTAGGCAGAAAGAAACTGAAATTGTGCTCCGGAAACAGTGTCGGTGGGATATTATTCACGAATCCAAGTGTGCCGGCATCGGGTATCAGAGTTTGATAAACAACATGCCAGTCAGTGACACAGCGTCCCAAATACAGTATCTGACTGGTCGCCTGGCCAAGCGCAGGGGCCGGATAAATTACCTGCTTGTCCACATATATAACGGGCCCGGCCGAATTGACTATCCGTTTAAGAAAAACGTCATAAGCATATTCAGACGAGTCAAGGGGCACAGGTGGTTTGCTTTTGTCGGGTTCAGTGAATAAGATGAGGTCCGGACGCACAATTACGTTCGGGCTGAACGGATTCAATCCAAAGGCCTGCGGCCTGTTGGAGATTACGAAACAACTGCGGGCATTAATTACGTCGCAGGGATCGAATATAATAATACGTGTATCAGACAGCATTCTGTTGAAAAGCTCAAGCTGGAAGTCTCTTAGCGGTATGTTGCAATCGAAGGGATTGTAAAGCTCCACGGCGAAGGATGATGTGCCGGGATCTATCTGGATGGGCGGCTTGCTCCTGTCGTCGGCCCGCCCGGTACCGGGCAGAATGATGCCTATTTCAGTGATGAAAGGCTGGACTTCGAAACCATAATGGACATTGCCATAAGGATCGACCAGAGTCGTTACACAGTTGACATCCAGTTCCCCATCGAAATTGATGTCATCTTCATCGATAAAATCGATCATGTTAGCGGCAAGCTGCGCGTATTCGGTCACTATGTTAGGTTCCGGTATAACCGGCCCTGGCCCAAGACTACTTAGTAGCCTTTGATAACTGCTCAGCAATCTGTCATACAGGATGCCGACCGGCGTGTTCATATCCAAAGAATACAGCGGAAATAATCGTGTATACCTCTGATACGGGATATCGACGGGAGTATCTGCATTGTTGATATTAATCATCCTGCCGCCCCTGGCGTCGATAATCCTGTCGACATTATAAGTAGAAAGCAAATGGCGCCTGTAATTGAATGGAATAACAGGGTCGGTAACCCTGCTTTGCCATTCCGACCGACTGCCAAGAGTTCCACCTGAATAAGGCTCGTCTTTAAAAGCAAAAGACAGGTCCCCTATCGTATTGTCCCACACGCTCTCCAATCGTGTTCGAGCCTTCGAAGTTATACAATATCGATAGCGCAATTCAAGCTCATCGGATATATCAAAAGGCAAATAACCAATCACCGGACGCTCCATACGCCAAATTACGTCATTTTGATATGACCTCCAGTCAAATGAAACCGAAACAGGAGCAAAAGAACCACTCCTGGCAACATCAATCTCATTAATATCATCGAGTGGTCTCGCCATCTCCGCCAGGTCTATTTGCATTTGACTTGAGCCATCGATATGATCGGCGCAAGGATCGGAGGCATCGAACTTAAATCCCGTATTGATATTTCCTGTTGCGCTGAGATCAACAACCCGTACCGCGACATAAATCCTTTTGCCTTTGCTGGAGCTTATATCATTAAGTTCAACCCATTTTGAATCTGCGATGCCGTCACCGTCCGCATCCGCCAATTGGCCTCTCCACTCATTATCGAACATGCCGTCGTTCTGCAGGCCTTTATCCAATTGGCCGTTATTATGATCTATCCTTATTGGGGGATACTCATTAATAAGGTCCTGATTAAATGGACCCCACCCCGGCACGGGATCTACATTGACATACCGTGTCGCAAAAGGAAAAGGCCTGTTTCTCAAAAACCCTGTAATATCGCTGATTTGCGGCCATTTATATATATCATCATTGGCGTCGGCCGTTCCAAAATCGTTAATGAGTTCCGGCACAAGGCTTGCCAGCCAGGCGTTGCAGGGATCGGTATAGTCGTAGTATTCCTGTCCCGCAATGCCGGGGATATCCGAGACCAATTCCTGAGAAATCTTTGCGATAACCGTTTCGATTGCCAAATCGAGCTCTCTGTTTTCGGATATTGCCGACGTTGCAACCTTGTCCACCCTCGCCATCAACACAAACAACACGCCGACAATAGCTAACATTCCCGTCAAAACAACGGTGAGAATAAGGGCCGAGCCGGTTGAAGATGGTTCTTTGGAAAATTTTCTTTCTCTTGCTTCCATTATTGCCGGTTTAGTCTCCCAAATAAATGATATGTGTAAACACACGGCCATCCTTGATTATATCCTTGGATTCATGCAGCGTAAAAGTGAACTTAATTGCCCTTGGAAAAAAATCAGCTGAAAAATTGACGCCGGAATTGTACATCATGTCATATATGGGACCCCAGTAATTGATTTGATCCGTTGGGATATTAAAGAAGGTCCCGAAGGCATTGAAATTTGCATATCCCGGATCAGGGCTGGCGGGATATCCATTTATTAACATTAGTTGAAAGTGAGAATCTGAAGGATCACCATCCCCATCTGGATCGTTGCTTGGGAACCAGTGAAACCTGTTATAGGCAGGATCCCAATATGCCCACTGGATTGTCAAACTACTAACGCCCCTGCACATTAATCTCTGGAAAGTATTCGGGTCTCTAGTATCAAAAATAGTACGCAAGTCAAAACAGCCATTCAATATGGGACCGTCGTAAGCAGTCCTGTCTACTATTTTCCAATGGGCCAGTGACAAGCTGTCATGTTCGTAGAAATCGTTTTTCCTGTAAATGTCGAACGGCGTAGGCGCAGGGGTATCAAAAGTTGCCGCAATATTGGCGGGGTCGGGCCAGATATCGAGTCTTGGGTCACTGGTTAATATGTGTCGACGCCTGGACAATACCCGGTCTCGACTGTCCTGGCCTTTTTGGAACCAGGGATAAATAAAGGAAGCGGGCATTGGAGCATAGACCCTCGCCTGGCCATAATATATTCTGGCGATGTTGCCTCGGATTGGAACGCCGGTAGTGAAGGGAACCAGAAAGGGTGATACACCGTCGTTACCATACAATTGGGTTGACTGGAAATCGCCATCGGCAAAGAACATAATCTGGTCGTACCTTTGGTCAGGGTCGGTCGCGTCCTGAAAGAACCATATCATAAACGGAGCGTCTTTACGGAGATCTTTGAAATCTCTGTCCCACTGGTCGGTTATTGCCCGCAGTTTCTGCATAATCTCGGCGTTTGCCGAGGCGGTGCGATGCGCCTTTATGCTGACTTTGAAAATCACGGCGGCAAAAGAAATCATCATAACCATAATCGCAATGGCGACTACAAGCTCTATGAGAGTAAAGCCCCTACTTCTTCGCAGTTTAAAGTTCATTATTCGCCGATTCGGTTTAAAATCTTACTACTCTTTGATATATCGCTATAAAAGGACACCTGCCGCCGCCAACAGGCGGAGGAATCACCCAAACCATACTCGGAGATATATTGCCCGGTCCCCAAAGACGGTCAAGATCAAGACGGATTGTCTGATCATTACCGGGAGTATCATAACGTTCCAACACACGAAAAATCCTGCCATATTCGTTGCCTACGACAGTATAGCCGTCATTAATAAACGTTTTCTCTGCGGGATTTGTTATTGTAAGTTCCTTAGGGCCGGGCCCCATAGAAACAGGAACAGGAACAGGCACCGGCCAATTACCGGCCCAGCCTCGAAACGTTGTCCCGCTGCCTACCTTCCTGGACACAAATACGGTTACCTGGACAAGCCGGCTGTTCGGATCAGTATCCACCCGTCTGCACAGGGCCGACCAGTAATATTGTTTCTCGGAAATATCAATATTAGGATCCGAAGGATAAGCATATTCTGAATTAACAGAACCGGTCGATACATCTCTATAATCAACACAGGCCACCACCGGAAGCGCGGGCCAGGAATTAAAGTCAGCAACACCATAGAGTCTTATTTTCGCAAAGGCCTCATTGGCGACGACGGCCGAGATGGTGCGCTCGGTCGCAATAGTTGTAAAATGGATACCCACAGGAAATGCGCCGGCGATGAAAAGCATACCAACCGTGATTACGCCGATAGCCAGCAAGACTTCAGTCAGAGAAAAACCATTATTTGAACTTTGTGTTTTTCGCATAAGCAGGCATTCTCACTTTTCTATCATAATTCCGGTATAAGGATTAATATAAATCATCTCCGGAACCAACTTCACCAAATAATCCGAATAAGGGCGGCCCCTGTCGTAGGCCCGTTTGAATTCCAGCCTGTCATATATGATAAAGCCCCTTCGACTTGGTTCCTGCACTAAACCAAGAGAGGGGTAATCATCCTGAACAAACATGCCGATGTTAAAAGTTGCTATGTTTTCCGGGGAATTAAAAATATCATCCATAGAGTTGTTAGGATTTAGTGGCCGGAAATCACCATCTCTGTTTCTGACTCGCACATCATGTAATACCAATTTGCCGGACGGTGAAAAAATAATCGAAAAAGCCGTAGCGTTATTAAGTTCAAGCGGTCCATCGATATCAACGTCAGCACCTATCAAACTTAAATCCATCACGCCGACCGTATCAGGCAACTTAATTGGCTCAAGACCTTCGACCGCACGAAAACCTGATACAAGACCCGTTTTGTCAAAGTCATGTACGATAAATACCATATACTGAGCGGCTTCGGGCACACCTTGAAGCGGATTGAGTGGATCATCAGAATTATAGACCTTTTGGAATCTGATGCCGGCGTATCTCTGCTCTTTTGCCGCTATCGCACGGGCCGAAGCAAGGGCCGTGCTTATCAAAGGCTTGCCGCCAGTTCCCGATTCGAATGAATCGAGAAACGTGCGGACGGCCGGCAATCCGAAGCTGCCAAGCAGCACTACGGCAGCAATGACCACCGACATCTCAACTAATGTACGACCGGATTGTTTGTATCCTGTTTTCATTTTCGACTGCTTATATCATCAGTACTTCCGAACTTTCTATCCGGTCCGGCCGATGTAATTACCGGAAAAGCGCGTTTGCTGCGAGGATTAAGAGTCACCTCGTCGTAATAGTCATATTTCAACGTTGTCCCCCAGGGATCAATAACTCTCAATAATGGGTAGACTTTAGGAACACCACCGGGAAAAGTAATGGAAATATCACGCGGTTGTCTATTAGAACCAAGATTAGTCAGCAGGGATTCGTCGATTTTATCCAAAGTCTTTCGACATTCAGGGACCTGGCTTAACAAAAAGTACAGGGCCTCGCTTCCAGAATAACGTACGTCATGGGTACCACCGCCAATTGCAACAGTAGCACCCAAAGCATTTTCTAAAGTCATTCTAACAGCAGGTTGTGGAAAGTCGTTACAGTCCAAAGGAAAGTTAAATCCGGCAAAGATCGGAGCTTCATAGCGATACTTGTAATCACGGAACTGCCTAAGTGCAGCCGTAATAATCCCAATCGTGTTTTTGGTAAGCTGCTCGTTAGACTGGTCGTTAATACGGCCGGCGAGTCCGATTACCATCGTGGTCAGAACTACAACTATCGCCACAACAATCAGCATCTCGACAAGCGTAAGAGCAGTTTTGTTTCGGTCAATTCTCATAGCTTTAGCTTGTTCAATCAAACACAGGGTGTATTTTAGTTTCCAAAGTTGCAAATATCGTCTCTTGTTCCATAAAGGCCATCGGCGCCCGCTGAAATCAATAAGTAAGAATCAGGTCTGTAAGGCCAGGGTCTGGCTGTCACCTTGGGATCCTGGATATATCCAATCACAGGAGGAGTTGCCGCCGGATTCCCATAGAAATTCTGATAATTTCCGGCGGGGAGCCCAAGTCTATGAGCCGTACCGTCCACAATACTCATTAATATTGAAGTGAGCGGCACATTGTCACGGACATTGTAAATTCGCTGGTTGAAAGGTAACGGTGGTGGCGGCACGAGACCCTTGCTGGCCGTATTCGCCCTGTAATACAGAATCGGAGTGCCCGCGTTTACAGTTTTTCCTGAAGCAAGCTTAATTTTCTTTACACCAAATGAATCGCAAATAACATAGGTGTCCGGAGCCAGGGGCCCGGTTCCCGTCGGTCCCGTATACAAGTCACCCAGTTTAAATGCATTGTCGGTTGCCTGCTCCAGATAAGGTCCTCTTCTTTCTTCCAGATTTTGAGGGGGTGGGGGGACAGGATAGAAGGTAAGATTTGTTGCACTCCAGTCTGACTTCGGATGAAAACCAAGCAGGTCACGGCCTAAAAGGGCTTCAGCGAGCTTTTGAGCCCCACAGTAGTCTGGCGACAGCCAATCCGACGGCGGATAGTCACCATAGTCGTTCCGAAAGGCCGTCAGAGCCAGGCCAATTTCATTGAGCTGGGCTTTTTGCTTGGCCCCCTTTGCTGTATTTCGTATCACAGTAACAGAAGGTATAAGCAGCCCAACCAGTAATGCGATTATCGCAAGAACCGTTAATAATTCCACAAGTGTAAAGCCTGTTTTTTCGCGCTTCACAGCCATCTCCTTTTTATAAATTAATAATTTCATTCCAGACCGTATACCCAGCTTTTCAAAAGCCAGTCATCAATCACTCTGGAAAGATCGCCATAGTCAACAATTCCTGAGCCGTCGACATCGCTTCTCATGCACGGCCCTTCGCTCTCCAGGTCGCCGATTATAATTGCCAGATCACGTAAATTAACGATGCCGTTATAATCAACGTCGGCGGCCGGCAACTCTAACTCGAAACAGTTTTCATCCTGCCAGTTTATCCAGTCCGTATTATCATGTAACCTGTTGGTAAGGCCGGCATAATCCTTGAAATTCACTGTGTCATCCTCTGTTAAATCAGACAGCAACAAGACAACCTCTCCCAGCCAGTGTTCGACAAACACCTTCAAGTCTGCAGAATCAACCATTCCGTTCCGGTTGAAATCGCTGCCCCCGCACCCATTCGAATGCGGACAGTTATTATCCCGCCAATAAGATGCAAATACTGCAAAGTCAGGAAAATTGATAATATCCTCATCGTCCCTGAATAAATCGTACTCCAGGTTCAGCTCCTGGGCCAGCCATTGTGTTGAAAGCACTCTCAGGTCGAGAATATCGACATAACAATCATGATTGATGTCTTCCGGAAGATATCCAAAACCTCCACAGTGTGCATCGAACTTCACAAAATCCCACTGCGCCATGAACTGATAAAACCATTCAATTTCACTGACATTGGATCTAATAGCCAATGAGAGTGTATGCGGGCTTTCATCTTTATATATCTCATTAACATCAACCATCTGGTTCAGGTACTCGCCACTTACGTTCGGTACCAGATCACCCGAATCCCAAACCACATTACCATCAATCAGCACAATCGCACTTCGTTTGCTCGGGTCCCACGTGAAACCGCCAAGAGTACCTAATCTTAAGTCAAAAATAATCTGATTAACATCTGTCAGATACACCTGCTGAGATACTGTTCCAATATCTCCGGCAGTAAACTCCACAAAATCCGTATACAGGCTCAACGAGTAGTTGCCATGGCTTTTCCAATCGATACTAACCCATCCGCCGAACTGGCCTGCCGGCAGGTTGACATCACACCATTTTCGAGGTGACTGTGCTGTAATGTCGTTTATAATGCCATCTTTCTCGAAACTACCGTTCATAACCAAGCTAACTCCAGCCTGCGTGCTATTGCCTACCAAAGCAATAATCATTACTGCACTAATAACTGTCGTTTTCTTCATCACCGTCCTCTTCGTCCCTAATTACCTATCAGTTCCAAGCTAATCTCCGAAATTAAACACATCATCAGGAGTACCATATTCATTGTCAAAACCAGCCGACATCAGGATAAAGGAATCCGCCCTGTAAGGCTTAGTTACAGACTGAATCTGTTCATTCCATGTATTTTGATAAAATATTCGTGGGTCCGCGGGGACCCCAAGCGATGTTGTACCGATTGAAGCCATAGGATGCGCCGTTCCCGGATTCCACGGCATACCAAGCTGGACCAACTGATCATTATCCTGATACTTGTACATATTCTGTGGATTATCCGGGTCCGTGAGGTCATGGGCAGTAAGAGATATATGTACCTTGTAGTAAAGTATGGGCATTCCAATCCTTTTTCCGGTCGTAAGGCTCGTGGTACCTGAATATTCATCGCAAAGGACAAATCTGTCCGGAATAAAGGGGCCAACACTACTATAAATCTCGTTTAGCCTGTGTGTTTTGGCATTTTCGAGACTTAAATATACATACTCTTTTCTTGCCGGCTCAGTTGCGGGAGCATATAGCTGAACCGGCGGGGTTCCGCCATCCATACCATCAGCCCTAAAGCGCGAATCCGGGTGGAAGCCTAATAAATCCTGACCCATCAATGCCTCAGCCAGTTTCATTGCGCCACAGTAAGGCGCTCCTGTCGGATCCACCGGTCCGGAGTCCGGGTAGCCGTCGAACTCACTACGAAAAAGCTCCAAAGCAACGTCGATGCTGTGGAACTGGTTTCTCTGGCTTACCTTCATGGCGAATCGCCTGACCTTGTTCATAACAGGTGCAAGAAGCCCCATGAGAATTATGATGATGCTCATAACGGTAAGGAGTTCTACAATTGTAAACGCCCTTTTTTTGTTGGATTTTCTGGCAATTGGATTCACTTTCTTCTCCTTGATTATTGAATTAAACGCTCTATTTATTTTTTAGTCTTTATCAGACACTTAACTTCGTGATAATGGTTATCATGGGCAGGAAAATTGACAGCACGATGACCAAAACAACGGCGCCAAGAACAATAATCATAATCGGTTCGAGCAGAGACATTAATGACGCGACAAGCACATCAACCTGCTCGTCATAATTGTCGGCTACTTTCAGAAGCATCTTGTCCAAGTCACCCGTTTCCTCGCCTACTGCAACCATGTTGGAAACAATCAGGTCGACGGTCTTGGACTGCCGTAACGGACCGGCAAAGGTATCGCCCTGCCGGATAGAGTTGTGAACATTGCCAAGCATGTTGGCAAAGACCTCATTTCCCGCCGTCTCGCGCGTAACGTTAATGGCATCCAGAATCGGAACACCGGCGCTAATCAACGTTCCTAATGTTCTTGTCCACCGAGTAACGGCCACTTTGGAACTAAGCTGGCCGACCACCGGCAGTTTCAATTTGATAGTATCCAGCACCAGTCTGCCGGGACGACACTGCTTGATAAGTCTGATCAGAAAAATTATTGCGAATGGTGTTGCCAACAGGACGACCCAGCCGTACTGTGTTGCGATCCAGTCGGCTATTGCCAGCACTACCTGAGTTATCTTTGGAAGCTCGGCACCCTCTGTCATTTCAGTCAGAACCGTCTCGAACTGCGGGATTACCTTCCACATCAACAACAACAGAATTGTAAATGCCGCACCCAAAACAACACACGGATAAACCATCGCGCTTTTTACCCGGGATTTAAGTTTTTGCGCTTTTTCCATAAAGTCGGCAACACGTGACAGGATTAAATCCAGCACACCTCCCGTCTCGCCGGCCGCCACCATATTGACAAACAATCGATCGAAAGCTCTTGGAAATCTGCCCATGGCTTCCGAAAGGGTCGAACCGCCCTCGATGTCGTCGCCGACATAACCAATAACTTTTTTGAATGTCCCCGATTTTTGCTGGTCCTGGAGAATCCTCAGTGAACGCAGGATAGGCAGGCCCGCGTCCTGCAACGTGGAAAGCTGCCTGGCAAACTGGGTTATAAATTTGACTTTGACTTTACCGCCGGCACCACGCCTTCGTTTTGGCTTTGTAATGGCCCTTGCCGCCGCTTTCTTGGCTACGCCGCGAGCGTGAACCTTCGTGGGAAAATAACCCATATTCCTTATTTTACTTACTGCTTCTTTCTGACTCAGCGCCTCTATTTCATTCTTTATTGACACGCCCTGTGAGTCCAGTGCTTCATATTTGAAAACAGGCATTCCGAACACCTCCTTTAGAATTTAAAACAACAAAAGAAATTTAACTGGTTATTGATAGTCATTTCCTATTCCGATAAAGCACACACGTACTTTTTGTTCTCTAATCTCTTACCTTTCCGTAGATGTTTCTTTCACAATCTCGTCTATAGTAGTAATACCATCGTACATCGCCGCCAGTCCGTTATCGCGCAACAGCCTCATGCCGGCCTTTTGACCGGCCGCCCGCAACACGTTTGTCGAAGCCTGATTCATTATCAACTCGCGTATTTCATCATTGAATGTCATAATCTCAAAAATACCCGTTCGCCCTCTGTAACCGGTATTATTACACTTGTTGCATCCCCGGCCGTAATAAAACTTTTTGCCCTTGATATCATCCGGCGTAAGTGATAATTCCGACAGTTGTCCTTCCGTTGGTTCGAATGATGTTTTGCATTTCTCACATATTTTTCTGACCAACCGTTGAGCGACAATACCTTCGATAGTAGCGGTAACAAGAAACGGTTCAACACCCAAATCCAAGAGTCTGGCAATCGAACTCGGGGCATCGTTTGTGTGCAGTGTGGTGAACACTACATGGCCGGTCAGTGATGCCTGTGCCGCGATTTCCGCTGTCTCAAGGTCACGAATTTCACCAACCAGTATAATGTCGGGGTCCTGACGCAGTATGCTCCTAAGGCACCTTGCGAATGTCAGTCCGATATCCGGTTTCATTTGAACCTGAATCAAACCATCAATGTCATATTCTACCGGGTCTTCAGTAGTGATTAGTTTTCTTTCAATGCTGTTAAGCTCATTCATGGCCGAGTAAAGGGTAGTAGTTTTGCCGCATCCCGTGGGTCCGGTAACAATGATAATACCGTTGGGTTTGTGAATAAGTTGGCGGACTAATTCTCGATCCTGCTGTCTCAATCCCAGTTTTTCCAAATCAAAACTGACCTGGCTTCTGTCCAGAACACGCAGTACTACACTTTCTCCGAACATCGTAGGCAAAACACTAACACGCAAATCAACCGGCTTGCCCTGCACCGTCAGTGAGATTCGGCCATCCTGTGGCATACGCCTCTCAGCAATATCCAGGTTTGCCATAACTTTTATACGAGAGCTAAGTGCCGCTGCGATGTACTTCGGCGGCGGAACCATCTCATAAAGCACACCGTCAATGCGGTAACGCATCTTGTACTCATTTTCAAACGGTTCAAAATGGATATCAGAGGCCTTATCACGAATTGCCTGCAAAAGAACCAGGTTCAGGAGTTTTTTGACAGGATTTGACTCTGAAAGCTCCTTTAATTCATCAAGGTCGATACTTTGGTTCCTGCCGTCAAATTCCGCAAGGAAAGTATCCCCTTGTATTTCGCTTATCAACTCGTTGATATTTTCTTCACCCTGAGTCTCATAATGCTTATTCAAAGCGTTTTCCACTGCTTTCTGGTCCGTTACCTTCGCCGTGACTTTAAAACCCATCAGGGTGCTCAAGTCATCGGTTGCTCTGAAATTGTCGGGATTGTCAAGAACGATAGTCAATTCGTTACGCTCCTGATTATAGTGAATCGGCACAATATGGTATGTCTTTGCCATTTGAGCCGGCACTTTCTCAACTACATCAAGAGGAATATCAACTTCTCCGAGGTTGACATATTCCATACCGCGCTGGGCAGCAAGAGCGATTTGCAACTGTTTTTCATCGACCAGGCCAAGTTCAAGAAATATCTGGCCTATTTGTACAGCCCCTTTACGCTGTTTCTGGATTTTCAGGCATTCATGTACCTTTTCTCTGGTTAGAACGCCCATTTTTATTAGTATTCTTCCCAGTGTTCTACTTCTTAATTGCTCTATGGGAGGAAGCTTTTGCGATGTTTTAATTTTAGCCATCTCGGTTTTGCCCTATAATCAGTTCAATTCCAGGTTTTCTTTATTATATAACATTAAAGCCTTCTTTTCAAATAAATTACGGATTGGACATTTGGTTATTAGGACTAACCGGCTTTATCTCCTATTATCCCATTTTTGCTATGTTAAATGCATTTTTTTCGGTTAAATCTGTCATTTTATGGCTATTTTCTTCAATTTTTTTCAGCTTCACCGTATTAAGAAATAATATTGTATAACTCATTCCATCAAAATCGAGACATAAAAAATACCAGCCAGGTCTGCCGTTCCGGCTGGTATTTTGAAAAATCCGGGTTGTTAACAGGTAATCAGGACCGAAAGACCGGGCCGATGTCTTCCATTTCCTTCTTTGCAGCTTTTCTTTGTTCCTTCGACCTTAAGGCCTTGGCTTTAGCGGCGGCTTTATCTTGCAACATACCTGGCTGACGGCTCTTATCCAGCATTTCCTCCTGAGTAATCTTACCGGTATCATAAAGTTGCCAGAGATGCTCATCCAGAAGCTGCATTCCCAACCTTTTGCCCGTTTGAATGCTCGAATCTATTCGATAAGTTTTGTTCTCGCGGATAAGATTGGCGATAGCAGGAGTTACAACCATAAACTCATAAGCGGCAATTCTTCCTTTGCCCGCGGCTAAAGGACAAAGGGCCTGGCTGAGAACGGCGATCAAATTGCTGCTTAGCTGAATGCGAATTTGCTCCTGCTGGTCTACGGGGAACACGTCAATAATTCTGGTAATCGTGCCTGCGGCACTGGTGGTATGCAAAGTACTAAAGACAAGGTGACCCGTTTCGGCAGCCCTGATGGCCGACTCGATTGTTTCCAGGTCTCGCAATTCACCAACGAGAATCACATCGGGGTCCATTCTCAAAACACGTCTGAGCGCCTCACCGAAGCTCGGAACATCAACGCCGACTTCACGCTGATTAATAATGGATTTCCTGTGAGTATGATAATATTCAATCGGTTCCTCAACTGTTATAATATGACGGTCAAAGTTTTCGTTAATATAGTTTACCATACAAGCCAGGGTAGTCGTTTTGCCACTACCCGTCGGGCCGGTTACCAAAAACATTCCTCTCGGCCTGCGGCACAAAGCGGCACATATCGTGGGCAGGCCTATTTCCTCGAAAGACATAATTTTCGTCGGGATAAGACGAAGGACCAGTGAAATATTTCCTTTCTGTCGAAAAATCGAGACACGAAACCTTGCTTCATCTCCAAAGGCAAAGCCATAGTCGGTTCCACCCTCCTCCTGAAGTTCCTGTTGATTTCGGTCGGGTGTGATGCTTTTCATCAGAGCCACGGTATCATCCGGCTCAAGCACCTTGGTTTCCAGCGACCTGAGCCGGCCGTCTATCCTCAATACCGGCGGCCGATTGGTCACAAGATGTATATCTGAGCCTCCCATTGTAACACAGGCCTGCAATAACCTGTCCATATTAACAGTTGCCATTCGAGAACCCTTAAGTACTATTTTCTTCTAATCTACTACAACACCCTCTGTCTGCGTTATTCTCGCCACTTCCTCCGGTGTCGTTACACCTTTAAATATTTTGATCTTGCCGTCCTCCATCAGCGTTCTCATTCCACTCGCTTTCGCCGCCTTTTTCAGTTCAGTCGAAGGTGCTTTCGTAAAGGCCAATTCCCTCAACTCGTTGTTCATTTCCACCATCTCAAATATAGCGACTCGTCCTTTGTAGCCGGTTTCCTGACACTGGGCACATCCCATCCCCTTGTAGATGGGTTGTTTTTCCAGATTTTCCGGATTGATGTTAAGTAATCGCAAATGATACATGTCAGGATTTTCATCAATTGCTTTGCAGTTATCGCAAATGACTCTCACAAGCCTCTGCGCCATAATCGCCTGTATTGCGCTGGCCACGAGGAACGGCTTAACACCCATATCTATCAGACGTGTAATCGCACTTGCGGCATCATTTGTGTGCAGCGTGCTGAAAACCAGGTGCCCCGTGAGCGCCGCCTGAATCGCAATATCTGCAACAATACCGTCTCGAATTTCGCCGACGAGTATGATGTTCGGAGCCTGACGCAGCATTGACCGCAGAATCATTTCAAATGATAAATTGATTTCTTCTTTTACCTGGACCTGATTCATCCCGTCGAAGTTATATTCCACAGGGTCCTCAGCCGTAATGATTTTCGTGTCCGGCTTGTTTAGTACCTGCAATGCTGCATACAAGGTTGTGGTCTTACCGCTACCGGTTGGGCCTGTAACCAAAAAGATGCCGTTAGGTCTTTTGATTATTCGCTGAAACCGCTCGTAATCATCCTGTTCAAAACCCAGCGCCTGCAGACCAATGTTGACAGCATCAGGACGCAAAATTCGCAAGACTATACTTTCTCCATGGTAGCCCGGCAGAGCTGAAACACGAAAGTCGATATCCTGGCCGCCAATTGTACGCTTGATTCTGCCGTCCTGAGGTAATCTTTTTTCGGCAATATCCATTCCGGATAAAATTTTAAAACGTGTACTCAACGGGGCCTGCATATTCTTCGGGATGTTGTCTTTTTCCAGGCACACACCGTCCACACGATATCGAACGCGTACCCTGTCGCCCATTGGTTCTATATGGATATCACTGGCCCGCATATAGTAGGCACTATCTATTATCAGATTCACCAGCCTGACAATCGGACCGTCATCAATACCACCTGATGCTTCGGCACGAAGCGCTGCCGCTTGTAATTCCTGACTGGCCTCGGCAAGTTCGGCTGCTGTCGCATCAATGCTGTGCTTGAGCTTGTCATCCTCTTCTTTTTTTCTGGAATCGAAAGATTCTTGAATGTAGGAGCGAATTTTCGATTCAATTGCAAGGCGGCAGTCCAGTTCGGTATTCAAACGAAACCGAACCGTATCCATCGCGTCTAAATCCAGTGGATCGCTGATAATCAGACGTAACTTGCCGTTATCCATGGAAAGAGGAAGAACATTGTGCCTTTTTATAACGTCTTCCGGCACAAGCTTTAATACATCCGGTGGGATAGTAATCTTATCAAGGTTGACGTATTCTAATCCAAATTGCTTCGCGATTGCCTTGGTCAGAGTTTCTTCGTCGAGCAGGCCCGATTCAAGCAATACCTGGCCGAGTCGTTTATGACTGGCCTTTGAAGTCTTAATGGCATTAATTAACGCCTCTTTTTGGACTAATCCGGCTTTGTAAAGAATTTCGCCTAAATGTCTACGTTTTTTTGCCACGTGTGCCTCTGTAATTTGCTACTATCCCCGGCAATTCTTTATTATATCATTATAAAAGCGTTTAGTCAATACTGCATTTCAGCCGAAGCATGTTTAGGGCCGTTTGGGCTGCTCGAAGCCGTATGGAAACCCTATCATGATGAAAAATAAACCGTTCAGTTGCACATCCGCTATCGGAATCAACGCTAATGTATACGAGGCCGACCGGTTTAAGTTCATTTGCGCCGGTTGGGCCGGCTATACCGGTTACACCGATTGCGAAAGTCGTTCCGGCCCTTTTTCTGGCACCCCGAGCCATAGCTTCAGCCACCTGTTCGCTGACAGCACCGTGTTGTTCAATCAAACTGGCAGGCACTCCAAGTTCGCTTATTTTAGCATCGTTGCTGTAAGTAATCCAGCCTTGTTTAAAATATCTGCTCGCCCCGGGGATGTCGGTCAGCAGCTTGGCTATGCTGCCGCCCGTGCACGATTCAGCTACAGCGATTGTCTGTTTCTGTTGAGCTAATTTTTCACCCACTACTTCGGCCAGGGTTTGTTCACCTATGCCATATATAAGCTCTCCGAGCTTGCTACGAAGGATTTTTTCGTCTTTTTCGGCCATCAGTTGTGCCCGGCTTTTATCTTTCGCTGTTGCGATAATGTGCAGCGTAATCACGCCCTGCCTGACAGTGCAGTTGATTAACGGATTCCTGCCTCGCTCCATAATATCGCCGAGCAATTCAGCGATATTCGATTCGCCTGTTCCAAAGCATCTTAGTTTTTTTACCACCACAGCCTGTTCGACAGACAGGCTTTTAAGTTCCGGGAGAATCGACTCTTCAAACATTCGCTTCATCTCCGACGGCACGCCCGGCAAAGCGAATAATGTCTTGCCTTTTAATTCAGCCATAATCCCGGGGGCAGTACCAAGATTATTCTCAAGCGCTTTCGCACCAGCTGGGATATATGCCTGAATCTTATTCCTCGAGGACATTTGTCTATTCCGGCCGGTGAAAAAGGCTTGTATCTTCTGAAGTAGATCCTCTTGAAGCTGCAGTTCACAGCCAAGCAATTTTGCAAGCGCCTGCCGGGTCAAATCATCATCGGTTGGGCCAAGACCGCCGGTTGATATAACAAGGTCTGCATCATTGTACGCAAAATTAAACGACCGTAAAATTGATTCTATATCATCACCAATAATATAGGTGCTAACTACAGGTATACCGATAGAAAGCAGTTGCTCGCCTAAATATGCAGCATTTGTACTTACCGTCTCGCCCGATAGCAACTCATTGCCAATATTGATAACACTTGCCCTTTTCATAAGCCCTGTTCATCTCCGAAAAACTCATAAAAATTCGGCGCGACTTTCAGCTTACCAAATCCCTGGAAAAAGTCTATATTTTACTTTGCCGGCATATTCCACGTAGCCATTTAGCTCTCTTTGAAGTGTCTTATCTTCCAGCCACGTGCGGACAACCAACACAAGGCCGGCGATTACTGCAGGAATTAATCCAACAACAGAACCAATGATTAGCGTAGTCGCCACAGCCCACAAAATTGCTCCAACATAACCGGGATGTCTTACCATTCTATAAGGTCCCGCAGTTATCACCTTATGGTCTCTGTCGTTTTGGATACGGACGCTCGTTTCAAAATGGGTGTTTACTACCATTGCCCAATGAAGAATAACAGAGCCGAGAAGAAACAGAACAATACCTGCAATCATAAAATGAATGCCCAGATAAGACCATTGAAACCTTATATCCAATCCAATTACTACGGGAAGAACATAAAAAGCCGTAATTCCATATGCGAGAATCAGGCTTTTATCCCATGGTTTTGTGCCCTTCTTTTTCTCCCACTGGCCTCTATGGTTTAGAAGTTCAGGATTAGTCTTGCATACAAGCATTATGCCCCCAAACATACCAACAAAACTTACAACAAGATAAAACCACCCCTGAGCTATGTCCATACGACCTGCAGAAATAAACAGCAAAGCCACTTGTATAAAAGGACCGAGAAAGGTCCCGACAAGAACTTTGATACCNNCATAAGTTTCAAAAAGGAACCTGGCGGCATTTTTCGGACCGTCCCATTTTTCCAGTTGCTTTTGGAATTTGACTACTTCTTCTTTCGCCCGATCGTCGTTAAGCAGTTTGTCAATGGCCACAAGAACATCTGACGCCGTCACCCTTTTCTTATTGAGGCGAACAGCAAATCCCTTACGCACACATGCATCAAGATTGGCCTGTTGTTCAGGGTGCATACCGATTCCTACAATTGGTGTACCGGCAAGGCAGGCCTGCATCACCGTATTCTGACCGCCATGGATAACCGAGATGTCGGCCATGGGATTAACTTTATGTGCCGGAAGCAAGCCGGTCACAATCACATTTGTTGGAACCTTGACATTTAGGTCCTTGATATGTGTCCGCACAGGAGCGATGACAGAATATGACTTGTCACTAAATCCTTCGATGATTTCCTTAATAAGCCGGGGCTTGCCGGAACTTCCCATCGCAAAATACACAACAGGTTTATCTTTTGGCATTTCAACAATCTCAGATGGTATCTCATTGTTACTCCTGTATGGAAGTGGACCAATATAGCGCAGGTTCTGGCGAATTTCCCCCAATCCCACCCATTCAGGAATATCAGCAAGAAGCGTATAGTCACCCTCAAGAACTTCTATAAAATTACGGAATTCCTTAAGCCCGTATTTCTTCCCAAGAATATTGAACGGTTTTGCCGGCACCTTCAGCTTGAGAACCAACTTGCTCACCCACCTGTTCATTTTCTCTTCGGAAAGGAACCATCTCAAACACCGAAAATTGGTCCTGTCGGGCCAACTCTGCAATCCTGCCCGGTAGTATTCCGTCACACTCGTTGAGTGAAGCACATTAACAAAAGGTATCTTTACGGCTCTCGTTGAAATCAGAACGCTCTGACACCATCCGGTAAGCACGCAGGCAGGTTGCAATTCTTTAAAAAATCGAATCTCATTTTCAACACGAGGCTCCATTTCCTTTGCAGTGAAATAACCGACTGTGTTCAATGTTTCTCCGCTGAGTGCTAATCTAACGTGTTCGAGCTGCTGCCTTGTCAAACGAGGCTCCATCTTCCTTAATAAGAATCCCTGCTCTTTAATAAGACTCTCGTACTGTCCCCCATAGCTGACGAAGATAATTTCGAATTTGCCTTTGCAGGCCCCGGCAATTTCGAGCATCCGGCCGGTTTCGGCAAGGTTATAACCTGCTACCGCAAAAATAAGTGTTTTCATAAGCTGGTAAATCCCGGATGAATTCGGGCTTCCAATTCAACGAACGCAGACCCTAACCAAATTATCAACTACTCAGAGATTAGCCTCTGGTTTTGCCGCCCGAAACGTTGATGACCGTGCCGTGAATATAACCGGCCCGGTCGGAGGCCAGAAAGCACACTGTGCCGGCAACCTCACTCAGCTTTCCGCTTCTGCCCAAAGGAATGGCAGCTGTCTTATACTTTTCACGCAGTTCTTCAATAGTAATGCCTCGCGTATAGGCCAATGCGCGTTCGTATTCTTCGGTCCGAAGTGCTGTCGCTTCCAGTATGCCCGGGGCAACGCCGACAACCCTGATATTATGTTTGCCCAGTTCCTTGGCCCAGGAACGGGTCAGATTGTAAATGGCCGCCTTAGTGGCCGCGTATACGCTTTGACCTTCCGAGCCTTCCATACCCGACTCGGAAGCCATATTAATTATCACCCCCCCACCGCCTGACTTCATCATCACCCTCGCTACAGCCTGTGCACACAGAAAAACGCCTTTCTGATTGATGGAAACAACCTTGTCCCAAATCTCCTCTGTCAGTTCCTCTTTTCCTGCCGGGTCGACAAATAGTCTCGGGATGTTTATCCCCGCATTGTTGATAAGTATATCAACACTGCCGAAGGCGTCGACAGTCGCCTTAACCATTTCGTCTACACTTGCTTTATTGGTAACATCCGTCGATGTAGAAATATGATTACCACCGAACTTGTCCTTCAAGTCCGTGGCAACCTGTTTGGCGCCTTCCTCGTTTATATCAACAACGACAACTTTCGCCCCGACCTCAGCCAATCCTTCACAAACAGCCCTTCCAATGCCACAGGCCCCGCCGGTAACGATTGCAACTTTTCCTTCAAGATTAAGCCAACCCATTAAGTTCAGTCTCCTAAAGATTAATTGTTTACGCAGATTCACATATGAATCATAGCTTTAATTACACCATCATGATAGCCCGCAACCAGGTCGAACGCCTTTTGCGTCTCTGCGAGAGCAAAATTGTGAGTTATCATGAAATCAATATTAACTCCTCCGCTTTTAATCAAATCAATCGCCGCCCGGACGCAGTGATTCTGCCGCCGGATATAATTTACGGAAAGTTCCTGTCGCTTGAACGTATCAACATCAAAAGATATTCGCTCTTTCCTGGCGGTTCCTATTATAACCAGTCGCCCTCCCGGCTTTAGTATCTCAAAGGCCTGGTCCAGCGCTTCCTGTTGCCCGCAGCACTCGATAACAACATCGAGACCGTGTGGTTCAGCCGTCAGGATTTCCTTGACAATGTCAACGCGGTCGGGATTGCCCCCCCAGCTAACGCCGACGCCACGGGCGGCCTCAAGGCGCGCGTCAATCTTCTCTGTTAAATATATTTTCTGTGTCTTCTCGGCCTTGGCCGACAACAAAACGCTCAGGCCGATAGGACCTGCTCCAAGGATTCCTATGCTGCCACCTTCAGGAATCCTAGCCCGTTTGACCGCATATACTGCTATCGACAAAGGCTCACAAAGGGCCGCTTGTTCAATTGTAATAGCCCCTCCGGTTGGAAAACAACATTCCTCGGACATAACAATATATTCACAAAGACATCCACCCCCCTCTCCGGGACAGCCCAGAAACCGCAAATCTTCACAGGTATTCTCTCTGCCCACCCTGCACTGGCTGCACTTATGACACGACACCGCGGGATCGACCGCAATCTGGTCGCCAACTTTAACGCTCGTGACCGAACTGCCTATTTCCTTAACAGTAGCCGAGCACTCATGTCCTATTATAAAGGGATACTCGACAATTTGTCTCCCGATTCGACCGGTCTCATAGTAATGCACGTCGGAGCCGCAGACACCAACCCTTTCAATTTTAAGCAAAACTTCGTTGTCCTTCTTTATACTCGGGTCCGGCACATCCCTAAACTCCATTTGATTGATGCCGGTCAAAACAATTGCCTTCATAAATAAAATTTCCTGCCTATGTCGTTCTAAACATTAAATCTGAAATTAATAATGTCACCGTCCCGGACAATGTAGTCTTTGCCTTCGAGCCGGATTTTACCGGCAGCCTTAAGGGCCTTTTCGCTGCCAAATTCCTTTAAATCATCGAAGCTAAAAGTCTCGGCCCTTATAAATCCTCTTTTGATGTCCGTATGCACCTTACCGGCCGCATCAATTGCACTCGTGCCCTTCCTTATGGGCCAGGCGCGTATCTCATTAGAGACTACCGTTATAAAGCTGATTAATCCAAGCGCCGAATAGCAGCCATTGACGAATTTGCTTATCGCCGACTCGGTAATACCCAAATCAGCCATAAATTCCACCCTGCTCTCGGCATCCAGTTGGGCCAGTTCATATTCGAGCTTTGCACAGATTGTAACCACCGGAACAGAAGTGTCAACATGCTCGCTAAAATCGAACTTTGCCTCTAACTGGTTCTCTCCAACGTTTACCGCAATCGCCATTGGCTTTAGCGTAAGAAAGCCAAGCGACTTAATCATCTCGCGTTCAGCATCGCTTTTAACGGCCGAGCTAATCGGCTTTTCCGCCTCGATAGTTTCCTGAAGTTTTTTATGCAGGGCCAGTTCGGCCTTATCATGTGCCTGGGTTTTAGTGGGTTTATGGACCTGCTTTTCCAGCTTTTCTATCCGCGTGGCGACAAGCTCCAGGTCGGCAAGCAGCAGTTCCGTCCGCAATTCCGCTAAATCTCCGACCGGATTTATACTGTTTCGATAAGACGGCACCGATGGACTTTCAAACGCCCGCACCACCAAAACCAGCATATCAACGGTTCGTATCTGGTTAATTAACCGCCTTGCCGCGGCCCGGCCGTGATCGTCGGTAAAGTTAAAGCCCGGTACGTCAAGACAGTCTATTGTCGCATACGTTGTCTTTTTGGGCTTGTAAAATTCCGTCAGCCAGTCGAGTCTTTCGTCCGGGATCGTAACAATAGCTTCTTCAATCGTCGTCGAACCAATCGGAGGAATCTCCTTGCCGCTTAAGCTCGCAAAAATCGTACTCTTGCCGGATTGAAGCAGACCCAGTAAAGCAACTTTCAATTACATAGCTCCTTATTCTTTATAGGCACTTTTCCCATGGCAATCGTATGCCACAATGGCGAGAAAATCAACTACGTTTAATTTCTGTATGGCTCCAGCCCCCAAATCTTCAAAAGCGATGACTTCTGCAGAAACGACATGCTTGCTAAGTAAAGCCCCCGCCCCCCCGATAGTAGATAGATGCACCGCGCCGTGCTCTTTCAGGGCTTCTCTAACTTCAGCACCCCGATATCCCTTCCCGATCATTGCTCGCAGGCCACTGGCAATCACCTTCGGGCTGAAAGCATCCATTCTTGATGAGGTGGTCGGCCCGGCAGCACCGATCACTCGTCCCGGCCGGGCGGGTGTCGACCCGGCAAAATAAATAATCGCACCCTCAAGCTCGAAGGGCAGCTCGCGCCCGGCATCTATCAACTCGCACAATCTCTTATGAGCCATATCACGAGCGGTATAGACCGCGCCGGTGACGGAAACCTGCCCACCAGCCTCCAGAGAGCGCACGTCAGCTTCGGTCAGAGGTGGTTGTAATTTCTTCGTTCTATTCATACTCCTATACTTTTCCTGCCACGGATTTGCCATTCTTATGAAAGCAGAAGTCCCGTCTCTTCAATTCCTGCTTTCCTTCAATAAACGAACCGGGCACTATTTTTGATATTGAAAAACGCGATTATATTATCGGCCGCAAGTGAAATCAAGGCTTTCCTGGGCAAATCACACTACATCCCCGCCTTACTGCTCATAGTCAAACATATATACAATCCACAGACCAAAAAAGCAACAAAAAACGCGAACATCGAATACAACTGCCGCTTTGTTAAAATTCTTCCCCCAAACACCGGTCGAACCATAAAAACACCATATGCCCTCAAATCCTCATAATAGCCCAAAATCCCCAAATATGGGTTTCCAAACCGATAAATTAATAAAGTCAAAGCTGAAAATTTACGTAATTAAATTAATAATGTAGTGACATATCAGTTAACAATGTTATAATAGGTACATAACGCAGAATTAAGGAGCAGATTGACAAGAACTTCTAAGGGTGATCATTTTCGAACAAAGAGATACGCTTAATAACCTGTCTTTTATTTATCATTTCAGGATATGGTTTCTTAGGCTGACTGAGCAATGACAACATTTATGAAAGGAGCATAAAGACATGGCCCAACAAAGAAAAGCACAGCTAAGAATAATTGTCGTACTAAGCTTTTTGCTCGTCCTGATTTTCGGCGGCGTAGTCGGTGCCAAAACAGTCGTTAAGGTGGCCAAGCACATCGTCAAAGGTTCCGGCGTCACTGAGGAACAATTGGAAGAGCAGTTCAAGAAAATAAAGGAAACCTGGGACAGCGATGACGTTACCCACGTTCAGGTCGGCGGTGTCGATGAAGTCAACGACGTCAACGAAGGCAAGGTCGCGGGCGCGATTAATATTTACGGCACGCCTTTGAAAGTCAAGCCGCCCGGCAATCCCGGAATTTGTTACAACCGTTCGCATATCGTAATAGGACCCAATGCACCCAACGACACAGGAGCACACGAAACCGGCCATTGGAATGACGCGTACCCCGACGACACGAACCACCCGCATGAGCACGGAGACCCCTGCAGCGGGGCTTATCCTGGTGATCCGAACTACATGGGCTATGATACCAACGGTGACGGCAAGGTAGATGCAAACGATTCAAATAATATTATGTTCCCGGGCACAGGAAGGACCGGAAACGAAACCGATCCCAACCAGAAAAAAAGATACGGCGAAAATGCAAAAAAATGGGTTGAGTCG
>JABAHS010147148.1_pt1 | contig 47781 bp, 54 predicted proteins | sample 7062111 | NCBI WGS metagenome assembly JABAHS01 (sample SAMN14534600, study PRJNA622989) | marine sediment metagenome | biome: marine biome [ENVO:00000428]; feature: marine pelagic biome [ENVO:01000023]; material: deep marine sediment [ENVO:00002113]; isolation source: pool of 4 deep marine... | reverse complement strand
TAGCTCAGTTGATTCAGAAAAGGGCGGACGGGTAATTGCAATTCTATAATCTCCGTATTGAATAACTGATGCTCCAGGTTTTGATACTTCTATAGAGCTAGATTCACTTAATTTGGAAGCTTCAAATATTTGTGCAGATACAAAATCTAAATATTCTTTTGAAAGTGTTTTTTCGCCTATCTCTACTAGTTGAAAGGCACCTGGCTTACCTTTCTTTCCCAATGGTTTTAACCCCTCCTTTAAGTGAATGCTCATTGTGTGCTCATCAAAATATTGAAGAAATTCAAGTTTGGCCTCTTCCATTTTGGGTCTTATGTATCTAGTTTCAATTCCTTCTGCTTTTGCAACCAAGTTCTGTACTCTGTCAGATGTGTAAAGGATGGCACTATTTTCCCTTGCCAAATCTTTGATTATTGCATCAATCCGTCCTCTAGAGGATAATTTAATATCCTCAATGCTTGGTCGCATACCACTAAAACTAATTTTTAGATTATAATTAGAAGAAATTTCTTGAAGTTTGTTTAATTGTTCTAATCCCACAAACCCCGATTCTTTTTTTTGTGAGGCCTGAGATTGTAACTCATCTAGTACAGGTTGCGGAACTATTATTTCAGAATTTTGAAGCTGACCTAGTTCAATTTGTCCAATAAGTTGCCCATTAATCAATATACTTGTATCAATTACAATTTTTTCCAAGTCATTTCAAGTTCTTCAAGTGAACATATATTCGATCTGGTAATAAATCAAGAATGGTACTTTGAGATTGTATTTAAGACGTTATTAAAATCAAAAGGTTTTGATATTGAAGTTTTTGCACCCTCTGAAAGACAATTGTTAATGATCTTTTGGTCGTCACTAGCTGTGATTAAAATTATTTTTGCGTTAGGATCGTGTCCGATAATTTCTTTTACTACTGCCAAACCATCCTTTTTTGGCATTGCTAAATCAAGTAAAACCACATCTGGATTAAGTTCAATGTATTTTTCAACAGCTTCTTTGCCATCAATTGCTTCTCCTACAATATCGTGGCTTCCAATGGTCAAAATATCCCTTAGGACTAACCTTATAGATTCAGAATCATCAGCCACCAAAATGTTTGCCATGATATGACAAAATTTAACAACAGCTTAAAAAGTTAGTCTAAAAATTGTGAAAACTTACTCTTTAATGCTTGGTTAATTGAATTCAGTTCGCAGCTCTTCCCATTGATTGATTTTTGTGCTTCAGTATTTGAATCTCTTACCAGATTGAAAATGCCTTCAAACTTTTTACCATCAATCATTTGTTTGAGTAGCTTATCCAAATTTGTAAAAAGAATTCCTATTTCCTCAAAGCCCACCATAGGTGACAACCCCTTTATGTTGTGGGTCTTTTTTTGAATATCACCTGAATTCTTCATTATATCGTTGTCATCATTGCATTGATCCAAGATTTTCTGAATATCATTTAGATCTTTATCCAATTCTTCCTTCCCTATCTTAAAAAACTCATCAGACATTGTAATTAATTAAAAAATCTATACCCATTATTTTTATACCCTTCAAATATTTTGCTAATGTGTGAAAATAATTAGTAAGACCTACCTTTTGGTAGGTGTTCTAATTGCCATAGGAGCAATTAATCTATATCTTTTGTTTGAATCTCAAATTTCTGCAGCCAATGAGTCAAACTCGATCATAAGAGCAGGAGATCTTAAGGTGAAAGCTGAAACTGTTTCAAGTCTTGCAAGATCCATTGCAGCGGGAAACGAGGAGGAACGAGCTGAATTAGAAGAAGAAATATCAGAAATTGAATCAGTAATTACTACTCTTAGAAAAGGAGGACAGATAAGAAACCAAGCCATAGTACCAATACCTAGTGAAGTAGTTGATGAATACCAAAAAACCAATACTTCATGGCTTGAATTCAAAAATACAGCTGATGATGTACAAGAGACCTCCGTCTTTGATCAAGAAGTGGTAGAATCGTTAAACTATGTTTTAGAAAAGAATGCAGACTTGATTCTTGTTACTGATTCAGTTTCAAAAGAAATTTCTACATTAGATAGAGATTATAAAAGACATAAAGAAATTTCAGAAGAATTAGTTGGTTTAGCAAAAAAAATTGGACAAGACGCACTTTTGATTTCAATTGGTGAGGAAGATGTTCAAAAGCAATTAGAAAACCACAGACTGCAATATGAGGCAGGATTAAAAAAATTACTCCAAATTCCTTTAGAAGGAATTAACACTGAAGAAATAGGAGTCAAGGATGAATCATTAATACCGATTCCAAGAGAAAATTCTGAATCACTTCGAAAGTTGGATCCATTATGGGAGGCCATCAGATTACGAATCTTGACTTTAGAAAACAAACCGGTTTTATCACCGGATTTTATAACATTGAGAAATGATTTAGAAGATAAAAAACAAGTGTTTTTTGATGATATTGATCAGTTGTTAGATTCATGGAACGCAAACATTGCACAACAACGTATAGAACAGCAAAGAGTAGTACAAGGACTTCTTGGTATTGATATTGTCGTGTTTGTTTTAGTTGTTGTGATTGTTAGGCAATCTTTGAATCCTCTAAATTTCATAATAAGGGGTCTCTCTAGGGTCAAAGAGGGGTTTTATGGAGAGAAAGTGGAGTATAGTGGAAAAGACGAAGTAAAAGAGTTGGTAGATACATTCAACCTCATGTCAGACACCATAAAAGAAAAAGAAGAAGAGGCAAGAAGAAATGATTTGGCCAAAGATGAGTTTCTTGCCATGATTACACATGAATTAAAGACACCGTTGGTACCAATTCAAGGGTATGCAGATTTACTTCTTAGTGAACACCTGGGAAAGCTTACTGCAAAGCAACGAGAAAGATTACAGATCATAAAAACTAGTGCTGCATCTTTGCTTGAGATTATATCGGACTTGTTAGATGCACAAAAATTAGAGTTGGGACAACTTCGTATGAGAAAAGAGCCATCCAACATAAAAGAAACCATAGAAAATGCTGTAACATCCTTTGATACAGAACTTGAAAAGAACAATATCAAAATCTCAACAAATCTAGAAGACATACAGGTAAGTCATGATCAAGAAAGAATCAAACAAGTTCTATCCAACCTTATTAAAAATTCCATCAATGCGGTTAAACCAGGTGTTGGAGAAATTCAAGTAGAATCTAAAGACAAAGGCGATCATGTCGAAGTCAGTGTACAAGATAACGGAGTTGGAATTGCCACAGACAAGCAAGATGGGTTATTCAAAAAGTTTTACCAAGTTGATGCCTCATTGACAAGAGAAAAGGGCGGAAGTGGTTTAGGTTTGGCAATTTGCAAAGGAATAATTGAAAATCATGGAGGAAAGATAACTGTCCAAAGTGCTCCTCACCAAGGGTCAACATTTACTTTTACTCTGCCTAAGGAAAACAAGCCTGTTGGTGGCGCGCCCATTAGCTAAAAGAAACCGTACCAAGAACACAAAAACCATAAACCCTCGTCAAAAAATTAGGAAAATTAAATCAACTTGGTATGGCAAAAAATGAAGATTTTTACAAAAATTGTACAAAGTATTTTGCTTCATTAAGACAAAATGGCAAAACAGATGATGCCTTTGAAGATGAATTCTTCTATACTTTACCTGCGATATCTAAGATAAAATAGTCAAAGAGGATATTACTTGGTTCAAAAGAACCATCCCTGTGGAACAATTAGAAGAACACGCAGACAAAGCTCTTGAGTTAGCAAAGAATTTTGGAGTAGAATATTGTGATATACGCGCAGAATACAATAAAAGCAAAATTGTTCATATTGAAAATGGCTCAATAGAGCACATTAAAGAAATACAAGAAGAAGGATTGGGTGTTAGAATTTTAAAAGGTGGGGCGTGGGGATTTTGCGCAATATCAGATCTCAACTCAGATACACTTGGATCCGCTGTTGAAAAAGCATACAGGAATGCTGAAATTTCTTCCAATTTCAAACACAACAAAGTAAAAATCAAAACAGAAAAGTCTCATCAAAGGAAGATAAAATTTCCAATAAAAAAGAAATCACTTCTTGATGAGATGATTTCAATTGGAATAGAATGCGATAAAATAATTAGAAATAGACCGCAAATAATAAGATCAAGTGTAAATGTTGCATCAAAAAGGATAGATAAATATTTTGTAAATAGCGAAGGATCTAAAATTAATCAGTGCTACACCGATGTAACATCAGATTTAGCTGGAACTGCACATGACAATGGTCTTACTCAATCAGTTAATACAACAGAGGGGGGAAGAGGCGGAATTGAACAGATCATAAATAAAAAAAGTGTTTATGATGCCTCTGAGTTTGTTTCACAAAAGGCAGTATCCCTTCTGAGTGCAAAACCAGTCAAAGAACAAGAATCCACCATTATTTTTAATCCAGATTTTGTTGGCTTGTTAACTCATGAAATTTTAGGTCATCCATCTGAGGCAGACAGAGTTTTGGGAAAAGAAATGGCATGGGCAGGTGGCGCATGGTGGAAAAACAAGTTAGGACAACGTATAGGATCAGAGAATTTGACTGTATTTGATGATCCAACAATAAAAGAAACTCTTGGATGGTATTACTTTGATGATGAAGGCATCGAGGCAAAAAAAACCGAATTAATAAGAGATGGCATTTTGCTAAACCACTTTCAAAATAGGGAAACAGCTTCTCATTTCAATACAAACCCAACTGCGAACATGAGGGCAACATCATACAAGTTTCTTCCTCTCATCAGAATGGCTTGTACATGTATCTCTCCTGGTGATTGGGACAAAGATGAAATGATAAAAGAGACTAAAAATGGTATACTAGTTTCAAATATGAAAATACCTTCAATTGATATGAAACGATACAATTGGAGTATTTCATGTCAATCTGCCTACAAAATTGAAAATGGAGAGATTTCAGACATGCTCAGAGACGTGTTAGTGTTAGGGATTGCACCTAATTTTTTTCAATCAATTGATGCATGTGGAAAGGATTTTGAGATTAGACCCATTACAAATTGTGGTAAAGGCGATCCAATGCAAATAATGCGGATGGGCAATGGAGGCCCAACAGTAAGGTCAAAAGCAACGGTGAAAAGCATAACTTGAAAATGGATGAGTTGGACAAGATAAAAAACCAAGTAGTATCTTGTACGTTATGCAATCTTTGTAAAAATAGAATCAATGCCGTACCAGGCAGGGGCAGCCACGATGCCAAAGTAATATTTGTTGGTGAAGCACCTGGAAGGTTTGAAGACATTAAAGGAGAGCCTTTTGTAGGCCCTGCTGGAAAAAAACTGGATGAAGCACTAAGACAAGCAGGTTTTGATAAAAATTCTGTATACATAACAAATGTTGTAAAATGTAGACCGCCAAACAATAGAGTGCCCCATATTGTAGAAGTAGAATCTTGCCACGATTATCTTGATAAAGAGATATCATTAATCAAACCAACAATAGTTTGCATATTGGGAAATACGGCATATGGTTCACTTCTAGGTGGAGCAAACATTTCAAAAAACAGGGGAAAAATAATTGAAAGAAACGGAGTTCTTTACTTTTTGACGTATCATCCTGCAGCTGTAATATATAACAAGAATTTGTTTGAGGTATTAAAAAAAGACCTTGATAAATTAAGAGAAACAGTAACGCATCTAAAAAATGGCAAAGTTGTTAAACCAGACATTGAAATCACTTCCTAGAAAATTTTACTGTAGAGATACATGTATTGTAGCAAGAGATTTGTTAGGAAAACGTATTGTCAGAAAGATAGGTTCTAAGCAACTATCTGGAATAATTACAGAGACTGAGGCGTACAGATTCCAAGATGATCCTGCCAGTCATGCATATAGAGGGATAACTCCACGAAATCAAGCTATGTTTGGAGAAGTAGGAAAAGCCTATGTGTATTTCACATATGGAATGTACTACTGCATGAATGTTGTTGCAAAGTCCAAAGAATTCAAAGCAGGAGCAGTTTTACTTAGGGCAATCGAGCCAGAAAAAGGGATTGAAACAATGCTTAAAAACAGAAACAAGTCAGATATTAAGAATCTAACCAACGGTCCTGCCAAACTTACCCAAGCATTGGTCATATCAAAAAAACACTATGGGATAGACCTTGTTTCTAATAATGAGATATTCATAACTCAAGGAATGAGATTAAATCAAATTAAAGCCAAGCCACGTATTGGAATAAAAGTGGCAGCTGACAGGTTATGGAACTTTAGTGTAAAAATTTAGTCTATTTGTCCTCGTTTTCACTAGGATCCAATGTCCAAGGAGCTACTTTACCCAATACCTTGGCCCAATCTAGACGGAGTAACAAGATGATTACAATAGTCATTATTGCACCAAAAACAACTATTCCAACGTATAGAGGGGTTGCATCATCAATGTCTTTCAATAAAGGATCCAATAAAGACAGACCCAAAAAGTGCGAAATCAGAACAATAGCGTAACTAAGTACAATTTTTCCAGCAAGTGTGGCAATAAAGAATTTTTTTGGATTATACTTTGCTAGTCCGAGTGGGACATATACCAGATCATCTGGGACTGGCGTAGCTGCTGCAAAAAAAGCAGCCCCTGCCCCATATCTTTTCACTAGTCTTTCAAATGGCCTCATTCTTGATCTTGTTTTTTTATTTATGATTCTTCTGCCACCATAACTTATGTAAAATATTATCTGTTTGGCAGCTGTAGCGGTTATAGCTGAAAGAAATGCAAGTATGTGAATATCAAATTGATCTCCTACTGCCATCGTTGCTAAGAGTAAAAATGCTGGAAGGGGAACAAAAGGGACAAGCGAACCAAGAAAACTCACCAATCCCAAACTAAGATAACCCAATTCTGGCGCAAATGGAAAAAGATCTGCAAGATCCACGAATCATCAATTATTATACGATATTTAACTGAAATTAAAAACAGGGAATGGCACGGTACAATAATTAAAATAGTATCGTCTGACAAGCTTTTCAATTTGAATAAAAAAAAATATCATGAAATTTGTGATGCAGTATCAAAAATTAGCCCTTATATCAGATTTATAGGAGTAATAGGTGAAAGAGGAGAGTTACTGGCTTATTACAGACGACCAGAGATGGAGCCCCTACTTGATGCAAAGGACACACAGTATCAGTTTTCTCATATTGCAATGCAGACAGACATGGAATCATTTTTTGATAAAAAACTAGGCGAGGTGGAATTTGTTTGGGAGGAAAGAAAAAAGGTTCAGACAATATCATTTGCAATTGGAAAACTTCGCATTTGGATCTCAATTGATAAAAAAGTAATCAGAACTGAAATGTTGAGAATAATTGACTCTTGCCTGCCAATAGTAAAAAAGCATTCAGAGTAAGATCGATATTTTTCTTAGAATTATTTTTAATCTACTAGATTAGAGAAAAATCGTGGACGGCCTAGAGGAAATTCGAGATCTCATCACTCAAACCCAACTTCGACAATCAGATATGACCAAATTCAAAACAATGTCAATTGAAGAACTAAGCCAGAGACTAAGAGAGGCAATTACTTACGAACAGGAAATCAGTGAGGAATTAGAAAAATTTGAAAAAAAAGGAGCTAGCAAAGATGTTATTGATTATGCCAAATTTGTTTGTAAAAATTCAACACAAAAACAAATTTTGGCTATTCAAGATGCCTATCTAAAAGAACTAGATAGAAAGTATCTTAGACAAAAGTAGGTAGAGATTCGCTTTAATTATTATTGTTTTAATAATTTATTTTCATCAAAGGTTCTTGAATTATGCCAACAATATCTGAAAAAGTCAAGGCACCATTCATGAAATTCAAAGTTGGAACCATAAAACATCTTGCTAATGTCAGTTTCCCCTGATGAATTTGGAAAAGAAACACAAGCTTCTTGTTCGTTTAAGATAACCATCACATTAAGATCTTTTTTCATTCTCCTTTGTAATATACCAGAGGTGATCAGTTTTTGTATAGATAGTTTTTTTATTACTTGTTTTCTTGTTTCAGGAACTATTGCAGATTCGGAAAATAGTGAATTAATCTTAATTCCTTTTTTTCCTTTTTTTATGAGAGGTTCAATTAAAGAAGAGGGTTCTTCAACTAGTATTCCGTAGATAAATTTTTGAGAGTTTTCAAATATTTGCTTCCAATGATCTAATGTTCGTGAGAACCCAGTGATCATCTTTCCGTTTGAAAGTTCTCCTACCCTATGTATGAATTTAAGTGGTAAACTTCCAAAATTGTGGTTTCTAAAATATTGTTTATTTTTTGATATGAAAGTTATAGAGGGCATCAGGGTACATAAAGACAAGCCATATGTGGTAAGAAAATAAAATCCGTCAACATCCTTTGTTATTATTTCAGAATTTTCTAATCGTTGTAGATTACGGTGAATCTCTGGTTTGGTAGAATCCAGAGTTTTTGCAATTTCAGTCAATCTTGCTTTTTTGTCTGATAAAATATTTAGAATTGATAGTCTTTGTTCACTTGCAAGCTCCAGAAACTCTTCTGCAGATTCTTGTAGATTAAAATCCAACTTCATTTGTTAGTGGTAGTTGTAGTTAAATTTTGAACTAGTATTCTTGTCCTAGCTTGTCTTTTAGACAATAGACAGGGTATTCTGATTTAAAGCATACTGGGAATCCTTGGATGGGACTTAATTTGTATGACCTCATGTGTTTTACAATTTGGTATAAATTCCCACCAATTGCAATCCCATTGCATGTTGCTAATCTATTTATCTTAGAACACATGTTCACAGGAGGACCCCACAAGTCCACTATATTATCACCTGATTTCATTATCACAGCCTGGCCATAATCTACACTTATTCTATAGTCTACAGAAGGCAACGAGTCTATTTTCAATTTATTACAAATTATTTCATGTACATCTATCATATACAGACAACAATCCATACAAGAGGTAAGATTTTTTTCGAGCTGATTCGATGTTTCTGGAAAGTAAAATAACAAAGTCTCCTACATTTTTTATCACATGTTCGCCAAATTTAGATAATATTCGTGACATTGAATTAAGGAATATTTGGTAGTATCTACAGCTCTTTACTAATCCTAACATTGCAGAAGTTTTAGTCGAGTTTACCATATCGACCATTCCTACACAAAAGCTCTTTGTATCATCAGAAAATGAGATTAGGTACTCTGAGGATTCTTTTTCTTGATCTTTATCTCTGGAGATGCATTGTGAAGTTGCCTGGTATGAAGTATCAGAATAATCAAAAAAGTAATTTGAGCCAAACAGTGATTTGAAGTCTTTTGTGATTTGACTCATGCTAAATCTACGGTTCAAAATTTAATATAATCTGGTTTATTCAAAATAGAACTTGTTAGCTGATATTATAACATTTGAATTGTAACTTTTATTTTTGCTAGTACCTGTCGTACAACTGATCTCAGTTGAGATTGGAGGAATTTGATATTATTGTGTCTAATCCTCAGAGGCAAATCGCGCAGTCATTATAAACCACGAATAAAACTCCGAGAGGACATGTTCTTTTTGTTTAAAATGCTCATCAATTTTGAAGAATTCTTTACTTTTGATCGAATTTGAGTCTCCTATAATGTAACATAACAAAAGATGTATTACATAATCCATATCTTTTTTTGATTCAGATTCAAACAATTCCTCCTCAAGATGTTTTACATGGTTCAAAATATATTCAGGTAACTCGAATTTGCAAAGACTCACAATCAATATTTGTATGAATTATAGTTATAGTGAAGTTAGCTCTTGTTATAACTTGTTAGTACTCTAACTAACGATTTGTTATCTTTAATGATATGGTAATGAATCGCGATGACCAAAAATGGAATAGAAATTTTTGAGTACCTAGAAAAACTAACACTAGATGATGCAAGACTGCTTGGCAGTCACACTACTGCCAAGAGTTAATTTTTTCAATCTACTCATACAGCCAGCATTTAACATAGCCTGTTTCTCTATTAAAATTTGGAGGATCTTTTTTGCATTTTTCCATTGCCTTTGGACATCTATCGATGAATCTGCATCGGGATTCTGGTTCTAATAGACTGGGAGGATTACCAGGAATGAACGATGGTTTTTTTCCATGAAGTGTGGGAATAGAAGCTAACAATCCTTGTGTGTAAGGGTGTTTTGGATTTTTGTAGACTTCTTGTGCTGTGCCAAATTCAACAATTTGGCCTCCATACATTACTCCTATTTTATCTGAGATCTCAGACAATATGGCTAAATCATGGCTAATCATCATCATAGACATTCCATCCTTTTTCATTTGTTTTAATAAGTTAATTATCTGAGCTTGTATCAAAACATCAAGTGCAGTAGTTGGCTCATCAGCAATAACAAAATCAGGTTTTAGTAATAATGCTATTGCAATTACGATTCTTTGTTTCATTCCACCTGAGAGTTCGTGCGGATATTTTTTTAAAACCGATTCATCAAGATTAACTGATGCCATTGCATCATGTATGGTTTTAGAGTAATCTCCTTTGAATTTATGCTGTTTTAGGACTTCTTTAAATTGTTCCTCTATAGTAAAGACAGGATCAAGCGAATTCATTGCACCTTGAAACACCATAGAAATCTTTTTCCATCGGTAGTTTTTATCGAAGGCAGATTCAGTCAAATCTAAAACTAATTCTCCTTCAAATTTTATTTTACCAGAAGTGATCTTGCCACCTTGCAGCATCCTGATAAGAGCAAGTCCTAATGTGCTTTTTCCACAGGCACTTTCGCCTGCTATTCCAACTGATTCTCCTTTGTTTAGGCTAAAATTGACATTATCTAATGCCAAAACATTCCCTTTTGAAGTAGGATACACTGCAGATAGATCTCTTACTGATAAAAATTCCACATAGTTGTTGATCTAAGGTTAGATTTTTGTTTTGCACTAAGGGATATATTCGACTTTGAATGAACGAAAAAAAGTCGATTCATGAAACTACCGATTTGTAACTTTGATGCAAAAAATGCGATCTTATGTCCTCAATGTGAGTCCAAGTTAGAAACAGGGGATCTTACACAGGCAGATATCGATGCTGCCTTTAATTTGGCAAAAATTGCAAAGGATAACAGAACAATAGATGGGTTTAGCCTTTCAAGTTGCAAGCAAATAGATGGAAATTATGTTCTTTATTTAGATAAAAAAGACATTTTAGCTGTACGGCAAAGCAGAGTGTTATATCGTATTTTACAAGAGAGATTTCCAGGAAAGATATGGCTTGTAGAGGCAAAAGATACTGATAAAAAATTCATCGAAGACCTACTTTTTCCAACCAAAGTCCTTTCGATAAATTCAGTGTGGGCACCAGGAGGTATAAAAAAGACCAAAGCTGTAATCTCTGGCAGATGGACGCCTAAATTTCCAATAGATATTGAAAAAGTGATTCAAATAGTCAAAAATGCAAGAAATCTGGACATTGAAATAGAGTTTGAGGAAGAAGGCAGGTAAGACTATGAAATTTACAAAAACTCACAATATTGAAGACATTGATTCGCAGATGATTGGCAAGGATGTCACTATTTGTGGCTGGATTGAAGATCTTAGAAAGTTGGGAAAGATGACCTTTCTCACGGTAAGAGACGTCACAGGAATAACTCAAGTCATTGTAAAGGGCAAAAATAATGAAAAGATTGAAGAGACTAATCGTCAAAGTGTAGTACGAGTATCTGGAACAGTTCAGGAGACAAAAGCAAAAGATTTTGAATTTGAAATAGCAGCTGAATCTATAGATGTATTAGCAAAGGCAGTTCATCCACTGCCAATTGATCCTATTGGCAGATTAGAAAGTAGCTTGGATAACAGATTAAACAACAGGGCACTAGATATGCGTACTCAAAAAACTGCGTCAATTTTTAAATTAAGACATCATGTTTTGGCATCATTAAGAGAATCGCTAGTTGACAAGAAGTTCATCGAAATCAACNNTCATAGAAATCACCACTCCAAAAATAATTGGAAGTGCAAGTGAGGGAGGTGCAAACTTGTTTTCACTAGAATATTTTGGAAAAACTGCATATTTGGCACAAAGCCCACAACTATACAAAGAACAAATGACCATAGGCCTTGAAAGAGTTTTTGAGATATCGTCTTTTTACAGAGCCGAAAAATCACACACGGGACGGCATCTAAGTGAATTTACAAGTGTGGATATAGAAGCTGCATTTATGGATTATACTGATGTAATGGATGTTATTGAATCACTGGTAAAATCAGTTTACAAAAAAATTTCAGAAAATTGTAAAAACGAACTCAAAGTTTTGGATCACAATCTAGATACACCTAGTGAAAAGTTTGATAGAATTACTTATTCTCATGTTTTAGATGAGCTTAAAGAGGAAGGCGAAAATGTAGAATTTGGCGATGATTTGTTGGATTCACACTTGAGAATAATTGGTAAAAAACATCCAGGATTTTACTTTATTACAGATTGGCCATTAAAATTAAAGCCATTTTACATAATGGCAAAAGATGAAAGTCCCGAACTGTCCCGATCCTTTGATTTACAATATGGCTACTTGGAGCTTTCCTCAGGAGGGACCAGATTGCATGACCCAGAAATGATCCAATCTAAATTAAAAGAACAAGAATTAGATCCAGCCTTGTTCAAGGATCATCTAAGAACATTTGAGTGGGGCATGCCGCCACATTCAGGCTGGGGAATGGGTTTTGAAAGGTTAATGACCATTCTTGTGGGCATAGACAATGTTAGAGAGGTAATCCTGTATCCTCGTGATCCTGAGAGATTGACCCCCTAGTAACAAATATTCAAATCTAAAAGAATCGATCTTTATCCATGCTAGAACAAGACGATGCAAAAAAGGTCATATCCACCATAATCCGAGATTTAAGTGGAGTTTCTGTAAATTCTGATAGTTTTCAGAAACTTCCTGACAAGTTTTGGGGCTATTATGCAAGAGGTCATGATAAAAAGGGAAAATTCGGTTTTATTGTTACCTATTCAGAAAACGATGAAGATGTGGACAACTTGTTAAAGATGTACCAAGAATGGGTCGAGAAGAACAAAAACCATTCTGAATAAAAAATTAAATCCAAAGAAATGTAAAACCAGTAATTGAAAAGCTGTGAATTTTGTTCTTCTGCATTTGGTGAGAGAGTATGTTATTTCTGCGAAAAAAGATGCTGTACCTCCTGCATGACCGATGATCGTTCTAGGTGCAAAACATGTTATATTCAAAAAAGAAAATTGGGGATAAAACAGCTGTTAAAGAAAAACAAAATAATTCTTGGGTTTGTTGGATTTCTTTGGTTTTATGCAGTGTATCCTGGTCCGTTTATTCCAGGAATTGATCCTACATATTATACTGCAACATTAATTGCGGCTGTTTTAATAATGATTCCACTTGGACTTGCATTGTTCTTTTGGTCACTTAATCCCCCTTCTTCAGATTTAAAAAAAGAAAAAGACTAGACTAGACGTGAGGTTACTTCCTCTGTAAATTCTGTTGTAGATTTTGTGCCACCTATGTCTTTTGTTCTAATGCCGTCTTTGACTACACCAGAAATTGTGTTTTCTAATTTCTTTGATACATCAAAGCATTTTTTGTCATCGTTTTTGATTCCAAGCCAATCTAGCATCATCTTTATAGATAAAATAAACGAAGAAGGGTTTGCTATATTTTTTCCAGCAATGTCAAAGGCCGCACCGTGAACTGGCTCAAACAACCCAAACTCATTTCCAATATTTGCAGCTGGTGCCATGCCAAGACCTCCTACTACCTGTGCAGATTCATCAGAAAGGATGTCTCCAAACAGGTTTGTGGTCACAATTACATCAAACTTTTGAGGTTGTCGTATTAGATTCATAGCACATGCATCTACATACATTTGTTCAAATTTTATTTCAGGATAATTCTGCACTGCCTCCGAGCAGGTTTTTGCAAATAAACCATCAGATTTTCTCATGACATTTGATTTGTGAACGCAGGTAACAATTTTTTTTCCATCACGCTGTTTTGCCATATCAAATGCTCGCTCTGCAATCCTTCTTGATGCATGTTTTGAGGTGGTTCTCAAAGCAACAATAGTATCGTCTATTTCAAACTCTTTTCCAATGTAAAGGTCCTCGGTGTTTTCTCTTACTATTACCAAGTCAACATCATCTCTTAGAGCATTCATGTTTGGATACGATTTGGCAGGTCTTATGTTGGCGTAAAGATCTAAATCCCTCCTTAAGACAATGATTACATCGGCTGCACTTTCTCCAACAGGAGCTTTAAGACAAGAATCAGATTTTTTGACAGAACTCATAGTATCATCTGGCAAAGCCTTCCCTGTTTTTTTTAGTGCAGAATCACCAGCGTCAACTAATTCTGTTGAGACCCTTAGATCTAATTTATCATTGATTGTTTCTAGTACAGATACTGCAGATTTAGCTAGTTCTGGACCTATTCCATCTCCAGTAATTAGAGAAATACGATACATATGGAATCAACATCAGTTCTCTATTTTCTCTTTGATTTCCTTTTTTAGCATTAGTCTATTCATTCCATCAATAACGGCTTGAACGCTAGTTGTTACAATGTCTTCACCTATTGACTTTGAAGTGGAAATATTTCCTTTAGCATCTTCTACCTTTATTGTCACCTCACACAATGCATTAGATCCCCCTGAAATTGAGGCCAGTCCATATTCTTTGATTCTGACTTCGGCTATTTTGCCAGTTATCTTTTGAATCGCATTAAGTGCAGCATCTACTGGTCCTACTCCAAAATCTGTTGCAGAGAAATCAGTACCATCTATGTTTAATTTAACAAAAGCATATGGCATTGTTCCAATACCAGTAGATACAGAAAACCCTTGCAGTTGAACAATTCTCTTGATGCTTCGGTCACCCATTACATCGCTTGCAATAGAAATTAGTTCTACATCTGTTACTCGTTTGCCCTGGTCGCCTAGATTCTTTACACGCTCTAGTATTTGTCTGCCTTGGCCTTCTTCTGGGTTTATTCCGTATTCTTTTAGCATCGCTTTGAGACCATGTATGCCAGCATGTTTGCCAACTTGAAGCCATCTTGTTCTTCCAACTAGTTCAGGGCTAATTGGTTCGTATGTTAATGGGTTACTTAGTACGCCATGAGTATGAATTCCAGATTCATGACCAAAGGCATTTTCACCTACTATAGCTTTGTTTGCTTGAACAGGCATACCAACCATTTTGGATATGTATCGTGATGTTTCATAGAGTAGCTTTGTGTTAATACCTGTCTCCCATTTTTTATCAAACTGTAAACAATTCAGCGACATAACTAATTCTTCTAATGATGCATTGCCAGCTCTTTCTCCAATTCCGTTTATAGTTACATGTGCACATTCTGCGCCTGCTTGAATTCCCGATAATGCATTTGCAACAGCTAAACCAAAGTCATTATGACAATGTACACTGATTGGCAGATTTGAAGCTTGAATGGCATCTTTGGTTATATCGGCCATATATTGCGGAGTAGCATAACCCACAGTATCTGGAATGTCGATACGATCTGCTCCAGCTTTTGCTACGTTGCCAAACATTTGTTTTAGGAATTCTCTATCACTTCTTGTAGCATCCTCAGCTGAGAATTCTACCTGTAAGCCGTGTGATTTTGCATACTCTACAGCATCAATTGCTTTTGATACTGCTTCTTCTCTTGAGATATTTAGCTTATACTTTAGGTGAATGTCAGAGGTTGCAATAAAAGTATGAATGTAATTTAGGTCAGAATCTATTGCAGCGTCAATATCTTTTTTGTTGGTCCTAGCCAGTCCACAAATTTCTGCATTTAGATTTTCTTTGACCATCAACTTGAGAGCTTTTCTTTCCCCCTCTGAGATGATTGGGAATCCACCCTCTATGACATCAACACCTAACTCGTCTAACTTTTTTGCAATTAACACCTTTTTTTCAACAGACAGTGTTACTCCTGGTGTTTGTTCTCCGTCCCTTAGTGTAGTATCAAAGATTCGTACTTTCATTCTCCTCCCCTCTCTAATGCCGTAAGTCCAGTTCTTGCAGTTTCTATGATGCCAAATGGTTTGACCAGATCCTCAAATGCCTTAATCTGATCTGGGGTTGCAGTCATTTCCACTATAATAGAGTCTTTTCTGGCATCGTGTATCTTTGCATTATACGCATTTGCTAATTTGTTAATTTCCATACTTTCATTAGGACTAGATACTTTGATCTTAAAAAGGATCAACTCCCTATAGATTGTTCTTTGCTCATCTAGTTGTTTTACCTCAATTGTGTCAATCATTTTGCCAAGTTGTTTTACCAATTGCTCTATGTGTTTTTTGTCCCCATTGGAGGTAATGGTCATTCTAGATATTTCTGGATCAGGCGTTACGCCAACAGATATGCTACTAATGTTAAAACTTCTTGATCGGAAAAGATGCGTAACTTTGAACAGAATACCGGGTTTGTTTTCTACTAAAATTGATATAATTGCCCACATGTTCATCACTAGGAGGGCAATATCATATCCTTTAGTGGAGTTCCTGGGGCAACAAATGGCAATACGTCTTCTTCTGGATCAATTGGAATGTCTATTACAGTTGCAACGTCGCTTTTTAGCCCCACTCTAATTGCTTTGTCTAGCTCATCTAGTGATTGCGCTCTAATTCCTTGAGCTCCATATGATTCAGCTAATTTAACATAATCAGGACAGTTTTTTTGTTCAACTCCAATCATTCTTTTGTCATAGAAAGTTCTTTGCCATTGGGCAACCATTCCAAGTGAGCTGTTATTTATCAAAAATACAATAACAGGCAAGTCCTCTAATACCGAGGTAGCAAGCGAATTTTCAGTCATATTAAAACTCCCATCTCCTGCAATATCCACCACCGGCACATCGGGTCTTGCAGCCTTTGCACCTATAGCTGCAGGAAAACCCCACCCCATTGTACCAAGGCCAGTAGAGCTAAAGAAAGTTCCAGGTTGGATCACATCAAAGAATAAAGATGCCCACATCTGATGTTGACCTACTTCAGTGGTAACTATTCCTTCTTTTGGTAAGACATCTCTTAACTTTCGAAGTATTTTAGCAGCTGTCATCTCACCAGCTGGAAGTTTTAGATTATCTCGCCAGTATTCTTTAACTTCTTTAACATGTTTTATCCATTTGTTCTCTTCTGTCTTTTTGATAGATTTCTTCATTAGCATCTTTACCATCATTCTCAGGGAAGCACGTACGTCCCCAACCACTGCAACGGAAGTGGTCTGATTTTTTCCAATCTCGGCAGGATCAACGTCCATATGAATAATCTTGAGATTCTTCTCAAATTCCTCAAACGTGCCTACCGATCTATCAGAAAATCTGGTTCCTATAGCTAAAACGCAATCGGTCTCCGTCATTAGTTTATTTGCTTCAGCGTGTCCATGCATTCCTATTGGTCCAAGTGCCAATGGGTGATTCTCTGGGAATGCTCCTTTGCCCTTAAAGGTAGTAACAACTGGAATCATTAACAATTCTGCAAGGGCTTGCAATTCTGAAAATGCTGATGAAATTATGGTTCCTCCCCCAGCCATTATTATTGGCTTTTCAGCAGAAAGTACAAGATCTATAGCTCTTTCTGTATTTTCTAAATCAGGATCAGACCATGGGTGGTACCCCCTTATCTTTACCACGTCAGGAAAATTCATTTCTCCTTCATTTTGTTGAACATCTTTTGGTATATCAAGTAGTACAGGGCCTGGCCTTCCTGTTTCGGCAATATAGAATGACTTTTTTACCACTTCTGGAACTTCTTCTTGCCTAGTTGGTTGAAATGCATACTTTACAACAGGATTTGCCATACCAATTATGTCACTTTCTTGAAATGCATCTCTTCCTATCATCTTTGTTGGCACTTGACCAGTTACTGCTAACATTGGAGCAGAATCAGCTTGTGCTGTTGCAATTCCAGTTAGAATATTAGTAGCTCCAGGTCCAGATGTTGCAAAACATACGCCTGCTTTTCTGCTAACTCTTCCAAAACCATCAGCCATATGAGCAGCTGACTGTTCATGTCGAACCAGAATATGTCGTATATTGCTTCTGAATAATTCATCATACATTGGCAGGTTTGCACCACCCGGTAAGCCAAAGACTTCCTTTACGCCTTCTTTCTCCAAGGCTTTCATCAAAGCGCGTGCGCCAGGCATTGTTTCCATATTAATTCACTATTTCACCCATAATTTATTTGAGAGGTTAACTTTACAGTACCAATCCGAGAAGTAGAACTACCAATTTGTCGGAAGTGTATCTGGATCTCAAATTAACCAAGGTGTAGGTATCTGAAATAATTAATAAAGATTCCTAGTCTTGACACAAGACTTAAACTCATTATCAAGGCAGGATTCATTAGATTTTGTCAGATAGTCAAGAAATAATGAAAGTAATTGAGACTTTTTTTGATGCAGGCAAATCAAAGGATCTCTCTTCTCTAAAAGACATACAAATGAATGACCCAAAATTTTCTAGTTTTAGTGATGTCCCACCATATGATCTAAAAGATTTCAATACAAGCATAGCGCTAGAAGAGCTCAGGTTCGTAAGTATATCAGACTATAATTATGAGATAAAGAATCCCAAAATCAGCATCTTTGACAAAACGGCAGTTGTTGCTTTTGAATTATTGCAAAAAGGAATGGTTGTAGATAATAAAGCGTTCACTGGCGAACACATAACCATTAATGGTAGAGCCACATTTGTTTTGGTAAAGGAACCAACGTGGAAAATAGTTCACATTCATCTATCAAAAAGCGGTAGTTGATTGCGATATTTTTTCAAATGCGCACCTATTTTGATTTAGATTTTGATGCTTTTGACTTGCTTTTTGTCTTGTTTTCTGATTCCTTAACCAGTTTCTGGTAAAGTTCGTATGCCTGCTCTACATCAGAGTTACCATGAACAATTGATCTGACTGCACGGATCATCGGCACTGGATGTTCTGATTGCCAAATATTTCGTCCCATATCTACACCAACAGCTCCTCCTTTAATTGCATCAAATGTCAATTGTAATGCGTCACGTTCAGGTATTTTTTTGCCACCTGCAATTATCAAAGGTACAGGACAAGACTCTACAACCTTTTCAAAGTTTTCACAATAATAGGTCTTTACAATGTGAGCACCTTGTTCTGCTGCTATCCTACATGCAAGTGACAAATAGCGAGCGTCTTTTCCTAAATCCTTTCCCACAGCTGTTACAGATAAAACAGGAATTCCATACTCTTCAGCTTGATTAACTAATTTTGCCAAATTTACTATTGTTTGATGCTCGTATTTTGAACCAACAAAAATCGATAATGCAAGTGCGCTTGCATTTACCCTAATTGCATCTTTTATGCTGACTGTGATTTGCTCTTGAGATAAATCCTCTCCTATAATGCTAGAGCCGCCTGAAACGCGCAATACAACTGGAATTGACGCGTTAGGGTTAACAGAAGTTCTCAGTACACCCCTAGTGAGCATCAATGAATCACAATACTTCAGTAATGGGGCAACCGTTTTTCTTGGAACTTCAAGTTTTTCAGTAGGACCAAGAAAATAGCCATGATCAACTGCCAACATCAAGGCTCTGTTGTTGTGCGGTTTAATTATACTAGAAATTCTATTTTTTAATCCCCAATCCATTTGCCTTCGTTTTTTTGAAAATTCAGAAGCCTTTGATAAGCCTTTTCATTTTGTAATAATAATTTTCATTGCATTCTTACCACTATGTGCATGATCAAATGCTTTTTGTGAATCAATTATGGAATACTTGTGGGTAATGAGCTTGTTAACATCTATAGTTGATGACTCGATTAATTTCAAGGCTTCCTTTGTATCATGATCAGATGCAGCATAGCTTGTGTGCAAGGAGATTTCCTTTGAGTAGATCTTGCTCATATCCAAATTCACTGAATCTCCCCTTGATGGAACACCAAACATCATGATTGAACCTCCTTTTCTAACCAAATCAATCGCATCGTTTAGGGCTTGCAAGTTTCCAGTTGCAATAATTGCGATATCAACACCACGATATTGTGTGGCCTCTTGAATTATCTTTTTTTTATCTTGGTTGTTTGAATGAATCGCAGCATCAACATTGAACTTACTTGTAAAATTTAGACGATATTCATTTACATCAATACAGAAAATTGGTTTAAGATTGTATGATCTCGCTAACATTACATGCATCATTCCAGTTGGTCCAACTCCAAAAATAGCTACAGAGTCATTTTCATGATAGTCTAGCTTGTTCCACACTCTTACACAACATCCAAGAGGTTCAATCATTGCAGCCTCTTCAAAGCTCATAGAATCTGGAATTTTCAATACACCTCCATGAGCTATGTTCCACGCTGGGACTAGATACTCCTCTGAAAGACCACATGGTGACAAGTTGGTTTCATTATACTTTGTACACATGGTTTCATTTCCGTGTTTACAAAAGTGGCATGAATAGCATGGAACATGATGGTGAGTAAATACTCTATCACCAATAGCAAAACCTTTTACTTTTGAGCCAACAGATGTAACTATCCCAGCAGGTTCATGACCCAATCTCATTGAGGATTGTCCATATTTTCCAAAGACTTTTTCCACATCAGAGCCACATATACCACATGCTTCCATCTTTACTAAAATATCTCCATCTCCAATCTTTGGAGGTTCAACATCGGTTACAGAAATACGGCTGGAACCTTTAACTGAAGCTGATTTCATAGCAGAGAAAAAGTATTCTGTATATATGAAGATTAAATGTAATTAAACTCCCAAGATTTTTTTCAACATTGCTCTGTAATCTACATCTGTCTTTTTACTACCAGCTGCTGGCAATGAAAAGACTAGCGTTGATTTTTCAGTACGCAGTTCGGTTAATTGATCACTGATAGATTCAGAAATATCATCGCTTACTAGCACTAGACCTGTCTCTGGGTCATCAGTTAGTTTTTTAATTTCATCCAAAGCTTCATTAGGCTTTTCTGATATTACTCCCTGAACTCCGGCTAGTTGAAAACTAGTGACAAAGGATTTGCTCCCAACAGTGTAAATTTTCACAAAACTNNATTTTCACAAAACTACTATCAGTAATAGCAATTTAACCGTTTATGACTATCAATAGATAAATTGATTTAGTAATTTATTTTCAATAAAGATATGCAAGACATAGATAATAGTAAGACAGTGTACTTGTTTACCCACGGTAGAAGTGACCTTGAAGAAAAATCCATACAAGCTCTTGAATCCAATGGATTTTCAAGAGACAAAATAAAAAATGCCTCACCAAATGAGGTTGGCAGCATAGGAGATTATATGGCAATGTTATGGATGCCTCCAAATCCAGATCATATCAAGATACAAAAAATTACAAAAGTAGAAGAAGTGGAACCAGAAGGAATGATTGGCCTGTGGAAGGGAGTATCCAAAGAAGATTTGTTTACAATCACCCTCTAGTTCTAAAGATCACTTAATAGGCTGTAAACAAATTCAGAAAATTCATCGTCTGAAAATATTATAGTTTCAAAACGGTTTTCCTTCTGAGCTATCTTGACTGACTTCAAGTGGTAACATGGTTTACTCTCTGAGATATTTCCAAAATAAAATGCAGGGCAGGAACAAAAATTCAAGTCTGGATCTAGCCAGTGTTCTTTTCCCTTGCCAACCACAGTCCAAAGTCTACGCTTGCTTGGTTCAAAGATGTGAAGCTTTACCCTTCCTTCATCTATTGTAGTTCGTATTCTAGGCTCACTCAGCAAAATCATTCACACTGGATTGAATGTAAATTTTCGTATATCTGATTTTACTTGCTTTATTTATATAGATCTGTTTTTTATTGTCAATTAATAAAAGTCATTTTTGATATTTCTTTGGATAAACTTGGTTAAAACTAGAATCGTAAAAAGCAAACCTGCTTTAATCATTGAAGGAAAAAGAAAAACTCTAGTTGTAACAGATCTCCATATAGGATTTGAGAGCAATCTAGCTGTAAACAAAATTTTTCTTGGAAAAAACACCACAACAACTGAAACTATTCAAGAAATTAAGGGCATTATCAAAAACGAAAAGCCAGACACCCTGGTCCTTCTGGGCGATGTAAAATCAAGCATAACATCAATAACTAAATCTGAATGGAACGATGTTCCTACCTTCTTTGAAAAAATCAAGGATGAAATCGATATAATTTTGGTTCCAGGAAACCATGATGGTAATATCTCACGGTTGGCACCTGACTACGTATCCCTTGTTAGCTCCACTGGAACTGTAATGGAAAATATTTTGTTAACACATGGTCATACAATGCCCTCTGAAAAATTCTCTCACGTAGATAAGATAGTTATGGGTCACGTTCATCCTGTGTTTTTTGAAGAAGATTCTTTATTGAACGGAAAGAGAGTTTGGATATCTCTTAGAACAAAAAAGGAATACATCTTTCCTTCTCAAAGCGGTATGATCGAAATTGATGTGATCCCTTCTTTTAATCGATATTTTTATGCAACTCATAAAAACAAATACAAAAAATCTATCTCACCAATCATAGAACGTATCAAAAAAAACTCTCAAGCAAGAATTGTAACATTGGATGGGGACATAATTGGAGATGAATCAGTCATAGATACTATTATCTAGAATATTTCATATGATTCAATTGGATTTTTTGTAGTTTCATTACTTTGTAACCATTCTAGAGTATTAACAAATGATTCTGCCAATTCCGTTGTTGTAATGACTGGGATTCCTAGCTCAAGGGATTTCCTTCTTATCTGATACTCGTCATAAAGCATGCCGACGTATTTTTCAATTGTAGATGTACTTGGAACATTGATAATGAAGTTTATCTTTCTCTCATAAAGCAAGTCAACTATGTTTGGTTTCCTCTCAGGTTCGCTGATTTTGTGAACTACTTCAACACCACCAATTCTTTCTTCTAAGAACTGTGCCGTGTGTTCTGTTGCAAGGATGTTAAATCCCAAGTGTTTTAATTTCGCAGCTGTCTGAAGCAGTTTTTCTTTGTTTTCAGAACCACCAATAGTGATCAACGCACTTCCTTCTTTTGGAAGGTTATATCCAACAGAAGATAATCCTTTGGCAAGTGCATCATAGAAGCTATTGCCAAAGCATGCTGCCTCTCCAGTAGATTGCATCTCCACACCCAAAACAAAATCTGCACCCTCTAGTTGCATAAATGAAAATTGAGGTACCTTGATACCAAAGTTGTGTATTTTTTTCCAATTATCGTGAGGAACTTGTGGAAGTTGTTTACCCAAGATAGCTTTTGCTGCAAGACTGATTAGATTCAATCGTACTAGTTTTGATACAAAAGGCATTGATCTTGATGCGCGTATATTTAGCTCAATTACATATACTTGACCTGAATTAATGAGAAATTGGAGATTAAATGGTCCTTTGATGTTGAATTTTTTTGCAATCTTTGTAGTATACTCTGTTATAGTTTCAAGCACTTTGTTGTTTAGCCTCCAAGGAGGAATACACATCATTGCATCCCCAGAGTGGACTCCTGCACTTTCAATATGTTCTACTATAGCACCAATTACTACATCATTACCATCTGCTACTCCGTCTACATCTACTTCAAGTGAGTTAAGCATGAACTTAGAGATTACAACAGGATAGTCAGGAGAAACAATCGTTGCCTCTTTTACGTAGTGTTTTAGCTCGGCTTGAGACCAAACTACCTTCATTGCAGCACCACTTAGGACATATGATGGTCGTACTATGACTGGAAAACCAACTTCTTCTGCAAAGATTCTTGCCTCAGTTAGCTTGGAAAATGCCTGCCACTTTGGTTGTTTTATGTGAAGCTCATCTAAAACGCTGCTAAATTTTGATCTGTTTTCTGCTCGATCCACATCTGAGGAACTAGTACCCAAAATATTGATGCCGTTTTCTGATAAAACGGGTGTGAGGTTATTTGCTGTCTGGCCACCAACGCATGTAATTACTCCTTTTGGATTTTCAAAATCTACAATGTCTAGTATGCGTTCTTGTGTAAGCTCCTCAAAATACAGTCTATCACAAATATCATAATCTGTAGAAACAGTCTCTGGATTACAATTTACCACTGAAACATTCTTTTCGCTGTTTTCTTGTAGACCCCATACCATGTTAACAGTTCCCCAGTCAAACTCTACACTGCTCCCTATCCTGTATGGACCTGCCCCAAGAACAATTATTGCCTTTTCTTCTGGTTTTACTTCAAAGTCATGTTTATCACCACCATACGTTAAGTAAAGGTAATTGGTTTTTGCAGGCCATTCAGCTGCCAAAGTATCAATTCGCTTCACAGCAGGTGTAATTCCGTGTTTTTTTCGCAATTGCCTTATCTGAGAATGATCCTTACCAGATGCTTTACCAATTTGTTTGTCAGAAAAACCAAAGTGTTTTGCATTTTTAAGAAGCTCTTCGTTTAGTTCCTTAGAGGTTAAACTCTCTTCCATGTTTACAATGTTTCGAATCTTTTCGATAAACCAAGGATCGATTGCTGAAAGCTTGTAAATTCGTTCTGTAGTAAATCCTTTCTTTATAGCAGAGGCTACATAATACAATATCAAATCGTTGGGTTTGTAAAGATTGTTTTCTATATCCTCAACGTTTGCACCATAATCAGCTTTTCTATTTAGCACCAAACCTTCTCTTCCTAAATTAAGCATCCTAATTGACTTCTGGAGTGATTCTTCAAATGTACGACCTATTGCCATGACTTCGCCTACAGATTTCATAGTAGGACCCAACTTACGGTTTACAAGTTCAAATTTTCCAAAATCCCATCGCGGATGTTTGCATACAATGTAATCCAAAGAAGGTTCAAAACATGCAGTGGTAGATTTTGTAATGTGATTTGCCAACTCTGGAAGAGTGTATCCAACACCAATCTTTGCTGACATGTATGCCAACGGATATCCTGTTGCCTTGCTTGCAAGAGCAGATGATCTTGAAAGTCGTGGGTTGATTTCAATAGCAACATACCTTGATGAGTCCTGAGCCAATGCAAACTGGATGTTGCACTCCCCTACAATTCCAATATGTTTTGTAGCACGTAGTGCAGCTGACCTAAGCATGTGGTATTCTTTATTGTCTAATGTTTGCGATGGTGCAACAACAATGTTATCGCCAGTATGAACTCGCATAGATAGTACATTTTCCATGTTACAAACTATGACATTATTTCCAACATAATCTTGCATTACTTCGTACTCTATTTGCTTCCAATCTCCAATGTACTCTTCAATGAGGACTTGACCAACCAAGCTAGCGCTTATTCCTCGTTCAACAATTTCATGTAACTCAATTTCATTATATGCCACCCCTCCACCTTTACCACCAAGTGTGTAAGCTACACGAACTATGACTGGATAGCCTAGATCTTCAGCTACTTTTTTTGCCTCATCAAAGCTTTCAACTGTTTTGCTCTTGAGAACAGGGACGTCACATTGATTCATGGATTCTTTAAACAGTCGTCTATCCTCAGCCTTTTGAATACCCGGGATTTGTGTTCCAAGCACGTTTATCCCATACTTTTTCAAGAGATCTGTTTCTGCAAGTTTCACTCCACAGTTCAGAGCTGTCTGCCCCCCATAAGCTAGCATTAATCCGTCTGGTCTTTCTGATTCTATAATCGACGTTACGTACTCAGGATTGACTGGCAGTAGGTACACATTATCTGCAAATCTTGTGTCGGTCTGGATAGTTGCTACGTTTGGATTAATTAGTACAGTCTCCAGACCGTCTTCACGCAAAGCTTTGAGGCACTGGCTACCGGAGTAGTCGAATTGGCGGTCGTTTTAGCGACTTTCGCCGGCCTCTCCGATTTTTATTGCTCCACTGCCTAACACAAGAACCTTTTTTAGCGATTCATTTTTTGGCAGATCTCCCCTCCTCCATGAGTTTTTTCAGTTCCTCGAAGACGAATTTACAGTCGTAGGGACCTGGTGATGCTTCAGGATGAAATTGTACTGCAATACAATTTTGTTTTTTGTGTTTTATTCCCTCAACAGTTTTGTCGTCTGTATTTGTAAACCATAAATCAAATTGAGAATCTTTTAGAGATTCTGGTTCTATACAATAGCCATGATTTTGGCTTGTGACATAAACTTGGTTATCCAATAGATTAAAACATGATTTGTTTTGACCACGATGTCCATATTTTAGTTTGTAAGTTTGAGCATCTCCTGCAAGTCCCAAAATTTGTGCGCCAAGACATATTCCTAATGTTGGTACGTTTTTTTCAATTAATTCCTTGGCAGTCACAATGGTTTCTTTACAGTATTCTGGATCCCCCGGTCCATTGCTTAGTACCACGCCCTTTGGGTTGTAAGAAAGAATCTTTTCAATTGAGGTATTCCAAGGAACCTTGATGACCTTGTATCCAAGCTCTAGTAGATTCCGCAAGATTGCGTTTTTGGCTCCGGTATCAACCACAACAATTGTATCGCCTGTTTGACCATATGTCTCTTCTTTCTTTGTTGAAACTTCGTTCATAAAACTCTCTTTAGTGTAAGGTGTTGCAGATTTTAGTTGCTTTTTAAGATCATCGTTATCAATCTCTTCATCTGAGACAGCAAGTGCTGCCATCATGACACCTTTTTCACGTAATTTTGTGGTCAAAAATCTAGTATCTATGCCAGAGATTCCTGGCACCTTTTGAGAGTAAAGCCATTCATCCAGAGTTAGCGACAAATTCCAATGGCTTGCCGTATCTGATAATTCATGTATGGCAAGACCCCGTACCTGTATCTTGTCAGACTCAAAATACTTTGATATTCCATCCTCATCTTTTAGTCCAGGATCTGGTACGCCATAATTGCCGACTAAGGGATAAGTGAGGGTTAGAATCTGGCCAGCATAGGATGGATCCGTTAGAGTTTCAGTATAGCCTACCATTCCTGTATTAAATACGATCTCGCCAAAAACTGTTGTAGAATAACCAAAACCAGCTCCTTCAAAAACTGTCCCATCATCTAGGATCAGTTTACCGAATTTGTGTAGATATTGAGATTTTTTAGTGGAAATTGTGACCCTCGACAAGTGATTTTGATTAGTGATTTAAATTTTGTGAGGGTTGATCGCAAAGATAAAGCTCAGAGAGCTTTATACTCTTCGCTCCACTTGTAATAAGCCCGAATCATTTCCATAGAAACACTTGGCTTTCTCTTTGACATTATATCTTTAAAATCAGCCATTGACAGATCTCTTGGTTGGGGGGGATTATCACTATCAGCAGGATCTTGGTAATCAGGAGAGTTGAATAATTCATGAACTGCTCTGAGTTGGGCGCCTTGGCATACGTCTTTTATGTCACTTGCGCTGTATCCATCAAATAGTTTAGCAAGCTCAGATATCTTTACTTTCAAATCCTTCTTTAATGGGGAGGTGTATAGTTCGAATAATCTTTCTCTTGCTTCAAGTGTAGGCAAAGTTATGTAAATTCTCTTTTGGAACCTTCGTAAGAATGGCCAATCCAGACTCCAAGGCTTGTTTGTTGCACCAACAACGTACATCTTTAGGTCTTTTCCTTTTGCATTAATTCCATCCATTTCAGTCAAGAATTGGTTTCTTACTCTGATTTCTCCGCCAACCTCACTATTTCTGGATCCTAACAATGAGTCAACCTCATCTACAAACAAAATTACGGGTTTACCCTCTTTGTCGGCATAACTACGGGCCATAGTAAATAACTTTGAAACATTTTTTTCTGCTTCTCCTAACCATTTGCTCATCATGGATGAGGCATCAACATTGATGAAGTAACCGTCAATTTCACTAGCTGTGGCTGCAGCCAATATTGTCTTACCACATCCAGGGGGCCCATAAAGGAGTAAACCACGTGGCCATCCAAGAGGAAACAAGTCTGGCCTCTTTGTTGGATAAACAATGGATTCTCTTAATGCGTTTTTTGCATCATCAAGGCCAATTACTTCGTCCCAGCTTACGTCAGGCTTTTCTTTTAATACCATTTCATCAAAACTATTCTCAGACTCTTGTCTCTTTACTGATTTAGACTGCTCAGAGGGGGTTGCTTTGGGATCCACTGCTGGTTCTACCCCGTGTGATTCCTGTAGGGATTTTATCCTGTTGTGGTAAGAATTGGTTCTTTCTTTATAAATTGGGTTTAACTTGCTGTTTGGATACAGTTTCATCAACTTTACAAGACAGTCAATTGCCTTTTGATAATTTGCAATTGCCATCCCACGAGCCCCTTGAGAATCAAATTTTATAGCCTCAGAGGCGTACTTGCTTGCACTATTTTCTAATTCTTGTGGTGCTAAACTCATTTCAAATTACCTGCGCAGTCTTTTCTTGAGGATTTTGTAGGTATTCTGAAGTGTTAAAGTCTCTAGAAGAATTTGTTAAATTATTTGCACCTATTATAGATTCCTTGGCTTGTTTTGAATCAAAATCAAATTTAGATGAAATATTTGTGTGTACATCCTTGAGTCTATTTATAGAATTTTGGGCAGAAACTACAAGTTCTGTGACATCATCGTCTATGTTTTCTATAGATTTAGAATAAGCCTCAATCATTTCTACAAAATCATGCATTATCTTTGACATCTCCTTTTTGTCCTCATATTTTACCACTAGAAATTTGGCAATCTGTAATAGTTTGCCAATATCTTGGAGTTCATCATTGTTCAAATCATCCAGACTAAACTCGGAGTTTTTTGATAATTTTGTACTTATTTTGGAGGTAAAAGATTGAATCAATTGAAGATCTTGTCTAGTATCCTTACTTTTATCACTCAAGCATGGTCAGGTTTTTTGATTTCTAGATTAGGATAAAGCTTGTTTATTTTAGAGTTGACCATCAATTTTACTTCATCTATGAATTCTGAGGATTGTTTTGTTGCGGCCTTTAAATCAAAACTAGCTCCAACAATAATGGCCGAATCCATGATCAAACTACCTAGACTTATGGATAGCTCACTTAATTTTTGACTGCATGAAGGATTGATGTCAAATATTGCGGAGCTAAGATAGCGAGTCATTGGTACAGAAAACAATAAGGTTATAGGAACTGCACGGACTCCTTGAATTGTTTGCACTCGTTTTTTTAATTCAAGTAAGGAAAGACATACTAGAAAGAGACTTTTTTGTATCTCCAGGCTTTGCAGGATAGTCTCTTCTGAATAAACCTCAAAATTTTCATTAGTTGAGTGTATTTCTTGTAATTCTGACTCTACAGTTTCGACAACTTCATCTATTATACTTAAACTGTAACGAAGTCTAGGAGTTATTGCTATACTTGACAGTCCGCAGGTGCCTGCACTAATTGTTTCAATTGATTCCATCATTTCACTTATTTGATCAAAAATTTGTATATCAACAAGCTGTATCGAATTTTCAAGTAACCATAGTAACTGAATGCGGCAGTTACAGTTTTGAAATTTTTTGAGTAGTTGTATAAGAGAATTTAGCTCATGATTTTACCTAACCCTTTTGGGTGTTAAACATATGGCGCAGGATCAATCATTGACTGTAAGTTTAGAAGAGTTTGGTTTGAGTAAATATGAGGCACAGGCATATGTAACTTTGATTACTAGAGGAAATCTTTCTGCTAGCGAACTTGCTTATTATTCTGATTTACCAAGGACAAAGGTGTATCCTACTCTTTTGAGGTTAGAAAAGAAAAGACTAGTAATAATTTCTAAAAGCAAGCCAATAATGTGCAATGCCATATCCCCTGAAGACGCATTTGATGATGTCATCCAAGAACAAATAGGAAAAGTAAATGCAATGAATAGTTTAGTTTCCTCACTAAAGAAAGTCAGCGAAGAAAGCAAACGTTCTAGAGGCGCGGAGGAAAAACGGTATTTTCACTTGGCTGCAAACAACATCCTTGATCAGCTTGGTAACATGATAGAAGGTTCAAAATCAGCAGTTCACATAATGGTTGACCAGTGGGGGTTGGGATTATTAGCAGAGTGCAAGGGTTCACTAGTCACTATACTTAGAAGAAATCTAGATGTCAAGATCATCATACCGCCATCACAGATTGGTTCTGAAAATTACAAAAAAATACCAAATGGTGCCAAGGTTCGAGTTTCTGAGATATCTCAAAATTGCATTATCTTTGATCAAACAGAATTGCTAATAATTGATAGCGATAATGGAAGAGGTGCTGTACTTTCTTCTTCAGATGTTTTGGCATCTCATCAATCAAAAATATTTGCAAACATTTGGAAGATTGGAATAAAGACAGAATGTCTTGCGGATATGACAAAATCAGAGGCTCAAGAGATCTATCGCATTATAAAGATAATTAATGAGTTTGGATTAACTCATTCTCTTAATCACATTTTGGATTCAAAGAAACCAGAGGCAAACCTGGCAGATTTGCTAGAAAAAAATGGAATAGCGATTGGTTCAAAATCACTAGAAGAAATGCTAGAAATAATAGATTCTGCATTGCAAATTACTTGTTCTGGTCATGCCATCTTTGACGACAAAAACAACAATGTTACAGTAGAATCAAAACTAAATAGTGGAAATTCTCTTCCGTGGGTTTCAGTATTAGATGGTTTTCTTCAAAAACAGGGTTACAAAACTAAAACTATTTATCAAAATATCAAAAATAGGGGAGAGAAAGTACACATCAAACTTTCTTCTTAGCAAACCCTAAATTCTTCTCTAAAATGATACCATATGTTTGATTGAAGAAAGACTTGCTGATCTAGGAATCACCATACCAGAAGCCCCTGCACCTGCTGGATCTTATATCCCAGTTGTCATATCTAGAAATCTTGCATTTGTATCAGGACAAGTTCCAATAAAGGATGGCAAGATTGCCTTCACAGGCAAGGTCTCAGAGGCAAACCTTGAGGATGCTAAAAAGTCAGCAAAATTGTGTCTGATCAACATACTTTCACAGCTCAAAAGGGAATTGGGTACACTGGACAGGATATCAAGGGTAGTAAGATTGTCTGGCTTTGTAAACTGTGGAGATGAATTTTCAAAACATCCCAAAGTAATCAACGCAGCGTCAGATCTATTATATGAAATCTTTGGTGAAAAAGGGATACATTCCAGAATAGCCATAGGAGCACCAAGCCTTCCGTTAAATTCTATGACTGAAATTGATGCAATAGTTGAGATTTCTTAAGGTTCGATCCAAACAAGGGGATTAAGATGACTAAAACAGCACATAGTTTGAATCGAACCAGTGAAAAATTTCATTTACCTAATGAAATCAGTTTTTCCAACTCTATTCCAAAACTATAAGAATTTGGAAATTATCTTAAATAAATTCCAAACGAGGCAGTCTCATGGTTCAAACATGTAGAGGTATTTGCGACAGACTAAAGCATGGTTCTTTATCTAGCAATCTACGATACAATATAGGTCAAAAGTGGTGTTCACTATGTGCTTTGTTCTTTTTTACAGAAGAAATCATGTGTCCTTGTTGTAAAACTAGACTACGATCAAAACCAAGAACTAAAAAATAGTATCAAAACTTGTTTGAGATCTTTATTGGTAACAAGGTGTTGGAGTCAGCCTAGCTTTTTGTTAAATTCTTTTAGAAACAGTTTGATCTTGGGTTTTGGGATTACAGCACCACAAGCCTTATCATGTCCACCACCGGAGCCACCTAACTCTGTTGCAAGTGAATTTACAATTTTTCCCAAGTGAGTTTTGCAGTTTTTTGAACCTCTAACAGATACAGCATATATGCCATGGTCAACTCTTTCTTTGTAAGCTATGCCAACATCTTTGCCTGAAAAACCCAACACAAAATTTGCAGCCCCACTTGCACCAGAATCAGTAACTTCCATATGACCCAAATTTTTCATTTGTTTCATTCCTTTTTTGACTTTTTCCATCGTTTGTGCTAATTTTTCCACCTGTATTTGAGCAAATTCAAAAGTATTTGGAATCTCATGGGGGTATTTTGAATCAGCGAGCTCCTCTACAAGGTATAACAAATAGTCTGGATCTTTTTGGTGGCCAACTATATTGTAGGTTAGAACTGTGGCGTTAATAAGGGCAAATTGTCTATCATAGATTTGTAGTAATTTTGATCCAATTAGTCTATCCTCCATATAGTCAGTTATAGCAGCACAAGCTGCCAAAAAGGAGCCAAATTCAGATAATTTTGATTTATACTTGTTGTATACTTGAACTGTAGTGCACTCATTTACGTCATGAATCATTTGAACCTTAAGTTGGTTTAGTTTTTTGGAAATCTTTGAGTCAATGTCATGATGGTCAATGTAAATTACAGTTACACGTCTTTTTCTCAAATTTGTCAATATTTCAACGAACTTGTCTTGGTTTTTCTTGCTTAATCCCAAGTCGCAAATGAAGAGTTTTTTTAGTTTTTTATCTTTAGAAATTTGCTCTATTGCATCCATTTGTCCTGGATAGTCAACAAGAACGGTGTCGCCTCCAAATGCTTGTTTGATTAATGCAGCTGCGCTTATACCGTCTGCATCTTCTTTGTGTGAAATGCAAACGATTCTTGTTTTTTTGGATTTTTTAGAACTTGATTTTGCGCGTTTTGAGATAGTCACAATTTCAACTCTTGAGTTCCCTCATTTAAATCAAGAAAGTTATTTTCGTTGTTTAATGTTATTTTGCAAAACTGATCTGTAGAATTCTCCCGCATTTCCACAAATTTCATAAAATGATATTCCACTCAATTGTGTCTTTAGATCCAACTCCTTTAATGGTTTCAAATCCTCTTCTCTTGAGGTCAGTATTACTTTGTCTATACTTTTGATAAAATCTCGTTCCGCTGGAGACATATTTTTAAATGAAATTTGAATTTTTATGGAGTGACGTTACACTATTAGACTAGTTCTTTGAAAATAATTAACAAGAGTTTGTTATTCTAGTTTACGCTTACTACATTTAGAGTTGCAGTAGCCCGTACTCCATCTAGTTTTCTTATATTCTCTGTAACTAGATTTGAGATTTCTTTTTCTGTCAAATCGTTTTTTGTTTTTGCAATACAGTCATACTGGCCATATACCATTTGAACACTTTCTATGACATCAATTTTTTTTATAGTTTCAATAACTTCCTTTTCTTTGTCAGGTTGGCAAGTAATTAAGATGATTGCCATGCTCATTGCATAAATCTACTACAGTTATCAAATAATTAGTTACCTGCCAAAATTGCAGTAATTGGTGCTACTCAAGACCTAAATAATTCAATTTGAAAGAGCTTTTGTGAAAAAGCGGATTTTTGTGTTATTGCCTATTTTAGCTATAATTAGTATTGGTATTGAAAATTCATTTTCTGAATCTTCTGATATTTATGCTCTAAACGATGAGATAGGCATTAAAAAGGTAACAACTTCAATGTTTGTTCCAAAAGACAATACTTTACCGTGGGCATTTGTTGAAGGAGAAATCAAAGATCCAGTAGATGGTTATCCAGTAATAATACAGATTATCAAAGATGCCTCAGAGCCAATCAAAGACGGAGAGCAAACTGAATTACAAGATGCGCACTTTGCACAAGTTTCTCTGAAGGATGATAACTCTTATGAGTATAGGTTTAGAGTATTGGATTCGTCTTTGGAGGATCCACATATTTTTGAGGGAAAATACACCGTGTTGATCTTTAAAGTAATTTACTTGCCTGATAACTTTGCATCAATTTCGTCTTAATTTTTTAGAATTTAGGTTAGTTAAAATCTGCGAGTTTGAAAATTTCAAATTAGAAAAAAATTCTTACTTTTTCCAGTGGAAGATATAATAGCACAAAATAAGAAGGAGTTAGAGATGGAGACAAAAAACATCGGCCTCAGAGGAATAGAAATTGCAGATACTAGAATCTCAAAGATAGATGGCGAAAAGGGCAAACTGATCTACCGAGGATACGATATTTTAGATCTGACAAGAAATTCCAACTTTGAAGAGACTGCGTATCTCCTACTACACGACCAGCTACCAACAAAGGAAGAATATGAAGAATTTAAGAGTAAATTGATTGAAGCCAGGTGGATACCAAAACAGATGCAGGCAAACATGGGAAACTGGAGAAAGGATGCAGATCCCATGGATATGCTTCAGGCGTTTGTGGCAGCCCTTGCAGGATATTACGATGAAGAGTTTTCTACAAAAGAGGCAAGCTATGATAGAGCAAGCAACTTGATAGCCAAAGTTCCTACCATTGTTGCCAGCTGGCAAAGAATTAGAAATAATAAAAAAATCATTGACCCAGACCCTACTCTGGGACACGCGGCTAACTTTCTATACATGATGACAGGAGAACGACCAGACAAAGATATTGAGAAAATATTTGACATCTGTTTGATTTTACATGCAGAGCATACCTTTAATGCCTCAACCTTTGCTGCCAGAGAGGTAGCATCCACAAGGGCCCACATGTTTTCAGCAGCTAGCGCAGCGTTAGGGGCTCTAAGCGGTGAACTACACGGTGGTGCAAACTATGAAGTAATGAGAATGCTTCTCGATATTGGAAGTATAGACAATGTAGAATCATGGGTAAAAGAAATGATGGATAAAGGAGAGAGAATCATGGGAATGGGTCATGCAGTATACAGGACATATGATCCTCGTGCTCAGGTATTAAAAGAGCTATCAAGGAAACTTGCAGAAAAGACTGGAGAACCTTGGTTTGACATTACAGCTAAAGTAGAGCAAACTACAATTGATGAGATGAAAAAAAGAAAGGGAATTGACATTTACCCCAACGTAGATTTGTACAGTGCCTCAGTATACTACATGTTAAAGATTCCAATGGATCTTAATACACCAATTTTTGCAATATCACGTGTTGCGGGATGGGCATCACACATCATAGAAGAAAAGTTTGCAGAAGCTGCACCAAAGCCAGCATTATACAGACCAAAAGCAGTCTATGTTGGAAAATACTGTGGTCCTCAAGGATGTAAGTACCTTCCAATAGAGTTGCGAAAAAACTAATTTCTAGTATTTAGCCACTCTTTGGCTTTTGAATTCAGATCATGTTTGTACAAGACCTCAAAAACCATATCATAAAATGAAATGCCTTTTTTTTGAGCTTGGTCATCAAGCCATTTTATGCCATCAGCTAGTTCTGGATCGTATTCGGAAAATTCTACTAGTTCGTCAACCATTTTCTCAAAGAATGTGTGAGATTCAAGCATCAGTGACCCGTTCCAGAGTTTGATCATAAGTAAGGAATTCAAATTATATAGACAAACAAAACAACTTTTCTAAGGTTTTTTTTGAGCAAATCTATCAAATCAGGCTAAAAAGCATGGTCTCTTGATAATCATAAAATAAAATTATTGGAATCTAAAATGGTATAGTCACTATCAAAGCATCAGTATTCAATCTAGGTAAATTCATATGAATATTTTTTACAAATGCATGTTAGCAAGAAATGGAACATACATTTTACTTTGCAGGCAGTCCAAAAAAAATATCATGGGTCAATAAAACAAATGATAACAAAATCGAACAGATGAGAGATCATGCAGACATTTATCTTGATAAAGTAAATGGCGAACAATCAAAATACATAGCAATGCATGTTGGCATTTTTTGGTGTATTGGTATGTTCATTATTAAAAATGAAGATACGGTAAGAATAATGGTGGATTCAGATACAATGTATGAACACCTAACTAAACAGCAAAATTCCAAAGATTTGTTTATTGAAACTAGAACCAAATTTTTCAAGCAGCTTGTAGAGCAGAGACAATTGAATATTATTTATGAAAAAATAAGCAAATACGATAATCAGGCATTAAAATTAATTTAAAAATCCGGAATGGAAGATTAGTTAATATTCGATGAGGATTTTTCATATTTATGACCAGCATAGACAAGGCAGCAATAGGGTGGTCAATAGGAATAGTAGCAGCATTTATGGCTATTGCGTTTGGAGGTCAAAGCATATCAGAGGTTACTCCAGACGTTGAAATTCCTGAGGCGCCAGATGTGATGCAAGAGACCACAGAACCGGCAATGAGGAGTGAAGAGCCTCAGATGGCAGATCCCTTTGCTGATGAAGCAGCAAAAGTCAAAGAAAAGCAGATGATGGAATCTGAAGAAAAAATGATGGCAGAAGAGTCAATGAAATCTGAAGAAAAAATGATGGCAGAAGAAAAGATGGCAGAACCAAAGACAGTAAATGTTTCAATACCATCTGGAAGTTCAACACCAGGCTGTGAAGAGACTAACGAATGTTACATTCCTGCAGACACTACCGTTCCCAAGGGAAGTACTGTAGTCTGGACAAATGACGACACAGCAGCACACACTGTAACAGCTGGAACCGCACAGTCAGGCCCCTCCGGCGGATTTGACAGCAGCTTGATTTCAGCAGGAAGTACATTTGAGCACACTTTTGACCAAACAGGTTCATTTGACTACTTCTGTGTTGTCCACCCATGGATGACTGGATCAGTCACAGTCAATTAATCAGACCTTTTTTCTTTTTATTTTTCAAGTATCCGAAGTTTTCTATTATAAGCTACACCAAACCGATGGGCTTCATCTCTTGCATGTTGTAATAGTTTCAATGATGAACGGATTTTTGGTATGACTATTGGTTTGTTTGAATTTTTAACATACAATTCTTCATTTTCTTTTGCAATAGAAACACATGGAAGATCCAAACCAAGCTCAGACAAGGATTGCAAGGCAGATGAAAGTTGTCCTTTTCCACCATCTATTAAAATCATGTCTGGCAGTTCATGGTTTTCTTTGACAAGTCTACCATATCTACGTTTTATGATTTCTTTGATCATTGCAAAGTCGTCTTGTCCCTTGACGCTCTTTATCTTAAATTTCCGATATCCTGATTTTTGTGGAATTCCTCCAACAAACCTTGACATAGAACCAACTGAATAATCCCTCCCATGATTTGAGATATCAAAACATTCTATTACGTTTGGTATTGATGATAAATTGAGTTCCTTTTGTAGTTCTTTTAGAACAGGTTCATCATGAGAACCTGATTGGTTTAGGTTTCGGCTAATTAGATTAATCATCTCCTTGCGCTTACCACGCGTAGGAACAACTATCTTTACTTTGTGTCCTGCGTTTTTTGAGAGCAGAGACTCTAACAGACTTTGATCCTGTGGAGATTCACTTGCAATAACATATCTCGGTATTTTGCGAGTCGAATAATATTGGTAAAGAAAATTTGAAAATGTGTTATCTGCCATAAAATCAAAAGAAAATTTTTCACTGTCTCGTATAACACCATTTATGATTCTAAATGTCATTACATGTGCCAATTGATTTTCGATCCTTATTCCAAAATATTCCTCATCAGAATTTGCCACATATTCCATCTTTTGTTTTGTTTGGAGACTTTGCAATCGCAAAAGAGTATCTCTTATTTCTATAGCTCTTTCAAACTGTTGCTTGTCTGAGGCCTCACCCATCTCTTTTTTTAGTTTCTCAGCAAAGACTTGCATCTGATCCTTTCCTTTCAAAACATCTTCCAAGTCAGAGACATGATCTTTGTAGCGTCTCTGTGCTTCTTTGAATTCACATGGTGCTTCACAATTTCCTAAATGATACTCCAGACATGCTTTTTTTGGCAACTTTTTGCAGATTCTTATCTTGAATGCCTTTCGTAGGGAACCTATTGTTAGAAGTTTTGAACTACCGCTTGTAAATGGGCCAAATATTTTTCCTTTGCCCAAAAATCTTCCATCTCTTGTCCTTCTTGCAACAACTAACCTAGGATATTTTTCATCAGTTATTCTCAAGTAGGTGTACCGTTGTTGATCTTTGAGTTCTATGTTGAATCTGGGACGATACTTTTTGATTAGATTTGATTCTAAAAGAAATGCTTCCCGCTCATTATCAGTTAGTACAAATTCTATATCAGAAACATTTTCAACCAATCTTTGAGTCTTCCAATCTTGATTTTTTAAAAAATAGGATTTGACGCGGTTTTTGAGGTTTTTTGCTTTACCAATATAGATAATATTTCCAACAGAATCTTTCATTTGGTACACTCCAGGCGAGGATGGAATCGTCTTAGTCGCTATATCTAAAGTCAATTTAGGAACTTTTTGAGATATTTGCCGGTATAACTACCAGGGGATTTTGTTATTTGCTCTGGAGTACCACACGCTACAACTTTTCCTCCTTCATCTCCACCTTCAGGCCCAAGATCAATTATCCAATCAGAGTTTTTTATTACATCCATGTTGTGTTCAATTACAATTACAGTATTTCCAAGATTTACTAGACGGTTTAGTACATCAAGTAACTTTTGAACATCTGCAAAATGCAGGCCAGTTGTCGGTTCATCTAGAATGTAGAGTGTTTTTCCTGTACCTTTTTTTGATAATTCTGATGCCAACTTTACCCTCTGAGCTTCACCACCAGAGAGAGTAGTTGAGGATTGACCAAGTTTTATGTACCCCAACCCAACATCGTAGATAGTTTGTAATTTCCTTTGAATTACAGGTATATTTTCAAAAAAGTTTAGTGCCTCCTCTACTGTCATATCAAGTACATCTGCAATTGTTTTTCCTTTATACAACACAGACAAAGTCTCTGAATTGTATCGTTTTCCCTTGCACTCATCGCATTTTACAAATACATCTGATAGAAATTGCATCTCTATTTGCTTTACACCCTGTCCCTCACAAGAAAAGCAGCGGCCATCCTGTACATTAAAAGAAAATTGTCCAGGAGAGTACCCTCTCTCTCTTGATAGTTCTGTGCTAGCGAAAAGTTCTCGTATAGGTGTAAAAGCACCAATGTAAGTTGCAGGATTGGACCGTGGAGTTCTTCCAATAGGTGATTGATCTATTGCAATTACTTTGTCTACATTTTCATCGCCTATGACACGTTTGTGTTTTCCAGGCTTTTGTTTTGATTTGTAAATTTTGTTTTCAAGGGATTTTAACAAAACTTCATTGACAAGAGTAGATTTGCCTGAACCAGAAACGCCTGTTACAGTTATTAGCAAACCAAGAGGAAACTCTACGTCTATCTTTTTGAGATTATTTTGGGCAGCGCCTTTGATCACTAGTTTTCCTTTTTGATTTCTAGTTTTATTTTCAAGTTTAATTAGAGAATTATTTTTGAGATAGTCGCCAGTTATTGATTTGTGGCCATCCAGTATCTGGCCTATGGTTCCCTCAAACACTACATTTCCGCCGTGGATACCTGCGCCAGGTCCCAGATCAAGAATCCAATCAGAATTTCGAATTACTTCTTCATCATGTTCAACTACAATTACAGTATTTCCCAAGTTTCTTAGTTTTGTTAGTGTTCTTATTAATCTAGAATTGTCTCGGTGGTGTAAACCAATAGTTGGTTCATCTAAAACATACAAGACACCTGTCAGGTTTGAACCAATTTGAGTAGCAAGTCGGATTCTTTGAGACTCACCCCCAGACAGGGTGGAGCTTAATCGATTCAGCGTAAGATAATTTAGACCAACATTTTTTAGAAACTCCAGCCTTTCTTTTATCTCCTTTAGGACATCTCTTGCAATGTATTGTTTTGTTTCATCTAGTTCTAGATTTGAAAAAAAGTCGTAGCATTGATCAATTGACATGTCGCAAACATCCATTATGTTTTTGCCATTGATTAGAACAGAAAGTGCTTCTGGTTTTAGCTTTTTGCCACTGCATTTTTTGCATGGAGTGTCTCTCATGAATTGTTTGAGCCACTCTCTTTTTGATTCAGAGTCAGTTTCCATAAATGCTCTTTGTAGATTCTCAATTACACCTTCAAAGGCATCAGTATACTGCCAAGAAGAGTCACCTGAGCGTGACCTATATCTAAAGTCAATTAATTCATCAGTTCCATAAAGTATGATTCGAAGTTGTTTTGGAGTCATTTTTTCAATTGGCATCATCAAATCAAACTTGAACTTTTTTCCCACTGCTCGCAATGCCTGACGCCTAAAAGAGGAGAATCGTCCACTCCACGGCACTATAGCGCCATCTAGGATGGATTTTGACTTGTCTGGAATTATTAAATCAGGATCAAACTCCATTTTCACACCCAGACCGCTACAGGCTTGACACATACCAAAGGGAGAATTAAATGAAAAAGTTCGTGGCTCAAGCTCTCCAATTGTTATTCCGCAGTAAGGACAGGCATTATTTTGTGAGAAAATCTTTTCCTTGCCCTCTGAGGAAATCATTACCTCACCCTTTGATGCTTTGATTGCAGTTTGAATAGCCTCAAAAATTCGTGACCTTTCAGATCTTTCTGCGGTAATTCTATCTACTACGATTTCTATGTAATGCCATTTTTGTTTGTCTAAAGGAGGGATTTTCTCATCCAGTCGGTAAATCTCACCATCTAGTCTAATTCTGGAATATCCTTCCTTTGTTAGCTGTTCAAATAATTTTTCATATGTTCCTTTCTTTCTTTTAATTACCGGAGACAGGACAAGGATCTTTTTTGACTCAAAGTCTTTCAATACAGAATCGCAAATTGTCTCAATTGACTGACTTGAAATTTTTCGTTTGCAGTTTGGACAGTGTGGGATGCCAATTCGTGCAAACAAGAGTCTTAAATAATCGTAAATCTCAGTTGTGGTTCCAACAGTAGAACGTGGATTTTTGCTAGTTGTTTTTTGTTGGATAGATATGGCAGGCGAAAGCCCTTCAATGGAATCAACATCAGGTTTATCCATCATTTCAAGAAACTGTCTTGCATAAGCAGACAGTGATTCTACATATCTTCGCTGTCCTTCAGCATAGATTGTATCAAAGGCCAAGGTTGATTTTCCAGAACCTGAAAGACCACTAATTACAACTAGCTTGTTTTTTGGAATATTGACGTCAAGGTTTTTCAAGTTGTGATGTCGTGCGCCTCTAATCTTTAACTGGTCATTCATTTTTTTCAATCTCCTTTTGTATTCTTTGAATTCTATCCCTACATTCTATTGCTTTTTCAAAGTCAAGATCTTCGGCATATTTTTTCATATCAGCTTCCAAGTCCACTATGTCTTTTGCCAAATCATGAGGTGATTTGTGTTTAACATCATCTAGGTTTGCCACCTTGGATGGAATGGTCTTTTGAATTGATTTTGGAACAATTTTGTGCTTTTTGTTGTATTCAATTTGAGTCAGTCTTCTTCGTCTAGTCTCGGATATGGCAGATTTCATTGACCTAGTTGTATTGTCAGCGTACATGATCACTTGGCCATTAGAGTTTCTTGCAGCACGACCAAATGTCTGAATGAGGCTTGTAGTGTTTCGAAGAAATCCTTCTTTATCTGCATCTAAAATAGCAACAAGAGATACCTCAGGAATATCCAGTCCCTCTCGGAGTAGATTAATTCCAACCAGAACATCAAATTCTCCCAGTCGCAGTTGTCTGATCAGTTCTGTTCTCTGAAGACCTTCAATCTCTGAATGCAGGTATCTTACCCGTATTCCCTTTTTTGAGAGGTATTCAGCAAGGTCTTCAGCCATACGTTTTGTCAGAGTAGTCACCAAAACCCTTTCATTATTTTCTGCACGTTTTTTTATCTCATTCATCAAATCTTCCATTTGATTCTTGGTTGGTCTGACCGTCATTTCAGGATCCAACAATCCAGTTGGACGAACCAGTTGTTCTGTGATTTGAAAGGAGTGTTCTCGTTCGTAATCTGATGGTGTGGCAGACACAAAGATTGTATTTTTTATGTACTTTTCAAATTCTTCAAACTTTAATGGTCGGTTATCAAATGCGCTGGGAAGTCTGAATCCGTATGTGATTAATTCTTTTTTTCTGGAATGATCACCATGATACATTCCATGCAATTGTGGCAGTGTAACATGAGACTCGTCAATCACAAGAAGAAAATCGTTTCCAAAAAAATCCAATAGACAGAATGCCTTTTCTCCTGGTTTGCGTCCATCAAAATGTCGCGAATAGTTTTCGATACCTGAACAATAACCCAGTTCTTCAATCATCTCAAGATCGTATTTTGTTCTCATCTCTAATCTCTGTCGTTCTAGCTCGTTGAGTTCTGGGAGTCTGTTTTGGAGTTCTTTTTTGATTGATTTGATTGCGTGTTCCCTTACATCTTTTGCAATCAAGTAGTGTTTGGCTGGAAATATTCGAATTTGTGGAATGTTTCGTTTCTCCTTCATTGAAATATTATCCAAGATTGAGATCTTTTCGATTTCATCTCCAAACATAGAAATTCTGACTACGTCTTCTGAATAGGCAGGAATTACATCAATTGTATCTCCTTTAACTCTAAAGTGTCCAGGTGAGAGTTCAAAATCATTTCTTTCGTATCGTGCATCAATTAGTTCCTTGATTATTTCATTTCTTTTTACCTCCTGATTCACAGACAGTGTAATTGCAAGATCTTCCCAATCCCGTGGATTGCCCAGTGAATAAATGCAGGATACTGTTGAAACAATGATTGTGGGCTCTCCTGAAAGAAGCATTGCAGTTGCCTCTAGTCTCATTTTTTCAATTTTTTCATTAATCTGAGTGTCTTTTTCAATATAGGTATCAGTTTGGGGAATATAGCTTTCAGGTTGATAATAGTCATAATATGATACAAAATATCCAACATTGTTTTTTGGAAAGAATTGTTTTAATTCTGAATAAAGCTGGGCAGCAAGAGTCTTGTTGTGGGAAATAACCAGTGTATTCTTTCCTGTTCGCGCAATAACGTTGGCAATTGTAAATGTCTTGCCACTTCCAGTAACACCCAAGAGTGTTTGAACCTTTTTTTTATTAACTCCTTGTACTAGTGAATCAATAGCCTGAGGTTGATCTCCTGTTGGCCCATATTCGGACTTTAATTCAAATTCTTGGAATTTTTGCAACGATACCGATAGTCTTATTCTGAATAAAAATTACACGCGTTCAAGTTATCAAAGGCATGGTCTTGACACTATGCAGTATGGAATTTAAAAATCAGATCGGTTCCGCAGCCATTTACCATACAGGCTCATCTTTCATTATCAATCCCTGATCACCAATCTCAAAGCCCATTATTTTTACAGTCTCTTTTGCAGTTGGGCTATTTCTTTTTAGAATTTTTTCAGCTAGAGCTTTTCGTTCACTTGCATTTAGATGTTGACCGATTTTGTATTTTCCTTTAATTGAATCTGGAATTACTTTGATGACTTCGACTTCATCTATTACAGACATATCAGTTTGTAGTGGTTCATATCCCCCCTCTTGCTGATATTTTTTCATCAAGCCATTTAGTGCAAGAACCTTTTCTTTCCTGTCTGATACCAGAGTTGCATTTCCTTTTATTACCACACTAACATACAAAGTATCTGCAAGAGATGCATCTTTTGGATCCTCAAAGTATGAAGGGAGAAATTCTAGTTCTCTGTCTACTTCAAATCCCACTCTACTATTTCTTCTAATATTATCTAGCTTCTCACCCTTTGTATGCGAATGCATATAGATTGAGCCATCAATAAAAACAAAATTCATAGGAATTACCTCAGGAAAGCCTGACTTGTCAATACTAGCTATGCGTCCGATATGTTCTTTGTTTAGAAATTCGTTTATTTTTTCTTTAGACTTTATCTCTAGTCTTCCCAAGAGTTGCATCTATACTATAGGCTCAAGATAATATTATAAATCTAGAAATCTTTTGGCTCAAGTCTTTTCAAAAAATGTTGCTCTGCCTCATCCAGCTTGCTTGACAAAGCAACATCTTCTACCAGATCAAACAACTCGTGTTTTTTTAAGCCAGCTTGTAGTTCTACCTTTTTTGGATAATCGTTAATTTCTGCAATATCAGATAAAATTCCAATAGTTTCATCTAAAAGGTTCTTGCAATCATTGACAGATTCTTTTAGTTCTTTTGACATCAAAAATCACTCAAATATTTGATTGGTTTGTGTTTAATTATCTTTTGTTTGTTCATGCAAGTAAGGCATTACCTTGCTTGCAAATTTGTCTATGCTTCCAAAGTAATCAGAACCCCAGAAACGAATCACAAAATGGTTTACGCCAGCCTTGACAAACCTCTCAAAGACAGGAATAATATCATCTGGCGTTCCAACTGCAACAGAAGAACGAGCTATTCTGTCTGGTATGTTTGTTGCAGCCTCCCTCATTTTAACAATCCATTCCTGGTTTGACATTGAATATTCTGTAAAGTATTTTTTGAAATCAAATCCCTCGATCTCTTTTAGTTCATGAACACGCAAAACTTCAGGCTTGAATAGACTTACTTTGACTGCCTCCTTCATTTTTGCCCAAGACTCTTCTGCATCTTCAGAAAAGTACACATCAATGTCTAGTGCAAATTGAAAGTTTTTCTTGTCATCATCTGTCCGGTTATTTTCATCCATTGATTTTTTAATTTGAGCTGCATGGTCTTCAAATAATTCTGGAGTATATCCAATTGGCAGCCATCCGTCTCCGTATTTTCCTGTCAACCAGAGGGTACGTTTTCCCCCAGCTGCCATGTATATTGGAGGATGAGGGTGTCTGATTGGTTTTGCTTGCAGACATGCATCAGTTAATTGGTAAAACTTGCCATCAAAATTTACCCTGTTTTCTGGTGAAGAGCCAAATAATTTTTGGATCACTTGTAGTTGTTCTTCCCATTTTGAAACAGGTTTGTCAAAAGGAATGTTGAATTCTTTTAGATTCTGAGCTTCTCCGGCACCTATTCCAAGAGTGCCTCTTCCTTTGGAAACCCTATCCAGCGTAATAGTTGCCAGTGCAATATTGGATGGGTGTCTTCTTAGAGCATCGGTAACACAGGTTCCTAGCTCAACATGTCTAGTAGTAGCTGCTATTGCAGAAAGCATTACCCATGGGTCATTAACTATTGCGTGATTCCATTGAGGAACATTGGAGTGATCCATATACCAAACAGAGTTGTAACCTGTTCTATCAGCTAAAAGACAGGCAGTAAGAATCTGGTCTTCAGTGTATCCTGCTCGTGCTACATTTAATCCGTTTTGAATTCCAAACTTTAACATCTAATATCCCGTACCAGTATCAGAACTTTTGAGCATAAATAAGTTTAGTCAACTATATGGAGAATCAGTTTTGTGCGAAATTCGTTCTAAAGATAAAGCGTAATTTTCAAACTTGTGACAAGAAAAAAGAAAGAATTGTAGAGTTTATAGATTTCCTGCTTTGATGTTCTCAAGACACTTTACGATGTCATCCTTTGATACAGGTTTTGGATTTGGATCCAAGTGACCTTTATCAGTCAAAATCACATCAGCTGCTTCACCAAGGTCTTGTTTTAGGTCAAGCTTGTCAAAGCCTAGTTTTTCCATTGCTTCTTTGAACTTTTCATAGAACTTTGAGTTGTTGAACTTGTGAGCAACCGTTGTACATGATGATAATGAATATCCGTGTGGGACTCCTTCATTTGAGAAGACATATGATAGTGCATGTCCTAGTGTAGTAGAACAGTTTCCAAATCCCATTCCAGATATCATAGAACCGTATGGGTAGTTTTCTGGTTTGTCGTTCATTATTGCATCGTACAGTATGTTAAATGCCTTCTCACAAAGCATTCTTGTAAAGTCGTTTCCAAGTTTACTATCATACCCTTCTGTAGCTTGAGCGCAAGCATCACATACAGAATTTTTTACAATCTGTTCTGGTGTGCCCTTCAAGAAATAAGGATCAACAACTGCCATATCTGCTAAGAATCTATCCTCACGAAGGAGTTTCTTCTTTCCTTCAAACTTGAGTACACAGTATGTTGTCATCTCGGCTCCAGTTCCAAATGTTGTTGGAATGAGGATCTTTTCTTTTCCAAGTTCGGGTGCAGCATATTTTACCACATCCATAGAACTTCCACCGCCAAGACCGATTAGTGCTGATGGGTTTTTGTCCTTGTATTCTGAAATGACAGACTTTACGTCATCTATTGATGGCTCTGGTGTAACCTTGTCAAATAGCATATAGTCTTGTATGCCCATTCTGTCTAACCACTTTTCAGATAATTCTGGTTCAGCAGTGGTAACTACTAGAGCATTTTTTGGATATTCTGCCTCACTCAGTGCGTTTTCTCCGAACTTTATGATCTTTGGTATCCTTAGTGTATTCATAGAATTCCCACTCTTTTGATTATTATTATATCTTACAACTTTGGAGAAATCTCTGGCAATGTATATTCAGAATCTAAACAATTTTCCAAAAAATAAAAGATTTCAAGATGGGCTAAAGATACTCGATGAAGGCATAGCAGCAGCAGATCCTAAAAATTTTCTAAAAAAATTTGTAAAAAAAGGTCATCTTTGCCTTGATGGAAAAAATTTTTCGCTCAAAAATTATGAAAAAATCTATCTTGTTGCATTTGGCAAAGCAGCAGATTCAATGGTAAACACTGTTAATGGCATTATAAAAAACGACGGTGGGATAATAGTAATACCAAGGGGGACTACTCCAAAGATAAAATCAAAGAAATTCAAAATATTTCAATCTGGCCATCCAAAACCTAATCAAGCAAGCATCATCGCAGCAAAGTCAATAATTTCCCTTTTGAAAAATTGTGAAAAAAATGACTTGGTCATATTCTTGGTATCTGGTGGGGGTTCTGCACTGCTAAGCTATCCTGATGGAATCACACTAGCTGAGAAACAAAAAACAACTGATGTAATGTTAAAAGAAGGTCTAAGAATTCAAGAGATTAACTGTATTAGAAAACACCTATCGAAGATCAAAGGTGGAAGATTGGTTCAAGATATGAAATGTGACGGTATTTCTCTAGTAATGTCAGACGTTGAAGGCGATGATTTATCCTCAATTGCATCAGGTTGCACATATTTTGATAATACCACCTACAATGATGCTCTTTCAATTCTAAAGAAATATCACATAAAAGACAAAATACCAAAAAATATTTTGGCAATACTAGAGAAGGGTAGAATAGGGAAAATAAAGGAAACACCAAAGAAAAAGACCATATCAAACACAATTGTTGCCTCTAATGAAATTGCCATCAAACAAATGCAAAAAAAAGCAATCAGACTTGGTTATAAGACTAGAACGGCACAAGTTTTTGTAGAAATATCCAAAGGATGCAGAAAATTACTTCAAAACAGACCTAAAAGAAAAAACAGTTGCCTGATATTTGGCGGAGAGACAACTGTAAAAATTACAGGAGGTGGAAGGGGAGGAAGAAACCAAGAATTGGTTTTGAGATTCTTAAAAGAAATGCTAAAAACTAAAGAAAACTTGTTGATTGGATCAATTGGAACTGATGGAATTGATGGCAACACTAGCTATGCTGGGGCAATAACTGATTTAATTCAAATAGATAAAACAGTAATTGAAAAATATCTAAAAGAGAATAATTCAAATGCGTTTTTTAAAAAATATGGTGGTCTCGTATATACTGGCAACACTCATACCAACATTATAGATATTGGCCTGATCATAAAATAATTAGCTTGCCAGAACTTCTACTGGCTTTTTCTTTTCTTCTTCTTGTTTTTTCTTCAATCGTCCAAGTGCCAAAGCCATATGTGCAGCTTGAAATTCATCTAGGGATTCGCACATAAATCAGATTAACAACCAAAGTACTTAAACAGTAATTTTGGTATTTCTGGGATCTTTTTTTGGTAAACAAATATTCAAAGTTTCAACAAAATNNGAAATATAAAATCGGTGATTATACAGTATGGAAAAAAAGATTGTTTATTGCAATGACTCCAATTGCGACTGTGAATGCCACAAAGAATTAAGTTATAGGAGAGGACACACAATTGGATAGAAATGGACACATCCTACGTTCTTATTCAATGTGATTTGGGTGCAGAAGCCGATATCATAAAGGAGATCGAAAAGATTCCGGAAGTCAAGGAAGTACGAGGAACCTATGGGATTTATGATATTTTCTGCAAAATTCAAACAGATGATAAAACAAAACTAGATGAGATTATCACAGACCAGATAAGAAAGGTACCAAGACTTCGGGCCAC